>Ga0224513_10000113_pt1 | contig 26414 bp, 22 predicted proteins | sample SF_May12_sed_USG_5_FD_169109 | JGI IMG/M metagenome (GOLD analysis project Ga0224513, IMG submission 169109) | Sediment microbial communities from San Francisco Bay, California, United States - SF_May12_sed_USGS_21 | ecosystem: Environmental > Aquatic > Marine > Sediment | place: USA... | reverse complement strand
GCCGCGGCATCCCGGTGGATACACACAAAGAATCCGGACGTTCCGCTGCTGAAGTCATAATGACCGAGCTCCACGCGGGTGGAAAATTCGATAGCAACTCATACAAGGTCTCGGGCGGCCTCCACGGCGTCGGCGTCAGCGTTGTCAATTTCCTCGCTGAGTGGTTGCGTCTCGAGATCCACCGGGACGGAAAGGTTTGGGAACAGACCTATTACCGCGGGGTGCCCGCAGAGGCGCTCAAAGAGGTCGGCACCACACGCCGCAACGGGACGATCATCAGCTTCAAACCGGATGCCGAAATCTTTTCGGTCCTCGAATTCCATCCCGACCTTCTCATTCGTCATCTCCGGGAGCTCGCCTTTCTCAACTCCGGCGTCAATATCAAGTTTTCCGACGAGAGCAGTGACCGCGAGGAGGAGTTTCACTTCGAAGGCGGGCTCACAGAGTTCACCCGCTACCTCAACCGGTCGAAGGCGCCCTTACACGAAGACCCGATCTACCTGATCGACTCCAACGACGACGGCGAAGACGTCGAGGTCGCGCTTCAGTGGCATGACGGTTACAACGAGAACGTCATCGCCTTTACTAACACGGTCTTCAACCGCGACGGCGGCACCCACCTATCCGGCTTTCGCGGTGCACTCACGCGCACCATCAACACCTATGCCCACAGCCTGAATCTTCTCAAAGGCCTCAAGGAGAACTTTTCGGGCGAGGATGTGCGGGAGGGGCTGACGGCGATCATCTCGGTTCGCGTCCAGGACCCGCGGTTCTCGAGCCAGACCAAAGACAAACTGGTCTCCTCAGACGTCAAGAGCTGGGTCGAGTCGATGATTAACGACCGCCTCGCCACATACTTTGAAGAACATCCAGCGGTCGCCAAGGGAATCGTCTCCAAGTGTCTCGATGCCGCCCGCGCCCGCGAAGCGGCCCGCAAGGCGCGGGAACTGACTCGGCGCAAGAGCGCTCTCGAAACATCAGCCCTGCCCGGCAAGCTCGCGGACTGTTCGGAGCGCGACCCCGAGCTCTCGGAAATCTTCATCGTCGAGGGCGATTCCGCGGGGGGCTCCGCCAAACAGGGGCGTAATCGACTTTTTCAGGCTATCTTGCCGCTACGAGGCAAGATCCTCAATGTCGAAAAGGCGCGCTTTGACCGCATGCTTTCGTCGGAGGAGATTCGCGCCCTGATCCAGTGTCTCGGCACCGGCATCGGCAAGGACGAGTTCGATCCCCTCAAGGTCCGGTACCACAAGATCATCATCATGACCGATGCTGATGTTGACGGGTCACATATCCGGACGCTGCTTCTGACGTTCTTCTATCGACAGATGCAAGAGCTTGTGGAGCGCGGCCATCTCTTTATTGCCCAGCCGCCCCTCTACAAAGTGAGCCGAAAGAAGAAAGAGACCTATCTCGGCGACGACAGCGACCTCTCTCGTTTTCTTCTCGACAGAGTCGAGGACGAATTCCGGCTGGTGATCGGCACGACCGGCCGCGAACTTGCAGGCCGAGAGCTACGCCGCGCCATCCTCGCCGCCCAGGACTGGAACCAAAGTCTCGAGCACCTCGATCGCCGCGGCTGGCCGCAAGACCTTGTTCTGGCAGCGCTCGATACCGAGTCCGGGTGGGACGGCGGGGCGGGGGACGAAGGCTTTGCGAAAGCGCTGGCGGCCGAGCTCCGCGAGCTCGGCTACGAAGAAACCCGGGTCGAGCTCGATGAAGAACACGGTGTGCCAGAGGTCATCTGCTCAGTCGGCGCCAATGGGCGCGGCCGAGAGGTGCGCCTTGGACAGCTCCTCGGATCGAGCGGCCACTACCGCCGAGCGCGCAACCAGCTGGCGCAGGTTGAAGCGCTCCGCGTTGGACCATTCCATCTCGATCGAAATGGGGACCGAGAAACGCTGGCGAGCCTGGGCGAGCTCGTCAGTCGCGTATACGAGGTCGCAAAAAAGGGTCTCAACATCCAACGATATAAGGGGCTCGGCGAAATGAACCCACGCCAACTCTGGGAGACCACCATGGATCCCGACTCGCGGCGTCTCCTACAGGTAACGGTCGAGGATGCCGCCCGGGCCGATGAACTCTTCACGATTCTGATGGGTGATGCCGTAGAACCCCGCCGCAACTTTATCGAGGCCAACGCGCTCGAGGCCCGGAACCTGGACATCTAGATGGGCGATCAGTCGTCTCCGCCCCGCGCCGACCGTGTGCATGTGACCATAGAGGAAGAGCTCAAGAAGTCATATCTCGACTACGCGATGTCGGTGATCATCGGCCGCGCGCTGCCAGATGTGCGAGACGGATTGAAGCCGGTGCACCGGCGGATTCTTTATGGCATGTGGGAGGGTGGCAGCACCGCCTCGCGAGCCTACAAAAAATCGGCACGGATCGTCGGTGATGTCATGGGTAAGTACCACCCCCATGGGGACCAGGCGATCTACGATACCGCCGTCCGCATGGCCCAGGACTTCTCCATGCGCTACCCCCTGGTCGACGGCCAGGGCAACTTCGGTTCCGTTGACGGAGATTCGCCGGCGGCGATGCGGTACACCGAAGTTCGGTTGACGCGGTTGGCGGAGGAACTACTCGGCGACGACATCGCAAAGGAAACGGTGGAGTGGGCGCCCAACTACGACGGCTCGATGAGCGAGCCAACGCTTCTCCCGGCGCGCATTCCCAATCTTTTGGTCAACGGCTCCTCTGGAATCGCCGTCGGAATGGCCACCAACATCCCCCCCCACAACCTCAGCGAGACAGTAGACGCAGCGATTGCTCTGCTCGGCGACCCCGAGCTCACCGTTGAAGATCTGATGGGCTTCGTGCCCGGGCCCGATTTCCCAACTGCCGGATTTATCCTTGGCCGCAAGGGTATCTACGATGCCTACACGACGGGTCGCGGAATTGTGCGCATGCAGGCGCGGACCCGCATCCGGGAAGCTGAGAAGAAGAAGCGGGCTGCGATCATCGTCAGCGAGTTGCCGTACCAGGTGAACAAGGCGCGCCTGGTCGAACAGATCGCGAGCTTGGTCCAGAACAAGCGCCTCGAGGGCATCGCAGATCTGCGTGACGAATCCGATCGAGACGGCATTCGGGTAGTGATTGAACTCAAGCGCGATGCCGTGCCCGAGGTCGTGCAGAACAACCTCTACAAGCTGACCCAGATGCGGACCACCTTTGGAATCAATCTCCTTGGGGTCATCAACAACCAGCCCAAAGTCTTCAACCTCAAAGAGCTGTTGCAACACTTTCTCGACCACCGCCGCGAGGTCGTCCTGCGCCGCACGGCCTTCGACCTTTCCCGCGCCCGCGACCGCGTCCATATTCTCGAGGGCCTGGTCATTGCCCTTGACAATCTCGATGCCGTCATCGCCCTCATACGAGGCGCGGCGGATCCCGAAGCTGCGCGAGGCGGGCTGATGAAAGAGTTTGGCCTTTCGCAGGTCCAGGCGCAGGCAATCCTCGATATGCGGCTGCAGCGCCTGACCGGGCTCGAGCGAGACAAGATCATCGAAGAGCACGCCGAGGTTCGCAAGCTCATCGCCCACCTCGAGGCGGTCCTTGAGTCCGACGTCATGGTGGCCGAGATTATCGCAGAGGAGCTTGCCGAGGCGAAGAAGAAGTACGGCGACGCGCGGAGATCCGAGATCATCGAAGACCCGAGCGAGATCTCAATCGAAGATCTGATCGCCGAAGAGGAAATGGTAATCACCGTCTCCCGAGGCGGATACGTCAAACGCTCCGCAGCCGCGACATACCGCGCGCAGCGGCGGGGTGGCCGTGGGCGCCGAGGCATGGGGATCAAGGACGAGGACGAGGTCTGGAAACTTTTCGTCGCCTCCACCCACGCAACGATGCTGTTCTTCACGTCGGCCGGGCGAGTCTTCGTGCGCAAGGTCCATGAGCTTCCAGATGTCGGCCCCACGGCCCGCGGCCGCAACCTTGTGAACCTGCTCCAGCTCGCCCCGGGCGAGAATGTTCGGGCACTGCTGGCAGTCAGGGATTTTTCGGAACATGAAAATTCGTTCCTCTTTTTCGCAACACGCCTCGGGAGGGTCAAACGAACGCCTCTTCGTGAATATGCCAACATCCGCGCGAATGGCTTGCGGGCAGTGGTCATCAACGAGGGCGACAATCTTCTCTCGGTGCGCCTGACCGATGGCGCCACCCACGTTTTTATGGGCACGAATCGTGGAATGGCGATTCGCTTCGAGGAGACCGATGTCCGATCGATGGGTCGAGTCACTGCCGGCGTGCGGGGCGTCAATCTCCGCAAGGGAGACTTCGTCGAGGAGTTCGCCGCCTTCGATCCGGCCGAAGAAAACGACATCTTGGTTGTGACCAATCTCGGTTACGGCAAGCGCACCCAGATTTCGGAGTTTCGCGTTCAGCGGCGGGGCGGTTTTGGGATCAAGCTCATCCAGCTGACCAAGAAGAACGGAGAAGTGGCCGCAATCCGTTATGTCCGCGAAGAGGACGAAATCCTTGTCGTTACCGAGGGCGGGATGATGATTCGGACCAATGTCGCCGGGATTTCGCGCTTTGGTCGTGCCGCCCAGGGTGTGCGGGTGATACGCCTCGCCGAGGGCGATCGCGTGGTGTCGGTCGCGCGGGCTGAGGCTGTCGAGGACGAGGATGACGACTTTGAAATCGAAGAGGTGGTAGACAGCGGAGACGAGCGGCCCGCTGCCGAGAGCCCGGAGTAGTCTGGCCACCAATATCAACATGGGTCCACACGAAGAGCCCTCACCCCGAGCGATCCCGGCTGTCGCGATCATTCACCAAGAAGGGGTGATCGGAGTCATCGCGCTGGTTGGTCTGTCCCTTCGCCCGGAAGGGGTGCTGGGCGGCCTCGCGCCCCGCGGGTCGTTGGCCACCGGGGTGTTCACGGGAGTCGTCGCGGGTGCACTTTGCGCCGCCGGGCTCTGGGCCCTGCGCCGCCTTCCGGCGCTCGCCGATCTCGAGGCATGGCAACAGCGGATGGCGCGGAACTGGACGGCCACGGACGCGGCCGCCGTGGCGGCCTTCTCTGGACTGGCCGAGGAAGCTCTGATCCGAGCACTGTTGCAGCCGGTCATCGGTCTGCTGCCCGCCGCCCTGCTCTTTGCGGTGCTCCACGTCGTTCCAGACCGCCGACTCTGGCTGTGGCCGGTGCTCGCCTGTGCGCTCGGTGTGGGGTTGGGGATGATTTTCGAGTTTGGCGGCTACCCGGCAGCGGCTGCCGCCCACATCGCAATCAACGCGTTCGCATTGCTCCGGTTACGGCGAACGTCTGTGGAATGAGGCGGGACATGAGGAGTTTTTATTGGTGTGTACAATGAAGCCGAGCCGAGGGAGGAAGACCATGGATCATCAGGATTCCCAGTTTCGAGTGAAGGTTGGGCTGGCGGAAATGCTCAAGGGCGGCGTGATCATGGATGTCACCACCGCCGAGCAGGCTAAGATCGCGGAAGACGCCGGCGCGGCGGCGGTGATGGCCCTCGAAAGGGTGCCGGCCGATATTCGGGTGCAGGGCGGAGTGGCCCGAATGTCGTCGATCGAAAAGATCCATGAAATTCAGGAGACGGTATCGATCCCAGTCATGGCCAAAGTCCGCATCGGTCACATCGCCGAGGCCAGAATTCTCGAGGCGCTCGAGGTCGACTTCATTGACGAGAGTGAAGTCCTGACTCCCGCTGATGAGGAAAACCACATTTCCAAACACTCCTTCAAGGTCCCCTTCGTCTGTGGCTGCCGCAATCTTGGAGAAGCCCTGCGACGGATCGGTGAGGGCGCAGCCATGATCCGCACCAAGGGGGAGGCGGGCTCTGGGGACATCGTCGAAGGGGTCCGCCATCTGCGCGCGGTGCAGCGTGGAATTCGGACCCTGACGATTCTCGAAGAGGACGAGCTGATGAGCCACGCGAAGGAGCTCCAGGCGCCCTTCGAGCTGGTCCGTTGGGTGGCCGAAAACGGCCATTTACCGGTGCCCAATTTTGCTGCTGGCGGGGTCGCCACTCCAGCCGATGCGGCCCTGTGCATGATGCTTGGGGCGGAATCCGTCTTTGTGGGGTCGGGAGTTTTCAAATCCGACGACCCCGAGCTTCGTGGGCGCGCGATCGTCCAGGCGGTTACTCACTGGCAAGATCCAGCGAAGCTGGTCGAAATTTCCCGCGACCTGGGCGAGGCAATGCACGGCCTCGAGGCAGGGAAGTTGACCCCGGAAGAAATGCTGTCACGCAGGGGGTGGTAGTCATTGAAGGCGATCGGCATTCTCGCGCTGCAAGGCGATTGGGCGGCACACTCGATGGTGCTTCGTGATCTGGGGGCGGAAGTCCGAGCGGTTCGTACGGCGGTGGATCTGGATGATGTTCGGGCGCTGGTAATTCCCGGAGGCGAGTCGTCAGCGATGCTCCGGCTGATGAAGCCCGAGAACCTGTCCCACAAGATCTTAGAGCGGACCCGGGCGGGAATGGCGGTTCTCGCCACCTGTGCGGGTGTCATTCTCCTCGCGCAGACGGTGGTGCCGACACAACCCAGCCTTGCGGTGCTGGCGATCGACGTCGAACGCAACGCCTATGGACGCCAGATCTGCTCGACGATCGCAAAGGTCGACCTCTCGCCCGATTTTGGTGATCCGCCGCGGATGGAGGGAGTTTTCATCCGCGCCCCCCGGATCACTGGGTGGGAAGCATCTGTCGAAGTGCTCGGGAACTGGGGTAACGACGCGGTTCTGGTCCGCCAGGACAGAGTCCTCGCCGCCACCTTTCACCCGGAGTTGACCGGTGATCGGCGGGTTCATGAACTATTCCTGCGGATAGGGGAGGAAGCAAATGGCTGAAGATGTTCTGGTCCACGAAGAGAACCGAGGCATTCACCGATTGGTGATGGACCACGGGCCGAACGCGCTCGATCCTGCGCTCATGTCGGCCCTTCGGAAAAGTCTCAGCCGGCTTGCCGAGGACGGCGCACCATGTGTTGTTCTCGCCTCCTCTCACCCAACCCTTTTCTGTCCAGGCTGGAACCTCAAGCTGCTAGCCCATGCAGACCGCGACGAAGTTGGTGAGTTTCTCCAGGCCTTCAATACGCTGATTCTGGATCTGTTTTCGTACCCAGGCCCGACCGCGGCTGCAATCGGCGGCCACTCGGTAGCGGCAGGCTGTTTGGTCTCACTTTGCTGTGACTTGCGGGTCATGGCGACCGGACAGGCCAGACAAGGTTTGTCGGAGCTCAATCTTGGTGTGCCCGTTCCCGGGAGCTGCCTGCGGATGATGCGGGCCCGCCTCAGCTCTCCCGCTCTTGATGAACTCGTTTTTCGCGGCGAGGGATGTACCGCGACCCGTGCGCGGGAACTCGGGATCGTGCACCGCACTGCGGCCGCCGCGGACACTCTGGCGGTGACCGAGCTCGAGCTCGGGAAGCTGGCCGGGCGCCCTCGTCAGGCGTTTGTTGAGTCGAAGCGGTTCCTCTTTGGCGATACGTGGGAAGCCATGCGGCGCGGAGCGCCGGACGAAGACGCCGCATTCCTCGACTGTTGGTTCCAGAAGGAAACCAGGGAGCGGATCGCCAGCGTAGCCAATCAGCTTCGCCAGTGACGGGGAATGACCGTCAGCTCGCGGTAGATCCTCGGATCGACCGCGCGGTGGCGCACATCCACAGCCGCCCAATACGTTGGTCTGATCGGGACGAAGGTGATACCGAAGAGACCGTTCTCGCCCGCGGCTGGTTCCGAGGCGCTGGCGAGTGTGCTCGGGTCCTCGCAACCCAGGCGCGGCTGGAGATCGGGGAGGGCCGGGGATTCGGGGCGAGTTGGCCGATCCTGAGGCGCGGGGCCCGGATTGTGGCACCAGCCATGCCCGTTGCCTTGGGCGGGGATATGGCAGTTGGTATTGACGGCGAGTATCGGCATGATTCGGCGGGTGTGTGGCGTGAGGCCGGGGGCGCCGAAGACCTTTTCCTGACTCCCGATCCGATGCAATCCCCACCGGGAGCGCCATTCGATCTTCTGTGGTTTGGCGACTTCGAACGATTCCTGTTGCGTAAAGGGACGCTTGAAATCGAGGATCTTTTCGGGGTTCTTCGAGTCCCGGCGAACCCGCGGCTACTTGACCGCCTTCTGGTTCGCTCTCGACGGAAGGAGTACGGAGTCCTGGTTGATCTGCCGATGATCGACCGATCTGGACCTCAGACAATTGAGGTGCGGCGCCCCGAAGATCTCAACCCAGGTGACCACTGGCGCAACCCCTCGACCTTTCTTGAGGCGCGGGCCGATATCGAGAGCACCCGATCTCGGGGGGCGACCATCGAGGCGCAGGTCATAGGCGGCGCAACCGCAATTTTCGAGCATGATGACGATGAGGACGGATGGCGGTTGAGGCTCAGAGACGGGCGCTATGTATTTACGGAGATCCGTGTTGCCCGTCGTGCGAGGACGCTCAGCCTTTGCACAACACTCGATGGCGAAATAGACGCCCTGGCGCCGGGGATGCGTGGGCGGCTAGTTTTCGACCTTCGCGCCGATCTCGTGACCCTCGGTTGAAGTTGTAGACCGATCAGAACTGATAGAGGCGGTCCTGTTCGAGTTCTTCTACCGGGACCGGCAGCTCAGCCGCGGCCAGCTCCTCGCGGAGCTCGTCGATATATGGCGGCTTGAAGTGATAGAGGTAGACGGGAACGTCGCGCTTGAGTTTCTCGAGTTCGGCACTCAGAGTCTTCGGGGTGAGGTGGAGGCTGACATCGGCCACGTCCTGCATTCGATTTGGGAAGGAGACCTCGGTGATGATGGCGGCCAGGTCTTCGGTGGCATTGGCCACCGCCCAGATTCGCGAAGTCGGGCCTGTGTCCGAGGTGAAGATCACGCTTGAGCGCCCTTGACGGAGTAGCAGCCCGGTGGTTGGCACGATGTGATTGACCTCCACCGCAGTCACCTCGAGCGAGCCGCCTGGAAGGTTGTCGATTGTGAAGGGTATTTCGATCTCGATCTCCTCGAACTTCACCGATGGATACATGTGGTTGGGTATCCGGGTAAAGTCGGGCCAGGTGTCGTTGTTGAAGAGGTGCCTGCGGACCCCCGCGAGGACCCGCTTCGTGCAGAATATCGACACCGGCTGGTCACTGGAGCCGAAGGAATTCTCGATCAAGAAGGGAAGCGTATTTGTGTGATCCATGTGGGTGTGGGTAATCAACACATGACGAACCTGTCGCTGCTCGGAGATGGTGAGTGCGCGAGTGATGGCGCCGGCATCTACCGCCACCTGACCGTCAACCAGGAAGGATGTCATCCTACACTCGGGACTGTCGCCCCCAAAGCTCCCAAGAACCCGAAAATCCATGCACTGAGTATAACCGGAACGGCGCGGGTACCATGAGTGCGATGAATCACGTCGAGGAACCTTTACTCAGGCTCGGTCTTCTCCTCGCTGGTGGAGGATCCCGCATCCGGCGGCTGGTCGCGGAAGTGTCCGATGGAGAACCGTTCGGTGCCGGCCTATCCAACAGCGGGTTGCCGCCGGCTCTTCTCGACACTGCGACAAAGCTCGCGCGTGCCGAGGCAAAGGCCACGATCGAGCGCATCACGACGGCCGGGTGGCAATGGCTGATCCCAGGCGACGGTCAATATCCCGAGTTGCTCACGGCTACCGCCGACCCACCGCTGGGTCTCTTCGTGCGGGGGCGCCTCGAGGCGCGGTCGACGGTCGCAATCGTCGGTTCGCGCAAGGCAACCCCATATGGCATCCAGGTTGCGCGCTTGCTTGGTGAAGAGCTTGGAAAGGCCGGCGTGGTGATGGTGTCGGGTATGGCGCGGGGTGTGGATGAGGCGGCACACAGCGGAACTCTCGCTGCCGGTGGGCCGAGTTGGGCAGTGTGGGGAACAGGCCCGGACCGCATCTACCCCCCCGAACATGGAGAGCTGGCCGAAGAACTGGCCGCGACCGGGGCGCTGATCACAGAATATCCACCCGGCACTCCACCGCGGCGGCATCACTTTCCCGAGCGCAATAGAATTCTCTCCGGTCTTGCCAGGGCGGTGGTGGTGGTCGAAGCAGCTGCCAGGTCGGGAGCGCTCATCACCGCGCGGCTCGCCATGGAGGAGGGACGCGAAGTGCTGGCGGTTCCGGGCAACATTTTCTCCGAGCTTTCAGTCGGCCCGAACACCCTTTTACGGGTCGGCGCGCGGCCGCTCCTGACGCCCCGCGATCTTTTCGAGGCCATCGGCTATGAGTCGCCGGCCGAGACCCAATCACCCCCAGAGGAGGGCCTGCTGCGCCTGATTGGCGTGGGCGAGGCTCTGACGGCAGATGAGATCGCAACCCGGGCCGGGATCGCGGTCAGCGAGGTTCTCGGAGACCTTCTTGCGCTCGAACTTGCTGGCGAGATTTCGCGCGGAGAGGGTGGGCAGTATTCACGACGACGTATCCCGAAAGGTGAGAAATGCGGGGACGCCGGATGAGCGACACCCGCGTGCTCGTGGTTGGTGGAGGGCTCGCGGGCACCGAGGCCGCGTGGCAGCTGGCAGAGGCCGGCATCGACGTGGTACTCGCTGAAATGCGCCCCTCGCGCCCAACCCCGGTTCATAGGGGAAGTCTCCTCGCCGAACTCGTATGTTCAAACTCGCTCCGGGGTGACGCGCCGACCAACGCCGTTGGTGTCCTAAAGGCCGAAATGGAGGAACTCGACTCTTTGATTGTGCGCACCGCTCGGCAAGCCGCAGTGCCGGCGGGTGGCGCCCTTGCTGTCGACCGGGACATCTTTGCGCGGGGTGTGACGAAAGCAGTGACGGAGCACTCGCGGATCACCGTTGATCGCCGGGAGGTGGTCGCCGTGCCCAATCGTCCCGCCATCATTGCCACCGGGCCGCTCACATCGCCCGCGCTTCATCGCGCCCTCAATGACGAACTTGGCGGTGAGGAGCTGTCCTTCTTTGACGCTGTGGCGCCGATCGTCGCGGCGGACTCGCTCGACATGGGTCGTCTCTTCAGAGCTTCTCGGTACGGCAAGGGTGAAGGCGCCGATTACCTCAATGCGCCGCTCGGCCGCGAGGCCTATGAAAATTTCATCGATGCTCTCCTGGGGGCGGAGAAGGTCGCCCTCAAGGAGTTCGAAAGGCGCGACATTCAATACTTTGAGGGTTGCCTGCCGATCGAGGTCATGGCCGAGAGGGGCCGCGAAACCCTACGGTTCGGGCCAATGAAGCCGGTTGGCCTCGAGGACCCGACAACCGGGCGCCGACCGTGGGCGGTCGTCCAGTTGCGCCAAGATGATCTTGCCGCCCAACACTGGAATCTGGTTGGCTTTCAAACCAAGCTCACACACGGCGAGCAGAAGCGGATCTTCCGCACCATTCCGGGTTTGGAGCAGGCCCGATTCGTGCGCCTCGGGATGATTCATCGCAATACTTTCATCAACGCTCCACGGCACCTCGACGCCACGCTTCGTCTGCAATCCCGACCAACAATCCGGCTGGCGGGCCAGATAACCGGAGTCGAGGGCTATGTTGAGTCGGCGGCAACCGGACTTCTTGCGGGTCGCCTGCTCGCTGCAGAAATGGCGGGGCTCGAACTGAGACCGCCGCCACCCGAAACGGCCCTGGGTGGGTTGGTGCGGCACCTCACGGGAAGCAGCCCCTCGACCTTCCAACCCTCCAATATCAACTGGGGCCTTATTTCCCCTCCTTCGGACCTAGCGGAGATGAAGAACCGCCGCGATCGCCGCCTTCGCCACGCAAGTCTCGCGGTCGATGCCATTCGCGGATGGGCAAAGTCCCTCGGGACATGTGATGCTGATCACAACCCGCAGTGAACTTTTTGCCTGCCACCGTCGTCTATATATATGAGGACGGAGACTTGGGACCACGGATTTTCAAATACGCGCGCGGCGCGGCGAACGAAGGATCGGATTGGCCCGCGGCCCGCGAAGGGCGGGAGACGGTTGTGATTGCCGACTCCGGATCCGCGGCAGAGGTGCTGGTGTTTTCCCCGGACGAGCAGATCGCGCAGGGCGGGGAGTTCCACTATCGTGGCACGACGTGGGTCGTCTCCGGCGTCCGCCGCGACAGTGGCATTTTAGTGGCGGAACCCGCCGCGCACTGATCTCCCCCCGCCCGCCGGCGGGAAGACGGCGATACGGCTATTCGGGCATACGGCACACACTTTTGTCAACGCTGACGCCAAGCCAAACCGTTCTGCCGCAAAGCCCTATCCTTTCGGGTGGCTTTTTCGGTGGACCGCCATCAGATGCGCCAGGTCGACCTTGGTATAGATCTGTGTTGTGGCAAGGGAGCTGTGGCCGAGGAGTTCCTGGATCGCTCGAAGGTCCATTCCCGCCTCCAGAAGATGGGTGGCGAATGCGTGACGCAGCGCGTGCGGGTGGAGATGATTGAGATCCGCAGTGTGGCGGACGGCGAGGTCGAGTTGACGGCGGATGGACCGATCACTGAGGCGACCGCCGCGTTGGTTGACGAACAGCGGTTCACTCTCGTCAGCGACACCTCGACGCCAATGGGCGCGTTCGGGAAGGTAGGCTTCGAGGGCCTTCGCTGCTGGCCGGCCGAACGGAACGAGGCGTTCTTTGCGCCCTTTGCCGCGCACCCGAACCATCCGCTGACCGAGTTGAACATCACCGAGGTCGAGGGCCACGAGTTCGCCGACGCGGAGTCCTGCTGCGTAAAGAAGCTCCATCGCCGCGCGGTCTCGGCGCCCCGCGGGGGTTTCGGGAAATCCTTCAAGAAGTTCCTCGATCGCGTAACGTTCGGCAATCTCCGGTGTTCGTTGGACATCGTGGGGGTGGGGCACAGCATCTGCCGGGCTCGCTTCGAGGGCGCCCTCGGACACCAGGAAGCGAAAATAAGTCCGGAGCGCGGCCAGGGCCCGCGCGACGGAACGCGGCTGGAGACCGCGTGAGTGGAGATGGGCGAGGTGGGCCCGCACCGTTACCGGTGTCGTTTGCGTGGGCTGTTGATGTTCGAGGTCAGAGGCGGCGAAATTGACAAAAGAGAGGATTTCGCGGCGGTAGGCGCGGAGGGTAGCGGGTGAAAGATTGCGTTCCCACTCAAGGTGTTCCAGAAACGCATCGACCAACCAGGGGCGGAGGTCGCTGTCACCGGCGCCCTCACTCATGCCAGCGGCTCGGGCCGGGGTGAGAGCTTGCCGAAAGCTCTCCACCAGCACAGGCGCATCGTATCGGCGAACATCTCTTTCGAATGCTTCACCGCCATCACCCGCGAGGCTTCGATGTGATTCCATCGAACACCGACCTCTTTGAGTTCGAAGCCCCAGGAGTCGGCAAGCAACAAAAGTTCGACATCGAAAGCGAAGCCGTCAAGGCGTTGAACCCCCGCCAAGGCGCGCGCCAACTCACCCGGGAAGAGCTTGAAGCCGCATTGTGTGTCTCGAATCCCGGTCAGCCGCATCATGCGGAGAATGAGGTTGAACGTGCGCCCCATGAGATCCCGATGCCGTGGTTGGGGAGTCTCCACCAGCCGCCGCTCGACGGCTCGCGAACCGACCGCCACTGAGCACCGGGATGCGGCCCGGGCAAGGACAGGCAATTCCTCGATGGGTGCCGAAAGATCCGCGTCGGTAAGCAGCACCCAGCGGCCAACACTGTGGTCGAAGCCGGATCGCACGGCAGCACCCTTGCCAAGATTATTTGGGTGTTTGACGACGCGGAGGTCAATGCCGCGTGGCAGGTCGATGCTGGCAGCAGCAGCAGCGGTTCCGTCCGATGAGCCGTCGTCGATGACGATGATCTCGGCTGGCTGCCAATCGGGGTGAGTGCCGAGATAAGTGCCGATTCGAACCAGAGTTGGCGGTAGCCTGTCGGCCTCATTCAGTGCCGGAATCACTACCGACAGCTCGAGTTGGCCCGCTGGGCGGGAGTCGTCAGCCGCGATCATTCGGGGTTCCGGAGCGCATGCACCTCACCAACTTAGCGAAATCCGGAAAGGAAGTCGATGCGACACTTCGCGGGCCGTACACCGTTACAAACCCGCCGACTGAACGGTGGGAGGATTCTGCAGACGACGAGTCGTCGTGGCGGGAAGGGTGCGCGGGGATGTCTTCAAGTGGCTTAGGCGCAGAGTCGTTCGATGCCTGTCACGCGGCGCCTTCCACCACTGCGGCTGCTGCGGCCAGGCGGAGCGCCGAGCCCCGCCCCCCGATGATTCCCGAAAGACCGAAGGTTCCAACTCCAACCAAAGCGGCCACCAACACCCAGACGACACGCTGCGGCCGAACCGCCTCCGAGAAGCTGATCCCTGCAAGCAGCATCCCGGGAGTCGCTTGACGGACAACGACAAGGACAGCTGCTGAAAACAACCACCACACAACCCCGAGCGCAGCGGCCCAAACAAACGCCGGCAGGGCCGGTCGTTCTCCAAGCACAAGAATGGCAATGAGTGCGCCGGTGCAAACGGCCAGCATCCCCACAAGATCGGCCCAGGAGGAGGCAATTATGGTAAGGGCCGGCGGCAGATCATGGTTTTGAGGCGGCAGCGAAGAGCGCTCGCGGCTGATCTCGGTGGGTCGCTCGATCAGCGCATCCCAGTCACCGGGCATGGTCTTTCGATCGTCGGTCATCGATCGGAGAGGCTTCCGATGAAGATTTCCAGCTGCATGTCAATCGGACGCGTTTTGTACGTTTCGACAAACTCCAATATGCGCGGAATCTCGCCGTCCTCGGGCTGGCGTTGCTGGAGCTCAGTGAGATAGGACTCGGCGTTCGAAAGGTTGAATGCGCGGAGTTCCGCTAAGGCGGCGTTGAAAAGGAAACGGTCCAAAGCTGCATCCACCTCAGAATCGTCTGGGCGCTTTGCCATCAATGCCTTCGAGAGTTTGATTGCAGCCTGATGATTGCCTGCCTTGACGGCGCCATAGAGATCCACAGCAACCGGCTCCACCTCGAGGATTCTTTGTCGAACGTCTTCGAGGCCCGGGTCGTTTGGATGGGCCCTGAGTTCGGACATGACGCGTTCGTAGGCCGCCATCCAACGGCCTTCTTCGAGGAGCTCGCGACACGTGGTCAGACCTTCGGGAATGGGGGTAGGAACCGGGGTCGCGATCGCTGCCCGGTATTCGTTGAGAGCGCGATCGATCCGCGTTTGAAATGGATCGTCGGCCGAATTCTGCTCGAGGTGAAGAATCGCCTCCTCGACCCGCTTCTGGTTGTACATCTCCGCCGCCTCGGCGAGAACCCGGCCGACAATGTTGACTCGCTGTTCAGCCTCCGGGGCGGGCGCAAAGAATCCACCGAACCACATTGCGACCCCCAAGATCACAATGCCTGCCCCACCGATCGCTGCCCATAACTGCCAGGAGAGTTTGCGTTTGGTTTTTACGGGCGCTCGCCACGCGCCTTCTGCCGCTTGTGGCGGGCCAGGGGCGGCTTGGCCGAAATCTGCGTTCGGCTCGAAATCTTCTATGAAGAGATCGTCTTCCAATTCGGGCATCGAGCCGTCTCCGGCAAACTCGCTATTGTCGGGGTGCGTTCCGCGCTGAACGGTTTCCTGGATGCGGATGGCCTCAACGTTATTCGGGCTGAGTTCGAGGGCTCGCCGAACAAAATCCGCTGCCACCTCGAGGTCTCCGTTGAGGTGCGAAGATCGGGCGTCGGCTAACATCGGCTCGATTCGGCGCTCAATCTCTTCCTTACTGTGCCGAATGTGCTCGATGCGGTCCAATGCCTCTTCATTCGTGTGGTCGATGAGCAGAATTCTCGACCACGCGTCGATTGCGGCGGCGAAGTCATCCTCAGCCGCGGCGGCACCGCCTTTGGTGAGTAGATCGCGAATGACCGCCGAAGTGTCACTCGGGTCGACCGTGACCTCCTCAGAACCCCCCGCCGACATCGTCGGCCCTGTTTCGAACAGGCCCTCTTCGGCCACATCCGCCTCTTCGTAGTAGGCTTTGGTCGATGCCGGAGGTTCGGGAGCCGCCGGGGCCGGCCCCGGAGCGGCCGAAGCGTGCTGAGGTGGTGGGCCCGGCCCGGGATCTTCTGCAGACGTCGCTTCCTCGAAGCTCGCGCCGCTATCCACTCCAATTATTGGGCCACCGTGTTCGGGCTCAGAAAAAAGATCTGAGGAGCCGACGGCGGGTTCGAAGCCGCCGATGTCCGGCTCGCCGGAGTCCGCCGGGGCTTCCTGTTCTTCCCCAGCAAAGCCGGCCTGCTCGAGCGACACGTTTCCGGCCTGCTCAATCAGCGCGATGGTCTGAGCAATCTCGCTGTGGTGGGGGTCGAGAGCCTGTGCCATCATCACGAAATTGGCGGCTTCCTGCGAGTCACCACGTGCGAGGGCATCACGCGCCTGTTGGAGAAATTGACCAACCTGTGACGAATCCTTGGTTGCGTTTTCGAGCTGCGATAGGAGGAAGCGTGCCTCTTCGTGGCCAGGAAGATCGAGCAACACCTGTTCAACCTTTGCTCGTGCACCCTCAAAATTGCGCTCGTCGTACATCTCCACAGCCTCCACCAGCAACGTGTTGATGGTCTCGGTGGTCAGAGCCTGGAGCTGTGACAGTACGGCGTTGAGATCAATCTCCGCCGCCCCCGAAGACAGTTGCTGATGCAGGTTTTGGGCCGGTGCGTAGGAAGGATCGAGTCGGAGCACGAACTCCAAGCCGATGAGGGCTTCCTCTCGATTTCCCTGTTGGAGTTTTTCCACCACCTGTTTAAAGGCGGTCATCACGCGATCCTGGGCCTGGGGAGAGAGCTCGGTGTTGCCGGGATACGCCATAACAACAATGTTATCAGGGGGCTCAGGAAGGGGTCAACGATGGCCCGCTTCTGAGGGAATCAGGTTTCGGTGGGGACGAGCGCATTATCGAGAACGATTCGGACCCGGGCGCCGCCCTCTTCGAGGGACCGGAGTTCGAGGGTGCCCCCATGGTCCGAGACAATTCTATGAACCAGGGCGAGACCAACGCCTGAGCCGCGCCCCTTGGTGGAGAAAAATGGTTCGACCAGGGTTTCAGTATCCTCGGTTGGGAGACCGACGCCGGTGTCCTCCACCTCGATGACCACATCCCCGTCCCGGACATAGGCGGCGATTCGAATACTGCCGTTACCGGGGATCGCCCACACAGCGTTGTCGAGCAGATTGACCAACGCCTGCCTCAGAAGGGCGGGGTCCACCATTGCCCAGATCTCGTTTTCGGGGAGCCTGGCCCGCACATCAAGGTCCTCACGAACCCCCCCGTACAGCGAACACAGCTCTCGCAGAATGCGGCCCAGGTCTGTTGGTTGTGGGTTGATGGTCGGCATTCTCGCGTACTCCTGAAACGCGTCCACCAGTTCCTTGAGGCCGGCGACCTGAGCAACAATCGCCTCACAGCCCGAGGTCACGATTTCTCGCAACTCTCCATCGAGGCCATCGGCGCGGCGCTGGATGCGCTCTGCCGCGAGTCTGATCGGGGTCAGGGGATTGCGAATCTCGTGCGCGATCCGCTGTGCGACTTCGCTCCATGCCGCTTGCCTCTGGGCCTGAATGAGTTGGGTCAGGTCGTCCATCGCGACGACCCGCCCTCCCCCGGGCAACGGGCGGGAGGTGATGTCGATGCGGAAAGTCTCGCCACCGGTATCGAGATCGATCTCGCTCCTGATGTCGGCCGGCCTCCCGGGGAGGAGCCGCTTGTAAAGATCCTTGAGTCCCTCCTGATCGAGATCGTGCAACGGCTGCCAGCTATGTGCCCACTCCAAGTGGCCAAGCATGGCCGCGGCTGCCGGGTTGGGGCGAAAGTGCCTACCCTCGGTGTCCACTGACAACACCCCGGTGGGAACCGTGGCGAGGAGAGTGGTCAGTTCCTGGTTCGAGGTGAGAATCTCTGCTTCAGTGGTGCGAACCCGACGGACCATGGCGTTGAACGAATTCACCAAAACCGCAACCTCATCCGATGCCGGCACCTCAACCTCTTCAAGGGCGTCGCCTTCAGCAACGCGTTGAGTGGCTCCGGCGACAACCAGCAGAGGTTCGGTGAAACGCCGCGACAAATAGAGGCCGATCCAAACGGTGGCGAAGAGTAGCAGCAAAGTAATCGCGAGCAGCACCAACACGGTGGTGGCTGCAATGGTTCCCTGCTTTTGCTTCATCTCCTGGAACTGGGCGTCGGCGGCAATGGCATTTTCCAGGTGTAGCAATAGTTCCCGCGGCAACATATCGCCGACCACCACCCGACGATCGTCTGCCGTCAGACTCCACGCCCGGAGCAACAGGCCACCTCGCCAGCGATCTGCACGGACCCCGGATGACGGGAGATTCTCCCAGCGAAGTGGCGGTAACGAAGCCGGAATTCGCCGCGGATCCGCGACCATTTCCTCAAGGTCATCGCCATCGTAAAGGGCTACCAGGTCCACACCGAGAAGATGCTGGAGTCGGACCAGATCCTGCCGACCCGCGCTGCGGCCGAGCTCTTCCGAAGCAACGGCCGCCTGCCGCTGGAGATGATCTTCGATCAGCTCACGAACCTGAATCGTGACTTCCGCGCCGCCGCGCAAGATTGTCTCTACAGGGGCCGAGAACCATCGGTCGATGGATCCCTGCAGGAGATTGGTGGCAATCAAAAAAATCAGAATGACCGGCACAAAGGTCAGCCCGACATATGTCAACACCAATTTGGTGCGGAAACGGCTGCCAAGAACGCCAGACCGCCGCTCGACGGCAAGGCGCACGACGTTGCGCAGAAGGATGAAGCTGAGGATGAGGATCAGCGAGATGTCCAGATACCACAGGATGAAGAGGAGCAACCTGTTGGTGAGTTCTTCGGGGGATGTTTGCTGGGCTCGCTGGAGAAGATAAAAGGCCCCTACCGAGAGAACCATCAGGAAGAGGAAAGCCCCGACGAGGAAGCGGTTCTCTCTGTGGTATTGCCGCCAAGCGTCGCCCAGCCGGCTCATCGGATGCTCCCCCGCGAGCCAACGGTGCCAGGGATCATTCCTCGTCCCGCTGCGCCTCGAGCTTCACCTCGACCCAGTCCGTACCTTCGGTCGAGGGGAAGACCAGCCAGGTGGTCCCGCTGGAAAAAACTGCGCGTGCCCGGATCCGCAAAAAGGCCTCCCGCCGGCCTTTTGGGAGGGGCACCTCAACCACGGGCGGAGTTGTCAGCCATTGCAGGGCGAACTCAACAGAGTCAACCTCGCGACTGACCGTGGTTGAGCCGTTGACAATGAGTTGGCACAGGTATCGACCGGTGATGGCATCGAAGGTGACCGTAGAGCGCGCTACGCCTTTCCAAATTCGGCGGTCTGGGAACATTCTCCGCCGGGCATAAACACGAAGCGGATAGTCGATTTCGATTCGCGCGCCTGACGAAATTGTATTGGCTATTACTTCTGGCATCTCAACGAGAAGCTCGAACCGAATGGCCAGTTCCTCGGGACTCCGATCCACCTCAACGAGCAGAGCATCTGAGGCAAGGGACGCAACGAGAAGGAGTGCGGCAACGAGACTCGACATGACGGGCCGATTCTACCGCGGATTGGGTCGGTTGATACCCGGTTTGCCTGGATATCTCACCAGATTTCCGGCCGCAGCAGAAACTTGCCTAGAGATGCAGGTAGCATTGATGGATGGTACATTGGGTCGGTTCCAGAGGTACTTTGGAGGCACCGTAATGAGCGCCAATATCCCCGGGTGGTCGCCGGAAATCGAACGCGGATTCAAGGAGATCCTCTTCCGATTTCTGGAAGATATCCAGTGCACCAGGGCAGCGCTTTATCTCTACGGCCCGGACGACAAATTTCTCCTCGCCACCCAGTACGGCTTTGGCCGCCGCGACGTATTGGCGATCGAACACGGATTGCAGGGTCCGATGGTCCGAAGGGTGCGCGAGCTCAAAGGTGTTCCGGCGGCCTTCAACCGCAAACAGAACCTTGGCCCACTCACCGACTACTTGAAGAGTGCCGGCAACTCGAGACTGCTCCTGGTACCGCTGATCGCGGGCGAGGAAATCATCGGTTTCATTGATGCTCGTGACAAGGGGCGCAAGCGCACTTTCGAACGAACCGATGTTGCCAATGCCAAAAAGATTGCCGCGGCCATGGTCGAGTTCGCGAAGCGAGCCGGGTTCGTTTTTTCAGATGACGATATTGAAGAGATCGCAGATCAGGTGCCAGTGGTACAAGAGCCGGCGCAACTCGGGCCTCCCCGCGCCCCCATGCTCGACGAATCGGGGCTCGAGAATGTTCATGATGCTGCTCTCGACGCGGTCCTCGATCATCAGGTCGTGGCGGTGGCAGTGACCCTGATGACTGCTGGCGAAGCGGCAACTCTCGTCAACATTCGTGAAGGAAGCTCCGATTTCGATCGCGATGCGCTTGCCCGCCACCAAAGCTCGGCCCTCGTGGAGGCGGGAATCTCGCCGCCGGATCGGGAGTCGTGGCATATCGATGTGAGAAGGGTTCCGACGACCGTCGATCCGGCCCCCTCGCCAATGATCGCGTCGGCAGTCCTCCTGGAGAACGAGAGCGTCAGCACTCTCACCGCATCGGTCATCTCAGGCGGCGGGGCGAATGCCGCTCGTGCGACGCTGTCAAGACTTCAAACTCGCGCTGAAGATGCTCGCGAAAAATCTACGCTCAGGTTTTCCCGCCGCAATCTGGCACGGCGATTGTTACAGCCCGGTTCTCGCACCTACCCGGATCTCGTCGCCCACTCAGAGTCGGTTTCACGCCTCGCTTTCGCGATGGCCAAAGAGCTTGAACTTGGCCCAGCGCGAGCCGAAGATGCGGCACTTGCCGGACTTCTCCACGATGTCGGGATGCGCGAACTCGATTACGAGCGCCTGTATCGCTCGAGTTCTCCATCCGCTGACGACCGCGTCCGCTACCAGAAACACCCCGTGGTCGGAGAGAGGATTCTGGTCGGCACCGGCCTCGATGACGTCATGGCCGCCGTTCGCCATCATCACGAACGCTGGGATGGAACTGGATATCCGGATCGTCTGGCGCGAGAAGACATCCCATTTCTGGCGCGGCTGATCCACGTCGCTGAGGTTTACGATGTACTGACCGTGCCGGGGCGATATCGCCCAACCGTTAGCCCCGATCGGGCGCTCGAGATTATTGAACGAGGAAAGGGACATCAGTTCGATCCGCAGTTGGTGGAGGCGCTCGGCAAGGTGGTGCAATGAGCGATGACCGCCGGGTCCTCGCGACCAACCGAAAGGCGCGCCACGTCTACCACATCCTCGAGAAGGAAACGGCCGGGATTGAGCTTTTGGGCACCGAAGTCAAGGCAATCCGTGACGGCAGAATCAACCTCAAGGAGGCTTACGTGAGCTTCGCCGGCGGTGAGGCCTTTCTGGTCGGTTGCCACGTGGGTGCGTATGAGGCTGCCGGCTATGCTCATCACGATCCTGTCCGGCGCCGCCGCCTCTTGCTTCAAAAACGCCAAATCGAACGCCTTGCTTCAAAGGTTCAGGAAAAGGGACTTACCGTGGTGCCACTGAGCGCTTTCCTGGAAGGCAACTGGATCAAGATCGAGATAGCGCTCGTGCGCGGCAAACAACTTCATGACAAGAGAGAGACTCTGCGCCAACGCACGCTTGATCGCGAGGCAGAACAGGCCATCAAGGATCGAAGCAGGTAGCCCTGTCGTTTCCGCACAGTGGTATAATTGAGGCATAAAATAATGCGCCTCGCTGGGGCTGGAAGAGGTGCAGGAGGGTCCGAAACGCCGAAAGTGGGAACGTCTGCCGCGGACCGAGTGTTCTTCAATAAGGCACGGAGAAGAATCTGAATGCAGGATGAGATCATCATTCGCGGCGCGCGCGAGCACAACCTGGACAACATCGATGTCGCGATTCCCCGCAACCGCCTGGTTGTGATTACCGGCGTCTCCGGGTCGGGTAAATCATCGTTGGCCTTCGATACACTTTTTGCCGAAGGGCAACGCCGCTACGTGGAGTCACTTTCCGCATACGCACGCCAGTTCCTCGATCAGATGGAAAAGCCGGATGTCGATACCATCGAGGGCCTTTCACCGGCAATTTCCATCGAGCAGAAAACAACCTCTCGCAACCCGCGATCGACCGTCGGCACGGTCACCGAAATCCATGACTACCTGCGTCTTCTGTGGGCCTCCATTGGTGTGCCCGAGTGTCCCGACTGTGAGATACCGATTCGTCCCCAAAGTGTCGAGCAGATGGTTGATCAAATTCTCTCCTTGCCCGACGGCACAAGATTCATGCTGCTTGCGCCGGTGGTCGAAGGGCGGAAGGGAGAGCACCGCAAGGTCTTTGCGCAGATGGTGCGAGAGGGCTTCGTTCGCGCGCGAGTGAATGGCAAAATCATCGACGCGGCTGAACCGCCCGACCTCGACAAAAAGCGAAAACATACGATTGAAGTCGTTGTCGACCGCCTCTCCGTCCGTGAAGGTGTGGCCTCCCGTCTCGCGGATTCTCTGGAGACCGCCCTTCGGGTTGGCGAGGGCTTGACGTTGGTGGCAAGGGCGCGTGGGAAGGAGATTGTGTTGTCGGCACGCCACGCGTGTCCGAAGTGTGGGTTTTCACTCACCGAAATCTCGCCGCGGCTCTTTAGCTTCAACTCTCCTCAGGGCGCCTGCCCGACCTGTTCGGGTCTGGGTTTCCTGCGCGAAGTCGACCCGGAAAAGCTGATACTCGATCCCGAACGCTCCCTCGCGGGAGGGTGCCTAGCGATGGTCGGGAAAAGTCCTGGTTCGTGGTTTCGGCATCAGGTGGAGCAGCTTGCGGAGGCTCTCGAGTTCGACCTCCACACACCGTGGAGGCGGCTGCCGGAGGACGTGAGGCAGGTCCTCATGTACGGCACCGATGGTGAGCACGAGTTTGTTTGGGAAGGCCGCAAGGGGGCCTATCGCTACCGTGACCGGTTTGAGGGAGCTGTGCCTCGTCTCGAACGCCGTTTTGCCGAGACGAGTTCCGAAGATGTGCGGCGGGAACTCGAACGCTACATGTCTTTCGCGCCGTGCGGTGACTGTGGTGGATCCCGGCTGCGCCGCGAGGCGCTGGCGGTCAAGATCGCCGGAGGCAGCCTGGTCGACGTCTCGAGCCTGCCGGTGAATCGGGCCCTCGAGTGGTTCAATGTTCTCAAGCTTGGCGGACGCGATACCAGAATTGCCGACAAGATCCTGCGCGAAGTACGAGACCGTCTGGGTTTTCTGGTGTCCGTGGGGCTCGACTACCTGACCCTCGACCGAATGGCAGGCACTCTTTCTGGCGGCGAAAGCCAGAGAATCCGGCTTGCGACCCAGGTCGGCTCGAAGTTGATGGGCGTCCTATACGTCCTCGATGAACCATCCATCGGTCTTCACCAGCGGGATAATCGCCGACTCCTCGACACCCTCAAAGGAATGCGCGATCTCGGCAACACAGTGGTCGTGGTCGAGCACGACGAGGAGACCATTCGTGAGGCGGATTGGGTGGTTGATCTCGGGCCTGGTGCGGGCCGGCACGGCGGAAGGGTCGTGGCAAGTGGCCCCCCAGAATCGCTGGAGGCCGCCGAGGAGTCGCTCACAGGCGCATATCTTGCTGGGCGACGTCGTATCCCAGTACCGGCGGAGCGGTCGGCAGGAAACGGTGACCGGCTCGTCGTAAAAGGAGCTGCTGAACACAACCTCAAAGAGATCGATGTCGACCTGCCGCTCGGTCGCTTGATCTGTGTCACTGGTGTTTCAGGATCCGGAAAGTCAACTCTGGTCAACGAGATTCTGCACAAGGCCGTAGCTCGCGAGCTTTACGGAATCCTCGCGAGACCGGGCCGACATGCCGGCGTCGAGGGTATCGATCTCCTCGACAAGGTGATTGCTATCGACCAGTCGCCGATTGGCCGCACTCCCCGATCGAATCCCGCAACCTACACCAAAGTCTTCGATCCCATCCGATCATTGTTTGCTGCGACGACTGATGCGCGGGCGCGCGGCTACAAGCCGGGTCGGTTCTCCTTCAATGTCAGGGGGGGGCGCTGCGAGGCGTGTCAGGGTGCGGGCCGGTTGCGTATAGAAATGCACTTTCTGCCCGATGTTTTTGTGACCTGCGACCAGTGTGGGGGCTCGCGATATAACCGTGAAACGCTCGAGGTCCATTTTAAGGGACTGAGCATTGCTGAAGTCCTGGACCTTACGGTCAACCAGGCACGTGAGATCTTCGGATCGGTGCCTAAAATCGTCCGCGTCCTGGACACGCTGATGGCTGTTGGGCTCGGTTATCTCCACCTTGGGCAACCGGCAACCACCCTCTCGGGTGGTGAGGCGCAGCGGATCAAACTGTCGCGAGAGCTCGCCAAACGCGCGACCGGACAGACGCTCTACCTGCTCGACGAGCCCACCACCGGTCTCCACTTCGAAGACGTTCACAAGCTCCTGGCAGTGCTCCATGCCCTGGTGGATCGCGGTAACACCGTAGTCGTTATTGAGCACAACCTCGATGTCATCAAGACAGCTGACTGGATCGTCGATCTTGGGCCCGAGGGCGGCGATGGCGGCGGCGAGGTGGTCGTTTCCGGCACCCCGGACGATGTCGCGAAGTGCAAAAGATCCTACACTGGTCAATTCCTCAAACGTATGCTCTAGGGTTCGCGAACTCCGCCTGCGGGCCCTCGTCTGCGCAGGGCTCGGGGCTTGAGACCTGAGGCTTGACCATCTCGGTGAGGCAGTTGATCTTTCGGGGGCGCAGGCCCCAAGCCTCAAGCCAATATCGAATACCCCCCATCAATGATCAACGTTTGGCCGTGGATCATGGACGCATATTCGGTACACAGGTATACAACCACGTTGGCGACATCCTGTGGATGAACGAGACGACCAGCGGGGGTACGTGCTCGGGCGCTCTCCAGAAGCTCCTCGCGGTTCGGAAAATGGAGGAGGGCATCGGTGTCAACCGTGCCCGCCGAGACGGCGTTGATGCGCATGCCCTCTGGCGCGAACTCGGCCGCCAGGTGGCGCACCATCGACTCCAAAGCGGCCTTCGATGCACCAACTGCCGTGTAATTTGGAATGGCTCGCAGCGCTCCGAGAGAAGACACCGCAACCAGGATTTTCTCTTCGGCTGCAGAAAGCTTCAGGAACTGCTGGGTGATCGGCAAAAGGGCAGCGGCATTGATATGCATTGCCCAGTCAAAGTGATGCATCGTGAGTTCGCGAGCTGGTTTGAGAACTCCGGAAGCGGCGTTCGATACCACGATATCGAGCCCCCCCCACTCCTCACCGATGGTAGAAAAAATGCGTTCTACATGGTCTGGATTTGCAACGTTGCCCTTGAGGACAAGGGCCTTGACCCCGCGCGCTTCGATCTCCTGCGCCGTTTCCTCGGCACGGGTTCGATTGCGAAGGTAGTTGATAGCGACATCAACCTTAAAATCGGCCAACGAGAGGGCAATCGCCCTGCCGATGCCGCGAGAGGAGCCGGTCACCAGGGCGCGCTTGCCGCGGAGTTTGAGATCCATTTGCACCTCCAGGGTCACAAACTAACCGGGTAATGGCCGGAAAACAAGCGTAGAAAGGGGTTTTCTGGTGATTTTTCCTTGACAGTTCGGGGGTAAGGCGGCCAATATGTGGTGTACAACAAAAACCAGGAGGTTCCTATGAACAAGACCGAAATGGCGATGAAGCTAGCGAAGAAGACCGGTGTCAGTCAGGGAAAGGCGGCGGAGATCATCGACACGATGTTTTCGGCCCACCCGCGCAAGGGCCTTATTGCCACTGCCCTGGATGCAGGTGAGAAGGTGACTATTCCCGGTTTCGGGACCTTTGCCACGAAGCATCGCGGTGCCCGCCAGGGCCGTAACCCCGCGACCGGAGCAACGATCATGATTCCGGCCAAGAAGTACGTCCACTTCAAGCCGGGCAAGACCCTCCGCGAGCGCGTCGAGCACTAAGGACGCCGCTGTTATCTGCGCCGGGTGGAAAGATCCCCCGGCGTTGGACGATGATTTGGCCCCATTGAGGGCCAGGTGAAGAGGCCGGGCTGATGCCCGGCCTCATTTTTTGCTATGCCAGAATCCTATCTGTCGGTGAAATCGTAGCGCGCGGAGATTGAGAAATGAGTCATGACTGGCACGCCGTTTTTACTGCCGGGTTTGAAGCGGTATTTCATGACCGCGTCCATGACAGCCTGGGGGATGCCGAACCCTTCGTGATCTGCCCTCAAGACCGTAACGTCCTCGACGAGACCTTTGGCGTTGACAGTTGCTTGAAGGACCACAACCCCCTTACGCCTCGAGAGAATTGCAGTGCGGGACCATGTGACCGGAGATTTTTTTAGGATCGCCGGCGGTGAGTCCACCTCGGTTGGATCGACGAAACTATTCTCCTCAACCGAAGGACCCGCCCTTTCGACCGCCTGCGGCCTTGGCGTCGGTGCCTCTGTCGAGATTGCAGTCGGCGCGGAGGTTGGGGTCGGTGGAAAGGTAGGCGTGGAAGTTGCCGTGGTCGCCGCCAAGGTGACTGTCTCGATGGCCGCGGTGGCTGTCTGGCG
>Ga0224513_10000111_pt1 | contig 26772 bp, 25 predicted proteins | sample SF_May12_sed_USG_5_FD_169109 | JGI IMG/M metagenome (GOLD analysis project Ga0224513, IMG submission 169109) | Sediment microbial communities from San Francisco Bay, California, United States - SF_May12_sed_USGS_21 | ecosystem: Environmental > Aquatic > Marine > Sediment | place: USA... | reverse complement strand
CTTCGACCAGGCGATGGCAGATCCCAGACGGATCGTGTTTCCCGAGGGCGAGGCGGACAAAATCGTCCGCGCAGCCAAGATTCTCGCCGACGAGGGCATCTGCAAGCCAGTCCTGCTCGGTTCGGCCGCGGCCGTTGACAGGCTTCTGACCGACCATGAGGTGCCAAAGGGCGCGGTCGAGGTCATCGATCCGTCGGTTGGTGGCGATTCCGAGATCTATGCCGAAGTTCTTTCCCGCACCCGCTGGCGCAACGGTGTCACCCTGGAGACCGCCCGCAAGGCGATGCGTGACCCGGTCTACTTCGGCAACATGATGCTCCAACAGGGCGACGCGGATGGGCTCATTGCCGGTCTCACCATGTCCTACCCGGAGACCATCAGGCCGGCGCTGCAGATCCACAAAACCCGCGAAGGCATCAAACGCGCGGCCGGAATGTACCTCCTCCTCTTCGAAGACCGGATGCTGTTCATCGCGGATACCACGGTCAACCAGGACCCCTCCGCCGAAGAGCTGGCCGAGATCGCCTTCCTCTCGAGCCAGGCGGCCGAGCACTATTTCGGTGTCGAACCGAGGGTGGCGATGCTCTCCTATTCGAACTTCGGATCCAACATCGACCAGCGCTCGCAGAAGGTCCGCGACGCCGTCGCGATCGCCGAGCAGCGGTGGCCCGACCTCGTGATCGAAGGTGAAATGCAGGCCGATACAGCCGTCGAACCGGGCATTGCCGCAGAGGCATTCCCCCTGTCACGAATTCAGGGAAACGCAAATATTCTGGTGTGTCCGGACCTCGAGTCCGCCAATATCGCCTACAAGCTGTTGTGGCGGCTCGGCAAGGTGGAGGCCATTGGGCCGATCCTCATCGGAGTCGACGCAGCGGTTCACGTGCTGCAGCGCGGGGTGGACGTCAACGACGTTGTCAACATGGCGGCCCTGTGTGTGCTCAAGGCGCAGCGCTGGCGGTGAGCTGAAAAGAAGCTCCTTGAGAAATAGGGTCGAGCCTCAAATAGGAGTCGGGAATGAAGTCCCGGCCGCCGCCTGTTATCGGAAGACAGTGAACTCTTGATTCAACGACCCCTTTGGGGGGGTCCAAGAGATCCTGGAGGCAATCATGCAGGATACTCTCGACACTGTCCTCACAGGCAAAGGGGCTGGGATCCACTACGTGGTTCCCGAAGTCACCGTCCTCGACGCGGTTGAAAAAATGAACGAAGAACGGATTGGCGCCCTGCTGGTCTGCATCTCGGGTGAAATGGTAGGGATCTTCACCGAGCGCGATGTTCTCTGCCGGGTCGTCGCCGAAGGCCGCGACCCCGCCACTACCAGAGTCGTCGAGGTCATGACCCAGGAGGTGGTGGCGGTGCGATCGACGACCAGCGTTGAAGAGGCCATGGCCGTCTTCACTGAGAAACGATTTCGACACCTGCCTGTGGTCGACGATGGGGAACTCAAGGGCCTTGTGTCTTCGGGTGACCTTACCCGCCGGATGAGCCGCAGTCAGGAGGGCCAAATCCAGGACCTGATGAACTACATCACAGGAAAGTACCCGGGTTGAATTCGGAATTCGGAATTCGGAATTCGGAATTTTGAACCGCTCACCTCATACCTCTCGACTCCGAATTCTCTGGCTTGACGGCCGGCCAGGTGTAAACTTGTAGGCACCAACGAAATTGCGGAGGATCGTCATGAAGGATTGTCTGATGTCGCTCGCACTCATGATCTTAGTTGCCATTGTATCCACCCCGGTTCCGGTGATAGCGGAGGAAGCCACTGGCGGGCTCCGTTACACGGTGACCGTCACAAAGTTCGAGAACCAGTCCGGATGGCACGGGCAGTGGGATCTTGGCCACGCGTGGGACACGGTGCTCACCGACATGCTGAACCAGACCGGCAAGTTCATCGTCCTCGGTGAGACCGACATGCGCGCTGCCGCCCTTGACGAGCAGGACTTCGCGGCGTCCGGGCGCACCGCGGGCGGAAAGAAGGCGCCGGTGACCGGGCAGATGACACCGGCACAACTTCTCGTCAAGGGCGCCATCACCCATGTCCAGGGCGACACCGGCGGCGCCGGTGGCGGCATCCGCGTCAAGGGTTTCAAGATTGGTGGAGGCGGCGGCAAGGGCGAGGTCAATGCCACCATTTACATCGTCGATTCGACAACCGGCCAGGTGGTGGCCTCGAAGAGCGTAGTCGGAACCCACAAACGCACGAATCTGGGCGTCGGCTATAACGCGGGCGGCTGGGGTGCTGCGTTCGGCGGCGACAAGAAGGACAACGTCGGCCTGGCGGTGCAAGATGCGTGTGCAGGGGCAGTCGATTTCATGATCGAGCAACTTCCGAACTACTCCTGGACCGGTTCTGTCGTTCTGATCAAAGGCGACAAGGTCTATGTCAATCGAGGCTCCCGCGAGGGTGTGGTCGTGGGCCAGGCCTTTACGGTCGGAGAAGTCGAGGTCCTTCGTGATCCCGACACCGGAGAGGTCCTCGACGAAAGCATGACTGAGGTCGCACGGCTCACCGTCAGCCAGGTCAAAGAAAAGCTCTCCATCTGCGACGTCACGTCTGGTGATGCAGCGGCCGTGGGCAAGGGAATGACCATTCACCAGCCCTGAAGAGAACCAAATTCCCTGGAAATGACCGCCGCGCGGATGCGCGGCGGTCTTGTTTTATCTCACTGATCGCCGTCTGCAGTGTATAATTTTCTTGGAGAACTCTCGAGAGGGCGCCCAGTGTGATACAACGTAAGACACTGTTCATGAGTATGATGATCACTGCGATGGCGGCAACCGCCACCGCCCAGGATGCCGGTTACCGTGCAGTCGAAAGCCCCTTTCAAGAGAGCTACGAGTTCACCCTCAATACCAACCTGAAACCGATGGTGGAAGTTGCAGGAGTTCGTTGGACCCGATTCGGTATCTTCGTCAAAGGCGACGGTGAAATCGATCCCGAAAAAGACACTCCCGTCGCTGTGGAACTCGGTTTCGTCAACACCGGATCAGAAAGCGTAAAGGTCCTGGTGATCGCCCTCTTCGAGGATGAAAACGGGGTGACCCTCAATCGTCTCGAGTGCGCCAGAGTCAAGGCCGGAAGCGACCGTCTCAAGGAATCGGTGCAGAAGTACAGGGTTCCCGGTGCGGTCCTTCGAGCGACGCGCCGGGTGTATCTTTTCTGTGAGATTGAACGCTGAGGAAAGCGGGTAGCTCCTTCACCAGGCCGTCTGGCGACGGAGTAGCGCCAAGAACTCCTCCCGCACCAGACGATCAGCAAAGCAGCCGCGGAGGGCCGACGTTGTGGTCAATGCGCCGGCCTTCTTGACCCCTCTCATTTCCACGCACAGGTGACGCGCTTCGATGACCACCATCACTCCTTGCGGCTCGAGGTTGGTCCACAAGAACTCGGCCACCTGTTCGGTCAGCCGCTCCTGAAGCTGAGGCCGTTTGGCATAGAACTCGAGAATCCGTGGCAGCTTCGACAGGCCAACCACTTCAGCCTCCGGAATGTAGGCAATGTGGGCGTGTCCGTAAAAGGGCACAAGGTGGTGGGCACACATCGAATAAAAGGGGATTTCTTTCTCGATCACCATGTGGTGGTAGCCCTCGTCGTTTGGAAAGGTGGTTATCTTCGGCTCCGCGCCCTCGCGCAAGCCATGAAACATCTCGAGATACATTTTGGCTACGCGTTCTGGGGTCTGCTGGTAGTTGGGGTCGTCGAGGTCCAGCTTGAGCTCGCCCATGATAGCCGCCATATGGCCGGCCACGGCCTCGATAATCTTCTCGTCGCCGCCACGAGGGATCGAATTGTCGCCCTTTGCAGCCGCGGCGTTCTTTTGGTCACGTTCCTCGGCATCGATAGCTGTGACGTCACTCATCGCTGGCACTCCTTCGCTCTGGGCAATCGCGAGAAAGGGTACCGTATTCCGGACTAACCCACCATCCATTTCGGATTTCGAATTTCGAATTTCGAATCTTCGAGGAACAGACAGACCCTGAGAAGACGTTTCGACGTTCTCAGGTTCTACTCTGCTACCATCCGACCGATGTCGGAAAACACTACGGGCAAGGTCCTGGTCACCGGGGTTCACGGCCAACTCGGCCGCGCGCTGGCCAATGTCTGTGCCGAGCGGGGAATCGATTTCGAGGGCCGCGATATCGACACGCTGGACATCGGCGATGCTGCCGCCGTCACCGAATGGATCAGAACTTCGAAACCGTACGCCGTCATCAACTGTGCCGCATTCACAGCGGTTGACGATTGCGAGTCTGACGAACAATCGGCATCGAGGGTCAACGGCACGGCAGTGGGATATATCGCGAAGGCCTGCAACAAAGTCGACGCCCGCCTCGTGCAAATCTCTACAGACTATGTTTTTGCAGGCGATGGCGATCGACCGTATACCGAGGACGACCCAGTAGCACCAGTCAGCGCCTACGGCAGAACCAAGCTTCGCGGAGAAGAATTGGCCGCGGAGGCTCGCCACCACCTCGTGGTGCGCACCGCATGGCTCTACGGACACGGTGGGCGAAACTTCGTCGAGGCCATCCGCGGCCAGATCGAAAGTGGTACCGAATCATTGAAAGTGGTGGCTGATCAACGCGGAAGTCCGACCTTCTGCGATGATCTTGCCGAGACTGTACTCGACTTGATGGATGTGGAGATTTACGGCATGGTTCACGCGGTCAACACTGGTGAGACCACCTGGCACGGTTTTGCAGTCGCCATCGCGAATCTGCTGGGCAAGGATGTCGAGGTGCAGCGGGTTCAAACTGGAGAATTCCCTCGCCCTGCTCCTCGGCCGGCCTATTCGGTCCTTGACACCTCGCGTCTATCGGTGGCACTCGGCCACAACATGCCGCCCTGGGAGGACGCGTTGGCACGCTACCTGGAGGCTTCGTGCGCATCCTGATCACCGGCATCTCTGGTTTCGTCGGACCTTATCTGGCCCGACACATCGCCAAAACCGCCCCCGAGGCAGAGATCTGGGGCCTGGTCTGGGCGGCCGATCCCGCCGAACCCTCGTCATCTTTCCAACTGGTCGAGGGCGATCTCACCGACATTTCGACGTTGACGCCCGCATTGAACCAGGTTCGACCCGACATCATCTTCCACCTCGCTGCCGCCTCCTCGGTGGCGAGTTCGTGGGACCACCCGGGCCGCTTTCTCGAGGTCAACGCGGTCGGAACGGTCAACCTGCTGGAGGTCGCGCGCACCCTCGACATCGACACGAGAGTGGTGGTTTCTTCTTCGGCCGAGGTCTACGGCGCCGTGCCGGCGGACCGGCAGCCGATCACCGAAGACTCACCACTGGAGCCGCTTTCCCCCTACGCCGCCAGCAAGGCCGCACAGGATCTACTGACCGCCCAGTACTACCACGGGCACGGAATGCCGACGATACGTCTGCGCCTCTTCCATCACACCGGGCCCCGCCGCCCAACTCAGTTCGTCGCCTCGAGCTTTGCGCACCAGATTGCCCGCATCGAACGGGGTCTCGAACCACCACGGCTGGCTGTAGGAAACCTGGAAGCGGTCCGCGATTTCACAGATGTGCGCGACATCGCTCGGGCCTATTGGCTGGCCGCGATCCGCGGCATTCCCGGTGCCGCCTACAATGTCTGTTCGAGCCGCAGCACCAGCATTCGCCGCGTCCTTGACATGTTGCTCGCACAATCTGAGGTTGAGGTCGAGATCGGGGTGGACCGGGATCGACTACGGGCCGCCGATATTCCTTGCCTGGTGGGCGACCATTCGAGGTTCAGCGACGCCACCGATTGGCAACCCGAAATCCCGCTTGCAAAAACCCTCGGCGACCTCCTGAATTGGTGGCGCGACGAGCTCAGTAATCATTCCCACCCGGCCAGTGATCAGTGATCAGTTCGAGAGTCCTCGAGGACGGGCGGGCGGGCACTCACTACTGAATACCGATTACCTGTCACTCTCAATGAGACCACAATTACTTGAGCCACCGGCTCCGTCGTGGCAAAGTGCAACAAGGAGGACGACAATATGAACATGGACCGCCGCCATTTGATCGCCCAGTGGGCGTTCGACACGCGGGCAATCCTCGGCCGCTTTCACATCTGGTTGAAGGACGTCGAACTTCATTCAGACGGCAATTCCCTCACCGAGGGCATTTCGTTTGTCGGCGGCTCGTTGGAGCGGGCATTCATCATGGCGACGGCAGTCACCGCTCTCGGAACCAGGCTCTTCGGTCGCTGGGGTGAGGGAGAGAGTCTCGACAAGGCGGGCATCAATCGCGTCAAAAAGGATGCTGATGCGGTCTCGGCCTATGCACTCTCGGAGGCACTCTGGTACCTGACGCGCAGTCTCCCGGAGAACCACGCCGTCATGATTTCCCTCGGCGAAGGCTTGATGCCGAAGGCGGGAGAGACACCCGAAATGGGCTCGAATCCACTTCTCGGTTTCGGACGGGTCTACGCCCGGCCTCAGGTGGCTCGCTTCCTCGACCGCCGTGTTCACCGGCTGGTCAATGATCCCGGCTATGAGTGGCCAGAGTTCTGGTCTGATCTCCAAACCGCTGGCGTCACCGTTTGGGGTGCGGCAGTCGACACCCTGGAGAACACATCGCGTTTTGCTAAGGGCAGTCCATCCGGTGCGATGACCGTGCTCCACCTCTTCGATCAGCCGCTCAAGGTGGCCCGTCCTTACGAGGGTTATATGGGAAACCTCGTTTTACCTCGGGAGGTTGTCGAACGGGCCGCGGACCGTTCGATCCTGATCGATTTCAGGACCCCGCGGGCCAAGGTCATGGAGGCGATCCGGGAGACCTACCCGGATATACGATCCGAGAATGTCCACGTGTGGACCCTCGGTGGGTCCTCCCGCGTCGATCGTCTCAGCGGGCTGTGGTCGGAATGGCAATCGCTCGGGGTGCACCTGGTCGAAGATGGCTGGACGTTGCCCCAAACTGGCCAACCAGTCTTCACGGAGTCCGGAACCTACGCACCGGTTTTCCAGGTCGGAACCTTTTTTGGTGACGACGGTGCGACGCACCTCTTCCTTTGCGACGGCTATGCAGCCTCGGCCGAAGCCATGCAGGCCTCGAGTCTCGACCCGATCCTCGATCTCTCAACCTCGATGTGCCTCTTCTCGTCCCATTTCAAGGCGTCTATCGAACGCGAACAGCACATCATTGGCCTCGACCCGGACAGCGATGAATTCGAGCTACGGCTCGCCAACACCCTCGAAACCGAACTCGCACCAGATCTAGCAAACGCCTACCGGGCGAGCCTCCAGTCGGCGCGCGAAGCCCTGATGCCGGTCGACCGGCGCACCATCACCGCTGATGATTTCTTCCCGTTGAAGGAGTGGCGAGTTTTGGCCCTCGACGGTTACATGCTCCCCGACCCATACAGCGGAGCCGATGGCGTCAAACAGGTGGCCGAAGATCGCTACCGCGTCACAACCCGCGCCGCGACCCGGCTTGGGGTCATAGACGTCACTCTCGAGATGCAACTGATGGAACCTTTCGAACAAATGCGGATGGTATTCTCGCCGCTCCTCGACCGTTTCTACTCGGGCCAGGACTACCGGGACCGCGCGGTCAAGATCTCCGACTCGGGTCGGATCCGCAACGAGCTTCAGACGCTGTGCTCCGAAGCCATCGAATACCTGCCGGAAGACCGCATGTTGGTGCGTTTCGATCTGATCGATGACTCCGTCCTCCCTCGCGACAAGAGGGAGTTGATCCGTGAGGTCCTGGACTGGTACAAGGCCAATCACCCTATCTGGTTCACCTGGCTCGAGATGAAATGAGGAATTAGGAATGAGGAATTAGGAATTCCCACCCCTCCCCCCAGTTCTCGGTTGAGACAAAATGGATGGGGGGGCGGCATTTCTAATTCCTCATTCCTAATTCGTGCGCAGCGTTTCGAGGGTCGCACGGACTTCCGGGTCGATCGGCACCGGCCTTCCAGTCTGCTTATCGACGCAAGCGAGTCGAGTGACCGCCTCTGCAGCGACTTCTCCCCCTGCTTCCACCACATACTCGAAGGTGAACGATGCGCCTCTGGTTTCACCTACACGCAGCCACGCCCGCACTTCGTCGTCGAGACCAATGGGTCGCCTGTAATCGATTTCGAGCCGCTTCACGAAGAACGGGATGCCGAGAGCGTCTCGACCGCCGAAAAGCGTGGTCCAGGCCTCGGTCCTCGCCATTTCGAGATAGCTCGCGAAGGTGGCGTTGTTGACGTGGCCAAACGCGTCGAGATCGCGCCATCGAACCTGGATCGGACAGGAGAATGAGTAGCCATCCATGGGACACAGGGTAGCAAAAAGCAGAATTCAGAATTAGGAATGAGAAATTAGGAATGCCGCCCACCCAACCATCCCAATTTCGGATTTCGGATTTCGGATATCGGATATCGGATTTTCCATCCATCCTTCGCCTCGATAATCCAAACTGTTCGCTGATCATCGATTGCTGGACGGGCGGGTGGTAGTACGATCTCCGGGATGAGCAAGATAGAGATTCTTCCCGGCCAGGTGCATTTGTTGTGGGCGTCGATCGATGTGAGTGACTCTGAAATCGATCGGCTCCGCGGCATGCTAACCCAAGAGGAGCTGGGCCGTGCCGAGCGGTTCCGGGTTACCGCGGCCGCCCGGCGTTTTATTTGCGCGCGAGCCGCGTTGCGGATGATACTCGGCCGGGCCACCGGCGCCGAGCCGGCTGAGGTGGCGTTTCTCTTCGGTGAGCACGGTAAGCCCCACCTCCCGGACGGAAAATTGTTCTTCAACGCCAGCGATTCTGGGGACTATGTAGTTGTTGCTCTGACCACGGCGGAGGTCGGTGTCGACATCGAGCTCGCGCGAGTTGTCCGCCGTCGTGACGGTCTCGCGCAACGAATCTGCACGGACACTGAGCTCGAGATGCTCGCGCGAGCCCCAGAGGGGGAACGAGACGCACTGCTCCTTCGCTTGTGGACCTGCAAGGAAGCGGCTCTCAAGGCTGTCGGGATCGGTCTGTCGGGCGGAGCTCGCAACGTCGAAACGGTGATGCCGCCGAATGGAAAGCCGCGATTCTCCCGCCTCCTGGAAGAACCCGACCACTGGTCCTTGCTTTTTCCAGATCTGCTCCCGGGCCTGTTGTGCTCGGTCGTCGTCAACGGCAGCGGTTGGCGGGTTGTCAGTCGACAGTTTTCGTTTCAGTCACCATGAGGACGATTGATGACAATTGGACCGTTAGCGGGTTCCGGCGCGCCCAGGGCGCCTGATAATTGCAGTTCCCGAGAACGCCCGCAGCCATTCAGTTGTAAGTGATGAGAATGGGCGTGGGGCGGGCCCGCGGCGGCGGGATCCCCGACTACTGCTTCTGTTCAGAACTTCCAGGGTGGTCAAACACAAATCCTTTCGGATGCACCGCTGCACCAGTGCCCGCGTGATATCCCAGATGATCAGTATCAACAGCAGGTCGAGAGCGAGACGAGTTCCAATAAGGTGTGCTCTGAGGTTGACCAATCCTTCACCGAGCACGATCACTACGAATTGGCTTGCCACCCACAGAGTCAGAAAGAGTGCCGCCGTCTTAGCTCCGTTTCTAAGGCCTCCCAGCAACGCCGTGGCTCCCCAAGCTCCACCAACACCCAGGATCAACCAAACGACCGAGGGCCACTCACTGTACAAAGCCCCGTGAATTCTGGAGAACTGCCACCAGGTTTTGAAGGTAGTCTTTCTCCGATGCGTGGCGTCGCGGACGTGATGGCCACGCGGATCGGTTTCGACCAAGGCCATCGCGGCCTCGATCTCTTGCATCACTTTCCTCACGGCACCGGGATCAGACGCGTAATGACGCAACAACTGAATCCGCGACAGATGGCGGAGACGGCGATGCACCGGATGGGAATCAGCGACACCGGCCGTCCAATAGTCCGTTTGGGGGAGTTGCCAGAATCGGCGCGGTATCCCAAGATCCCTGAGGACGTCGTCCGGATCGGACGCTACCCGGACAATCCCCCCATAGACGGCATGGTAGTTGTTCGCCTCGAGGAAGCGCGGAGCCGGCCCGAAAAAAACAAGAGAGGGGTCGCAACCGACAGCAGGGCAAGGCCCAGCGTCACCGACATTGCACGAATTGGTGATTTTCGCCAGTTGATCACCAGTGGTGCCATCAGGCACATGGTCACAAATGCCGGAAAAAGCACATACTGCATTTTGCTCGCGCCACCCAGAATCACGAGGCCCGCGAGGCCAGCAACAACTCCACCCCACCGCAGATCGTCGAGTGCCCAGAACGCAGGTGACAGCTCCCCGTATCGCTCGAACCAGAGAGTGATCCCGAAAAGAGCTATGAAGAACGCGGCGTCTGCATAGAAACTATTGAAGAACAACAGGTAACCGGGATCCACAAGAACATAGAGCATGAGGCTCAGAAGGAGCGGAGAGGCTCGGGCCGCAATGCTCGTGATCACGAGGCACAACACCATCAACGAGCAGATGCGACCCATCTGCCGCAGATCCATAAACCCGGGTTCCGGCCTCAAGCCCCAGCCGAGATGCTTTGCAGACCAGGCCATCAATGTCGCGCTCGACGCTCCTGAGGCCAGATGTGCCCTCCCGGTCTTAAAGGTGCAGACTACGAAGCGCCCCTTTTTGACGAGAGGTTTCACGTGCTCGATGCCTGCCGGGCGCATGACGCGCCAGAAATCGTAAATGTCGGCGACACCCAGGCAAGGAGTCCTCAGGAGAGTGCGGAAGGCAAAGGCGAACAGCAACAGGAGCACCGAATAGGACCCCATTTCTATCCACCGCCGACGGGCGAGCTCGATCATCGAAGGATTGTCGCACGGACACCTCAGGGCGCCTGCTTAGAAGCCACGTGTCAACATCAATAATCATCTGGTACGATTGGCCGGTGATTCGAGTAGATCCAACCACTGTTCATCAGACCGGGGTTGACGGCCACGTTTATTACCTTGGCCCCAGTCGATACCAGCGGCCACCGGTCTAATTCGCAGATCACCGGGCCCGCTGGCGACGGCGGGCTCTAACCCGTCTCAGTCCGCGTTCCCGTAATGGAGGAAGAAATGCGGACACCACTTTCACCAACCGAGGCACCGGGGCCGCTCCTGGATCAGCACCGCCGGGATATCGAGGCCCTCGACCGGCGCATCCTGCACCTGATCTGTGAGCGGCTCGAGCTGGCTCGCCAGATCGGGGAGCTCAAGCAGACCACAGGAATCCCTTTGCGGAACTTCAAGGTCGAGGCCGAGGTCTATGAGCGTTTCGGGGACGCAAGCCGTCTGCTCGGCCTCGACGAGAATCTCGGCCGCGATCTGGCGACCTTTCTCATCAGCAAGGCCGTCGAAGAGCAAGCGGTTCATCGCGATACCGTGTACCAGGGAAACGCGCTGCGCGCTTTGGTCGTTGGCGGAAAGGGTGGAATGGGTCGGTGGATCGCCCGATTCCTCCGCGGTCAGGGCCACCGGGTCACGATCAACGATCCCGATCCTGCCGAATCCGATTTTGCCGAGGTCTCGGACCTCTCTGCCGCCGCGCCCGAAGCAGACCTGATCGTCATCGCGGTTCCAATGAGTGTCTGTCCGGAGGTCCTCGAAAACCTGGCACAGCTCGGAGTGAAGGGTGTCGTCGCCGAGATGTGCAGTCTCAAAGGCCATCTACTGTCCATCGTCGAACAGCTTCGCGAAGACGGCCTGCGCCTGGTCTCTTTTCATCCTCTCTTCGGCCCCGATGTGCGAATGCTTTCCGGTTGTACGATCGTTTTCTGTGACGAAGCGAACCATAAGGACCTCGATGTTGTGCGCGGACTCTTCGGCGAGACGTCGGCGCGGCTGGTGGACATGTCGAGCGCCGAGCACGATCGCCGCATGGGTTTGGTCCTCGGTCTCACCCACCTCGCCAACCTGGTCTTTGCGCGCGCGCTCTCACACTCATCGATCGGTGCGGGCGAGCTCAGTGAGGTCGCGGGCGTCACGTTCACCAAGCAGCTCGGGACAACGCGCGAGGTGACGGCCGAGAACCCTGGCCTCTATTACGAAATTCAAGCCCTCAACCAACTCACACCAGAAACCGGCAAATGGTTGCGGCAGGCGCTGGAAGAATGGCTGATCGTTGTCGAATCAAACGACGAAGAAGGCTTCACAACCCTCATGCGGAATTGCCACACCTATCTCGATGACGCGAATTCCGAAGGGACAACGCCATGAGAGCGGTCGATGCGGTGGTTGCCGCCCTCGCGGCGCACCCCGGGGAGCAAGTGTCGTGGATCGTTGGCGAGCCGTGCTTCGGGCCACCACCTGAGCTGGCCGCTGCCTTTGCCCGTGCGGCGGATTCGCCGTCTTTCGGCTACCCGCCACACGCCGGCCTGCCGGAATTAAGAGACGTCCTGGCGGTGCGTTTTGAGCAGGAAGATCTGAGTATCGCACCCGACCAGATCACCATCACGAGCGGTGCCAAATGCGGATTATTCGCCCTTTTCGCGGCCCTGCTCGAGCCCGGCGACGAAGTCATCCATCCCCGACCCTGCTACCCGGCGTACCCAGCCATGGCCGCTCGTCTCGGCGCGCGCCCGGTGCCCGTGGCGGAACGGGACGGCAGCTTTTCCGGCTGGGCGGTAGACATCGCCCACCACATCAATCCGCGCACCCGCGCCGTTGTCCTCGCCTCGCCATCCAATCCGACCGGTGCGACCCTCGACTCAGTCGAAGCAAATGCCCTGGTCGAACTGTGCAGCGCCCACGGGATCCGCCTGATCATCGACGAGGCCTACACGGATTTCAGGTACACAGCCGATCAACACGTCCTCCCGGCTGACCTCGACCCGGATCTCTCGACGGTGGTCCGGGTCCGCAGCGCGTCCAAGAGCTGGGCCCTGTGCGGCTGGCGACTGGGTTGGATTACCGCCGATGCCCCATTGTCCGCTCGCATCGCCAGCACCCACTCAAGCCTCCTCAATCCTGCTTCAGGACCGGCGCAAACAGCATTGTGCGCCCTGCCCGAGGTTTCAGCCGACTTCCTCGAGAAGGCACGATCAATGGTTGCAGACCGGATCGACGAACTCTGTTCCGCTCTTGCCGGTGCCGGGTTCCCGTTCACAAAACCAGAGGGCGGATTCTACCTGTGGCTCAAGGTGAAAGATCTCAACCCATCTGGGACGATCAGCACTGCTGAATGGAGTGCGGAGGTCGCCCGCCGTTCTGGCGTCGGACTGTGGCCGGGCGATGATTTCGGCGGTGCGGGTCACGTTCGAATTTCAGTTACCGCACCTTCCGATGCGATATGGCGACCCGCAGTCGACGCTCTCCCAAAGATACTCTCGAAGATCCGGTAGCCTCGCCCCTGCTCCGTTCCGCTATTCAGAATCGGCGCCGTCGTCGAGCCAATCGGGCGTCTTTTTGGTTTCGAGAAAGGAGCCCACACCCCGTCTGCACTCGGGGTGCATCCGTTGTCGAACGTTGGCCTCCGCTGCTGTTGCAATCGCCTCCTGCCAGCCGAGCCCCACCGTGTCGTTGAGAAGGGCCTTGGTCGCGGCGAGGGCAGACGGCGACGCCTTGGCGCACACCGCCCGCGCGAGAGCAACCGCGGCACTCATACTTTCTCCGTCAGCCGCGAGCTCATCCGCCAGACCAAGTTCGACTGCCTTGGCACCGTCGATCATCTCGGGGTCGAGGAGCAAACGTCGGGCAACGTGGCCGGCCACCCTGCGGGTGAGAAAGGTCAGGACCATGGCCGCGAGGAAGCCGATCTTGACCTCAGTGTATGCGAAACGGGCGCCGGGTTCGGTCACCACCAGGTCGCAGGTAGTTGCGAGCCCACACCCACCGGCGATCGCAGCACCCTGGACCGCAGCAACCGTCAGCTTGGGGTGTCCGAGGAGAATTTCGAAGAGATGACGCAACTGCTCAGTATCGGAACGACTCGCCGCTTCGTCCCCGGCCTCTGCAATCCGCTCGAGCGCCTCGAGATCCGCCCCCGCCGAAAAGTTGCGGCCAGCGCCCGCGAGAATGACGGCGCGCACCCCCACATCCGATGCGGCCTTGTCGAGGGCCTCGGAGAGGGAAGCGACCATTTCCGAGGACAGGGGGTTCGCGCGGGCAGGATCGTTGAGGGTGAGGACGAGGATGGGGCCATCCCGGGTTTCGATAACTGGATTATCCATAACCCTATCCTAGCCTGCACCGCTCAATTCTCGATATCAGAGGGCGGCGCGGCGGTAGACCTCGAACAATCGCGGCACCAGAGCTTCGGGAAAAAAGAAACGCGCCTGTTCAAGCCCTCGATCGCGGAGGTGCCGCCGGAGGTCCTGGTCTCCAAGCAGGCGAGCGATCGCGGTCGCGATCTCATCGGCCTCCTCCGGATCTACCAGCAGCGCTGCATCCGCCGCGACCTCGGGCATCGAAGAGATCTGAGAGGTCACGACCGGAGTACCGCAGGCCATCGCCTCCGCAACCGGCAGGCCGAAGCCTTCCGCCAGGGAGGGAAACACGAATACGTTGGCCCGACGGTAGAGGGCGGCGAGGACGTCTTCCGAGATATGGCCGATCTTGACCACCGATCCATCACCGGTCATTCGTTCGAGGCGACGACGAATCCTCCCCTGCCGCCACCCTTCGGCCGCCACCACCACCAATTGATGGGCCCCGGTGGCTCCACCGAGCGAGCTCCAGGCATCGAGTAGCCGACCGAAATTCTTTCGTGGTTCGAGGCTTGCGACCGCAAGCACATAGGGCTGCCGGACACCCAAACGAGCTGCGGCCGTGGTGTCAGCGCCGTGATCACCAGCCACCCTGAAAATCGGGTTGAGCATCGGCGGCACGACCTCTACCGAATCGAACGGCAGCGCGAGCAGGCGGACAGCCTCTTCTCTGGTGGCTTTGGAAACCGCGAGGATGGTGGAGCCTCTGACCAGGGCCTCGGTGACCGAAGACAGAGAACGCACTTGGTTGTCAAGGGTGTGGCAGTGAGGATGGCTGAGCACCGTCAGATCGTGAAGTGTAAAGACATGGCGCGGCGCACCGACCGGCGGCATAGCGTAACCTGGAGCGTGAAAGAGATTCAGGCCTTCGAGCTCGGATCTGACTGGCCGCGCCACCACAGCCTTGGCCGGCAATGGGCCTAACTCGCGGACGAAAGCGTCTCGCCTCGAACAACCCCGGTCAAGATCGAAGAGAATGACCTCGTCGACGCGAGCCGAGCCAAGGAGCGAACGGATCAGCTCACGGGTGTAGGTCGCAACACCGCCACGTCCGTGGAGGGCCCGCCCGGCATCGATCCCGAGACGCACCGTTCAGCCCTCCCGCCCTCGAGAGCAGGCCCGAAGCAGGCCATCAAGGTGTTGCAGGAGAGCCTCTCCCGTAATCGCAGAGAGGCGACCGTCCGCCATGGCTCTTGAAACACCCGCCGTGGCACGTTCGAGACGACGGATTCGTCGAAACCGGCGCACGAGCCTGCGAAGAACGAGTGCCCCGACTACCATCGCAACCAACACAATGGCCACGACGAGCTCAGTCCTCATCAACCTCTCCCCACCGTCAGCCAACGATTCACCGCAGCATCTCCATATCGGCGGCGCATGCGACGTTCCACGAAACGCCTTTCCCACTGCGGCCGGTGAAGCTGATAGTAGCGAAGCTGTGACGGCCGATAGAGATCGTCAACCTCGGACCGCCCTGCAACGCCACCGGCATGGCAAACGACGGCGCGCGGCTCCTGGGCCAGGCGCCACCCTGCGGCATCGAGACGAAGACACAGATCCACATCCTCAAAGTACATGAAGAAGCTCTCGTCGAAGCCCCCAACCGCTCGAAATGCCTCGGCCCTGACCAGCACGCAGGCGGCCGTATACCAGGTAGGTCCAACCACATGCGCCAGCCAACGGGCAAGCGAACCGTGCGCCCAGGCCTGCGCCTCGAATGGGTTGCGCGCCTTCTGCAGAACCTCGCCAACAAACCCACGCGCGGGCGCCCAGGAGAATTGGCGCCGGCCATCCGGGTAACGCAGTCGCGGAGCGACCATTCCGAAATCGGGGCGGACGCTGAGTTTCTGCGCGAGCAGGTCGAGGGCGCCTTCCTCCAACCAGGCGTCGGCGTTGAGCAGTAGCAGCGCCTCGCCACTCGCCTTCGCGGCGGCCAGGTTGTTGCCAGCGGCAAACCCGAGGTTTTCCTCCTGCGGGAAAATTTTCACCTCTGGGAATCGCTCCCGCACCAGCGACAGGGAATCGTCGCGGGATGCGTTATCAACCAACAGCACCTCGCCCCCCGACCGGTCGAGACTTTCAAGGCAGCGACCGAGATGGGCCTCGCCATCGTGATTGACGATGATCACGGAGATCATGGCGACAACGCCAACCCGAGCTCGGCCACGAGTTGGCGCGAGCTCTGCTCCCAGTCGAGATTGGCGAGCACTGACCCCGTGTCCTCCATGACACGGACTGTTCGATCCTCATTGCCGAAGATCTCCATCATGACGCCGGCGATGTTCTTCGCCTCGAGTTCTGCGATTCGGAACGGGTAGTCCGGCCAGGAGTCGTCCAGACCGAGGCCGGCGCTGACCACCACCGGTGTCCCGCAACCCAGGCACTCGAGCGGCGGCAAACCGTACCCTTCGTGTCGAGAGACGTAAATCCCAAGCTCCGCCCCGCGGTAGAGAGGAGCGAGGGCCGTGTCCTCCACCCAGCCAAGCTGATGTATGGCGTGGTCCAGCCCGAGCTGTTCGATCCACATATCGAGTCTTTCAGGCCGCCGCATGCGGTTGGCACCCGCAATCACCAACTCGAGGTCCGGGCGCTCTTGCCTCACCGCAGCGAATGCCTCCAGAACCTGCCGCGGTAACCGCCGCTCGAGGACAGTACCCGCCCAGAGGACATATGGAGGCCTGACCCCGAGATCAGCAAGAACCAATTGGTCTGCTGGTTCCGGTGCCGACGAAAACTGTTCCGTATCGACCCCGTGCGGAACCACTGCCACACGCCCGCCAGCCAACCCAAATCGTGCCCTCAACAACCCCGCCATATGCTCGGAAACGGCAAGCACCCTCCGCGCCACCCGCACCGCGCGCCGGGCCAGAATTCTTCTTCGCCACCGCTCACGCAGGCCGAAGTCCTCCGGCAATTCCTCGAAGCTGAGGTCGTGGATGGTCACCACCGATGGCACCCGCAGACCAAAGGGAAGGGTATAGGCAGGCCCAAAGACGATGTCGGGCTCGACTGCCTCAATCTGGCGAGTGACCAACACCTGTTCCCACAGGACCCGGCTTCCGTGGTGGCGCGAAAAGTGCGCCTGGATGAAGCCATCAGAACGAGGCAGGGACGGCGAAGGATCCCCTTGAAAGAACAGATGCCACTCGACTCCGTGATGCCAGAGCTCGAGGCCCTGGAGAAGCCCCTCCAGGTAGCGACCGACCCCGGTCGCACGGCCCTCCATTTCGGCGGCAATCACAGCTACCTTCATCCCGCCCATCCTAACGCTTCAATTTGACCTGGTCCCGCTCCCTGAACGAGTTATCAGTAATCAGTAACCAGTGATCAGTTTGAGATCCCGAGCGGTGGAGTGGTTGGAACTGACTACTGATCACTGATAACTGCTTACTTGTTGCACTGTTATTGAGCTCAATTCTCACGGCCTTCAGATTGTCGCCAACGCGCTACGGTAAGATTGTCCCCCATGCTCCACCGCCTTACGACCACATTTGGCTTCTTGGTTGATATCGCCCGCGACGCGGTTGGAACCTTTCGCGCCCGCTGGCGACGCTTCCAGGCCCGAGTGGTCCACGGCCGGGAGGAGATCGCTGTCGGAGTCGATGCCTATCCATTTTTCGAATGCATGACCGGTGTCGGATGGTATGAGTGGAACCTCCTCGCCGCCCTTGACAGTCGCGACGACGGAATCGTCTACAACCTCTATGCACGCACCTTTCTCGCCCCGGACGATCCACCGCCACCAAAGATGCCGGGGAACCGCACCATGCGGCTTCGCGTCCACCAGATACCACCCGGTTTTTTGCTGCCCACCCGACCGACTCTGTTGTTTCTGCGAAACATCGTTGAGCCCCTCTTACGATTCCTAGACGGCAATCAGGTCGTCTTTGCGCCAAACTTCTTCCTGCACGGAGACCAGGAACCCTTTGGACAGGCACAGGTGGCGACCGTTCACGACCTCGCTTTCGCGGCCATGCCGGATACGGTGTCGCCAGAGACCCTCGAGGGCCTCAAACGACACCTTCCGAGGACTCTTTACCACGCCGACCTTTTGATCGCAGTCTCTGATTCGACTGCTGGTGATCTCGTCGATCGCCTCGGCGTCAGCCCTCGTTCGAGCCGAACGATTCATGAGGGTGTGGACCCCGGATTTGCAGATGGTGCGAAGACCGAGCCGCCTTCCAACATCTCGGGGCCTTACCTGCTTTTTGTATCGACCCTCGAACCTCGGAAAAACGTAGTTGGAGTTTTGCGCGCTTTCCGCCTCCTTGTCGAGTGGGGATATCAGGGTGAGTTGGTGATGGTTGGCCGCTGGGGCTGGCGAACTGAAGCGATTCGCGACGAGCTCGAATCGTCGCCGGTCCACGATCGTATCCGCCACCTCGACTACGTGGATCGCCCGCAGCTCGCCGCGCTTTACGGCGGCGCGGATGCCCTACTCTTTCCGTCCTGGCTTGAAGGCTTTGGCCTACCCCTGGTCGAAAGCATGGCTTGCGGCACGCCAGTGATTACGTCTGGCACCGCGGCAATGCCAGAGATCGCTGGTCCAGCTGCGGTCTACGTCGATCCCGAAAGCCCGCACAGCATCGCTTCCGCGACCGCAGCCCTCCTCCGCGACCCCCAACACCGAGACCGGTTGGTGACTCTCGGTCGCGAGCGGGCACAGAAGTTCTCATGGGATCGCGCCGCCGAGGCAACCGCCCAGGTCTTGCGTGATGCCGCCGGCCTGCCGGTAAATGGCCCCGACGAGTTCAGAGCATAGAACCGAGTTTTGAGTTTTGAGTGTTGAGTTCCGACACCCTCTCGAATCACACGGGAGGGTGGGCGGGAATTCCTAATTCCTAATTCCTAATTCGTGATGTCACGCGCGGGCGTCGTGGAGCGCAACCCTGAACGTTCGCCACAGAATCTTGATGTCGAGTCCGAGGCTCCAGTTTTCTATGTAATAGAGATCGTGGGCTACTCGCTGCCGGATCGAAGTATCGCCGCGCAGCCCGTTGACCTGCGCCCACCCTGTGAGCCCCGAACGCACCCGGTGGCGGCTGTTATACGTCGGGTAACGATTCCGAAATCTCTCGACGAACTTCGGCTGCTCTGGGCGGGGGCCGACGAGCGACATGTCACCAATGAGGACGTTGTACAACTGAGGCAATTCGTCGAGATTCCTCCGGCGCAGAAAATCGCCGATCGGAGTCACCCGCGAGTCACGGCTTCGGGTCCAATGCGCCTCGCCGTCCCCCTCTGCATCCACCCGCATCGAGCGGAACTTGAAAAGGCGGAACGAGCGTCCATCGAGGCCGGTCCGCACCTGGGAAAAGAACACCGGGCCACCGTCCTCGCGTTTGATCAGCCAGGCGATGATCGGGAAGAGCCACGATGTCACAAGAAGAAGTGTCATCGAGCCGAAAATGTCAAAAGCGCGTTTGACGATCTGATTCCAACCCTGGAGGGGAATCCGGGTGAGATTGATCAGCGGGAGTCCATCGAGGTCTTCAATACCGGCACGCATGACGTAATACTGAAGAACATCGGGCACTACCTTGATGTCCACCAAGAGCTGACCCGCCCTCCGCACGAGCTTCACAGTCCGGTAGTGGGCTTCCACCGGGAGAGCGATCATCACCTGATCGACCCGTTCATCGGTGATGATCTGTTCCAGGTCGTCGGTGGTTCCAAGCACCGGCACGCCCTGAATGTCGCGCTGCTGCCTTCCAGGATCGTCATCGAGGAAACCGACGACCAGAAACCCGTACTCCTTATGCAGCTGCAAACGATCGACGACCTTTCGTCCGAGATCGCCGGCACCAACCACCAGTACCCGCTGCAAATTTCCGCCAGACCTTCTGATACGGGCGAGAGTGACTCCGATCACCCACCGAGTAAGACCCACGAGAACCGTGTCGACGGCGGCAAAGATCGCCAGAAAAAGTCGAGAATAGGTGAAATCCGGTGGCCGGTAGAAGGTCAGGCCCGCGGTCAAAAGTACGGTTGCCAAGAGCACCGCGACCATCACACGCATTGACTCGTCGAAACGAGAACGGATCCGTCTCCTCTGATATAGCCCCTGAAAATAGAAAACCAGCGGGTACAACAGCACCACTACGGGCACGAGACGCAAGTACATGTTGAATGGCGGTAAGCCCTTGGTGACCGGCTGGATCTGGACTTCGAATCGCAGCCAGTAGGCGATGATAACTGCCACGGCCGTAGCGAGGATGTCGCCTACCAATTGCAGCAGGACCTGGATTTGCCGTCGGCGTTCAATCACTGCAGCGTCTCTCCGAAACCTAGACGATCGAGCAGGAATCCGAAGCGGGTTCGGAACTGCTCGCGCGAGAACAGATCGGCGCGACTGCGGAGTTGATTCGCGTCCCAGGCGCGACCGAGCACGCGGTCTGTGGCCTCGACCAGCGCATCAACAGACGACTCTTCGGCGAGCTCACCTTCGACACCGCCGCGAATAACGTCGGCGGTACCGGAATTGGCAAGACCAACAACCGGGGTGCCGCAGGCCAGTGCCTCCACCGAGGCCATGCCGAAGTCCTCCACGTTGGGAACCAACAGGGCCGCCGCGCGCCGGTAGGCCTCCCGCAGCTCATCGCGCTGCAGCCAACCGAGGAAGCGGACATCGGACCCTCCGAGGCGACGCAACGCCCGCATCCTCGGACCGGTGCCGACGATCTCCAGGGTTCGACCGAGCTTTCGAGCAACTGCAATCGCGTCCTCCACCCTCTTGTACGGAACCAAAGCGGCGACCGTCAAAAGATTGTCCCCACGTTCACCACCGGGGGTGAAGTACTCGGTTGCAACAGGAGGTGGAATGACCTCCGCGGTCCGGTTCCAGTAGTGCTTGATTCTCCACGCCACCAGGCGGGAGTTCCCAACCAGACGGTCGACGCGGGCCGAGGACACCATGTCCCATTGACGAAGGCGCGCAAAGCGCATCTCCACAATCGGCCGCAATAATCTCGGGATCGAGTCGAGGTACTGGTTTCTCTGATCCCACACATAGCGCATCGGGGTGTGGACGTAGCTCAAATGAAAGGCCCCGGGCGGAGGGATGACGCCCTTGGCAACAGCGTGTGAGGTCGAAATCACCAGATCAAAATCCTGAAAGGCGAATGACTCTGCGGCAGCCGGCATCAACGGCAGGAGGTAACGCCACCGCCGGCCACCAAAGGACAGTCCCTGCAACCACGAAGTCTTGATCGGATGTTCTTCAAGAAGCGGTGCAACACTGCCGGTACGGTGCACCAACGTATAGATGGGTGCCGATGGAAAGAGCCGCGCAATGTCATACAGGACCCATTCGCCACCGCGCATGCCGGTCAGCCAATCGTGCACCAGAGCAACCCGCACTCAAACCTCCCCGAGGGTCAATCGGTAGACAGCAACAGTTTCCTCCACCATGCGCTCCCAACTCAGGTTTTCGGCCCGCTTCCGCCCCGACTCGATCATCCGCCTTCGCAAAGGATCATCCACCAAAACCCGCTCGATGGCCTCCGCAACTTCATCCACCTCGAGCGGGTTGACCAACCTGGCGGTGCCGTCGCCGAGCTCGCGCATCGCACCGAGATTCGAGGTAATCACCGGCAGACCGGCACACATCGCTTCGAGCACCGGCAAACCAAAACCCTCGTAGAGTGAAACGTGCAGCAGCACCGCGGACACATGGTACAACGCGTACAGGTGGTTGCGGGGGACCCTCCCTAAAAAGCGCACCCGGCCCCCGAGACCAAGGCGCTCGGCCCGAGCCGCGAGGCGACTTTCAGCGTCGGTACCTCCCAGGAAAACCAGCTGACCGGGAACCCGGTGCTGACGCACCGCCAAATGATATGCGCGCAACACCATATCGAGATTCTTGTGAGGTTTGTCGTTGGCGACTACCAGGATGAGCGGTGAGCGCAGTCCGTAGTGAGCTTTGAGGTTCTCCAAATCATCTTTGCTCGGGCGTTGGGCAAGGCTCGGGTCGACGCCGTTTGCAACGACTATCAGCCGCTGGGGATCCGCGGCAAAGAGATTGATGAGGTCTCGTCGCGACGAGCGCGAAACGGTGATCACCCGCCGTGCGCGTCGGAGGGCAGATCCGATCATCAGCCGCAGATAAAGTCGTGCCAGGTGGGGCCGATTGCGCGGTGGGTAATAGAGCTGAATGAGATCGTGCACCGTCACGACCATCGGACGAGGGATGAGTTGTGGCGCCACGTAGTGGGGGAAATGGACCAGATCCACATTTTCACGCCACAGGGCTGCTGGAACCTGGACATGCTCGGCAATGCTATAACCGCGAGCCGAGGTCGTAATGACACGAGCCCTCGGAGCAAGCGAGGCGACCCGTTCCTCGTGACCGGAACGGGCCAACACGGTCAGATGGACGTCGGGGCGCGCATCGAGGCCGCGCAAAAGAGCGCGCAAGTACGTACCGATGCCGAAATCGGTCAGTTTCCGCCCATCCAGGGCCAGACGCAATGCCATGCCGCCATTGTAGCGTTGATCGCCATCGCCTCCCGGCTGGCACCAAAAGAGAGATCGTCACCGTACTGTCTCAACCCGTAAAGAGTGAAGAGTAAAGAGTTAGGAGTGAAGGTGATGGATGTGAAAGTATTAACGACCAACGCCACCTCACACTTTGGACCTTAACCTTTAACTCTTAACCCTTTACTCGTATTCCTCTCTATACTGATGCCGATGCGAACAGCCCTCGTGATTCCATCCCTCGGTGCACCGCACCTCGAGCTTTGTCTCGACGCGGTTGAGGCGCTCGAGCCGGCGCCCGATGTGAAGGTACTCGTGATGTCTGGAGGCGCGGTCGCACCGGCGCAGTCCGACATCTTCGACGTCTTTCACCATTCCGATCGGCTCGGCTACGCTGCGGCGATCAACGCCGGCATCTCCGTCCTGCCCGGGGATGTCGATGCGGTGGGCGTGCTGAATGACGATGCCCTGCCCGACCCTGGATGGTTCGGAGCTCTCGCCGACACCTTTGAGCGCGACTCCGAGCTGGCTGCAGTCCAGGGCACTGTGGCGACCCACGGCCAAACGTCGGTCGATGGTCGCGGAATCGCATTCGATCGCTGGGGACTGCCGGTACAAATTGACCGTGGACTGACTCTCGACGACGAACAGGGGGAGCGGCCGATCCTCGCAATCTCCGGCACCGCCGGTCTCTATCGCATCGACGCCTTGCGCCAGGCAGCCATGACTCAATCGGAAATTTTCGACTCTCGTTTCGACTGCTACCTCGAGGATCTTGACCTCGGGCTCCGCCTCTACCGGCTGGGCAAACGAGCCCTGTGGATCGGCGGCGCACGCACAGAGCATCTTGGATCTGCCACCGGTCCCTCGTTGCGCTGGCGCCACCCGTGGTGGGTTCTCGCCAACCGGTGGCGGGCGCTCGCCGGCAATTTGAGTCCATCTGCCTTTGTCAGGGCACTACCTCGTTTGTTGCGTGGCGAGATCAGAGCCGTTCGAACCCTTGGTCGCAGCAACTGGCGGGCACTGCCGGCTGCCGCTGCGGTCTTCGCCGCTTTTCCTCTGCTGGTGGCTCGTGGTTGGCGACGACTGACGCCCGGTCCACGGCTCAACACGATTCCGGAAGGTCAACCATGAGGGTCCTGGTTCACACCGACGACCTGGTGGGGCCATCCATGGCCGGGTCTGCTCTCCGAGCCTGGGAGCTCGCGCGGGTCCTTCTCGGTGCCGGCCACGAGGTTGTACTTTCAGCGGCAGCCGGGTCCTCGCATCCCGAGGGACACGGGCCACCAGTGGTTACAAAGCCACCGTGGCGATGGCCGGACGCAATTCTCTCTCCGCCGTGGTGCCTACCCCCCCGAGCGTTTCTCGGCCATCAACTGCTGGTGATCGATGGCATTACCCCGCTCCTCGCCGAACTCTCCGCCAGCCCTTCGACTCCAGAAATCATGCGCCGGCAACGCACCGCCGGAGCAAGACTGCCGCTTGTTGCCTCACGTGCCGACGCGATCCTGGTTGCCGGCGACCAGCAGGCCGAATGGTGGTCGAACCATCTCGTGGGGCGGACTGACGTTCCTCTGATCAGGGTTCCCTTTGGCGTTCCCGACACAGATCCACCGGCCGACATCGACTCCATCGAAGGAGTTCCCGCCGGATGGTCGGTAGTCCTGTGGTGGGGAGGCGTCTGGCCGTGGCTCGACCTCGACACACTGCTTGCCGCTCGCGCTCGCCTCGGCTCGGCCAACGTCAGCGTGGTGGTCCCGACCGCTGAACGACCGGGCAGCGGCACCCGGCTGACGACCCACGACCTCGAGGCAGCCGGCGCGCGCCACGGCCTGCAGATGCCGGCTCTTGTGCCGCTCGAGCATTGGGTCCCGTACGCCGAGCGTTATCGTATTCTCAATCGAAGCGCCGTTCTCGCCGTCCTTCATCGCCCGGGCCAGGAGACCGCCCTCAGCTTTCGCACCCGTGTGCTCGACGGCGTATGGGCCGCAGTGCCCATTCTCCTGAGCGAGGGCGGGGTCGCCTCAGACATCGCCAACTCCCGGGGGTGGGGCGCGGTCGTACCACCCGGCAACGCCAAGCTGGCGGCGGCCGCCCTCGACCTCCTTCTCGCCGATCGTTCGCAGGAGCGCTGTCGCGCAGTGCTGACCGCGGCCCGCGACGATTGGCGATGGTCAGTGGTCGCGCAACCGCTCGTGGAGACCCTGCCCGAGCTTGGCAAGGACTCCCGCAGAAGCCTGGTGCCGGCCTCTCTGCGCGCTGTGGCGGTCCTCGTCGGACGAACGCCGGAGAGTGTGCCATGACCGGCATCGTCCAGGCGGTCGTCGTGCGCTGGCGAGGTGGCGACGAGGTACGTCGCTGTCTGATCTCGCTGCTTGCCAATGCCGGACCGCTTCTCGCCCGCGTTGTCCTGGTGGACTCGGGATCCGGTGACGGCGGCGCCGCGCGCCTGGCCTCCGAGTTCCCGGATATCGAGGTTATCGCGCTTGCTGACAATCGTGGTTTTGCGTATGCGGCCGACCACGGAGCTGGAGAGGGCGTGGAACCGTTGCTGATGCTCCTCAACCCCGATATCGAGGTCGAAGCCGGCGCCTTGGATTCGATGGTCGACCTTCTCAAAGACCGCCCTCGAGCCGCAGGCGTGGTGCCGTTGCTGGAGGGCTTCGACGACGCTTCACAACACCGATGGCAACTTCGGCACCTTCCGGGAGCTGCGCGACTCGCCTTCGGTCTATCCGGTGCACCAGCGTTTTCGACACCGCCGCAAGCCCCCGTCGCCGTTCCACAGCCGGCTGCCGCCGCATGGTTGGTGCGCCGCACCGTGTGGGAGGTTCTGGGCGGCCTCGACCCCACGTTCGAGCCCGCATGGTGGGAGGATGTGGACTTCTGTGCGCGCCTCCACGATCGCCTCGGAGAGCCAGGGTTTCCTGCCGATGAGGGCTTCGTCGTCGAACCCACCGCGCGGCTCCGCCACGGTGGTGGATCGAGTGTCGCTGCCCTCGGCCGCGAGGCATTCTTCACCGCCTACTACACCAACCTCCTGCGCTACACCGCCCGTCACCATCCCGGTCGCCTGGGCATCATCCGCAAAGCGCTTCGGCTCACTATTTCTGTCCGCATGCTGTTCCGTACTGCTCAGAGGAGTACGCTGCAAGCAGCACTGCAGACAATCAGAACGGCCACACCATCGGCGCGAGGAGGGTCGCCGCCAGGAGCAAGAGGACGCTGAGAGGGAAGCCGACTCGCGTGAAGTCAGTGAAGCGATAGCCACCCGGGCCGTAGACCATGAGGTTGGTCTGGTAGCCGATCGGCGTCAAGAAACTCGCGGAAGCGATCAATGCCACGACCATCACGAAGGGTCGGGGATCGACACCGAGATCGAGGCCGGTCGCCACCGCCAGCGGGAACATCAGAGCGGCCGCTGCGGTATTGGTCACGATCTCCGTGAAGAGCATGGTCAAGACCGCGAGCGCTGCCAGAACGGCGTACGGTCCCCACTGGCCGACCGTTGCCACCGTTGAATGTGCGATCGCGTGGACTGCCCCCGAGTTGAGCAGCGCGAGACCGAGCGCAATGGCACCGGCAATGGCGAAGAGGGTCTGCAGTTCGAGCGCCTGTCGCGCGTTCGCAACCGAGATGCAGCGACCGACGATCATCGCGCCGGCAATGAGAAACGCCGCCAGCACGGTCGGGATCACCTGCGTCGTCAGGAGGACGATCATGAGGCCCAAAAGGACCAGTGACAGCGCGGCGCGGTCGTGCCGGGGAGGTTGGGAGTCTTCGACTCCGCTGACAAGGAAGAAGTCGCGGTTGTTACGGTGGGCATCGACGAAGTGCGGGCCCGTCTGGAGAAGCAACGTGTCGCCGGAACGGAGCACCACATCACCGACACGGCCGGAGAGCCGTGTGCCCCCACGGTGAACCGCGACCACCGCCGCGTTGTAAAGTGCCCGGAAGTTGGACTCGATGATGCTGCGGCCAATGATGGGGGCCGTCGGCGACACCACCGCCTCGGTCAGCATGTGCTCCCGTTGCACCGAAAGCTGCTGCTCGTATCCCGGGTCGGCTACCGGAATGAGGCCTGGCAGCCTCTCGAGGTCGACGATGGTGCTGACGACACCGCTGAAGGACAGCA
>Ga0224513_10000109_pt1 | contig 26896 bp, 26 predicted proteins | sample SF_May12_sed_USG_5_FD_169109 | JGI IMG/M metagenome (GOLD analysis project Ga0224513, IMG submission 169109) | Sediment microbial communities from San Francisco Bay, California, United States - SF_May12_sed_USGS_21 | ecosystem: Environmental > Aquatic > Marine > Sediment | place: USA... | reverse complement strand
CGCGGTGAACCAGGCTCTTGCCCGGGACCTGGTGGAGCTGAGTGCGCAGGTAATACAGGGCGGCACCGAGCGATCCCGGGAGCGCCACGTATTGCGTGGCAAGCTCCTGCCGCGGAACCGCATACGCATGCTCCTCGATGAGGGTTCGCCGTTCCTGGAAATCGGCCAGCTTGCGGCATGGCAGGTTTATGAGGACGAGGTGCCTGCCGCCGGAATCATATGCGGGATCGGCAGGGTGCACGGCACCGAATGCATGGTCATTGCCAACGATGCCACTGTGAAAGGCGGTACTTACTATCCCCTGACCGTGAAGAAGCATCTGCGGGCACAGGAAATCGCGGAGCAGAATCATCTGCCGTGTATCTATCTCGTCGATTCGGGCGGGGCGTTCCTGCCGCGCCAGGACGAGGTATTTCCGGACCGCGACCATTTCGGACGCATCTTTTATAACCAGGCGCGCCTGTCGTCGCTCGGGATCCCGCAGATCGCGGCGGTGCTCGGCTCGTGCACGGCAGGCGGCGCCTACGTGCCTGCCATGTGCGATGAGGCGATCATCGTGCGCAACCAGGGCACGATCTTTCTCGGCGGGCCGCCGCTCGTCAAGGCGGCTACCGGCGAGGTCGTCGATGCCGAATCGCTGGGCGGTGGCAGCGTGCATTCGCGGATATCGGGCGTGACCGACCATCTCGCCGACAATGACGAACACGCGCTGTCGATCGCCCGCGAGATCGTGGCAAACCTGAACTGGCAGAAGCAGGTAACCCTCGCCATGCGCGAACCGCGCGAGCCCGAGTACCCCGCGGAGGACATCTACGGGATAGTGTCGCGCGAATACCGCTTCCCCTACGACGTGCGCGAGGTAATCGCAAGGATCGTCGACGGCTCGGAGTTTCACGAATTCAAGAAGCTCTACGGCTCGACGCTGGTTTGCGGTTTCGCGCACCTCGACGGCTACCCGATCGGAATCGTCGCCAACAACGGCATCCTGTTCATGGAGTCGGCGCAGAAGGGCGCGCACTTCATACAGCTCTGCAACCGCCGCGGTATCCCGCTCTTGTTCCTGCAGAACATCACGGGATTCATGGTCGGCAAGCGCGTGGAGCATGCGGGCATAGCAAAGGAAGGCGCGAAGATGGTCAATGCGGTGGCTACGGCGACCGTGCCGAAATTTACGGTCGTGATCGGCGGGTCTTTCGGCGCCGGCAATTATGCGATGTGCGGGCGTGCCTATGGGCCACGAATGTTGTGGATGTGGCCGAACGCAAGGATATCGGTAATGGGGGGTGAGCAGGCCGCTCTTGTGCTGTCGACGGTAAAGCGCGACGGGCTCGAGGCTCGGGGCGAAGAATGGGCGGACAAGGAGCAGGCTGAGTTCGAGAACCGCATTCGCGAGCAGTACGACCACCAGGGTCACCCGTATTATTCCAGTGCCCGGCTGTGGGACGACGGCGTCATCGACCCGGTCGCTACCCGCTCGGTGCTGGCGTTCGCACTGGCCGCGGCATTGAACCGGCCGCGCGATCCCGAAACGCCGTTCGGCGTATTCCGAATGTAGCTTCTCCATGAATACGAGACAGGAGCAGAATTCGGGCACCGCGGAGGTCAGGGAAGCGTTGCGTTTCGACGAGGACCGGCTGAGCGATTACATGACCTCGCACGTCGAGGGATTCCACGGCCCGCTGCAGGTGCGACAGTTCAGGGGCGGTCAGTCCAACCCGACCTATCTGCTGCAGGCGGACAGCGGGCGCTACGTGTTGCGTCGAAAGCCGCCTGGCAAGTTGCTGAAATCGGCGCACGCGGTCGACCGGGAGTACCGGGTCATCAGCGCGCTGTATGGCGCCGATTTTCCCGTGCCGCGCCCGTACGCGCTCTGTGAAGACGACGCCGTAATCGGCACGGCTTTCTACATCATGGAATACGTCGAAGGGCGTATTTTCTGGGAACTGGATTTGCCCGGCCTGGGGCCGGACGAGCGGGCAGCCATCTACGACAGTGCCAACGACACGATCGCGAAGCTGCACAGTTTCGACTACGCGGCGCTCGGCCTCCACGACTTCGGTAAGCCCGGCAACTATTTTGCGCGCCAGATCTCGCGCTGGAGCGGCCAGTACCGCGCCTCCGAAACACGGACCATAGAGGCGATGGACCGCTTGATGGACTGGTTGCCCGCACACATCCCCGATGACGAGTCGGCCAGTATCGTGCACGGCGACTTTCGCCTGGACAACATGATCGTCCATGCCGATGAGCCGCGTGTGATCGCCGTTCTTGACTGGGAATTGTCGACGATCGGTCATCCGCTGGCCGACTTCACTTATCACCTGATGTCCTGGCAGATGCCCGACATCGGTCTCGGTTCCGCCGGTCTCCGCGACAGGGATCTCGATGTTCTGGGTGTCCCCTCGGAAGACGAGTACGCGCGGCTTTACTGCGAGCGTACCGGGCGCAAGGGCGGAATCGAAGATCGGGAATTCTATTCGGCCTTCAATTTCTTCCGGCTGGCCGCGATCCTGCAGGGCATAGCTGGACGCGTGCGCGACGGTACGGCCGCCAGCGCACATGCTGGCCAGGCAGAGCGTGCCGTCGAGCCGCTGGCCGCCCTTGGCTGGGAATTCGCCGCTCGCGCTTGATTGATACTCCTTGTAAGCTGCCACTAAACTACGCGATCGATCGCTGCCCGAAAGCACTCGGACCTGGGAAACAATGGCGCTGAATTACGATGACCTGATGGCAACGTCCGTCGTTGACCTGCCGTTCAGTTACGGCGATACGGAGAGCATGCTGTATGCGATCAGCATCGGCTTCGGCCGGAATGCCGTCGACCCGGACGAGCTTCCCTTCGTCTATGAACAAGGCGAACCGATGCGAACAGTGCCTTCGCTGGCGACCGTCCTGGTGCCCGACATGTTTCCTCCGGACCTGGGCTGGGATTTCAGCCAGGTGCTTCACGTCGAGCAGCGGCTGCAGCTGTACCGGCCGCTGCCCGTCGCCGCCGATCTCCTGATCAACAAGAAAATCGTTGCTGCCTTCGACCACGGCCCGAGGCGCGGTGCGCTGGTGCTGTTCGAGGCGGAAGCGCGGCTGGCAAAAGACGATACCGCCCTGTTTACCATCGGCAATACCATAATGGCGCGCGCGGACGGTGGTTTTGGCGGTCCGCGTGGCAAGGGTCCGCCGGCGCATCGCCCGCCCCGTCGCGAGCCCGACCTTAGCTGCGACCTCGAGACGCGCAGTGACCAGGCGTTGCTCTACAGGCTGAATGGCGACCGCAATCCGCTGCACGCGGATCCGTCGCTCGCCAGGCGCGTGGGCTACCCGGTGCCGATACTTCACGGCCTCTGCACATACGGTGTGGCCTGCCACGCGATCCTCAAGACGATCTGTGCTTACGACTACACGTTGATCACGGGGTTCGACGCGAGATTTTCGGCGCCGGTCCTGCCGGGTGACACGATTACCACGGACATGTGGCAGGACGGAAACATCGTATCTTTCCAGTGCAGCGTAAAGGAGCGTGACATCGTCGTGCTCAAGAACGGCAAGTGCACGTTGGCGGCATAGAATGGGAGCAATGTCAGGGAGACAGTGATGAGCACACGCGTGCAGATCAGTATCGAAGACCACGTTGCCGAGGTATTGCTTAACAGGCCTGAGAAGCACAACGCCCTCGATATGCAAATGTTCGACGAGCTGGCGGCGGCAGGGGCTCGCCTATCGGCGGAATCCTCGGTGCGAGCGGTGATCCTTACCGGCGCGGGCGAGAATTTTTGCGCGGGCATCGATTTGAGCATTTTCAATGATCCCGGCAACGCGATCGGTCCCGCGTCGATGGCGCCGCAGGAAGGTAGTTACGCGAACCGCTTTCAGCGCGCGGCATTCGCATGGCGCGAAGTCCCGGTGCCCGTGATCTGTGCCATACGCGGCGTCGCCTTCGGAGGCGGCACGCAGATCGCTCTTGGTGCCGACCTGCGTTACGCGGCGCCGGATGCGAAGATGTCGGTCATGGAAATCCGCTGGGGGTTGATTCCGGACCTCGCCATTTCAGTGACCGCAAGTAACCTGGTGCGCGAGGACCTGCTAAGGGAACTCGCCTACACGGGGCGTGTCGTAAGCGGCAGCGAGGCCCTGGAAATCGGCATGGTGACGGCTGTTTGCGAGGATCCGCTGTCAAAGGCACGGGATACCGCGCGATTGATCGCCGGCCGTTCGCCGGATGCAATACGCGGCATGAAAACCTTGTTCAATGAGCGGTTTGACCTCGACGCCGGGCGCTCGCTGTCGCTCGAGGCGGAGCTGCAGTCGCACATCATCGGCCAGGCGAACCAGATGGAGGCCGTGCGTGCCAATATTGAGGGTCGGGAGCCGGAATTCGGGGACTGGACAGATGCGGGTAAACGGAACTTCGGCAGGCCCGAACCACTCAAATAGTACACTTAGAAAAGGCCCGATCGCGGCGCAGGCATGAGTTGAATAAAGTACTGAAATTCTTGACTCTTATGATTGCATTGGGGCAGGTTGCGGCTGCCTTCGCGCAGGAGTCCGGCGGCGATTTCAACGTCTACCTGAATCCCAGGACGCTCAGGGTACAGGCCAAGGCCGAAGATCTGTTCGTGCGTGAAGAATATCAGCGGGCCTACACAATCTATCTCAACGAACTTGCGCCTATCGGGGACAAGTACGCTCAGTACATGCTCGGCTACATGAGTCTCAGCGGACTCGGCGTGGAAGAGGATCCCGTGCTTGCCTCAGCCTGGTACCGGCTCGCGGCAGAACGCGGCGAGCCCGAGGAGTTTGTCAGGATTCGGGATGACCTGCTGGGCAGCCTCGACGCGCCCGGCAGAGAGCGTTCCGACCAGGTCTTGCTTGACCTTCGTCGAGAGTACAGCGATATCGCGATCAGCATGCGAGAAGCGCGCAAGGAATTCGAAAACCTGTCGCAGGTTATGACGGGCACGCGCCTGGGCGACACCTCGTCGGCTGTAACTATCGTGGAGCCGCGAGCTGGCAACGACCTGTCGGTTGATGAACTCAATTACCGTATTCAACGTCGCATGCAACGTCACCTCGATAACGTCACGGAAAAACTCGGTATCGAGAGAATCGACGCAAAGACCGTTACCGCGGCCGAAATAGAAGCTCTCGAAGCATCGGTCAGGGAACACTTGCTCTGAGCTGAGATTCGCTATCGTCAGGCCAGCCCGGCGCTAAGGATGCGCGGGAATTCCTCCAGGATCTTCTCGGCCACGGCAGGGTCGCCGTGGAACCATTTGGGAATCCAGTTCAGAGATCCCATGATCGCGTTTCCCGTCATTCTCACGTCGCAGGGCGCGATGCTGCCGTCCGCAATGCCGCGCTCGAGCAGCGCCTCGAACGCAGCGCTGTGTTCGCGCGACAACTCCAGGACTTCCTCGCGGTGCTGCGGTTTGAGCGACGGGATCTCACTCATGATCGCGACAGGGCCCTGGTCGCCCACCATGTATTCGATGTGATAGCGGAGGTAGCGCCGCACCGTCTCGAGCCCGTCTTCGCCTTCATCGCTGGCGCGCTGCATGGCGTCACGCCCGACATCGGCCGCCCGTACATAGCAGAGATAGACGAGCTCCTGCTTGTTGCGTACGTAATAGTAGAGGGCAGCATCCGTCAGGCCGAGCAGGTCTGCAACGTCTTTCAGCGAGGTGCCGCTGTAGCCCTTGAGATTGAAACAGCGTGCGGCCGCCCTGAGCATACGGTCGCGTTTGACGCGAAAGCGGGTATCGATGGCGTTTTCGCTCCCGGATCTCTGGGATTGCATGAGCTGTGCACTTGAGTTCTGGCTGAATGTGCATTATTTTAATCATCATTAAAATTATTGCAATAGACGAAGCGTTTGATTTAAAAAGCATTTCCGCCTTCCCGGCGGAGCATTGCGCCGTCTTTGCACCGGAGGAAGGTCATCCATGAGCACGGTAGCGAGCGATCTGCGTGGCGCGTCCCGCAAGGTCAGCGAAGCCCCTTTGCGCTTCGTTACAGCGGCGTCACTGTTCGACGGGCATGACGCGGCGATAAACATTATGCGGCGCCTGATACAGGCGCAGGGTGCCGAGGTGATTCATCTCGGCCACAACCGCAGCGTGGATGACATCGTGCGTGCGGCGGTCCAGGAAGACGCCGATGGAATCGCGGTGAGTTCCTACCAGGGCGGTCACATCGAGTTCTTCCGCTACATGATCGATCGTCTGAAAGAACTGGACGCAAGCCACATACGCGTGTTCGGTGGTGGTGGCGGCACCATCACGCCCGAGGAAATACGGGAACTTATGGAGTACGGCGTCGAGCGCGTCTACCATCCGCACGACGGCATGGAACTCGGCCTGGACGCGATGATACGCGACCTGATCGAGCGCACTGTGGCTGCGCGGCGGGAAACCACGATGCCGCCCGGTGCCGATCGGGACCATACGATCGACATCGCCGGGACGATTTCCGCGATCGAGGAAGGCATGCTGGACGAAGCCACGCTTTCGAAGTTGCGCAAGGAATGGCAGGTAAAGGCAGACAGTGCGCCCGTTGTCGGAATCACCGGCACCGGCGGTGCCGGCAAGAGCAGCGTCACCGACGAGATTCTCAATCGATTTCTCGGCAGCTATCCCGACATGCATATCGCCGTGCTTGCGGTGGATCCAACCCGGCGGCGCACGGGCGGTGCTTTGCTGGGCGACCGCATCCGGATGAATACCCTTCGATCGGACCGCGTGTTCATGCGTTCCATCGCGACGCGCAGGCAGCACCTTGCGACAAGCGAGATGCTGGGCGATCACATCCTGTTCCTGAAGTCGCTGGGCTTCGACCTTATCATCGTGGAAACGGCGGGCATCGGGCAGAGCGACAGCGAGATCGTTGACCTCGTGGATTTTTCCGTCTACGTGATGACGAGCGACTACGGGGCCGCCAGCCAGCTCGAGAAGATCGACATGCTCGACTTCGCGGATCTGATCGTGCTCAACAAGTTCGACAAGCGTGGTGCAGAGGACGCCTTGCGCGACATTCGCAAGCAATGGAAACGCAACCACGTGGCGTTCGACGCGCGCGACGACGAGGTGCCCGTCTATCCGACGATAGCGAGCCAGTTCAATGACCCGGGTGTCAGCTGGATGTTTACCGAACTATGCCGGCGGGTTGCAGAAAAGCTCGGACTCGATCCCGCCATGTGGTCGCCCGACATCGATACTTCAATCCGGGAGCCGCGCGCCACAGCGATGATTCCCGGCAGCCGGGTCCGCTACCTTGCGGAAATCGCCGAACAGGGACGCGACATCAACCGGCACGTGGACGGTCAGGCCGAGCTCGCAAGCCGCCTGCAGCATCTGTATGAATCGCTGAAGTCGCTCGAGGACGACGCGTTGCCCGCTGAATTGGATCCGTACGCACAGGATGCACTGACGGCAGGCGGCGACCGGACACTACTGGTGCTGCGGCAGCGGTACCAGGAAACGCTGGACGAACTATCGGCAGAATCGATAAAACTGCTGCGCGAATGGCCGCAGCGCCGGCAATCCGTCACCAACGACACCTATAGCTACGAAGTCCGCGGCCGCGAGATTTCGGGCGAGAACTACCGCGAGTCATTGAGTCACCAGAGGATTCCCAAGATCGCTGCGCCGCACTATCGGGACTGGGGCGAGCTTCTGAGCTTCCTTTCCCGCGAAAACCTGCCGGGCGGCTATCCCTACACCGGCGGCGTGTATCCCTACCGTCGCCTCGGCGAGGACCCGACTCGCATGTTTGCCGGAGAGGGCACGCCGGAGCGCACCAACCGTCGTTTCCATTATTTGTCGCAAGGACAGCATGCTGCGCGGCTGTCCACGGCGTTCGACTCCGTCACGCTGTACGGCGAAGACCCGCACGAGCGCCCCGACATTTACGGCAAGGTCGGCAACTCGGGTGTGTCGATCGCGACCGTCGACGACATGAAGAAGCTCTATTCCGGTTTCGACCTCTGCTCGCCAAAAACCTCGGTATCGATGACTATCAACGGTCCCGCGCCCATGATGCTGGCCTTCTTCATGAATACGGCTATCGACCAGCAGGTCGAAAAGCACCTGCGCGAATCCGGTGAGTGGGAAAAGGCGAGCAAGAAGATCGATGCGTACTTCGAAGGCCGTGAGCGGCCGCGGTACGCGGGCGAGCTGCCCCCTGGCAACGATGAACTCGGGCTCGGCCTGCTGGGAATTTCCGGTGACAAGGTCGTCGATGCCGAAACCTACGGCCGCATTCGCGAGGCAACCATGTCTTCGGTACGCGGTACGGTCCAGGCCGATATCCTGAAAGAAGACCAGGCGCAGAACACCTGCATCTTCTCGACGGAATTTGCGATGAAGATGATGGGCGACGTACAACAGTTCTTCATCGACAATAACGTGCGCAACTACTACAGCGTGTCGATCAGCGGCTACCACATCGCCGAAGCAGGCGCGAATCCGATCAGCCAGCTTGCGTTCACGCTCGCGAACGGCTTTACGATCGTCGAGTACTACCTCGCCAGAGGAATGGACATCAACGCGTTCGCGCCTAACCTGAGTTTCTTCTTCTCCAACGGCATGGACCCCGAGTACACGGTGATCGGTCGGGTCGCACGGCGTATCTGGGCGCGCGCCATGCGCGAGCGTTATGGGGCCGGCGCCCGGTCGCAGATGCTCAAGTACCATATCCAGACATCCGGCCGCAGCCTGCACGCCCAGGAGATCAGTTTCAACGATATCCGCACCACGTTGCAGGCGCTCTACGCGCTGTTCGACAACTGCAACAGCCTGCATACGAACGCGTTCGACGAAGCAATCACGACCCCGACGGAACAGTCGGTGCGGCGTGCGGTCGCGATCCAGATGATCATTTCGCGTGAGCTCGGCCTGAACTACTGCGAAAACCCCTGGCAGGGCTCGTTCATCATCAACGAGTTGACGGACCTCGTCGAAGAGGCCGTCTACGAGGAGTTCGAGCGGATTTCCGAACGCGGCGGCGTGCTCGGCGCGATGGACACGATGTATCAGCGCAGCAAGATCCAGGAAGAGAGCCTCTATTACGAAAGCAAGAAGCACGACGGTTCGCTGCCGCTGATCGGTGTCAATACCTTCCTGCCCAAGGAGGGCCAGGAAGACGAAGTGCAGGAACAGGAACTTATTCGTTCCAGCGAGGATGAAAAGAACGACCAGATAGGCAACGTGCGTGCTTTCCAGGATACGCATCGCGAGGAGAGCGGCAAGGCCCTGGACAGGCTGCAGGGCGTCGCGCGCGAGCGCGGCAACATCTTCGCCGAACTCATGGAGACTGTGAAGAGCAGCTCGCTCGGCCAGGTCTCCGCCGCGCTTTACGACGTAGGCGGCGAGTATCGGCGCAACATGTAGGCATCAGCAGGGGCAGATAAATGAGCGATATCGTCAGGTACGAAAAAAAGGATGGCGTGGCCGTCATCACTCTCAATCGGCCCGACGCGATGAACTCGTTCACGTCGCAGCTCAGTTTCGATCTGCTCGATGCCCTCGAGAAGGCCCATCACGACGATTCTGTGCACGTGGTATTGCTGACGGGCGAAGGCCGCTGTTTCAGCGCCGGCGCTGATCTGAAGACAGGGCTCGAAGGGCGGCGCGTTTATGGCAAGCTGCAGTACGAGTATCGCCCGGTCATGATGGCGGTCACCACGATGCCCAAACCCGTCATCGCCGCGGTGCCCGGATCCGCTGCCGGGATAGGCTTGTCGCTGGCACTGACCTGCGATCTTCTGATCATGGCCGACAACGCATTCGTACTGTCGCCGTTTACGACCATCTCCCTGGTTCCGGATGGCGGCCTGAACTGGTTGCTGGTGCGGCAGCTGGGCTATCGCCGGGCATTCCAGTTGAGTATCGAATCGGAGCGCATCGACGCGGAGCATTGCGTGCAGCTCGGACTCGCTAACAAGGCCGTACCCGCGGAAGAGCTGCAGAGCGCGGCGCTTGAATGGGCGATGGCGCTCGTAAAACGCGCCCCATTGTCCCTCGCCGCCACGAAGAAAGTGATGCGGCTTGCGCTGGATCATGACTGGGAGAGCTGCTTCAACGCGGAAGCGGAGCTGCAGCAGTCACTCGTCGGATGCCCCGACAATCTCGAGGGCGTGAAGGCGTTTTTCGAGAAACGCGAGCCCGAATTCAAGGGAAAGCAGGACTAACCCGCAATGAAACGTCTAATCTTCGAAGAAGAACACGAGATGTTCCGCGATTCCGTGCGGAGCTTCTTCATCAATGAAATCCAGCCGCACCGGGAGCGCTGGCGCGAACAGGGCATCGTGGATCGCGAGGCCTTCCAGAGAGCCGGCGAGCAGGGCCTGCTGATGATGTGGGCCGACGAGAAATACGGCGGCGCCGGCGTAGCGGACTTTCGCTACGAGCAGATCCTCATGGAGGAGAATTCGCGCCACGGTGACAACGGCTTCTTTCTCTGGCTGCACAGTCGCCTGGTGGGGCCGTACATCGGCGAGCTGGCGACCGAGGAACAGAAGGATCGCTGGCTCCCCGGGTGCGTGACCGGCGAGCACATCCTCGCCGTCGCGATTACCGAACCCGGTGCCGGCAGCGACGTGGCCGGTATTCGCACGCGCGCCGAAGACAAGGGGGATCACTTCCTGCTCAACGGCTCCAAGACCTATATATCGAACGGCATCAATGCCGATCTCGTGGTCGTCGTCGCGCGCACTGACCCGGAGAAGCGCCACGGCATGAGCCTCTTCGTGGTCGAAGAGGGCATGGACGGTTTCGAGCGCGGCCGCAACCTGGGCAAGATGGGCTTGAAAAGCCAGGACACCGCCGAGCTTTTCTTTAACAACGTCAAGGTGCCCAGGGAAAACCTTCTCGGCGAGCTGCACCGGGGTTTCTACAGCCTCATGCATTTCCTCGCAGAGGAACGCCTGATCGGCGCCGTTGGTTACCTCGCGAACGCGGAAGCGGCGTTCGAGGAGACCATGGAATACATCACCGATCGTCATGCGTTCGGCCAGCCCATTGCCAATTTCCAGAATACGCGGTTCACCATGGCAGACATGCGTATGCAGCTCGACGTGGCGCAGGCATTCGTAGACCAGTGCGTAATGCAGCATAACGACGGCAAACTCAGCGCGGAGGACGCGGCGAAGGCCAAGTTGCATTGCAGCGAGGTTGAAGCGAAGGTCGTCGACGACTGCGTGCAGCTGCACGGCGGCGCAGGTTACATGGACGAGTACGCGGTGAGCCGCCGTTACGCGGATGCGCGGGTTTCGCGAATATACGCGGGCAGTTCCGAGATCATGCGCGAAATCATCGCGCGCTCGATCGGGCTGGACCCGCGCAAGGCCGGGTCATGAAGACGGCGTTCATCGGCCTGGGCGTCATGGGTTTCCCGATGGCGGGCTACCTGGCAGGTTGCGGTTATGACGTCGTTGTCTACAACCGCAGTCGGGACAAGGTCGATCGATGGCTCGAGCAAAACGACGGCCGCAGCGCCGAAACGCCGGCGGAAGCGGCTCGCGGTGCGGACATCGTATTCTGCTGTGTCGGAAATGACGACGACGTCCGGGAGGTAGCGCTCGGCGAACACGGGGCCGTCCACGCCATGGCTCCGGCATCGATTCTCGTGGATCACACGACGGCTTCCGCCACGCTGGCGCGCGAGCTCCACGCAGTGGCCGGTAAGCAGCAGGTCGGCTTCCTCGACGCGCCACTGTCGGGCGGACAGGCGGGCGCCGAAAACGGCCAGCTTACGATCATGGCCGGCGGCGACGCGGCCGTCTTCGAGCGCGCCCATCCCGTCATGGACTCGTACGCGAAAGCGATCACCCTCATCGGGCCGGCCGGATCGGGGCAGCTCGCGAAGATGGTTAATCAGATCTGTATTGCGGGCATCCTGCAAGGGCTTTCCGAGGGCCTGCATTTTGCGCTGCGTGCGAACCTCGACGCCGAGAAGGTAATCGGCGCTATCTCGAAAGGCGCGGCGCAATCCTGGCAGATGGACAACCGCTGGCAGACCATGGTGAACGGGCAGTTCGATTTCGGATTCGCAGTCGACTGGATGCGCAAGGATCTTGCCATTGCGCTGGAAGAGGCGCGATCGAACGGTGCCCGGCTCGACCTGGCCGAACTCGTCGACCGCTACTATGCCGAGGTGCAGACGCTCGGCGGGAACCGCTGGGACACATCGAGCCTCATTGCGAGACTCGAGAAGCCGTTCCCGCCGCAGGATGACTGACCAGGCGAATCCGAAGACGCCCGTGGGGCCGCTGCACGGTATAAGGATCGTCGAGATCGCGGGCATCGGGCCAACGCAGTTCTGCGGCATGCTACTGGCCGATTTGGGCGCACAGATCCTCCGCCTGCGGCGGCCGTCGGCTGCCGATCCCGGGGTGGACATCCCCGATGGCATTAACCTGATGAATCGCGGCAGGCCGGCAATCGACGTCGATCTCAAGTCTGACCGGGGCCGTGAACTCGTACTCCGCCTTTGCGAAAGCGCCGATGCGCTGTTCGAAGGTTTTCGTCCCGGCGTCATGGAGCGATTGGGGCTGGGGCCTCGAGAGTGTATGGTCCGCAACGGACGCCTGGTCTATGGCAGGATGACGGGTTGGGGACAGGACGGGCCCATGGCTAATCGGGCCGGCCACGATACCAATTACATCGCACTCGCCGGCGCGCTGCACGGCATCGGGCACGCTGACCGGCCGCCGCCGCTGCCGCTGAACCTGATCGGGGATTTTGGTGGCGGGGCCATGTACCTCGTAACGGGTTTGCTGGCGGCATTGCTCGAAGCCGGCCGGTCTGGCGAAGGCCAGGTCGTGGATGCGGCGATGGTCGACGGCACCGCCTCGATGCTGACCCTGTTCTACGGCCTGATGGCGGGCGGACTGTGGACGGAGCGCCGGGAAAGCAACCTGCTGGACGGCGGTGCGCCGTTCGCCCGCTGCTACGAGACCCGTGACAACCGGTTTGTTGCAGTCTGCGCACTGGAAACGGAGTTTTTCGCCAGTTTGCTCGAGGCACTGTCCATTGACGAGATCGATTCTGCCGATCAGTACGATACGGAACAATGGGCCAAGCATCACGAGATCTTCGCAACGGCATTCCGCAGCAAGACGCGCGACGAATGGAGCATCCTGCTGAGCGGGGTAGATGCCTGTGCCACCCCGGTGCTGACGCTCAGCGAAGCCACGGAGCACGAGCACGCAAGGGCGCGCGGCACCTACGTAGATATCGATGGCATACGGCAACCGGGACCCGCACCACGTTTCTCCAGAACGCCGGCAGAGGCCAGGCCGGCCCCGCCCGACAACGGCGAAACGGCACGCGGGATTCTTTCGGAGTGGGGCCTCGACGAGGACGAGATCCGGCAACTGTTATAATGCCGTCTTCACAGGGGTGGTCTTCGGACCTGAGATCCGTAACGGGAACCCTTAGAACCTGAACCGGGTAATGCCGGCGTAGGGAGAGGATGATGAACGACAAGATTACGGTGCTGGTTCTCTGCGCTGTCTCAGCAAGCCTCCTTCTTGTGGCGCCGGTTGCGGCGCCCGCGCAAGCTATCGAGGAAATTATCGTAACGGCAGATTTTCGCGAGCGGCCGGCTAGCGAGATTCCTGCGAGCGTCACGGTCCTCGACGCCGACGAGGTCAGGCAACTCACGGTGCAGCACTTCGAGGAACTGATCAACGTAGTACCGAACCTTAACTGGTCGGGCGACGGCCATCGTGCAAGGTATCTGCAGATTCGCGGCGTCGGCGAACTGGAGCAATACCAGGGCGCGCCCAACCCGTCTGTCGGTTTCCTGATCGACGACATCGATTTCAGCGGCATCGGCACGATTGCGACGACGTTCGATATTGAGCGCATCGAGGTGCTGCGCGGTCCCCAGGGCACGCGCTATGGTGCGAATGCGCTGGCTGGACTCGTGTACGTGCAGAGCGCCATGCCAACTGCGGAGCGCGAAGGACGAGTGCAGCTGACCGCCGGTGGCGACGATACGCTGGCGGGCGGCGTCGCGCTCGGTGGCCCGCTGGCCGGCGGCGAGTCGTTATTGTTCCGGGTCAGCGCGCACCATCACGAGAGCAACGGCTTCCGCGATAACGCTTATCTCGGCCGTGACGATACCAACGGCCGCGCCGAGTCGACCGTCCGCGGCCGCCTGCGCTGGCTCCCGGCAGATACGCTGTCGGTGGATCTTGCCGCCCTGTATGCGGACGTCGAAAACGGTTACGACGCATTTGCCATCGACAACAGCCAGACCATGCTCTCGGACAAGCCGGGGAATGATGCGCAGCGGAGCCTCGGAGGCTCGTTGCGTATCGAGTGGTCAGCGCCGTCGTGGGCGACGTTCACCTCGATAACCACGGCCGCCGATTCGGACATCGATTTCGGTTTCGATGCAGACTGGGGCAACGACGAAAGCTGGGCGCCGGTAACGTATGACTTCATATCGCTAAGCGATCGATCACGCCGCACCTTCAGCCAGGAGTTTCGCCTCGCCTCCAGCGATGCGGGCCGTATCTTCGCTGGCACGACGCACTGGCTTGCAGGCGTCTACCTCCTCGACCTCGAGGACGAGCTGCTGACGATCAACCGGGGTGAGTATTTCGACCCGGGATTCGATTTCGCGGACAGTCTCGATGACACTTTCGGGAGCGCTTACGAAGCGAGGAATATCGCTGCGTTCGGTCAACTCGACACGGACCTCGGCTCCGCGACCCGGTTGAGCTTCGGCCTGCGCCTGGAGCGGCGTACGACCGAATACAGCGATACGGCGGGGTTGCGGGCGGGCCCGTCCGAGACGATGACGGGAGGAGAAATCACGCTGAGCCACGACCACTCCGGCGAGCTGACGAGTTTTGTGAGTCTCTCCAGAGGTTACAAGGCCGGCGGCTTCAATCTGGGGATCGTGCCGGATGATCGCCGCGAGTTTGACGCCGAGAGCATGTGGAACCTCGAGGCCGGCATCAAGTCGTCGCTGCTCGATGGCGCTATCGCGCTGAACGTCTCCGCATTTTTTAGTCGCCGCGACGACCAGCAGGTACGCACGTCGTTTCAGCTGGTGCCGGGCGACCCGGCATCGTTCGTATTTTTCACCGACAACGCCGCCCAGGGCCGGACGCTGGGACTGGAGGCGGAAGTTCGCTGGGCGATAGGGGATACGCTCGATCTGTACGCCAACGTCGGTTTGCTCGATGCGGAATTCGAGGAATTTGTGACCCCGCAGGTCGATCTTAGTGGTCGGGCACAGGCGCACGCACCGGACTATACCCTGGCCGCAGGCGCCAGCTACCGGCATCCGGGTGGCGTATTTGCGCGCCTGGACCTTACCGCCCGTGACGCATTCTATTTCGACGTCAGTCACGACCAGACGTCGCAACCTTACGAACTGGCAAACGCGCGGGTCGGCTATGAAACGGACAACTGGTCCGTGCAGCTGTGGGTGCGTAACCTGTTCGATCGTCATTACGCCGTACGCGGCTTCTATTTCGGCAACGAGCCCCCGGATTTCCCGAACAAGCTCTACACGCGGGCAGGCGATCCGCGGCAGCTCGGTGTCACTTTCGATATGAGTTTCTAGAGAGGTTCCAGTCATGAAGGTCGCTGTCGACATCAGTCTCTATCCGCTCGATGCGGATTTCATCCCGCCGATCAAGGACGTGATCGAGCGTCTCAACAGTTACCCGGGTCTGCAGGTCGAAACCAACCCGATGAGCACCCAGGTCCGGGGTGAATATGCCGAAGTGATGATGGCCCTGACCGCCGAGATCGGCACGACGTTCGAGCGCGTACCCAAAGCGGTGTTTGCCATCCGCATCCTGAACAACCCGGTGGCGGGCTGACGCACAGGTGACAGATCTGTGGATGGCGATCGCCGCAGAGGCGCGGGAACTCGCACCGCTCGAGGTAATCGCCGTCGTTGCTGCAGTTGCCTACCTGCTACTCGCGATTCGCCAGAATATCTGGTGCTGGCTGGGTGCCGCGGTCAGCACCGCGATTTACGTATTTCTCTTCTTCGACGCGAGACTCTACATGGAGTCGGCATTGAACCTGTTCTATTTCGCGATGGCCATCTACGGCTGGTCCGTGTGGTATTTCGGCCGGTCCGGTGACGAGAAGCTGCCGGTGTCGGTCTGGGGGCGCAACGTGCACGGGATTGCGATTACGTCGATTGTTGCGGCGAGCATTCTCAGTGGCTACCTGCTTGCACGTTATTCGGACGCTGCGTACCCGTACATCGATTCGATGACGACCTGGGGAGCAATCTGGGCGACGTTCCTTGTTGCACGCAAGGTTCTCGAGAACTGGTGGTACTGGCTGGTCATCGATGCCGCGTCGATCGTCATCTACTGGTCCCGGGACCTGCAGCTGACGGCGCTGCTCTTCGTCGTTTATGTCGTGATGATCCCGTTCGGACTGTTGGCATGGCGCCGCTCCTGGCGAGAGCAGGCCGCGTGAACGCCGATACTGATCCGGCAGCGGTGCTTGCGGCCATTCCCGGCTGGCGTGGCGCGTCGTACCGCGAGTTGCCGGGAGGGTTGACGAACAGGACGCTGCTCGTCGAAAAAGGTGACCGGCGTGCGGTTCTCAAGATCGACCCGGCGCCGCGCACGCCGCCGTACAATTCGCGGCAGGCCGAAGCTCGTATACAGGAACAGGCCGCGGCACTCGGCCGCGCAAGCCGCGTGCTGTACGTTCGGGACACCGTATTGCTGGCCGAATGGGCGGAAGGCCAGGTTTGGACGCGCGCCCACTTCGAAGACGATGAGAATCTCCGGCGCCTTGCGGAAGCCCTGCGATCCGTGCACAAGCTTCCGTTGACGGGAAGCGCATTCGATATTGCCGCAGCTGGCCGTAGCTATGCGCGAATGCTCGATGCGACCGACGCCGCTGCCACGGAGCGATATCTCGCCATCGTCGAGTCGGCGCCGGGGCCGATGAATCTTTGCTGCTGCCACAACGACCTGGTTGCCGAAAACATCATTTCCACACCGGAAATCCGTTTCCTCGACTGGGAATATGCCTGCGACAACGACCCGTTGTTCGATCTCGCGGTCGTTGTCGCTCATCATGGCCTGTCCGATCGCCAGGCCGGGCTGCTGCTGGATGCCTACTTCGAAGGCGACGGCGCGCCGTGGCGCGAGCAGTTCGCCGTCCAGGTGCGCCTCTATGCTGCCTTATACTGGCTCTGGGCGGCTGCCAATGCTTCTCCAGCTCAGGAAGAATAGCAGCAGGAACACGAGGTCCGCGTATGCCCAGGGTACCCACATCGACGGGATGCCTGTCGTAAGCATGTACCAGAATGCCATGGAGCAATAGGAGATCTTCAGGCCGCAGCCGTAAAGAATCAGGTCGCGGTTTTTTACGGGGTCCATTGCAATCCTGTAGAACATGATTGCGAACAGGATCAGCAGCATCGCCGGGAACTGTACATAGGCCATGTGGTTCGGCGGTTCCACGCCGAACATCGCGAAGATGCTCGCGGGCGCGATGATAAAAGCAATGCCCAGGATGCCGTCGTAGGCCGCTGCCAGCAGAAAGAAGGGTCGTATCCATTTTTCATTCATGATGCACCCCCTAGGTACACTTGCTCAGTCCTCTTCCGATGACGGAGCTTGCTGATATAGGCACGTTTTCGTGCCTTTGTTGCTGCCTCGCTGTACAGGTCCCTCGCCAGCGATACAAAATATTGTTCCAGTTCGCGAACGCTCATGCGATCCGGCCGGAAATTGACGTCGAACAGCGTGCAGAGCTCCCACGCGGTGTCATCGAGCAATCTGTGTTCGCACCGCAGTCGCTCGTATAACGGCGTCCCGGGAAACGCCGTCTGTATCGTTATCTGAACTTCGTGCAGGCCACTGGCGCGAACGAAATCGCGCACCTGGTCGAAGCTTTCCGTGCCTGTGCCGTCGAGGCCGAGGACGAAACAACCATTCACACTGATACCGTGACTCTGAATACGATCGATCGCGGCCATGTAGGTGTCGAGTTGCTTCGCTTTCCAGTCCGACTTCTGCTCGATTCCGTGCAGCCCTTCCGTCGTAAGGCTCTCCAGGCCGATCAATACCTGGGCACAGCCGCTGTCCCGCATCAGGGCGAGAAGTTCATCGTCCCGGGCGATAGAGATATCGCTTTCCGTGAACCAGCGTACGCCCTCGGCGGCCATCGCACGCAACAATCTCTTCGCATGCTTTCTGTTGACGAAACTGTTGTCGTCCGCAAACTCGATGAAGGGCTTCGGCCAGATTTCCCTGATGCGGCGAATTTCGGCAATGACCTTGTCGACGGGCTTGACCCGGAAGCCGGGCGAGAGACGAATGGACGCGGCGCAAAACTCGCAGTCAAAAGGGCATCCGCGCTGAGTCTGTACCGTGAGCCGGTTGTATCGTTCCGGCTCGAGCAGGTCGAAGCGGGGCATCGGCGCGCCCGCCAGATTGAACGGGGTACCGCGCGCGTCATAGACCGTCCGGAGCTGGCGGCGCTTCAAATCACGCACTACTGCGGGCCAAACCGGTTCGCCCTCGCCCAGTACGATGCAGTCCGCATGTTCCAGCGCTTCGTCGGGCAGGGCGGTCACGTGCAGGCCGCCCAGAATGACGATCACGCCCGCCGAGCGAAATCGATCGGCCAGCTGGTAGGCCTCATTGATCTGCGCCGAGTACGAGGAAATTGCGACGACGTCGTAATCACCCGGCAACTCATCGAGCTTTGCGATGTCCTCGACTTCCTGGTAATCGAGGTCGACGTCATTGTCAGTCATTCCGGCGAGCGTGAGCAGGCCGAGACTCGGCAAAGAGGCGATCGTCTTGTTACGTTCCACAAACCCGGGAAGCGTCAGGCCCAATCGCGTCAGCTCCTCGTTGTGAGCCCGGACACCGCTCATTGCGATGAGGCCGAGTCTCATTCGTAGGGCCATCCGAGCAGGAGGGGGATGATTCCGGCGAGCACCGCCAGCACCGGAATGGGAAACAGGTGGCGTAATTGCTTCTTCCACGCCGTGAGGAAGCAGCATGCAGGCATCGCTATGACGGCGACGACAAAACCGGCAGACGCAATACGGCTGTGCGTCGGCGGCAGTGAGACCGCGGTCAAAGTCAGGCCGAAAAGAAGATTAAGAAAACCGATCCCGAAGAAGGATATATGACCCAGGCGCAACATTCGCCGGCGGAATGAGCCGTAGCCACCCGCCCAACCGTCGCGGTCGAAGAACAGACCGAGAGCCGCGCCCGATACTGCCCCGAAGAGCATTGCGATCCACCCCACCAGGATGTTCAAGCTGGCGATATCCATGAGATCCGTTCGTCCGCGCAATCTCAGACAGTCATATCATGGTAACTCGTCGCAGCGCCATTCGGGCATGGTTTTTTGCAATGATTCACCGGCATCCGCGCAATCCTGCGGCTTACCAACTGTTACGCAGCTCGCGCAACCTGAGAAATACGGTGCGTGCATCCGGGTGATCGCCGATACCTGGAAAATCTTCCTTCAGCCGCGCAATCACCGACGCGCTGTCGAGGCGGAAAAAGGTGTTCATCTCACGTTCCTGCGCCAGCGTCGTGACCAGCGCTTCGGCCGGATCCTGGTTCCCGTAGTCGTGGACCATCTGCCGCGCAACGTCGTTGTCGGGCTCGCGATCGAGCGTAAAGTGCAGGTTGTTGATCAGGTAATCGTGTCCGGGGTAGACAAGCGTATCGTCGCGGAGTCTCGACAGCTGTTTGTCAAAGGTTTCGTACAGCTCGTCGGGATGACCGCCGTTGTGGCAGTTTCCGGCACCTGCGTTGAACAGCGTGTCGCCGCTGAAAAGCGCAGGCTGGTCGGTGTGGGAAAGCAGGCATATATGGCTCATCGTGTGCCCGGGCGTGTCCAGGCATTCGAGATCGACGGTTACGCCGACCTTGATGATGTCACCCGCGCCAACGCCGCGGTCCATATTCGGTATGCGACCGCCCGCGTTCCTGTGCGCGATGATCTTCGCGCCCGTGGCGGCAACCATACCCTTGTTTCCGCCGATGTGATCGCCGTGCTCGTGTGTATTGACGATCTGGGTGATGCGCCAGCCCCTGTCCTGGGCCATCGCGAGGCACTTGCCGAATTCGAGCGGGTCGATAGCAAGAGCATCCCCTGTTTCGGGGCACGCAACGACATAGTTGAAGTTCCGGTAGGCATTACCGGTCCAGACCTGTTCTACGATCATCTTCTACTCCCCGGCCGTCGCCTCATACACGAGTTTCCCGCCAACCCAGGTCTGTAATACCCGGGTATCGTAGATCTCGCTGGCTGGAATCTCGAAATAGTCCCGATCGACGACGATGAAGTCGGCCCACTTGCCGCGCTCGAGGCTTCCCAGTCGGGCTTCCTGGTGTGCTGCATAAGCTGCCGCGAGCGTAAACGATTGCAACGCCTCGGCGCGGGTCAACGCCTGGCCGGCATACCAGCCGCCCTCCGGCATCCCCGCCCGGTCCTGCCTCGCAACGGCCGCGTAAAGGCCGTGAAACGGATTCGGCAGTTCGACCGGGAAGTCGGAGCCGCTCGCAATCACCGCACCGGAATCGAGCAGCCGGCGCCAGGCATAGCCGCCCTTGATGCGTTGCGGGCCTACCCGGTCTTCGGCCATGTTCATATCGCTCGTTGCGTGCACCGGTTGCATGGACGCGATAACGCCAAGCTCGCTGAAGCGGGCAATATCTTCAAGTGCGATGATCTGGGCATGTTCGACGCGGTTGCGGAGCGGTGACGGCTTGCCGCCCTGTGCCCGCTCGAAGGCGTCGAGCGCCATGCGGTTACCGAGATCGCCGATCGCGTGGATGCCGACCTGGAACCCCTTGCTGTTTGCCTTCCGCACGAATTCGTCGAGCTGCTGCTGCGTGTAAAACGGTAGCCCTCGATTTTCAGGATCGTCTTCATAGGGCTCGATCATCGCCGCACCGCGGCTGCCGAGAGCGCCGTCCGAGTATAGTTTCACCGATGCAATGTCGAGGTGGTCGTTCCCGTAGCCGCGAATAGGTTCGGCAAATGCGTCGAGGTTCGGGCCGGTGTCGCTCAACATCGCGTAGATGCGCATGCCGAGGTCGCCGTCATCGGCCATCGACATGTACACTTCGGCCTCCGTCTTGCTGATTCCGGCGTCGTGTGCACCGGTGATGCCGAGCGCCAGCAGGCTGTCGATCGCACTTGCGTAGGCCTCGCGTATCTCGCTACGTGTCGGTTTCGGGACGTGTTTCTCGACGAGCGCCATGGCGTTATCGATCAGTACTCCAGTGGCTTTGCCGGTGCTGTCACGAATGATCTTGCCGCCGACAGGATCCGGCGTGTCCGCATCGATACCGGCAATATCCAATGCCTTGCTGTTGGCCCAACCCGCATGCCCGTCGATGCGCCGCAGCCAGACCGGCCGGTCGGCCACCACGGCATCAATGTCCGCTGCACTTGGGAACTCCTTTACCGGCCACAAGACCTGGTTCCAGCCGCGGCCCAGGATCCAGCCGGCGCGGCGACCGGAAGCATACTCGTCGATTCGCTCGACGGCGGCCTCCACGCTGGTCGTGCCGAGAAGGTTCAGGCTGACGCTCAGGAAGCCCTGGCCGTAAACGTGCGCATGCGCATCGGTTATTCCCGGCAGCACGAACTTGCCGTCGCCGTCGATGCGATCGGCTTCCGCAATGCCGGGCAGCAGGGATTCGTCGCCGGTGGCGACGATCCTGCCGCCGGCGCCAAAGATCAGCACGCTGAATTCACGCATGCCCTCAGCGGATGGCGTGTATCCGGTAACGTTGTGAATGGCTGTATCCGCGGACGCGACGAGCGTCCAGAAGCAGCTGAGGGCAAGCAGTACGCGGCTGGCTTTGATCACGAAAGTGGCTCCGGTAGCAGTGGTCAAGGTGTAGCAAAAATACCACGATTTAACGAATCGAGGTTCTGGTTAACATAGAAGCGTTCTAATATATTGACATGACCCGGCACTTCTGCGAATTTGTCCGCTCACTTGCGTCGTGTTTGAACAACATTGGGCGGCGTGAGCATAGCCAGACACCTTCAGGTACGGCTTGGCGGGGGATTCAGGGGGCCAGGTACCACGTACGATACGTAGGTAGCGAAGGCGGTTCCGAGAGGAGCCGCCTTTTTTAGTTCCATGGCGGGAGTGCCGACTTTTTCGGCGAGTTTCATCTATGGCATCCGACCACGGCAACGGCAACATGAAGCGCGTCCTCATTGCGCTGACGCTGACCGGCATCTTCATGGTCGTCGAGGTTATCGGCGGCATCCTCGCCGGTTCACTCGCACTGCTGGCCGACGCGGGCCATATGTTGACGGACACGATGGCGCTTGCACTCGCGGCGGTCGCGTTCCATGTCAGCAAGCGTCCTGCGGATGCACGCCGCACCTTCGGTTACCAACGCTTCCAGATCCTCGCGGCTTTCGTCAACGGTCTGAGCCTGCTGGTCATTGTAGGCTGGATACTCTTCGAAGCGATGCGCCGTTTCATTTCACCGGTCGAGGTGACTGGCACAACGATGTTGGTCGTGGCCGGGGCCGGCCTGATCGTGAACGTCATCGCTTTCGCAGTCCTGCACAGCGGTGACCGTGACAATCTCAACATCCGCGGCGCCGCGTTGCACGTAGCCGGAGACCTGCTCGGATCCGTGGCGGCAATCGTCGCCGCGATCGTGATCATCTACACCGGCTGGATGGCGATCGATCCCCTGTTGTCGGTCGCCGTGGCCTTTCTGATCCTCAAGAGTGCGTGGGCGCTGGTGCAGCAGAGCGGGCACGTCCTGCTGGAGGGCGCGCCTGAGTGGCTCGATCGAGGTGAGATGCAGCAGAAAATCGTCGAACGCGTCCCCGAGGTGCAGGAGATACACCACGTGCATGTCTGGGGCCTGACGCCACAGGAACTCATGCTGACGATGCATCTCAGGATCTCCCCGGATGTGTCAAACCCGACAGCCATCGTGCGGCGGGTCAAGGCGACCCTGAAGGACGACTACGGTATTGGGCACTCGACAATCGAGATAGAGACCGACGACTGCGCCGATCACTAATCGGTTGGCTCGATGATCCCGATATAAGGCAGCGTGCGCTCGTGCTCGGCGTAATCGAGGCCATAACCTACGACCCATTCGTCGCCGATGCCGAAGCCGATGTAGTCGATGGGCACTTCCACCTCGGCGCGCTCCGGTTTGTGCAACAGGGCTGCGGTCTTGATGGAGGCAGGGTGATGCGATTCCAGAATGCCGATCAGGTACTTGAGCGTGTGGCCCGTGTCGACGATGTCCTCGACGATCAGGACGTGGCGGTTTTCGATATTGCCGCGTACGTCCATCACGAGACGCACCGCACCCGAAGAAATGCTGCCGGTAGCGTAGCTGGAAACGGCGATGAACTCGATCGTGCGAGGGATCGTAAGCCGCCGTGACAGGTCGGCGAGGAAGATGAACGAACCCTTGAGTACGCCTACAAGCACGATGTCGCCTTTGTCGCTGTAGTCGGCTGAAATCTGTGCTGCGAGCTCGGCGACGCGCGCCTGGATATCCTGTTCGCTGATCAGAACGGGCGGTTGGTTCAATGTTCGGGCCTGTCGTCTGCGATAACTGCAGGATAGGGTATCTTGTACGTGGAAGCCAGACGCGAATCGGGTAAGGTAGCCGGAGTATGAAACGCTCCATCGCCATCGCGGGTAACATGGGCTCGGGCAAGTCGACGCTGGTCGATTTCCTGGCACGCACGTACGGCGTCGTGCCGTTCTACGAGCCGAATGACGAGAATCCTTACCTGTCGGATTTCTACAGGGATATGAGAGGTTGGGCCTTCCAGTCACAACTTTATTTCCTGGCCAACAAGTTTCGCCTGCACCAGGAGCTCGACCGGCAGCCCGGCGTGGTTGCACTCGATCGTACGATCTTCGAGGATGCGGAAGTCTTCGCGACCGCCCTGCACCAGATGCGCAAGATATCGAAGCGCGACTGGCAGACCTACCAGAGTTTCTACCATGCCATCCTCGACGCGATCCGGCCGCCCGATCTCATGATCTACCTGCGCTGCTCGATGCGGACTCTGCGACAACGCATACGCCTGCGAGGCCGGGCGATGGAGCGTGACGTGCCGCTGTCCTACCTCAAGCGCCTCGAGCGGCTGTACGACGAGTGGATCGATTCCTACGCCATGAGCGACGTGCTGGTACTGGAGACGGACGAACTCGACTATATCCACGACCTCGTGCATCGGCTGGACGTCATGAAGCGTATCGAGGCCGTGCTGCCGACGGAAATGGGCAAGCCGGCATGCTGAATTGCGCAACCGCTTCCTGATCTTATGAACGGCGGCATACTCGAGATTTCGCTGCAGGGACTCCTGTACGCGTTTTTGCCAGCGCTGGTCGTGCTGTTCATCATGTGGCGCTGGGAGGCCGGCACCGGTACGGCGGTTTACGCGATGGCGCGTATGATGGTGCAGTTGTTCGCGATCGGCTACGTGCTGATCTATATCTTCGATAGCGACAGCTACTGGGTAATTGCCGGCGTGCTGACGATCATGATCGTCGTCGCAAGCTGGATTGCGGTGCGGCCGCTGGGCGATGCAAAGAGACAGTCCTGGCCGAACTCGCTGCTCGCGGTCGGTTTTGCCAGCGTCGTGATCCTGGCCCTGGTTACGCAGGCCGTCATCGGCGTAGAGCCCTGGTTCAGTCCACGCTACGTAGTGCCCCTCGGCGGCATGGTCGTTACCGGCGCGATGAACTCCGTGAGCCTTGCGGCCGAACGCTTCCAGTCCGAAACCGCTCGCGACGAGCCGGTGCCGGATGCGCGCCGCAGTGCTTTCAAGACAGCCATGATACCGATCACCAACATGCTGTTTGCCGTCGGTGTCGTGTCTTTGCCGGGGATGATGACGGGACAGATTCTCTCTGGCGTGTCGCCGTTGATTGCCGCGAAGTACCAGATGATTGTCATGGCGATGTTCTTCGGTACCGGCGGCATCGCGGCCGCGATCTATCTCGAGCTCGAGAGTCGTCGCGCGGGCGGTGACTGAGCGTCTTCAGTCGACACGAAAACCGGAACTGCGAAGCATTCTTGCACTCGAGTCGAATTCCTGCCGGTCGGCGTAGGTCATGACGACCTCGAACTCTCCCGTGCCGCGGCGGAACCAGTCGAGATTCAGGTCGGGGGCCTGCTGTTCGAGGCGCTCTACGAAGGCGGCGGCCCGGTAGGGTTCGCCGAACGTCACGAGTGTCGACTGTCCGAGCTCGGAATACAGGGCATCGCCGAGGGGCTTCCCTGAATTGCCGTCGCCGAGTACGTAGTTCAGGTGCCGGAATATGTATCCGGAGTACCAGTTGGCACCGGTCGGGATCGCTCCGCCATCGACCGGTATGCGCCGGGGACCGTAGTTGTAGGCGGCCAGAGCAAGGTGAAGATTGCCGTTGTACCGCCCCAGCATCTCCTTCAGGTAGCGTGCACCCAGGTCGATGTTCGTGCAGGGGTCGTACAGTTCGCTGAGACGATGAATGCCCAGGTGCCGTGCCGTGTCGGGCCAGAGGATCTGCATCACGCCGTGGGCGTTGGCCCGCGATCGTGCCGTGGCCTCGAAATCGCTTTCGCCGCGCGCGACGGCGAGCAGGAGCGTCTCGGGCAGGTTGTACTGCAGCGCCGCGGCGCCGAAACAGTTCGCGTAAGGAAAGCGATAGGCCGGTTCGAGATGAGTCTTCGTCCTGGAATAGTCGCGCCACGCGGTGTCGAGATCCGGCTCGAGTGCTTGCGCTTCGATGCCGACGAGGCAGATTAGGAGCGGCATGCGCCGGAGCATTGTCAGGAATCGTTGCTGCAGCACGTCAGCCCTCCGGAAGTTGCAGGCCGGTCGCCGCAGAAATTTGCGACAGGTAAGCGGTGATTTCCTGGTCGTCTTCGTAGGCAAACGCAACTTCGTAGACGCCGGGCTTCACCTTGACGACGCGATAGTCGAGGCCGGTGACACGCTGCAACTGGTCGACGAAGCCGTTTGCGGCAATCTCGCTGCGGAACGGGCTCCAGAACGCGTACCACTGCAGCGCCGCGGCTGCCTGGGCAGGCGGTAACTGAGCCAGGACAGGCGCGGTTTCGTATTCAGCGATCCCGGTTTCGGGAGGCGCGGGCGGATCAGCCGGCGCATCGATCGCCGCAACTTCCAGCGTTTCCTGCGGCTCTGGCCCTGGTTCAGGATCGGGCGCAGGTGGGCTTGCCCGCATTGGCAAGGTAATGACGGTATCTTCCACAACGCTCGACTCGGTCGTGAACTCCGGGATACCGACAAAGACGACCAGCGCGGCGACGGCGAGGGCGGATCCCACAAGCACACCCAGAAAACGCATCATCGTTCTGTCCTCACAGCACGTCCTTTACTTCTATCGCGCGCCAGCCGACGTGCCGGGCATGGCGTTCGGCGAGCACCGCGAACTCTTCGAGCCAGCGGTGCAGCGCATTATTCTCGAGGCCTCGGCGTATCGAGCCATTGCAGCGCATAGGGAGGGTATCGATGTGATTCGCGAACTCGCGCGCGGCTCGTGAGTCGCTGACGGCGAAGGCGTAGTAAGTATCGACGCCCGGGGAAGCCTGCCACTCCTTGACTTCACGCATCTCACCAGTGCCGATTGTCGTGAACGGCATCGGGTAACGCATCGGCTTGCCGCGCGTCACGACGTGGGGCGCCGTGCGCTCGCGACAAGAGGGGCCGCCCAGCCGAACCAGTCCGTAGTTGGCTTGATATTCGAGAACGAATACGATCGCGTCGGCGCGCGAGTCGGCGACCAGTACGGAGCAGGGCCGTTGCGACTCGCCGTAGCTTGTAGCCCGGATCGACGCGTCCCCGGAACGCGAGCAAGTGCGGCGATCCTGGGACTTCAGAATCTGCAATGGACCGAGCAACGCATCACC
>Ga0224513_10000107_pt1 | contig 27048 bp, 27 predicted proteins | sample SF_May12_sed_USG_5_FD_169109 | JGI IMG/M metagenome (GOLD analysis project Ga0224513, IMG submission 169109) | Sediment microbial communities from San Francisco Bay, California, United States - SF_May12_sed_USGS_21 | ecosystem: Environmental > Aquatic > Marine > Sediment | place: USA... | reverse complement strand
CAGATGCAAGCAAGACAGATTGCGAAAAGATTCTTTTTGCAATACTGAACACAAAGACAAACAAAGGAAGACAGTACAGCGGGGAGAGCAAGTGCGCATATGCGCTTGCCTTACTACGACTGGTTCACCATGCAAAGACTGGAGAGATTGGAAACAGAGAGGAGGGATACGTAAAAGAGGTCTCATGGATCAAGCCTAGCAGATTCAGAAACAGAGGTAACGACGAAATTGAGATACTTCCAGAGGATCTTCTCACCCCAAAGGAGCTTTATGGCATCATCGCCAAGACAAGAAACGAAAAAGAAAGAGCAATGCTTTGGGTGATGTTTGAAGGCGCATTCAGGCCAGGAGAACTGTTGAATCTTCGTGTGGGCGGAATAGAGTTCAAAGACAATTACATCCTTGTCAGCACAGTCGGAAAGACTGGAAAAAAGCGGGTTCCGCTTGTCTACTCCTTCAAGCCCTTACTTGAATGGCTTGCAAAGCATCCTCAAAGAGATGAGCCAAAGGCGTACCTGTGGTACTCTCACACATCAAATCAAAAAAGAGCATCATATCGATACCTCAGAAAGATACTCAAACGCTGTGCAAACGACGCCAAAATCAAAAAAAGAGTGTGGAACTATCTGATTCGACATACCCAGCTTACGATGCTTGCAAAAAAACTCTCAGACCAGACCCTTTGCGTATTTGGCAACTGGTCCAAAGGCTCAAGGATGCCTGCAAGGTATGTTCATTTGTCTGGCAAGGACGTGGAGGATGCACTGTTAGAACTGCATGGAATAAAATCCAAAGATGAAAACGAGACAGCCATAAGACTCAAGACATGTCCCAGATGTGCAGAACAGAATACTCCTGACTCACACAGATGTTCCAGCTGCGGATTCATACTAGATGAGCAGCTTTTGGCAAAAACAACAGAATCAGATCACACCGTACTGCAAGACATGCTAAAGAGACTGCAGAAGTTAGAAAAAACCGGAGAAAGCATAGAGACTAGTTTTGATGACATCCTAAAACAAAAACCCGTTGTTTTGTCAACACATGATGTTGACAGATAACTTTTTTTCTTTTTTTATTTATTTATGAATTTTCATCTCATACGTTATTTGCTTTAGCAATTTTCTGTACTCCGCGTAGTCTTCTTTTAGTTGCAATAATTGGGATTTTGATACCAGGATATATTCTTCTTGCATGATAATGTAAAATCAATAATTTACTTAAAACTAAATTTGACTCTGATCGAACTAATTTTTCATAAAACAATTTTAATTTAATTTTTGATAATCGGAATCCATGATAGGATTATGTCACAAATGTCATTCATCAGGAGTTTCTCTTGTATTTGATGAGGATACATTTGAAGCAATATGTGACAAATGCAGAGACTAGAATAACAGATTCACTGTCAAATGAGACAATTTTTTAGATTCTTTTTACCTGTTGTGAGATCATTAACTTTTGCCTTGTTTGCGTACCTTTGGGCCTTGTTCTCAAAACATAGCCACAGCAAGGACAGTATTTGCCGTCCCAGTTTATGAAAATAGCACAGATTGAGCACCTTTTTTGGCCGTTTTCATACCTGCCATTAACTCCAAAGGGCTTTTTTGCCTTGTATCTGGTGCATAGTCCCTTACAAACCACTTCAAAAACAGTGCATATCAAACACAATTAAATGATTCAGAAACATGAATGGAAAAAATTACACTTTTTCAATTATCAGCTTATGATTTCTAACTGAAATCTGCAACTCATCACCTTTTGCCCATTGCAGTTCATCTAAAAACTCTGAAGGTATGTTCACCCGATTTTTGTAATATGTGACTCCCTCTATGGTTCTGTTTACCGTACTCTGGAGTTTTGTTTTTCTCTTTTGAATCAATTGTTATTGGTATTTGTCAGTACCATATAAACTAGGCCCCTAATAGTTATATATTATAGGCCCCTAGTATATGTATGAAACAAGCAATAAAAAACCTAAAGTCTTTTTATGTAAATAGAGGTTATTCTAATTGATGCTTTCACCAAAGAATCAGAAATACCGTGAGGGAGTTCAGGTTCCGTTTCTGGAAAAAATGCTAAAAGAGAATCAAAAAGCATTGGAGCATCTAGAAAATAGTTTTGATGAAACTACAGGAAAGCAACAAGAGAGATTACAAGCAATAGAAAAAACATCAAAAGTAAAATCAAGTATCATAGAACTTACAAAGGCGATAGAGTATTCCAAGAAAATGGAATTTTTTAGACATCCAAATATTCCTCAGGATATTCCAGATGAACATATTTGGAATGATGCATGGTATGATGAGAAAAGAAATACATGGGTTACGTTAAATAATTATTTCTTTCAACTTCCTAATTCTAGAACTAGAGACATTCAGGCAAAATATGAAAAAGACAATATTACAAATATTGGAATTATTTTAGAGGAAGAGCGAATTCAGTTCAGATTTGGACTCCCTTCAATAATTAGAAGGAACACAAAAGGTCAAGATGTGTGGTATGCATTACCAACATTATTTGATGTGATGTTAACCAATGAAATTGTTAAAGGGGCTCTAAAACCTGAAACTCAAGAAAAAGGATATCTTTACACAACAGGATCGGAAGCTTGGATTAGTGCTTTGGGCAGGTATCTTACTGAACAAGAATATTTGTTTGCTTGTGAATTTATGATAGGTTTGGTAAAGACACCATTGAATGTTCTGAGAGCTAATATTGGAAGACCCTATGATCCCAAAGAATACAAAAAAACAATGAAACAATGGGAAAAAGAATAAAAGAAAAATGAATAATTTTTATTGAATTTTTATCTTTTTAGATTGTACAAACAAAATAATTTATTAGGAATTCCGAATTTTTTGTTTTTTTTATAATGGTTCAAATGTTCTTCCTTGTGTATTTCTAACTTCATCAACAATTTTTTCAGCACTGAATGGATGCTTCTCTAGCTGTTCCACTAGTCTTTGATCTATCCGATTTTGAATTTCTGGCTGTAGAGATTCAAAATGTGGAACGTTATTTCTTTGGACATGCAAGTATTCTTGTTGTCCCTCCAAAGTACCAAATCTGTTGTGAACTCTATCAAGATTCTCCATGTTGTTAATTGTGTCTCCTGGATTTGTCATCAACCTAGCTGATTCTCCAGTCTCAGGCATTATGGCTTGTGTTGTTTCCACATTGATTTGCGGTGGTTCCATCACGGTCATGGATTTTGAAATATCATTAAGAGAATGATTTGCAACACTGATCTGTCCTGCTTCAAATGCCTTGTTCATTCCCGCATTTTGGATGTCATGAACCATGGGATTTACTGCCTGATCCACATGCATTGCGTGGCCTGCTGCCCTCAAACTTCCTGCTGCAAGACCCGTACCTCCGCCGTAAATTGCTCCTTTCATTCCTGTCTTGAACTTCTCTCCAAATGACATTGGCGTATGCTCAATTACTCCAGGTGTCTTTGCTAACGCATCATTTCCAAAAGCCATTGGGGTATTTCCACTTGAGATATGACCCATCGAAGGCGTAGATTCCATTCCTGCCATTCCTAGTTCCTGTGAAGAGACATGTTGCTTCATTCCAGAGTTTCCACCTCCCCCAAGTCTTCCAAGACCTGCTGCTCCACTCATTCCAGCCATTGTAGCGGCACTATCTGCCGTGCTACCCAAAGACTTTGCGACACCTCCAAGAGCACCCTGTCCCACCATTCCTCCAACCATGCTACCTGCCATAATTGCAGTGCTCATCATCTGTCCGACCTGAGTTACAATATTGCCTAGCATTGGTGCAAGCATTACAGGAAAGAACACTGCAAGAAATCCTACTGCAAGTGATGCAAACCAGTCCTGCATTGCAGGAAGTGTTGTAGAGTCAAGGTATGCCAAACCAGTAGTCAATACAAGTGCTGAAAAGACAGGTGCAATGCTCAGTCCAATCAGATTCTTAAACAGCATGTCCTTGACTGACCTGAACATTGGAATCAGACTCAGTGTAAGTAATAATGGAATTGACATTGCAATAATTATTGTCAGCAAAATCCGGATTGTAGAAATGATAAACATCATTGCAGTCATGAACATTACTGCAAATCCCTTAAACAGGGCCAGAAAAACGTCTTTCATCATCCCTTGAGCAAACGTACCAGGATCTGTAAATGCAGAAGCCCATGCATCAAGGTCAAAGATGTCAACTGGAATTACACTTCCCATGGCACGCCACAATTCCAGAGTTCTATTTGACGGGTCATCTCCTGTTCCAAATGGATCCAATAAAAACAGTGAAAAATTCTCAATTATTATCGCGTAAATATCCCATACAAACGGAAACACCAAAAATACAATAAGAAACAAGACAATCTTTTTTATGATTCCAATAGCAGTGCCAGGATAAATCCATCTCACTATCTCAAAGACATAACTCAAGACTGCTACTATTGCAACTGCAACCAGAATAATTACAGAAATTGAGACCAACAACCAATAAAGATCGATTCTCTCATTTGCCGCTGGATTGCCATCTAAATCAAGTATCATATCACCTGTCACATCATCATAGTCAAAGAAAGTAGGCATGTCCGTGATTAGATTAGGTACAAGTAAACCTCCAACCTCAACAAAACCCTGAGATATTCCAATCAGTGCTGCAAATATGATAAATGCAATTCCAATCATCAAAGGAATTGAAAAGACAAATCCATCATGTGATGAACGGAAATTAATTTTCACGAAAAATGATGAATTATTTGTTTAAAAGGAAAGAAATTTGTGATTAATGGTTCAAATTGAGTTGGAAGCACAACATGTAAGGGGATATAGTTAAGGCAAGGATTAATTGACCCACGTGGAAAAAAAAGAAAAAATCAGATGTACATGGGATAAACATAGTTAAAAAATATTTGGTTTCAAAAATAACCAAAAAAACAATTTTTATCAACAATAGTTTTGATGAAATAAAAGAAAGTGTTTAGTTCTTAACCATTGTTTTTCTGCAATTAGGGCAAAATATGGCTACAGCATCATGGTTCCGTGATTGCGTTATATCACAACCAATACACTTCCAAATATTCATCACCATTACGTTGCAATTCCATGTGGAAACTGAAATAATAATGAGATCATTCAGGAACTAAACATCTGTTCAATCAAATTCTACACTTGATTTCACGGTAAGAGCATTCAGGATAACTTCTTGTAGGCAAGAAGGTATTGATAATTAGTTTATCAAACACATATTCAGGAAAATTAGAAAAAATAACGGATAGGAATATTCTAAGCGTTCCAATTATTTTCTGACGTTGACTAGGAATTGTTGAAAAAGCATAGAAAATCTCTTAACCAATAAACACGTACTAACAACTACTACTTGAAATCAGAAAATGATACATCTTTTGTTCTATTGACATGTGATGAGTCAAGAAGACAACACGTAGTAGAACAGCTTAAAGACATGTCAATGATATCAGACATCATACCTGTTCAAGGAATCTATGATATTTTGATAAAAATAGAGATGCCACATGAACAATTAAGAGAAATGATTAACACAAGGATCAGATACATAGATTGTGTCAGATCTACCTTGACCTTGATTGATTCTAAATGATCGGCCCTGCTAACCAGAAAAATAACTATGGTGACAATCACAGTTACAGTCCTTTTCGCATCTTATTCTCTTACAATCAATACATGGTTTTTGTTTATAGTAACTCAATTCTAACTCTAAATGCACGTTTTAGAGATAAAAATCGCCTGTGTTTTACTTTCCATATCCAGAAAATAATTTGAAAAGTATGGTTTGGAGAAAATTCTATAATAATTGGTGAAAAATAATACCTACCTTTATTCACTCACCGTTTGCTAACAACCTTTTGGAATTTAATGAATTTCTAGATTTCTTGGATTTGTTTTAGTTGGAAGCCAAATGGACATCATACTACCATTGGAGGTGTGATAGAAAAAGGCAGACAGCACACTGTAAATGCCGTCTTGGTGTTTTAGAGATCTATTTCTTTTTTGATTTTGCAGCCGTTTTCTTTGTTGTTGATTTTTTTACTGTAGTTTTTTTGGTAGTTGAGACTTTCTTTAATTTTACCATTTTATTTGCTGAGCAGTTTGTCAGTTGAGATTCATTTCTAAAAAATAATATTGTAAGAGTCTAGAATCCGTGAAATTCAGACCATTGGCGTTCTAGCTTGTAGATGATTTTCCAAGCCAGTCTGTCTATGTTTACACCGGGTTCGGCAGTAATCATTATGACATATCTTCCGATAGGGAAGCTCATCATCACGACTTTTTCTCTCCTTGAGGAGGAATATTTTACTCTGCCCAGACTGGCATCAAATCCCTTTCGATTTGCTACTCTGTGCACCAATTCCTGAAACATTTGCCTTCTTCTTTTGTCATTTTCAAAAGGAATCACTCCCTCTCTAAAACCCCCTGCAACCAATTGGCCATCGCTATCAATCAGACCGCAGAACCGGATTTCAGGTTCTGACAAAATATCTTTTATTTTCTTTCTAATCTCTTCAAGTGGAAATTGTTCATCAGCCATAAATTAGAATGCAATTCATAATTATTTAACAGTCTGTTGAATAATATCGGAAGATGCAACATCTCAATCAGGCTTTGATAGTGCTGCTTTTCACATCTAAACAGATTTTTTATTTTTGTCATCATCATCAGATATTAAGTCTGAGTTAACTTTGTTAATTAATCAATTAATAAGAATTTGAGTATATTATAGCATGAATCTCTTCAAAAAAAATTCATACACTAGACGGGATGAAAGTTATTTTTGTCCATACTGTCCATCTGTCTTTCCCTCAGCAAAAATAATGTCAATACATGTCGGGAACAGGCATATCAGTAAAAGGGAGATACTGCCCGAAGGGGATTTGAGTAATTGGTAGTGCCCTATTGTTTTCTCTGAAAATAGCAGGCAATTCTATTTCGGCATTACAAGTTAGGATAAAATGAGACGGATGATGAAATAGACATACTTCATTACTCATAAGAGGATATGACTCATTGAATCCAAATACAATCTATGCAATCACAAGTGCAAACGACATCAAAAATCCCAAAGCCGTAGCAAATGAAATGAAAAATCCACCGTGCCTGTACGCTTCTGGAATCATTGTCTCAGATAGCATTGCAAGTATGGCACCTGCTGCCAGTGCAAGTGCAAATGCGATTGCCTCAGATCCCAATTGAGACAAAACAAGAAAACCTATAGCCGCGGATACCATGTTGGCCATTCCAATTGCCGACCACGTGATTACGATTGATTTTGTGTTCATCTTTGCAATCTTCATTGTCTGAGAGCTTGCAACGGATTCAGAAAAGTTTGAAACTATGATGCCTGCCAAAAACGCAATGCCTACAGTGCCTGAAATTGCAGATACGCCCAATGCCAGTGATTCTGGAATGTTATCCATCAGAGAGCCAAGTGCCAGTGCCTTGCCTTCAGAATTCGGGTCATGTGTCATTTCTTGCGGATGACTGCATTGCTTTCTGCGTTTTCCACCCCTTTTGTTGATAAAGTAATTTCCCGTAGAGAAAAGTATCACTCCTGAGATAAATCCAACTGATGCAACAACGATTCCCCCATTTTCATAAGATTCAGACATGAGGGAAAATGTGATTACAACAATCAAGGCACCGCTGCCAAATGCCATGATTGCTCCAAGGGTCTTTCCTCCAAAACTTGCAAACTTTGTGAGGATTGCACCCCCAATCAATGGCAATCCCGTTAGAAAACCGTACAATAATGCATTTTCTAGAGACAACGTAATTTTTTAAATTGATTTAACAATTTTAGAGTATCTGGATATCCAAACTTTGGTTTTTTCTTTGTTAAAAAAATTTTTTTCTAAATAACATTATACAAAATATTCACATGTCTTAAAATTTCAAGTATCTTAAACGGTATTTTGTTCAAATCAAAATCTCTTTCAGCAGAAACATATAATGTTTCATTTCCTACCGGAAACTCCATTGTGATTACGTTTTTTCGGTGATATATGGAAAAATTCATCAGTCCAAGAGATGAGTCAAACTCAAGCAGCATTTTTGTTCGTAAAGCGGCTTCCATGAACAGCATCTCTCGATTTCTTTCATCAACATAAAATTGGACATTACCTCTGACTGCTCCTGTGATCAGACGTCCGTTGCTGTTTATCACTCCTGCAAATCTTATGTTATGATCAACATCTATGATTTTTTTACATAGTTGCTTGAAGGAAAACTGCATCGCTTGCATTATTTTACTTTACACCTTTACTTGCTCTCTTTGAAGAAATTCAGACAATAATTTTGCATACGTGTCTACATGCACATGTAGATATTTGTCCCAAGAATCAATTTGTGATAGTCTAAACTGAATGTAGGTCCTTACAAAATTAGTAGATAAATCAATCTGAGATTCAAAAATCTTTGTTGCAGAATTCAGACAGCCATCATATACGTTGAGAATATTTTGATCAATTTCCATTTTATCAAAATATTGCTTTTCAGCCAAATTGCATGTTCCAAAAACATCTTGTATTGAATGCAAATACCTGGCATATAGATCAGAATATCCTTGAAAGATAGGAGGCATTTCGGACTCTAGCTTTTGTATTATGTCTATCGTATTGTCTTTCATGATTCCACAAACCGATTTTTCTCTCGAATCTGTCTTGTCCTTTACAATTGTAGATGGTTGATTTTGATTTTTGATAGTTGCTGCTTCCATGTGTGGAATAACTAAAAGTAGGTAATAACATTCGATTAACAAAGTTAACCCAACTTTATATCACCATTCATAGATTATTCTATGACTGATATGAAAAATCCGTTTAGTAAAAAAAATGATTGCGTTCAATGCGAAGAGAAATTCTCAAACCATGATGACCTGGTTGCACACGTTAGACATGAGCATCACAAAACCATTGTAAAATGTCAGAAATGCGGCAAAGAATTCATTCACGAAAAAGATAGACTACACCATGCAAGAAAAGAACATGAGGAAGAAATGAGAAAAAGATCTCACAGGAGTTCATACCCTGATGAATACAGCACTCAAAGCAGAGTAGATAAGTTCAGATCCAGATTCAGTGACAAGCTCTAATGACAGTACGGTAATGTTTTAGATATCAAAACAGTGAAAATTCATCAAAAAAAGTTCAATCAAATTAAAAAAATGTTCAGTTTAAAAAAATCAAATTTATTTTCCAGAAAGTGCTACTTTACGTATGATGAGCAATCTAATCCATAAAAGTTCATTTAGAAACGTATTGATTTTTATCGGAATATTGACTGCGATATCCACACTAGTTTTAATTTTAAAGTAATCAGTTTGAATGAAGGTCAAACTCACACGATTATGCCAAAACAATTAATCCCAGTAGAACAGTACTACAAATGCCAGTGGCAATGGACATTAGTTTTCTTCGTGAAAGTCTGTCCAAATCCAAATCTCAATCAAGTCTTTATTCGGTTACGATAATGGTTCCCTTCATGTCGGGATGAATCGAGCAATAGTAATCGAAAGTGCCAAGTTTATCGGCTACAAATGTAATCGACTCTGACTGAAAGTATCCCAGTTCTTTTGAGTGTACGTTAAACTCATCGATATTGAGATTGTGCCTTGACGGATTGTTGGGCCGATTTTTATCTTCGTTGATCAAGTGAAATTGAATCAGATTGCCCTGAGATACAGAAATCAAAGGAGATACTCCTTCTGTATAGCCCATTGTCTTGCCTCCTTTAGCATATTGATAATGATAATTTCCATCAGAAGACGATACTGCCATTAGAAATACGTTTGAGGAGGGTGCAAAAACAAGATTATCAGAATTTACAGGACTAAAAGAATTCAGACCGACTGCCCCTATGAAAACTATTACACATGCAACAACACCAAATGAGATGGCAGTTCCTCGGGATATCTTAAAAGATTCTTTCTTTTTCTTTTGCAATAATTTACATGTAATTCATTTGCATATACGCGATGATTAACAATGTTAAGGAACCACTAAAAGGAATATTTTCCAACATCATTCATGGGATTCGCCAAGATTTGCCCCTTGTGTACACGGAATTTTCTGTCACTTGACACATACATGTCCCATATCAAAAATGAGCATAGAAAAGCATCCCCAGAAGAGTTTGTAAAGAATGATGGCGAATTAAAATGGTCATTTAGAAATGATGGATGATGGAAATCACATCTATCAAATTTGTGTTAATCTATTGCAAACCAGAATCCATGAAAGATACGGTAAATCAACTCGACGAGATAGATATTGTTAAAGAGGCTGTAAGAGTAGATGGACTTGAGAATCGTTGTAAAATTAAAGGCTTGCAATATGGATGGCATTTGAGAAGTAATCCAATGGAAAATTCATAAAATGGCAGGAGGTGAATCCACTCTAACCTTGGTGGGATACACGTCATAGATACTTTTTATTATGAAAATTCTGGACGAAGTAAAATAGAGAGATGATAATATGAGAAAATGCATTTTTTGCGGTAAAAATTTTGAGTATTGATGCGATGATATTTGCTCTATCTAATGCTCTGACCAACTATAACATCAAGACAGGTTCCTCAAAGATAAACTCAGAAAGAATTCGAACTATGTGGTTTTTGCAACCTCTGTGAACTTTTGGATCTGTTTAGATTCTTGCTCATTGATTATACTCAACGTCATGCTGCTTCTAATTCCAGGAATCGATCTTATGGATCTAATTGCTTCCTCCATTGCCTTATCCTCTGATGCTACTATTTTGCAAATAACGTCATAAAACCCAAAAACCACATCAGCCTCCTTTACTTCTTGTATGTGGTTGAGGTTTTTCAATGTAGGATATTCCTTACCTTTGTCACAATGAATCACGACATATGCTTGGACAAGATCTTGTCCTAGGACTATTTCAATTAGTTTCTCAGGTGTTTGAAATAACTCCTCAGATCCAGAACTGTTCAAAGTCATTGTGGAATGAATCTGGGGCATCTTACGAATGGTTTCAGTGACAATTTCTTGAATTTTTTCTTCAGTGTCAGATTCAATCTGTACGACAATATCATATAGACCAAGCGTGCCATGGGCCTCTTTCACCCCATCAATTTTGTTCAGTGAGGAAATAATTTCTTTTTCTGAACCCATGTCACAGTTCATCAGGACATATGCCTTGGCCATTTTTTTATCTGGACTGCTTCTCTCGTTTTGGTTTTGAGTGTGCCTTTATCATGTGCTTTTTTGTCCTTTCGGGATTGTCAAATTCCATGTGACAAATGCCGCACTTGTTTGAAAACGTGGTCTCCTTCTTGAAGATGTTTTTTACAAGACTCTTGCTAAATGACAACTTGGATTTCATGCCAGATCTATCAATCCAAGATTATAAGGAGTTGCTTAACATTGTTAATTGATCACATATTATCCATATAGTTAAAGTGGCAATAAACCAAATAGTTCTGTTGGCTGATTCCAAAAAATACCGTGACAGGATCTACATCGTAAAGGATATCATTCTGACCCTGTCAGAATATGGACAGCTTAATCAAACTGTATTGTTTAGTTTTTGCGGATTAAACATTACAAAACACAAATCAATTTTAGACAATCTGGAACAAAATGAGATGATACAAAGAACAGAAACCATCGAAGGGAAAAGGACCATCACCATCTTCAAGGTGACCCACAAGGGAATGAATTTTTGTCATGAAATTTTGGACCCATTTGAGAAATTATTTCCAAGAGGAGGCGGCAAGCCTTCAGACACTTCGATGAACCTTGAGTGATTGTTGCTATTATTCTTCCTTGTCAAGATTATATTTTGAGACAATGTCATTATCAAGATCTTCTCGTTTCTTCAAATAACTACAGTATCGCCTGTTCCATGAATTTAGGGACTTGAACTGCTGTATTCCTACAACCAGCCAAATTCCAGAAGTGACCAAAACTGCAGTCAGCAGAACCATCAGTAGCAGTGCAAATTCACCCTCATGTTCCACTAGAAGAAAGAATCTAGGATGTGTAAACAAATACAATGAAATCCCTATCGCCAATGGTGCCAAAATAACTGCAGAAAATGACACTCCCAGCATCATTCCCCTCAGTTGCTGTATTTTCTCGATAAAAAGATCCATTGAGCTTAGGATGTTATTGTTGTGATTATCTGACAAATCTTCCCTCTGTCTTTACATTCAAACAAATTTGTTTTATGTGTTCTGTACAAGTTGTGGTTAAAGTGAAATTAAAAATGCCAAAATTATTCATTGCTAATCTGTGATTATTTTATGCGATATTTAGTTAATGCTTAACAATGTTAATTCAGTCTTATAAAAAATCAAAACAAAGTTAATCATGTGAAGAAAAAGGAAAAAACACGTGAAGAAGAAGGTATCGCAGACAAAAGAAACAACGACTGGTGGAGGTTGGAAAAATCTCAGATAGGCAGGAGAAATTTTTCTTAGATATGACATATTGCTGCAGGGGTATTTGTGACGGATTCAAAGTAGAACAATTATCCAGCATATTCAAATATGAGTCAGGGCAGAAAAGATGCTCATGGTGTTCAATCTTTTTTAAAACTACTGATGTCAGGTGCCCTTGTTGCAGTGCCATTCTTAGATCAAAACCCAGAGGCAGGAAATACTAACTGATCAATTTCCTTGATTAACAATGTTAAGCATTCCCTAAATACCCATACTTTAGATTATATTCAATGCAGAGGCAGCTCACTCCAGAGAGGAATAACATGACTATGAACATCGTTCAAATTCTAGTTTCGTTTACACCATTAGACACGTGGTAATTTCCTAATTGCTTCTGCATTGCTTCTTATCAAAATGCAAGTTAACATTGTTAACTGAAGTATATTACATTCAAATTTTAAAATAAACATATTGGCAAAACTGAAATGTAAAGACTATGGATTTGAATGTGATTTTGCAGTAGAAGGAGAAATCGATACGGTACTCCAGAGATTTGCCCAGCATACAGATGAAGAGCACGGCATAGATTATTCCAAAGAAGCACTGATGCAGGTCATTTTGAGAAAAAACACATGAAAGCAAGATGGGAATGATTTCACATGATTGAGAGTTTGGATCATAATTTCATTCTCTTGTTTTTGGATGGCATTTTCCTTCAAGGTGATGATGGGGGAATTTTTTCATTTTTGAGTCAGAATAGACAGGCATTAGGAAGCGATGATCCCATGATAAAGGGATTGATCCTCTCAATGTTTGCCGTATCTGGATTTGGAGTCGTGCTGAACGTATTCAATTCTTTGGTAAGAAAGAAGATGGTTGATCAGGATAAACTCAAACGGATAATGAAAGAAACCAAGGGTTGGCAAAAGGAAAGAATGACTGCAATGAGATCCAAGGATCAGGCCAAAATTGCTGAATTGAGCAAAAAATCCTCCTACATGAACAAAATGTCCATGGAGATGATGCAGATGAATATGCGACCCATGATGATTACTTTCGTTCCTTTGATCTTGATTTTTTATCTTGTATTGCCTCAGCTGTTTGCCTACACTGTAGCTATCTCACCAATCTCCCTAAATGTAATACCTGGAGATTTTTTTCAGCTTACATGTACTGCTGAACAGGCCTTGGATGTCAAACATGTTTGCTTTGGAAAGGAAAATGCGCTGTATCTGTGGGCATGGTACTTTTTATCTTCCATATCTTTTAGCGGAATAATCATGAAGCTGACAAAGACTTCGATGAACTTGTCTTAGTGGTTAGATTTCTAAATTAACAAACAGAAAAATCTGTCAAGATAAACTATCATCATTCCAGAAATCAAGTATTAGGATAACAATTAACAATGTTAAGCGAATGCTAAATATCAAAATGATGACAAGTGTGTAATGTAGAAGTCAGCATAGCCCGCGATGTATGGTTGTTAATTGACATGCCTCTGCTATTTCCTAGGTTTCAGTTCATCTGATGACAGGCAAACTGTCAGGGTTGGTTTCTACATCATCACACTGGATTCTGAGAACATTGTTTTTAATCGAGTTTTAGCTTACGTGGATTTGCAATGTGGTGTTCTCACCTAATGCGACCATGCTTTTCAGGTCTTCCCAAACAAAGATCTCGGCTGTAAATTCACCTGCTTCGTTTGGAGTCCACGATAGCGACGGGTTGAGTGTATGTTCTGGTGCCAACTCCCCACTAATCCATCCCAGTGACACTACTGCATCTTTACTGTCTTTTATCTGGACAAGATATACAAAATCTTGAGATTTTTCTTGATTGTTTTTGATATCAGTTGAAATCTGAATCTGCTGGTAGGTGTTGATGTTATCCACAATTGGAGAGCTGAAATCGTTTTTTAATGAAGAATCACTGATTGTTACTCGTTCCAAGTCAGATGTTGCAGATATTGAGGGAAAACTAAGGAAAAAAATTAGAAAAATTCCCAACATTCCCTTGTATTTTTTTGGCATGATCTGCTGGGTATATTTTCCATGATTCAAGATGAATGTCAACTTTCTAATTCATTTGAACACTCTACAGAACAAACATCATCGCACCAATGTTCAAATTGTTTCCTGCACACAATACATGTTCTCATGATGTTTATTTTGCAAAACTAGTATTTACAGCATAGTTAACAATGTTAATCGAATCTTATTACCTACATCCAAGTAATGCTTGTTGGAACTGTCACCAAACAACCTGTTATCGTTGCTGGTCTTAAGATCCAATTATCAAAAGTCAGTTATGTTTAGCATAACAAATTAAATTCATAACTTTCACATCACAAAATGCATCATAATGACTTGCAACGGAATCTGCCACAGGTACAAGGTGACAAAGGGAAAGAGAACGGACTCATGGTACAGACAGGGCGCAAAGAGATGTACCACATGCGACATCTACATAAAGTGGGACGGCCTGTGGTGTCCCTGCTGCGGATACATGCTGAGAAACAAGCCCAAAGGAAACCAGTACAAGCAAAGATACCACAAAAGTACGTGACATTGCATAAATTTTAGACTAAATTGGACATCCTTGGACATTTTTGGACATTGCTTGACATTTTTGGACATTGCTTGACATCCTTGGACATCCTTGGACTAAATTGGACAAAAATTATTGGACATTGCTTGACATCCTTGGACATTTTTGGACATTGCTTGACATTTTTGGACATTGCTTGACAATCTTGGACATCCTTGGACTAAATTGGACAAAAATTATTGGACATTGCTTGACATCCTTGGACATTTTTGGACATTATCTTGCAAATGGAATGATTGCAAGATCATAAAATATCCGCCAACCCAGTAATCTGTGTTACAATGAAGAAACGAGGTGCACCAAGAGTTTGATGAAATCAATATCCTGTTGGGTCTACACAGTATGAATTGTCATCACATTCTGAAACAGGATATTTTTCATGGTTGTTGATTATTTTCTCCCCTATCATCTTGGATTTTATTCCTTTCAGCATACTCCATATCTGTGGGCCGTACAATCCAATTATTATTCCAAGAATGATTACGATGATGACGCTTGTCACAATTCGTCCGTCTACAAATCCTGTCTTGGATATGTCGGAATCTTCTTCTGTTGCTGCTGCTTCACACTCTTCGGTCTCTTGTTCTGATGGCATGGTTGAAATTTTGTATCCCTCATCAGCATCAATGTAATTGCTTACAGTGCAGATATTCTCATCTGCATCCATGTCTGCATTAATTTCTTCAGATACAATACTTGACGTATCCGCATCTGTGCGGTCTTGTACATGTGATTCGACATCAATTGTGACATTGTCATCGTCTTTGTGTTTTCTTAATCTTCCGAACCGCTTGTAAATTGATTCCTTGCTTAGGTTGGTTTCTTTTTCCAGCTGCGCAACAGTGGTGCCGTCATTCCATTTCTGATACATCTCTTCTGTGAGTTTTTTGTTAAATTCTTTCATCTGATAAATTCACCTCCACTGGCCATGATGCTGCCAGAAATGATTTTCTCGATTGTCTTTTTTTGGAGATTTAATACTCTGTTTGTTTTGTTTCTAATCTTCTTCTGCAACGAGACTAGATTGCTTCGGGATATTCCAAACTTGTGGGAATCTCTTGGCCTAATTTCCAGTATCTTCTCTTCCAGATTTTCATATACTGTACAATCAGAGTCTTCGGAAACTCCTAGAATGTTGGAAGCATCATGGAATAAACAAAACTTTTGCAGTTTTTCATTTACCCATATTCCGCAGGTCCCAATCACCAAGTTTTGGTATTGGTCATTAGTAGTATGAGAGTCAAAAACCAGTACTGTGGAATTGTTATAGTTTGGATGGGAATTATATTTCTGGAATGTGGGTTGTATGTCATTTTCAACATGGCATCGTAGGCTAATCTGTTGGCCTCGATCGAGGCTGTTTTGTGTCATGCGCAAATCTCCTGCCTAATTTGCAGCAAATCCGAAATTTTCTGCCTGAGATGGATAGCTAGATTGTAACAGATGTCACTGACAGTATACTTTGAGCACAGAACCAAAACATCATGCAATCCTAAAAGGAAAAATGCATTTCTTACATGTTCAGGTTGATTGTTCTGTAGCCATCGGATATCCCACGTCTTTTGGGATTCAGATAATATGCCATGACATCTTCTACAAACAGTTATCACTCTAGAGTCATGCTTGCGTCCCGCAATGTGATGTTGCTCAAGATTGTATGTCTCTTCTCTGGAGTTGCATACTTCACATCTTTGCTTTTTTGAAATGTTTTTTGATTGTGTAATTATTTCATTTAGCCAGGATTCAACTCTGTTAATTTCAAGATGTATGTCATCACGTATCAGACCAACTTTATAATTCACAAACACTGTAATATCATTCATCTTGCATACACCTCAAAGAACTCTGGCTCTTCTATTCTCTGGTTTATCTTGATTATCTCATCAGGATTTGTCTCCAGTCTGTGAATTTTTCCTGAATAATCTTTGACTTTTTTGTTTCTGAATTTGTTTAGCTTTGACTTGTCTCCAGTGTTTAGAAAATGCTTTACTACATTATGATATCGTCCAATGACACCGGCTGTCTTAGAGTTTTTTATCTCTATTGATTTTTCTTGTCCGTTCTCGTTGATTAGCATCACACGTGGAACCACATCCCATTGTTTTACCACCAATCTTCCGTTTATTTTCTTGAATCCATTTGTGTGACGAATTACAGTGGATAATTCCAAGTCATGTTGGTTTGCAACCGTTCTTGCAGAACCAGACTTTGACTTGCGCAGTATACTCAGCGCTGAAAGTGATTTTGTTCTGATTGACTTTTGCCTTGGAGTAAGTTTTCTCCATGACCGTTTGTATATGGAAGTCTTTGATTTCATAATCCTATGAACCTCCCAAATATTTCCCTGTTCAGATTGTTTTGTGAGCTGTGACATCTGGGGCATCGCACCCTAAATCTTAGCTTTCGTGATTTAGAGTGGCAAGTATAATTCCAAGAGTGACTGCATCTTATGCAATCAATATTGACATTTGATAGTCTGTTTTTTCTCATACCATACTAAAGTGAAAAAATCAATATCAGAAAGTATGTGTCTTGAAAAAAATCTAAGACATATAGTTAGGTATGTCTCAAATATGATGAAATGGCATCTGAAACAAACAATCTTGTGCGTGGCAGTCTTACATCGGAGTATTTTTTGGCCTGTTTCTTGAAGGGACCCGCCTCAGGATACGCACTGGGACAGATAGTTCAAAACAGAAAAAAGCCAAACACCAAGACCCTTCACACTGCCACAACTGCCCTGAAAAATGCAGGATATATCATAAGAGATGAAAAGGATAGATTTTGCATCAATCCTGAGATGTTGGTGCAAACCATTGAAGATGAATTTCTAAGGAAAAAAAGAGTAACACTTTCTACAAAGGAAAAAAAGATAATTGCAGACATACTTGCAAACAAGGGACCTTTTACGTTTGTCTCAGACCAAATGATCTCCAAGATACACGGTCAAGAATTTCGTTTTCACAACATTGATGCTCTAGATATGATATGTGACAGTTTGGGTGGATTTGCTGCAAGTTTTTTGGTCGCAAGAAAATCAGTTCCAACCACAAACAAAGAAAAACAATCATTGTCAGAATCACAAAACACATTTGATCTGCTAAATCCAATATGGAATCAAATGATTCCAGAAATTACCAACGCAATACAATGGTCAAAAAATGAGTCAGTATCTGCCAAAAATTATATGAAAAAATTTCCATACACAAAATCATTTGAACAAAATCCCACTGAAGATACTGGAAAAATTCAAGAAATATTTCTAAACAATGTAAATGCACAAAGAGAAATCATAGGAAATGCAAGAAAAACAAAATCACACACAAAGCCAATATCAATTACAAAAAGTTTTTTGAACAATGTACAGGTTATGATGAACTCACTTCCTGCAACAAAATCATTTATTGAGCTTCCAGAGGATACATTGATCAAACTATGCTCGTTGTGGAATCAGGGGTCTGGTTTTTTGTTTGCATGGCAATCCTTGAACAAAAAATAAAATTGTCAGTAAAGTTCTTGTATCATGGAATGAAATCAACAACACTTTGAATCCTTTACTGATTACTGGTTTTGGAACATCAATCAACGTGGACAAGAGAAAACTGATCATAACTAACAAACTAAAAGATACAAGATTGGAATTTTTCCCTCACAAGATTAACCATGACGGAATAATAATTGATGGCCATACTGGCAACATCACATTTGAGGCAATGAGGTGGCTCTCAAAGCACAACATCAATCTGACTTTGCTTAATTGGAACGGCCAGTTGTTGGCAAATATGATTCCAGAGCAGCCAAAATCAGGAAAATTACGCGTAAAACAGTACCAAAAGTACCATGGCAATAGGCATTATTATGGGAATGGGTGTTGGTGCTTTTATTGCAACTAACATTTAGTTTCTAAAAGCACAATCCCTTTTGGACAGACGTTAAAAATCTGTCCGGTTTTTTATCTGCCTTATGGCTGTAAATACCCATTATGTCAATTATCTTCACACAAAGTAAACTGATTGATTTTCGTTTTACAATATTTATTTAAAATGCTTAAAACTTTTTAAATTATTATTCTTGTTTGATATTTCTAATTCTCATCATCGTTATCATTACCAAACAGTTTCTTGTGTTTTTTCTTTTTTGACAATTTTATACTATAGAAAGACCATGACTTATTTTTAACCTAGATGACAGTTGACTAAATTCTGGATAGAATCGACCAGTTATTTTGAGATTACATTTGAGTAAAATTCTCCTGTCTTAATATCATCTTGTTTCATATTGGTATCATGCAACAACAAATGATATTAAACAAACATAATCATCATAGCCAGAAAACTACTCAAGACCATGTCTGGGTTGGAAGTGATGCCAAAAACCCTATTCCAACCCCCTGCATGAAACTAATGCAATGGATATGATGGGATTATCATGAACTTTATCTACCATATGTTTCTAAATGAGACTTTCATAGACGGAGGAAAATAATTGATCTATCATTGTAAGTACTGCAATTTTGTTTGGGATGCTTGGGAAGGTAATTTTCAAAATGTTTTAACACATGAAAAAACTCACAAAAATCATTCTAGTGCAAAAAAGTCCAAAAGGCAAAATGAAGACGCCATTATATCGGGTAAATTAACCTGCTGATGAATCATGACAGTAAATTCCGAAACCTGTAGGCATTTTCCTTCTCTTGAAAAACCAGAGTTGGGAAACAAAAGAGAATGCATACTGTGTAAAAAAATTTTAGATTGACAAAAAATTTGAAGGTAGAAATCGTAAAATGAATTCAGTTTTATGTGTAAAAACGGCTTGGAAAGATCTGAAATGTACAATTTTTTTCAAACAAAAACATAGTCGGAGTAAAAGATTTTGACTGGATACTCTGGAAAAAAACAGACATGATAGCGCATCGTCTGGCAGAGATGAAGCCTAAATGCCAAATCTATCTGGTATCCAAAAAAAGATCGTATGTATTTTACGCCTGACACCTTATATGCTGCCAAAGAAAAGGGATTCGCCTCATACAAGTTCTGCATCAGAGACGAACAGTGAATTTTTTTGAATTTTGTTTTTTCAATACTATTAGATATCTGGCAAACAAAAAATTTTGTAAAAAAAACATGTCTCAAATCATAGGCATTGAAAATAGATGTTTTGAGACATATGTTATTTGTCAGTCTTCATCAGTACTTGACTTTTTCTTTCTTTTTACCAAGTTAAACCTCCTAGTGTATATGATGCAATCAATATTTGAGATATGCATTACTTAATCTAGAGCAAAACAAAGTCAACTAGTTGATAATATTTTAGATGGAGTCAAGAATTGTCATAATTTTTATCCATTTGTCAAATCCTTGGTTCTTGTTGGATCAAGACAAAGGATGTCCTGTATGTGGACGAGTATCATTTATGGAAGACGAGACATATTGTTCTTTCCAGTGCAGTTTTATTGCATCAACAACAAGGGGAAAGTTTTATGGACGAAAGGATCTTCGATGAGAATCTAGATAAAGACAGATATTTTCTTGCATATCCAAAAAGTAAATATTGTAAATATTGTGGAGAACGCCTTTCTCCGATCAGTGGGCATTGTTCAGATTGTTGTTTAGAAAAAGACGCTGTATGGAATAGAATGTAATGTACGTGATGATCAATGAAAGTCAAATGTAAAAACTGTGAGAAAGATTATAATCTGTTTGATTCAGAGTTCTGTAGTTTGGATTGTACTGCAGACTACTATTCCAAACCACAACGGGAGTAAAGGAGAGGAAGACCGATGTTGGATTATAAAAAGAATAGTCGGTGCAATGATTGCGTAAGGATGAGATGTGTAGATGGTTGTGAATGTGAATGTCACAGGAAAAAATGGACATGAAATCAAAGACTACTCGTTACTGCAAAATTCACAAAATTGATTTTCTTCAAACAAACTGCCCTCACTGCCAACACACTCTCATGAATGAGGATTGGGAATAAAATCAATACATATCTAAATGAAGCCAAGTACATGAATTTACGCAGATCTAACATAGTACGATTTACAGATATTATGCTTTATAAAACGTCTTAAACTGTTACTCTATTATCCTAAATCGTATAAATTATCTGATTTACACCAAACTAGGTAATGTAACTTTTATGATGTAGAAGAAAATGAACCTGTTACAAGAAAGCAATAGTTAGAGATGATGCAAATTACCGAATGTTATGCAACAAGCATTATAAAAAATATAAAAAAATTCTGCAAACCCGAGATAAATATGGTTATTGAAAAATGCAATAAAACTTAGAAGGACAACCAATAGATTTTAGATTTGAAAGTCTTTTCCCAGAATATGAGGAGTCTCTAAAACAAAATAAAAAGAAACACAAATCAATGAAAGAAAATTATCAACACTAGCGTAATTGTTTTGAAGGTTTTTCATTCCGTGTGGTTTTTTGCCAACTAGGTTTCACCTTCAAACCTTATGACGGCAAATCTAGATAACAGATCCTCAATATAAACAATATGGATAATTTGTTTAACATCAGAAAATTGTAACCTTGATTTTATTTTTCATTATGAGTATGAATTGCTGTTTTCTCAGGTTGACTGTATCCAACATAAAGTCAACCAGCTTCACAAATCTTGCATGAGCACAAGTCTTTCTTATGTTAATAATATTTTCAGAAAACTGATGCGGGAGGAAAACGAAGAAATGGCAGACAAAAAGAAAAAACAAAGCAACGATAAGATCTATTCGTACAACATCATTTTAGATGTATATTTAAAATAAGAATTTCTTTGTATGTTTTGTTTCTCTTTGCACTTTCCAAAAAGAAATGTTACAAACAATAATTCTAATGGTGATCATCATAATTGCATCTGTCCAATTTTCATATGCTCAAGAAGACTCTGATTTTTTTGTAGCAACCAATAAGGACTTTTATGAAAAGGGAGATGTCATTGTTATTTCAGGTAATGCATATCCTGTCATGCAAGAAGTTCCAGTAATTGTTCAGATTACCGCTCATGGGATGCTCGTTGATGTTGCTCAAATTACCATTGCACAAGATGGAAGCTTTTTGCACACAATAATTGCAGACGGTCCACTCTGGAAAAAATCAGGAGACCATACTGTCAAGGCATCATATGGGATTCAGTCAACAGAGTCGGATTTTGAATTTGTCTCATCTCATGAAATGAGTACAATGACAGATGTTTTTGAGGTTGATGCGGGAAATTACGGTACATTTGATGTGAAATATTCCATAATTGGGGGACTAGTAGAATACGTACGAGTGGAACCGGCCATATTTGGCATTATTGTTGGTGTTGATTCTCTGGATAGTGGCAAGATCACCCTGGAACTTCCACGGCAATACATCGATGCTACAGAACAAAATGGCGCAGACGAGATATTCATAACACTGATTGACGGTATTGAGGTGCCATACACAGAAGAATCTCATCAAAACGTCCATTCTAGAACAATTTCAATTGGTTTTGAGCAGGAAGATAAAACAATTGAGATTATTGGTACCAGAGTTGTTCCTGAATTTGGGTTGATTGCAATAATGATTTTTTCTGCTACTATATCTTCGATTATTTTGCTTTCAAGATACTTGACATCTTGGAAATTGTCGTACGACTATTAGATTTAGAGTCTGTTTGTTTTCCAAATTTTATTCCACGTGGGTCTGATTTCACACCACTTGACTATATCCCCAGCACAACATGTAAGGGGATATAGTTAAGATATAATTTTTCAGACCCACGTGGAAATTATAAAAAAAGATTCAATTCTCAAAAATAATCAAGCTTCAAAGCTCAAAAGTATCGAAAATGGCAACGTAGATTCATCAGATATGCCACATACTTTCATCAATCCAGAATAATCTAACGCTTCATGTTTTATGATAAATTGAAGATAATGATTTTTGAGTTTAAAAAATCTAAAATGCCAATCTGAATAATCTTTTAATCTATGTACAATAATTAAGACATTTTTACGTTTGTTTACTTTGACCTCAAAATCAGAAAATAATTCAAGTCTGCCTATTTTACAATACATTTCTGTTATAGAGTACTTCTCCGCCAGCAATAACCATTGCATCAAATACACTTCCCACCATGTTTCTTAATTTTCTATAATCAATTGAAGGTAAAACATTCTCGTGAACTATTTTATTACGATAATAAAAAATGTCTTCAAAGTTCTCCCAATTATTACGTAATAATGGGATGTTACGTATATGGCAAGATTCGTGTTCTACACCCTCATTATTGAAATTATCATAGTATTTTTTAGCTTCTTCCATGATGTCTATTCCTAGTAATTCTTCATAGATCGTTTTTACACGTGATGGACTGGCATGACTCCCTGAATGTGCAAGTGCACTTGCAGGATTATCTTCATAGTTTCCATCAAGAACAAGATTTAGTTTGTTCACCAGCTTGCTCCCCACTATGTATGCAATTGATTTAAAATAGACTTCAAAAATTGTGACTGTTTTTACTATCACATGCTCTATTAACGTAGTACGAATTATCTCGTCTTTGTTATGTAGAAATTGTATTTCTATAAGCAGTGGTTTTATTTCTCCAAACGTGGTAATTGGATATCGTCCTAATCGTTCTTTGGGTATGAGCGTACTATTTTCTCTGTATCTTACTTTTGCTTTTTTTCTTAGTCTAACCTTTAAACAGAATATGATCTAATTTGACTATTATTCTAAATTACATGTAACGACTGACTTTCTTTTCTTTTCTGAACCTCATGGAGTAAACACAGTTCTGCAAATGCATTTTCATCAAAGTGAATATTCTTTAGAGTATTTCTTCGTTTGATTTGAGGATATTCACTATATTTTCTCCTGTTTATTGTTCTTCCACCGGTTTTAGGTCGGAATCCTCCCCATTGCTTGAAAAATACCGCAACTCCTTGATCCTTGCATTGGTCTATAATTTCTTCAATCCATTGTTTTTTTACCGGACGATAATGGTGGCCACTTTCACCACCAATAATTACCCAGTCTATTCCCTTCAAATTTAGTTTTCCAACAGAAGCAATTAGAGGTTCAAAACTGATGAATCGTGTATGACATTTTACTTTTCGTAGATCATTAATTCTTGAAATGTAATCTCTGCTTTCGATGCTGGTTCCCATCCACATGTAGTTTGGAATTTTGTGACCAAAATATTTGAAAAATAATTCCGAAAATTCAGCCATTCTTTTTGGACGTTTAGTAAGAATCTGATAATCATGGTGATCAGCCTGAATCATAGTTGCAAAACATCTGCCAGTAAATTCAAAAAGTGAATTTTCATGAAACAGATCAGACATACTGTTAACAAAAATTTTTTTTGGTTTTTTCCAAGTTAATGGTAAATCAACATCGGATGGATGTTCAACATATAGAAATCCTTTTTTGTATTTTTCTTGGCCCATAGCCTTCAATCTTTTAGTTAACGTTTCGGCATAGCAATTTTTGCAACCGGGAGAAATTTTCGTACATCCAGTAGTAGGATTCCATGTTGCTTCTGTCCATTCAATTTCGGAACCAATGGCCATTACACTTCATGAATGTAATGAACTTTAAAATGTTTAAACACATCTTTTCATTAAATATTAACCATAACAAAACTATGCCTCCCAAAATGAAACAAGAAGATTGGACTAGAAATAAATTGATAAAACTACTAGATATTGCAAAAAATATCCATGATGAAGAAATAATGAATCAATACGCAGAATATACTGCGTTAAAGCTTATTTCGATATCATACTATAAAACCGTGTTTTTGAATGTTGTAAAAAGAAATGAAAAAGCCAAAAAATACTATGATGGGGCTGTGTATATTGATCTTTTTGCAGGTACAGGATTAGTTAAATTAAAAGAAACAGGAGATATCATTGCTGGATCTCCCGTATGTGCATTATCTGCCAACGAATCAAATTTTGATTATGCAGTATGTGTGGAAAAAGATAAGAAAAAATCACAAGTATTAGAAAATAGACTTGCAAAGATAATTCCTAGAGATCAATTCAAAGTAATTCAAGGAGATTGTAATGTGGTAATTCAGGAAGTGATTCAAGCAATCAAATCAAAATTCGACAATCCTATTGTTTTTACATTTGTAGATCCTGAAGGTATGGAAATAAAAATGGAAACACTAAAACTTCTAAATGATTCTTTCAAGGCTCAAGATTTTATGATAAACGTAGGTGCACAAGGAGTATTGCGAGTCAAAGGTAAATTAGACAAAGGAGATATGTCTACTGAATCAACTTGGAATGAATACTGGGGTGATGAAAATGCTGAAGCTTTACTGTATGAAATATCTCAAGGGATAAGAGTTGAGGATAAATATCAAGAAAAAATTGCTGAAGTTCTGGGTAAAAAATTTGGAGAAACAATTCCAATTAAAGGAATTCCTGGAAATATCGAGTACTATATTTTGGCATATTCTAGAGCTACGAAAGGGGAATCAAAATATACAAAAGCATTAACTATGTTGAAAGAGAGAATCGGGAAAGAAGATAAAAAATCAATTAGGAGGATGTTAGATGTCATTTCAGGCAGGAATGAAACATTATTCTAATTCTATCTTCGCCGAGTTTTATTGAATTTTTAATAGAATTTTCTCATAAATTTTAGGAGTTTTTCCTTCAGCTAAATTCTTTCTAAGATACCATAATGTGGATTTGTTGATTCCTAATTGTTTTCTTTCCTTAACTGCAATACTCGAAATCGTTTCTTTCGATGTTCATTCTAAGAATATTGAATTCAAATTATCTCTTTTTGTTTGAATACAAATTTATCCAAGTTATTCCAATGGCTTTGTGTCAAACATCTCTCTTTCCTGTAAAGTCGGCATAAACTTTGCATGAATTCTGTGATTTTTTGTGAGAAACAATGCATGTCCTGCATTAAATGCCCTGATTTTGTTAGTCTCTGAATCCGATAATCTCAAAACATTTCTTGCAGTCTCTGCTGCCTGCTCTTCCAATCCCAGAATTATTTTGGTCTCCATGTTGTCGATTATTTTACCAATTCCTGAATCATCTTCCTTTGAGATATCCTCCAATCTTTGTGAGATGAAACCAAACGTGATGTTTAGTTTTCTTCCCATGCGAACAATCATGTTGACATACTTTGCGGCATTCTTCATTCGCAACAACATCCAGGCCTCATCAATCAGCACAATCTTTCTTGTTCTTGCAGGCAAGTCATTGCAGATCTTGAATATCTTGTTTAGCAGTAGCAGCAAAATCATCTGCTCAGTTTCAGAACCTGTTGCACCCTCCATTGACATTATCACCTTTCTCTGAGAGTTGAGTTTTGGCTCGCCCAGAATTATTCTGGAGAGCGGACCTTTCTTCAGATTGATAAGGCTGTCCTTGTATTTTTTTGGAATCATCTCAAAGAATTCCTCAAAGGTTTTGGCCTTTCCACAGTATGTCTGAAATTGCCTCTTTACATCGTCTGGGGCGTTTGTGATTTCAGCAAGAATGTCTGCTGCATCCAATGGTTCCAGCAAAACAAACGGATCCAGACCCAGCTGGTCTTTTTCGTCCTTGAGATACAAGACATCCATTCCAAAAAAGTCAGCAATCTTGGAGTATTCGCCCATTGGGTCTATCACATAAACATAAGACTCTGGAAACTTTTTCAGCAAACGATTCAGCAGAATCTTGACGGTAAATGACTTTCCTGAACCTGACTTGCCAATGATTGCAATGTTGTAGTTGGTGCGCTTGCCAATGTCAAATATTATCGGACCTTTTGAGTCCATGTTAATCCCCAATGGGATGCCATCAGGAATCTCAAGCATGTCAGCTGATGCAAAAGAATACAGAATTGCACAGGATCCCCTATCAAAGGTAATCTTTTTTCCAAATCCTTCGCACAGCATTGATGCCTGCTTTGCAGAGACTGCGCTAAAATGTCCGCCATATCTCTTGAGGTGTTTCTTGAATGTCTTGCAGTTTTCCTTGAGGGATTTTCTGTCTTCTCCAACTACAGTGCAGTTTAC
>Ga0224513_10000105_pt1 | contig 27159 bp, 22 predicted proteins | sample SF_May12_sed_USG_5_FD_169109 | JGI IMG/M metagenome (GOLD analysis project Ga0224513, IMG submission 169109) | Sediment microbial communities from San Francisco Bay, California, United States - SF_May12_sed_USGS_21 | ecosystem: Environmental > Aquatic > Marine > Sediment | place: USA... | reverse complement strand
TGACTAACCGCACCTCATCGGCAAAGTTTGCCGGTCGCAGGGGGCGCATCTGCAGATCGTAAGCGGTCCAGGCAGCGCCATCGGCGCCAACCAGATCGATGCGGCCTTCGGGCATTCCCTCCGGGACGCGAACCTTTACTGTATGGATTTTCTCGGCGCCGCGATAGGGACGCAAACGGAAGTGCACCGCCAGTTCGTCGCCAGGGTGCACGACTCGGCGCTCCGGAACGATATCGAGGATGGTGGCGGTTTCGAGTCTCTCAATTGTCTCGAGCGATATCGCAATCGATTCGATATCGGGTCCTTCAAAAGTCGAGCCTTCGAGGTAGGCGACCACCGCAGTAGAAAACGCGCTTGCTTCGGCCGCCGCCTGGGGGCTTGCAACGGTCGCCGAAACGGTCGCCGTCTGGTTCCCCGGGTAACTCACGGACACCTGAACCGCAACGGTTTGGTCGCCGAAGCTGCGGCCACTCACACCCTGGCTTGCTTGAGACAGATAACCGGTGAGCAGCGGCAAAAGGAGCGGGTGGCGGACCGAACGGTATGAGTACCTGCGGTCATTGACCGTAACGGAAATCGGCACCATCGGTGCCTCAGCGCCTAGACGGCCGAGGATTCCGTCGCGCCGGTCGGCCACGATGGCACCGATCGGCTCGCCGATGGTGAAGAACTTGAATGAGTTCATGAGATTCGGCAACACCGCCACCACTTCCGCTCGTGCCAGCGGCACAGCTGTCGAACCGGCGCCAAGAAAAGGGTGTCCAAACGCCCACAGGCGATCGTCTCGGACCTCGGTTACGGTACCGCCCGCTGCCAGGGTCACATCACCATCTACCATCACGGCAGCAACCATCGACCCCGGACCGATTTCACCGGTGACTCGGGTATCCGATTGGCCGCCGCCCGCTGCCGCAACCCAACCCAGACGCCCACCGCTCTCCGCCAACCAGGTCCCGGTGGACGGAGTCTGCCAACCAGCGACGGCCAATGGAAGCGCCCGTGGTCCCTCAGAGCTCTCCGGGACGAGCCAGTCGACCACCAGTTGACCGAGAGTGCCTCCACGAGCGGCGGCCAGAATCTCGCTCAACTGCGGGCGTGACGCAACAACGCTTGCCGGCGGTGATGGCTCCACCTCCAACATGCGGACAAACGGAGTCACGCCTCCAATCGGTTCACTGGCGAAAGCCCAGCCGTAGGCCAGAGCACCCAGCAGCTTGCCATCGACATAGACAGGCGAACCACTCATGCCGGCGATGATGCCAGTCTCCCGCATCCGCGCGTGATCGAGGCGCACGAGCACGATCTCGCCGTCGGGCCTCCCCGAACCGACCGTCCCAAGCACGGTGAGGGGGATCTCAACCCGCTCGCCACCATCCATTTCGGTGATACACACCCCGGTCTGCCCGGGGATCGCCTCGGCGAGGTCGAGACCATCGATAGCCCAGGCATTGATTCCACCCGTGATCAATCCGAGAATCGCAAGCAGCAACTTCATCCACTTCATCAGAAGGCTATTCTACGCATATCCACCGCGAGAATCCCGACCCAAATCTGGGATCGTTGTTTGTCAACCGCTAAACGTCGAAGATGAGGAGCCAGCGCCCTGCCCGAACCCGATCCCGAAACGGCTCAGTATTTCGGAAAAACTGTGATCAGAAACCTCGTGGTATTCGGCTCGAGGCGCCGATCTCCCGCACCACCCGCTCGTCGACTCAATCACGCCGGTTTGACCTTGGATCGGGGTATTACCTACAATGGGTATTTGGAATCCTCTATGGACGACTCGATTCTCCCCCATCCATCGATGATTGACCGCCTGGTCGAGGTGGCTCGCCGCCTGCGTTCGATCCGCCGACCCACCGAAGCGGCCGAGCTTCTGGAGATCGCAGCTGCATTCTCGCACCACGGAAGCACTCTCCGCGAGGAGGCTGAAAGAGTCCGCGGCGAGGAAAGCGTCGACGATTTCGACCGCGAATTCAAGCGCCGCAACCTCGAGGCCTCACACGCCCTCGGCATGGCCCACATCTTCGAAACCCGCGGCGAATTCGCGCGTGCAGTGGACATGATCGATCTCGCGAAACTGCGCACTCCATTCAACTACCTTGCCTACGCGGCCGCCGGCTTCCTCCATCTCCGCCACGACGACACCGAAATCGCCCTCGAGGAGTTCATCCAGGCCCGCAGGCTCAACCCGCTCGATTTTCGGCTCGCGGTGGAAACATCACGGACCGCGCTCGAGAACGAGGAATTCGACGCTGCCCTCGAGGCTGCAGTTGACGCCATGCTGCTGGCCAGCTGGCGCTCCGAACGGGAACAAGAACAAGAACGGCGGCGAGTCGAGACCCTGGTCCGCCTGTGTCAACGTGAACCGCAAGCCGTGGAGCAGCTGATTTCGACACGCATTTCCACGCTGCAAAAGGCTTGTGATCACGTGGCCCTCAGCCACGCCAAGATATTCTCCCACCACGACGCGCCGGCACGGAAAGGGCGAGCCGCGAGAATCGGGAGCGAGGACGACGATCTTCTCCGCCGCGCTACCGAGCTTCGCTCCATGGCTCTCTTCCGACATTTCTCGGATGAGCTGATCATTCCTCTGGCCAAACTGGCACAACCCAGCGCGTTTGAGAACAACGACATCGTCTTCGCCGAAAGTGACACCAATCGAGATCTCAAGATCGTTCGGGAAGGCACGGTTCGGATTTCGCGCACGACCCCGGTTGGAATCCAGGTTCTCTCAACTCTCGATGCGGGCGCCCTCTTTGGAGAGGTTTCGTTCCTCGACGGGATGCCGCGTTCCGCCACCGCCTTCGGAGTCGGAGAGGGATCCCTCTACACCATTCCAGCGATAGCACTCGATGCCGTCGTGGCCAACGACCGTGAACTGGCCGTGAGTCTGCTGTGGGGTTTCTGGCAGACCCTTGCCGAAAAGGTACGCGCCGCCAACGCACAGATGAGTGAGCTCTTTGGCGCTCCGTCGGAGCCCTTCCAACTGGAGCGCGACGAACAAGGGGCTGGCGATCGGGTACACATCGCCGAGGAAACCAAGCTCGACATTCTGCGCGAGCAGGGTCTGTCGGCACAGGAGCTGCGGCTGCTTGCCAAGTACTCGCGGGAACGGCGTTACGTGGCCGACGGCCTGATCTTCGCGGAGGGCGACCCCGGCGATTGCCTTTACATAGTCGTCGAGGGCGCGGTCCGGATCTCGCGCATGGTGCCCGGCATGGGTGAAGAGTGCCTGGCGATTCTCGAGCGTGGCGAGGTTTTCGGTGAATTGGCTCTGATCGACGACCAACCGCGATCCGCGGACGCCCGCGCCCATCGATCGACGACCACGGTGTTTTCCATCAGCAGGTCACTGCTCGAGGAGGTACTCTCGATGGACCCGGATGCCGCCGTCCAGTTTCTCAACCTCCTTTGCCGCTTGCTCTGCCGCCGGCTGCGGGCGATGAATGAGCGGCTCGTTGCCTGGCGAGTCATGGCAAGTCACGAATAGTCTCGCGTTTCGGGTTTTCCGCTCACACACCCTTTCTCCTTCTTTTCGGATATCCTTGGCTCCACATTCCAATCGCGACCCGGAGGTGAAGCTTGACCCGAAGGCACACTTTTTTCCATCACAGGGCGTCGCAACAGAGGCTTCTGTTTACCTATATCGTGAACGCGTCGCTTGTACTGTGTCACGAAATTGATTCAGCCTTTTGGCAGGAATGGCGACTCTTCCACCTGCCGGGCGGGGCAGCAGGTTTTGTCGCGATGCACCTCGTTGTCGTACCGATCATTCTGGTCGGCCTCGTAATGGTAGCCCGCGGTTCCGCACAGTCCCGTTGGTGGTCGATCCCAATCGGCGTTGCCGGCGCCGCCGGCTCCATTGCGCACCTCACATTCCTCGCCCGCGGCGACGAGAGTTTTTCAACGCCTTTTTCAGTTGCGCTGATCGCGGCCTTCGGGCTTTCCAGTGTGACGCTCACGATCGTCGCATTGAGGGTCCGACCGCCTGAACTGGAAGAAAAAGGCCACATCTGAGGGTTCTCCTCAGTAGAGAGGAGACCTGATGAAAGGCTCGACATTCGAAGATGGTTCCAAGGCTCCACCGCCGGAAACCGTAGAAGTACCCGACGTGATTCCGATCTTCCCGCTGCCGAAGGTTGTCCTGCTTCCGTCGGAGGTATTACCGCTGCATGTTTTCGAGCCTCGCTATATAGACCTCGTGCGCGATACCGTAGCCTCCCACCGGGTCATCGGTATGGTCGAGGTGCTTCCGGGTCACGAAGATGAACTGCCACAATCACCTCCGGTGCGCGAGGTTGGCTGTGTCGGATTCATCGCCTCCCACGAAGAACTCGAGGACGGCCGTTTTCTGATGTGGCTGCTCGGTCTCGAGCGTTTCCACATCGAGGAGGAACTCGAAGTACCCACAAGCTATCGCCAGGTGCGGGTCCGATACAAGCCGACCCCCGATTCGCCGAAGCGACTGGCGGGGATCCGCCCCCTGCGGCAAGAGTTGCGGACCCTCCTCCCGGATTTTGTCGATCTCGACGAATCCTCGCGCGAGCTGTTCGCCCGTCACATGGCCGAGGTCTCCGACGCCCAGCTCATCGCCCTCGCCTCACAGATCCTGGAGATGCCGAGCGAACGCAAACAGATCCTGCTCGAGGCGGAAACTCTCTCCGAGCGTTTCCTGATGGTGTACGAGGATCTCTATCGCCATCTCGACACCAACCCGGAATTTGGGAGCTTTTCGCCAGACGAATTGAATTGAATTGGGAAATCGGAATTCGGAATGCTGCCTTCCAGCCCAGGACGTTCCGACAATTTAAGGAGGGCAGGAATTCCCAAGTCTTTTCTGGTGGCGTACGCGGCTAGAAGGTGCCCGCGGTGGCCGCGGGCGGGCCAATTGATGTTTCGGGCTCGCTGGTGAAAGCCACCAGCGCCAGACCGAGGGCCAGAACCAGCGCCGCGGCAACGATCGGTACCAGGAGCTGGGACCAATCGGTCCCTTTCGTCCTCCCGCCTCCATAACCGCTTGTCGCTTCTGCTTCGTAACTGGTCATTTCAGCCTCCGCCCTCCTACATATATGACGCCGCAGGCGCCCCAAAAGTTGCAGGCGGGCCGAAACCGGCCCGCCCGCGGTCAAACGGCGCTATTTCGAAGCCATCTGGAATTCGGGATGGCTGTGATCCATGTGCTCGGCGATCCACTGTTTCTGGAGGTCCTTCGGCACCGAGCCGAGGGTCGCCTCGAGCTTCACCTTCTCTCCATCCCTCTTGACCCAGTAAGTGGTCGTTGTGCCGGGCTCGAACGTGGCGTAGACCGCCTTCAGTTCCTTTTTGTTGTCCTTCGAGTATTTGACATCATTTACCGCCAGCAGCACGTCACCTTTTTGGAAGCCGGCCTTCTGGGCCGGGCTGCGGTCGTAGACCTTGTCGACGACCCAGTGGCCTTTTTCGTCGGTGTCGTAGCCGATTCCAAGCCAGGCCATCTCGGAGTACTTCTGCTGCATCTTCGCCAGGCAGTCCTCACCGCTCCCGTTGCACTTGCCCTTTTCGCCGGCCAGGGCGGGCATCGCCAGAAACAGCACCATGACTAACAACGCAATGACCTTTCTCATACCGAGACCTCCTCGTTCGTTTGGTGTTGACGAAAGCCCGACCCTCTGGTGGATCCCAGTGGTCCTCGTACGGCCGGGTAGACGAATTTCGTTCATGCCGCCCAAGATGCGCCCGCGAGATGTGAATGTCCTCACGGCGAAGTCATAAGCTGTCAACTCTGTAACCGAGTTGCAAAACCCCCTGGCAGATAGCTTTTCGTGCGCTATATTGCTCTCGACCGTATTCGATCCGAGGAGTCGACTCATGGCGCCAACGGGCAACAACCGCAACGGCACGTTCTCAGAGTCCGAGCTTCGGGCTGTCGAGCACAGTGTGTTCGGCGGCCGTCGCGTTCTGTGGGCCGGGGTGCTCGCCGTTTTTCTACCCCTGGCGGTGCTGCTTGCCCTGCAGTACTGGTGGCTCGCCGACCTCGAGAGGAACTCGGCGCTTGCCCGCGAAGCAACCCTCAAAAACTACCTCGAGACGATCACCAAGGATGTCTACTACTTCTACTGGAAGATATCCGAACGTGCACTCAACCTACCGCCCGAGGTTTTTGGTGAGAAGAAGACCGAGAAGGCTGCTGGCTACTTCAAAAAGAAGGAGATCGAGGGCGCCAGGCAGCTCTTCATCGTCAGCTTTCTCAGCCGGGAGCCAATGCTCTTCTACGACCGCGAAAAAGCCAAGATGGTGATCCCGAAACACTCCGACGAAACGGTGGCGGTGTGGGCGGCGGCGTCGCCGTGGTCCTACCTCCGCAAGAAGGGCACAAAGATCGAGAAAACGACCCTCAGTGTCGATCAGCACGACCAGAAGAACCGCATCATTATCCTTCCAATTACCGACGAGCACTTCAAGCTGGTCGGACTGGCAGGAATGATCGTTGACCAGAAGTACTTCGAAAAGGTAGTTTTGCCCAAAGCCATCGAATCTTCACTGCCAAAATTCAAGGACGAAGAAAAGCACGAGCTCCTTGTCATCGTGCGCGACGGACAGAAGCGACAAATCTTGCCCCATGACATCAAGGCGAATCCCAAGAAAGATCGCGTGAGCCGCTCCTTCGCTTTCGTATTCACCGACTGGTACATCAGCCTCCAGGGAGATTTCGCCTCACCGGAGAAATGGGCGCGCGCGAATTTTGCCTACAACATGACCCTGTCGGTGATTTTGGCCGCGGTTCTGTTGGGAGGCATCGCGCTCACCATCCGCACCGCGCTGAGGGAGATGAAACTTTCGGCGATGAAGAACGAGTTCGTCTCCAACGTCTCCCACGAGCTCCGCACGCCGCTGTCCTCGATTCGGGTCTTCGGAGAATTCATGCGCCGGGGCCGGGTGGAGGATCAAGAGAAGGTCCGCGAGTACGGCTCCTACATCGAGACCGAGAGCCGCCGGCTGACCCAGCTGATCAACAACATCCTCGACTTTTCGCGCATCGAATCAGGGCGCAAGGTCTATATGTTCGAGGACGCCGATCTCGAGGAGATCCTAGCCGGCACCCTCGCCACCTTCACGGTGCGACTGCGCGACAAGGGCTTCGATGTTTCCTACCAGGGTCCCGACGAGCCGTTGCCCGAGGTCGAAGTCGACCCCAACGCAATCGACCGCGCGGTAGCCAACCTCCTGGACAACGCGGTCAAGTACTCGGATGGCGACCGGGCAATCCAGGTCACGCTCGACCGGACCAACGGCGAGGCGACCATCTCGGTCACTGATCACGGCATCGGCATCCCTCGCGAAGAACAGGAAAAAATCTTCGAGCGATTCCATCGCGTCAGTACCGGCCTGGTGCACGACGTCAAGGGTTCAGGGCTCGGCCTGTCGCTGGTGCGTCACATCGCCGAAGCACATGGAGGCACAGTCACGGTCGAGAGCGAGATCGGCACGGGCAGCACCTTCACCATCCACCTGCCGCTGTTGCGTTCGGAGGGAGATCAGGCATGAGCCGGGTATTGGTAGTCGAGGACGACGAGGCGATGGCAGTCGCTCTGCGCGACGGCTTCACCTACGAAGGGCATGAGGTCACCGTGGCACGCGACGGTGAGGCCGGCCTGAAGAGCGCCCGCGAGGACTCACCCGACATCATGATTCTCGACGTCATGCTGCCAAAGATGACCGGTCTCGAAATCTGCAAGCTCCTGCGTGGCGAGGGTTCTGTGCTGCCCATCATCATGCTCACCGCCCGCGGCCAGGAGATCGACAAGGTCCTCGGTCTGAAGCTCGGCGCCGATGACTATGTGACCAAGCCCTTCAGCTTCATGGAACTCATGGCCCGCGTCGAGGCTGTGCTGCGGCGCTCTCAACCGGGCGGTGGCGCTCAGAGTGCCGTCTACGAGTTCGGCGATCTCATCGTCGACGTCGACCGCCACGAGGCGACCAAGGGTGGCGAACACCTCGAGCTGACGCCGCGCGAATTTCGGCTCCTCGGCTACTTTCTCTCTCACCAGAGCGAAGTGGTCTCTCGTGAAGAACTCCTCGACGCCGTGTGGGGCTACGACACCATCCCATTCACCCGTACCGTCGATACCCACATCGCCAAGCTGCGCAAGAAAATCGAGGACGATCCCGGCGATCCCCAGCATCTGATAACTGTGCATCGGCTGGGGTACAAGTTTGTGGGATGAGCCCGCGTCCGAGTCCGTGCCCGATATCGCATTTCGTTTTGTCACTTCGCAATTGCCCTGGCGTTCACATCGCACAGGTGCGGGGAGCTTTCTGGGGTTGGAAGGTATCGGACGCGGACGCGGACTCGGGCGCGGGATAAATGGTGACCCCAACGGGATTTGAACCCGTGTTGCCGGCGTGAAAGGCCGGTGTCCTAGACCTAGCTAGACGATGGGGTCACTCTCGCGACCTCGTGGACGGCTCCGGCGGCCGCCCGGGCGGGTATCCTACCGCAAAATGTGTCGCAGGAAAAGTAGTCGGTAACCGGTGCCGGCAAGCGGCCTGGGATCTCGAGGCGAGACCTGATGATCGACGACTCGAATCGACCGTTCTCAGTACCACTCCAGAACACGAACTTCAATTGCGGGTTCTTGGGCAACGAGGGAACGGAATTCGTCGAGATCGCTCATCCCGCCCTTGCCGCGATAGTGGTAGGGAAAGACCACCTTGGGTCTGAATTCCAGGACAGCGTCCGCTGCAGCCGCGACATCCATCGTGTAGGGAAGGTTCATACAGATGAAGGCCGCATCGATGTCTTTGAGAGCGCGCATCTCAGGTACGTCCTCGGTGTCGCCGGCGATGTAGATCCTGGTGCCTCCAAGAGTTACAACATACCCGTTGCCGCGGCCTTTGGGATGGAAGCCCTGCCGATCGGGTGTGAGGTTATACATCGGAATCGCCTCGATGACGCTCTCTCCCCATTTCACCGATTCTCCGTTGCCAACAACGGTGATTCGGCCACGGTCATCCACAGAGAATTTCTCCGCCACCGAAGCAGGGGCAACAATCACCGTCGACGTATCAGTCAGCCCCTTCACCGTATCAACCGAAAGATGGTCACCGTGAATGTGAGTGATCAGGATGAGGTCGGCTTTGCCGAAGGCCTTGTAGGGCGCCTCGGCTCCGATCGGATCAACGGCGATCGTCATGCCGTTCCATTGCATCACGAAGGTGGCGTGTTCCACCGGATAAATCGTCAAGGGCCCCTGACCGGTCGCGATCGTGTCGTCGGAAGAAGACCCCGCAACCACAACCGGTGCGAGAAACACGCACGCCACAGCGAAAACGAGTGACTGTTTCACAAAATCCTCCCCTGGTGCTCTGGACTCATCATACAGTTGCCCCTCACTTCTTGACATCACGGCAACGGGGCATCACATTCAAACCAGTGAATCTCGACGAGAACCCTGAGATCAGGAGACGATCTCATTTAATGAAGCGATCAAGCGCAGCGCGTTTGTTGCTTTGAAGGAATCGGAGGGAGGAACTCGATGACTAGGAGATGGCTTCTCGGATCGGTCGTTATCGTAGGTTTCGTTTTGGTTTCGGGCTGCGTCTGCGATCCATGCGACGAGGGCAAGAAGAACAAAGAGCTGGTGGCCGAAGTCTTTGCGGTCATCGAAGCCGGCAATTTCGACAAGCTCGACCAGTTCATCGCGGCAGACTACGTCCGCCACTGTCAGGCGACTCCTGACGTCCAGGTCACCAGCCTCGAGGAACTCCAAGAGTTTCTGGCCCATGATCTGGAGACCGTTTCAGATCCGAAGATGGTGCTTCACCGCATGGTCGCCGAAGACGATCTGGTCGCATTCTGGGCCACGTACAGCGGTATTCAAGACGGCCCCATGGGCCTGTACCCGGCGACCGGAAAACGCATGGAACTCGATTTTGCCGGCATGCACCGCATCGCCGACGACAAGATTGTCGAGACCTGGGTCATCTGGGACAGTTTGACCGGGCTGACGCAGCTCGAACTCTTTCCACCGAAGCCCCCAGAGGCAATAGAGTAGAGTCGGAGAGCAGCTGCCGGCAGAACTTCGGAAAAGACAAGGAGCCTCTCATGAGCAGGAGCGCGCTGAGTCTGTTCGTTTTTTCGATCTACCTCTACCTCCTCGGCTTTGTCCTGGTGGTCACTCCCAACACTCTGTTGAGAATCTTCGCGTTCCCCGACGCCGACGGGCTGTGGATCCGGGTGGTCGGCATGCTGGTAATCATCCTCGGTTTCTACTACTCGCATGTCGCTCGCGCCGAGATGTGGCCATTTTTCGTGTGGACAGTGATCGCCCGAACGTCGGTTCTTCTCTTCTTTATCGCCTTCGTGATCGCCGGCCTTGCACCCCCTGCACTCATTCTTTTCGGCATCGTCGATTTCGCCGCCGCGATGTGGACCCTACTCGCAATCCGCTCCGACGCGGTAGAACGGAACTCGGGCTGAAGGGAAGCCCGTGGTCCGACCGATCTCGGCCTGTGAATCCATCACCTGACAGTGGTATAAGCTGGAACACGAGGAGGAGAGGCCATGGATGATCGTGCGTTGCTCGGCGACGTGCCACTCGGAAAGTTGAATGATGCAAAGATCCTTGTTGTGGACGACGAGGAGGAGATCCGCACCTTCCTCACCGCCCTCTTCGAGGATGAAGGCGCGATGGTCTTCGAGGCCGCCGACGGTGTCGAGGCCCTCGAGGTCGCCGAACGTAAAATGCCGGACCTCATCACCCTCGACCTCTCGATGCCCGGCAAAGACGGTGTCGACACCTTTTGCGAGTTGCGCCAGAACCCTGCAACCGAAGAGATCCCGGTCTGCATCATCACCGGTCACCCGGAGTTCCGAACCGTGATCTACGACCGGCCGGTATCACCGCCCGAGGGTTTCATCGACAAGCCGTGCCAACCCGATCACGTCGTGGACACGGCGCGCCGGATTCTCGGTCTAAGGAAACGCAAGCAATCCAGGGTTGGCAACTGAATTCAGTAACTGATCAGCCGACTTCCGTTGGTATCAGACGCTCTGGCGATTGATGACCACCAAACTGCAATCATCATAGACCGGCTCATCGCCACGAAACCTGTCAAGCTCCCGCAACACACGATCGTGGATCACAGCACTCGAACCGCCCGGGACCAGCTCCTTCTGAAGCCGCTCGAAGCCAAATGAATCCCCCCCCGCATCCAGGGTTTCGACCACGCCATCGGTGTAGAGGAGCAAACTGTCGCCGGGCGCGATGATCGCATCGTGGAGCTCGAGGTCGAGTTCCATCCGGATTCCTATCGGCAACGCGCCCGTCCCGAGCTCGGTGATGGCGCCATCGGCCCGACGAAGGAACGGAAAGGGGTGACCCGCACAGACGAAACTCAACCTCCCGGAACCCGGATCGAGCACGCCGCAGAAAAGGGTCATGAATGCCCGTCGCCCGCCGGTCCGGCAGAGTGCCTTGTTCACTAATTTGGTGGCAACGACCGGATCAGAATCTGTGTCGAAACCGAGCTTGAGGGCCGAGTTGGCAATTGCCATGAGCAGACCGGCGGCAATTCCGTGTCCGCTTGCATCGCCCATCACAACGACCACCCGTCCGTCTTCGAGCTCGAGGAAATCGTAGTAATCGCCGCCAATGGTATTGGCCGTGCGGTATGAGAAGGCAAAGGTGTAGCCCGGCACGTCCGGCCCCTGTCGCGGCAGGAGCTCGCGCTGGAGTTCGCGGGCCACCTCGAGCTCGTCGCGCACGACCACCCGGTCCGCGAGCTCGAGCACCAACAGCAAAACGAGACCTGCGATGCTCAGCAAGAAGATGACTGCGTTGCGGACCGTCACGATGTTATCGAAATCGACGCCCAGGAACCCGATCAAAGCGAGTACAAGGCAGATTGCAAAGAGCAACCGCCGTGGCGGTGACAGCTTGAACGAAAGACCGAGGAAAAAGATCCGCACCCGGTGGAGGAAACGCCAGAAATTGTCCTCCGGCTCCTGCTCGCGATCGTGCTCCCGGGTCACAACGTCAAAAGCCCTCACCGCGTCCCGGTCGAAGAGGCGACTAAACTCACTCTCGCGCATCCCTTCGGTGTACGAGCGCACGAACCGCTCTGCCTCAAGAAACCACTCTTTCGCTTTCATATTCACCGCACAGCGTACTACGCCTGCCGCGCAGCAAAGTTCCGCTACACTCCGCGGACATGGAGGCAAAATGGAAAAACCGACCCTGATCATCGGCAACCGCAATTACTCGTCCTGGTCACTCCGGGCCTGGCTCGCACTGGAGGCTACGGGCCAGGTCTTCGATGAAGTCGTCATCCCTCTCGGGCAGCCCGACACGACAGACAACATTCTCCGTTGGTCGCCAACTGCTCGCGTTCCAGCCTTCAGGGATGGTGAGATTTTCCTCTGGGACTCACTCGCCATCTGCGAGCACCTCGCCGAAGCCTTTCCGGAAGCCGGCCTGTGGCCGGATGACGCCAGAGCCCGCGCCACCGCCCGATCGGTCGTCGCCGAAATGCACTCCGGCTTCGTCGCCCTTCGCAAACACATGCCGATGAACTTGCGCGCCTCCTACCCCGTTGCCGACCACCAACCCGGCGTCGACGACGACATCGCCCGGATCACGTCGATCTGGGAGGACTGCCGTACGAACTTCGGTGGAAACGGCGGCCATCTCTTCGGCAGATTCACCATCGCCGACGCCTTCTACGCTCCGATTGTCAGCCGCTTCCGCACATACGGCGTTTCGCCCGGTGGAATAGCCGGCGAGTACATGGACGCCGTCTGGGTCCTGCCTGCGATGCAGGATTGGGCAGAAAAGGCCCGCGCCGAGAAGTGGAGCGTCGAGCGGTACGACCGATAGGGTCCTGGCGAGTCCCACCTCGGACGCTGAGGTGTCGTTTCACTGTTCGGATTGCAAACGAAACCAGGTGATAAAATAAAGCGAGAAAGAACGCTCATTCCACCCCGTCGGACAAATGCTTGAACTGACCACCGAGAACCATTCAGCTCAATGAACATCCCCAGAAACAACAAACAGCTTCAGACAGCCCTGGCACTTGCCCTCCTCCTCGTCGTTGCTTTTTTTGCCCTGTTCGAACCCTCCTTCACAGCCTCGGATCTCACCATTGCACCCGATTCAGTTGAGTATTCGACTGCCGCATGGCGCCTCGTGCATGAAGGGCGCTACGCTGTCACCATCAATGGCACCGCATACCCACCGCGCTATCCTCCAGGCTTCGCTCTTCTCGCGCTGGCCCCCGTCTACCAACTCCTCGGGCACGAAATCGGTATTGGCGCTGGGATCTTTGGAGTCCTCTTCTGGAGCCTGGTCGGCGTCGCTGCCGCCTTTGCAATCGGCCGGCGTCTAGGCGGTATTCCGAGTGGACTTATGGCCGGAGCAGCCGTTCTGCTTCTTCCGGACTTTCGACGCTACAGCCAAATGATCATGAGCGACACCACATGCGCAGCCATGATGCTTGTCTTGCTCCTCGCCTACCTTCGCCTCACCTCCGCCGACAACAACTGGCGAGGATGGCTCACAGCAGGTGTGATTTCAGCCCTGGCCGTTGCGATCCGACCCACCGCTCTTTCAGCAACACTGCCGTTTCTTCTCCTCGTCTTCCATGCTTCGCCGCATCGCCGATCGCTCTCCAACAGCATTCTATTCGCTCTGCCAATTCTGTTCTTCGCAGCTTCTCAGATGCTCTATAACTTCCGCGTCTTCGGTTCGCCCCTTCGATCGGGTTACCAATACTGGTGCCCAGTGCCCTATGACTACCCGCACCTGACTTTCGGAATATCCCACCTCAGTTCCAACGCCGAGGCTGCCTGGCAGTCCGGTCTCTTCATTTTGCCTGCAATCGTGACGTTTTTCTTTTTCGTTCTACGCCGCTCAGTGAAGACGGATGACCCACATTTGACCACCCGTCAAGATAGCCTTCGTTTCGTCCTTCTCACAGCGGCACCACTCGCCGTCTTCCACCTTTTCTACTTCTATCCCGAAACGCGCTTCTTCCTACCCGCAACCGGACTGTTCGCGGCAGTGGCCGGAGCCCAGCTTGGCACCCTGATCCAACGAGTGTCAGACCGATCAGCCGTGGTCGCGGCGGCCGCTGCGCTGGTTCTCGTTTTGCTCGTCGCATTAACACGACCCACCCCAGATCCAACCCGGCGCACCGCCGTCGATTTGTTCAACAACACCCTTCCCAGAAGCGCCCTTCTAATCTCGTCCATCGACCCCGTCTACCTCGATTTCTTTCTCAATCGAAATGCGGAAAGGACCGTCCTTCCCCTTTCTCGGCACGTTGAATATGCTTCCAAAATCGTGGCTCCGACGAAGGTCCGTGAACCCGACCCGCCACCCGCCCATGCCTTCGACCACCGCTGCCCCGGCATCCGAAACGGAGGTGGACACGACGTTATTTCCGCTACAGCTTCCGAGCCGGAAGGGCTGGATCTCATCGACGCGACCCTCACCGCCGGCACCCCCGTCTTTCTCGATGCCACACACATTTCCTGGCTCCAACAATCAACCGTTGCATACCTGCAGAATCGGTACCAGTTGCGGCGCCAGGCAGAGGGCTTGTATGAGCTGACACAGCCGCCGTACCGTCTTCGATAATCTCCTCCTTGATGTCGACATCTGGCATCTGTTGAGTTCAAAGGCACCAGGAAACCGCGGGACACTCGTTTTCGCACTTCCGAGAACGGAGCGCTGTCAGCCGGGCCTGCTCGGATCTCTCTTCTCAACATCGGCCTCGGCTCGATGGGCGCCAGGTTCACAATTGTCGATTTGTGGTCGGGCGGGAATCACAAACTGGGGTGCCGCAAAAACCACCAGGTTTCTCCGAAGAATGGCTTGCCCGGGTCCGGCTTCGCCCTGCGGGCTACGCCAATGTGGGCTGCCTGGGCCTCGAAACGGCGCCCAAACATCGTGATAGCCTGTAGCCGAAAGAACGGAACTTCCTACCGCGGAGTACGTCATGATAGACCGCAGGCGTTTCGTCAAGATCTCTACGGGCGCGGCATTGGGTGGAATCCTGGACCCGTCTCTGGCGGGGATAGCCGAGGCAGCGGGGGCCCGATCACTCGACAGGATCGGCGTTCAGCTCTACACAGTCCGAACCCTGATGGAAGAGGATTTCCAAGGCACTCTTGAGGCCGTCGCAGAGATCGGCTTCCACGAGGTCGAGTTTCACGACTACTTCGGACGGCAACCGCGGGAGGTTCGAGACATCCTCGATCGGTTCGGACTGGAGGCGCCTGCAGCCCACTTCCCCTGGCAGGCCTTCAAGGAGGATCCCGATGCCATCATCGAGACCGCTCAGGCCATCGGACACCGCTACGTCCTCCTGGCGTGGCTCCCACCGGAAGGCCGCTCCTCCATCGCCCAGTACCGGAACCTGGCAGTTCTCTGCAACAAGGTGGGCAAAGCCTGCAAGAGCGCCGGTCTTCAGTTTGCGTACCACAATCACGACTTCGAGTTTCAGACTATCGACAGTCAGGTGCCGTTCGACGTCCTATTGAACGAGACCGATCCTGATTTCGTCGAGTTCGAGATCGACCTGTTCTGGATCATCAAAGGGGGTCGCGACCCCCTCGACTACTTCCAGGCCCACCCCGGCCGCTTCACGCTCTGCCACGCCAAGGACATGGCTGACGGAGGAGCAATGGCGGATGTCGGATCCGGCCGGATAGACTTTGCGGCCATCTTCGCGAATAGCCGGCAGGCAGGGTTGAAGTATTACTTCGTCGAGCACGACGACTCGCCCAACCCGCTCGCTTCCATTGCTTCAAGCTTCAACTACCTCAAAACGCTGAGATTCTAGTCTGGTGGCACCATCGACCACCATGTCAACCGTCGCGATGAGAGGGGGGTGCTATGAGTGAGAAGGACAAAGGAAAGGGTATTTCGCGGAGAGAGTTTGTCGGCACAGCCGCAACGGCTGCCGCCGGGCTGACAATATTGCCGAGCAGCGTCATCGCTGGGTCGGGACAGCCCGCTCCGAGCGACAGGTTGAACATCGCCGGGGTCGGCATCGGAGGATACGGCAGGACCAACCTGAAAAACATGGAGAGCGAGAACATCGTCGCGCTGTGTGACGTCGACTGGAAGTACGCGCAAGCCTGCTTCGACGATTACCCCGGCGCCAAAAGGTATCGGGACTGGCGAAGAATGTTCGACGAGATGCATGACTCCATTGATGCGGTTGTGATCGCCACCGCCGACCACACCCACGCCAGCGTCGCCGCCCACGCCATGACCCTCGGCAAGCACGTGTATGTACAAAAGCCTTTGACCCATTCGGTGTACGAGTCACGTCTGCTGACAAAGCTCGCGCAAAAGTACAAGGTGGCGACCCAGATGGGCAATCAGGGATCTTCGGGTGAAGGCATCCGTCAGGTCGCTGAGTGGATATGGACCGGTGAAATCGGCAAGGTGAAGAAGGTCGAAGCATTCACCGACCGTCCCATATGGCCGCAGGGACTCAACCGACCGAGTCTGGAAATGCCGGTGCCCGACACCCTCGACTGGGATTTGTTCACGGGCCCCGCTCCGATGCGTCCCTACAACGAAATCTACACGCCCTGGAATTGGCGTGGCTGGTGGGATTTTGGAACAGGTGCGCTGGGTGATATGGCCTGCCATATCCTGCACCCCGTGTACGTCGGCCTGAGGCTGCAATACCCCACGAGAGTGCAGGGAACCTCCACGCTGCTCCTGACGGATTGCGCTCCCCATGCAGAGACGGTCAGGCTCGTGTTCCCCGAACGAAAGAAGTTCAAAAAGGTGAAGATGCCCGAGGTCGAAGTCATCTGGTACGACGGCGGCATCCAGCCGATGAAGCCGGAAGGATGGCCGGCCGGCAGAGATATGAACGACAAAGGCGGTGGAGTGCTGTTCCATGGCACCAAGGACACTCTGGTCTGCGGATGCTATGGGAAGGACCCCTGGCTGCTCTCGGGAAGGACACCGGCGGTCGAGCCCTCGATGCGCAAGGTCGAGCTGACCCATGAAATGGATTGGGTTCGTGCGTGTAAAGAAAGCCCCGAGAGCCGGGTTGAAACGGCCTCTCCATTCAAGGAGGCGGGGCCGTTCAACGAAATGGTCGTCATGGGTGTGCTCGCGGTTCGACTGCAGGGGCTGAACAAGGAGCTGGAATGGGACGGGGAAAACATGACCTTCACCAACATCTCAGCCAACGACACGATCAAAACCGTGGTTGAAGACGGTTTCGAGATACACGACGGTCACCCCACGTTCGACAAGAAATGGACCGATGAGATGTCTGCTCAGCAATACGCGGCTGAGCTCATCAAGCACACCTACCGAGACGGGTGGTCCTTACCCGACATGCCCGGATAGAAAGGAAGAGTCGATACCATGAACAAAAAGAGCCTATTCCTGTTTCTCGGCGTCTTCGTATCAGTTGCGCTGGTGGTTTCGTGTGGCGGGGAAAAAGAACAGGTGCCGGTTACCCATAAAGAGGAGGTTGGAGAAGCCATGGTTCCGAACCAACTGACCCAGGCCGAAATCGACGATGGTTGGATTCTCTTGTTCGACGGAGAAACACCAACCGGCTGGACCGGATACAAGAAGGAGTCCTTCCCACCCGGCTGGCTGATTGTTGACGGCACCATGCATTGCCAAGGTTCTGGCAGAGGTGAAGCCGGCGCCGTCGAGGGTGGAGACATCGTTTTCGAAAAACCACTTTCGAATTTCCACCTGAAGCTGGAATGGAAGATCTCCGAAGGAGGGAACTCGGGTATCTTCTATCTTGGACAAGACACCCACGATTACATCTGGAAGACCGCTCCGGAGATGCAGGTCCTCGACAACGAGAATCATCCCGACGCCAACGCGGGCAAAGACGGCAACCGCCAGGCCGGCGCGCTCTACGACCTGATACCTGCAGTTCCCCAGAATGCGAAACCCGCCGGAGAGTGGAACTCCGTCGAGATCAAAGTCTACAAGGGATCGGTTTGGCACTACCAGAACGGAGAGGTCGTATTGGAATACCATCTCTGGACGCCCGAGTGGAACGAATTGGTGGCCGGCAGTAAATTTCCCAAACTCAATCCCGACTGGGCCGACGTCGCAGCAGAAGGTCTCATCGGCCTCCAGGACCATGGCGACGACGTGTGGTACAGAAGTATAAAAATAAAGGAACTGCAGACTGGGTCATAGCTTCGGCGTAGGTCCGGCTGTCCGATTTCAAGGCGACCGCGCCAAATAGTGTTCCGGCACCGCATCGCTGGACTGTCTCTGCAGGTTCTTTCGCTTGCGGTGAGATCAATGTCCTCTGCGTCGGAAGCAAAGATCGGACTCGCCACAAATGAATGAAATGGATGGCACTCGTGTCATCATGGATCATGGTGCTGGCTGTTTTCCTACTCGACTGTTTCGATTCGGAACAAGCTCGGCCTGAGAATCGATCCAGATTCTGGCATCAGCCTTGCTTCCTTAAACCACGGAGGGTCAGATGTTTCGTCTGGAAGAGACCAAATTAACCACCTCGATATTTCGGCAGCTGCGAAATTCCGACGTATCTGGAACCGAGATGGGGGTTCACTCTGGCGAAGCTGCGAGGAATAAGGAGTCTTCAGCCTTCCCGGTCGAGACCACAGGTGTTCAAGAGTTGAAGGCCAGCCAGAACGCTCCAATCGACATTGGAGTGGCGACCAGGGTGGCGAGGTTGCACCCTCAGCGCCAGGAGCCCTGCGCAAATGGGGTAACAGGAGTCAGAAGATGAAAAATAATAAAGGTTTTTCGGTGATCGAGGCCGTGATTGTGGTGATGGTCATTGGGCTCGTAACTACGATCCTCATCCCGAGGATCAAAGGAGTAACACAGGCAGCGACCACTGTGAAGTGTGCCGCTGAACTGTATAGCTTTGCGGAGGAGGTGGAGCTCAGATGGATCGATAGCGCAGCTCCCTCCCAAGAGGAACTGAAGGGCAAGGATATCGGGTGGCCGAACGGCAGGTGGAAAGACTACTGGTACGTTCCGAACAACAGTGACTTCAACAGCGGACATGGCAACGACCTCGATGGATGCGACGAAGAGAATCCCGGTCAGTCAACTCCAAACCGTGACTGTATCCCGATGCGCTTCGTGATCGTCTGCAATCACCAATCTCATGGGGATGAGGGAGATGCGAAGTACCTCTTCGTCACCGATATGTACCCCCCAATGATTGTTCCCTTAGAGCAGTACCGACACACCTACCTACAGGATGCGAAGTGGTGGCCCAAGCAAGATCCAGGCTTCGACAAGTGGATCGGTGCGACACCAAAAAAATAGAGCGGTTCCAAAGATCTTTCTAACCAAAGCAGCCGCCCGGTACGTCAAAAGGGGGCGGTCGACTCTACCGATCTTCCCTTCGTCGGTGGCTACGCCGCTTGCGGATACCGGGCAGGCCCGCCAGCGCCGCTCCGCCAAACATGAGCAGAAACACCGTCCCGTTGGTGAGCGGTTTTCGGCCCAAGAATCGCGCCTTATCCAGATCCTCGGTCAACACCTTGGCAAGGGAGCTCCACGCCGAGGTGTCGCCCGACTCGAAGCCGTCCCCGAAGATGAGCGACGGTACAGGCGTCGGTGTGGGCGGGATGGTGGCCGTCGCGGTCGGTGTGTTGGTGAACACGGGCGGCACCGTAGGCGTCTGGGTCGGCGTGCTCGTGGCTGTGGGTGTGGGAGTCGCTTCCGCACAGTCGGAGTCGGCGTCGTCGTAGACCAGGTCGCCGTCGTTGTCGATGCCCATCACGGCGCCGGCAAAGTTCTCGGAGAACCCCGGAGCCTGGTTGCAGGGATCGTCTGGCTTGCTGGTGTGGTTGGCGTCGGGCAAAAAGTAGTACGACGGCTGCGTGTTCTCGGGCGGCGGGGACGGATCATCGGTGTGACAGCTCATGCAGGTAAAACCTTTGGAGTCCGCCCCGACACCGGCATTGGCGTGGTGAAGCCGAAGCCCGGCCCCCCACCAGAGGTTGTTGGGCTGGCCCGGCGCCGGGTCGACGCCATGGCAGCCCATGCACCCTACGGGCTCGAAGCCATCGCCGCCGTCGGATGAGTTGAGGTACACCGGAAGCCTGTCATCGCCAATGTGGCAAACGTCGCAGTCGCCGCTGAGCATGGTGGACCGGTGGATGTTGTGGAGGTTGCCCCAGTTCTGGTCGTCCACGGGTGAGATGTAGCTACCGCTCCGAAAGTCTCCATGGCATCCCCTGCAGTAGGTGGCGTCATCGTTCTCGCTGTACCTGTCGTAGCCCTCGGCTCCAGGGATACCGAGGATCACGATTCCGATAACGATCACAGTCGTGCAGAAAACGGGCCTCATTATCATGGCCTCCTTTCATGCGAAGCATCGATCCTGCTATTTCAGAGGCAGATCCGCTCACACAAAATGACGTAATCGGCATCTTTAGTGATGTGACCGCGGTCATAAGAACAAGAACTGTTCCGAATTGGTCAAGGGAACGGAAGATGGACGGGGATGACAGGTGCAACGTTCAAAATGTTGAATTGTGACTGGTCGGGAATCACAAAATGGGTGCCACGAAATCCGACCTCGTTTCCCCGGAAGAATGGCTTGTCCAGGTCTGATGCTGAAGTCTCAGGGTGACTTGTTCATCACGTTTGGGAGATCCGTCTCGGGCAAACCCAGCTCGGGCATCAGTTCGGCGAGCGCGTCTGCAACGTTCTCCGCCACCAGTTGATTCCCACGAGGACTGAGGTGACCGAAAGAGCCGGCGAAGTTATCCTCGAACAGCTCCCGGTATTTCGCGTCGAGCAGCGCTGTTTCGAAGTTCGTCCTGTTCTCCAGATAGCTCAGGTCTTCGCGATAGTCGAGCAGCTTGCGCAGGCTCTCCACCGACAGGAGGGGATACTGCATGGCAACAACGGGAATCTCCCGCGCCCGCACGGCGTCGACCACTCGTTGATAGTAGAAGCGCGTGAACTCCCGAAATCGGCCCAGATCGAGCTCGTCTCGTTGCACTCGAAAGCTCTCGGCCCGAGCCGCCTCCCCTGACTGTTCGCAGGCGTTCGCCAGCCGCCCGAGCCATACGAGTTCGTGGCTGGTCGGCAGGTCGGGCCGCAGCAACAATGCACGATGAAATTGTACGGCGGCGACGTCGTAAACCTCGAACATGAAGCTGATGTCACCCAACAACAGCGACCACTGGTAATCGTCCGGCAGGGCCTCGTCGGCGTTGAGCAGGTACCAGCGCACAAAATCATGGTGATGGCCCCGGGAGGCGAAGTCGGCCCGGCGCAGCCATGCCAGACCGGCGATTTCCTCCTCTTCGGTTGCATCCTCGATGAGCTGCCCCTCAAGATCGGTGTCATTTGCCGATCGAGCGATGGAGGTGGCGAGTTTGAGCCCGGCAAATCGATCACCGGTTCGCTCTGTCCAGATAACGATCTCCCGCTGCCGTTCCTCGTCGTTCAACACCGACGGCTCGACACCGACCTCGTTTACAAAGAACTCATCGATTCGTTCCGGCCGGTCGTGGTGCAGCGCAAGTCCTTTCAGAAAGGCCAGGTGGTAGACCGGGGTGCCAGGGTCGGCGGCGATGAGTTCGCGCTGGATCCCGATCATCTCCCAGTAGCGAAATCTCCGCATGGTTTCGGGCCGGAGCTTTTCGAGCCGCTCAAGTTCCGACCGGATTTGGTCGTCCAGGTGCCCATCGCCGCGCGGGCCCTCATCTCCGGAACCACTCGGTGCGCCGATATCGAAGGCGGAGCGCCACAGCAGCCCGAGAAGTCGCGGGGTCTTGAGGCGCTCGAGCAGCCACGGTCTGGTGTCGCCACGCGGATAGACGAGAACATTGCCCTCATCGTTGATGCCGAGCATGGTGATGACCAGGTGAGGCCGGTCCTCGTCGAGCCATTGCTCGATCTCCCTCGCGACATCGTCGGTGCGGATACCGACGACTCCCCGATTGATGACCCTGATATCCCGCCCGTTCTGTCGTTGGTTCAGGATCTCCTCGAGTTGACCCGGCCACTTTCCAAAGGTCGTGGACTCGCCCACACAGGAAATCCGGATCTCGCCGTCAACGGGTGCGCGGCCCTTGCTCCGACCTGCTTGATCGAGGGCCATGGAGGCCGTCTGGAGCACCGCTTCCAAGACGAGAACGGTGCCTGCAAGGGCGAGCAGGACAGCGGCGAGGCGGAATAGAAACCTTCGGACCATCGAGGATCTACTGTAGCGGATTCGTCGAGGACGGGCAGTACGAACCGGTCAAAAAATCCGGCCTCGAGAATCGATGATTCGAGGATCGATAATCGAGGAGAGCTACTCCCCGATGATCTTGACCGCGATCCTTTTTGGCCGGCGACCGTCAAGCTCGCCACCGGGCGCGATATGTGGTCGAGGCCGGGGATCGCCGGCCGTCGATCGCTCGCTGGTGGTCGGGAGTTACCGCGCCCGCAGGGCGCGAGTAACCTGGGACCACCGGATAAAAAGTCCACGCCCTGCCACATCGAAACCCCTAATATTCAGTCAGTTACAATGTGCTTGATTTCTGCCCTAGCCCGATCCTAGCCCGCCTGACAAGGGCAGAATCTAGGGGAGCGTGGCGACTCATGCCAACAATTCAGACCCCACACCCGACCTCTCATATTACAGCTACTACAATGCAACAATGCAGAACGTGGCACCCATCTGGCACCCATCCATCATCAAGGATGCTCGCCGGTGCCGCCGCCGAATTTCAGATACAGCACCGGCAGCACCATGAGGGTCAGCAGAGTCGAGGTCACGACCCCGAAGACCACCACCACCGCCAGCGGCCGCTGCACCTCGGAGCCGACACCGCTCGCCCACACCATGGGCACCAGACCGAGAGCGGTGGTCGCAGCAGTCATCAGGACCGGGCGCAGTCTGAGCTCCGCGCCTTCGAGCACCGCTTCGGGTCTCGACATGCCTTCGGCCTCGAGATTGCGGAAGAACTCCACCATCACCAATCCGTTGAGGATCGCGATGCCGAAGAGCGCGATGAAACCCACCGAAGCCGAGACCGACAGGTACAGGCCGAAGAGCTTGAGCCCGAAGATCCCGCCCACCAACGCCAACGGGATGTTGACCAGAATCAGGAACACCGGCCGCGTCGAGCGAAAATTCATATAGAGCAGGATGAAGATCAGCACCAGGACCACCGGCACCATCAGCCGCAGACGGGCCATCGCTCGCTGCTGCTGCTCGAACTGGCCGCCCCAGGTGACGAAATAGCCGGTGGGCAGCTGCAACCTCTCCTGCAGCTGTTGTTGGGCCTCCTCCACGAAACCGCCGATGTCGCGGTCGACTACGTTGAGCTCGACCACGACCCGGCGCTTGCCGTCCTCCCGCGATATCTGCGCCGGTCCCTCCTCGATCCCGATGTCGACCACCTCGCGCAGCATTACGCGCTCGCCGGTCGGACTCGCGAGCGGCAGATCGCGCAGATTTTCCACCCTGGCGGTAAACGACCGCGACAACCGCACCACGACGTCGGTGCGCCGGTCACCCTCCGGCATGGTGGTCACGATCCGTCCGCCGACGGCGGTTTCGATCAACTCCCTTACCTGGGCGACGCTGATCCCCATCCGCGCCATCCGGCGGCGGTCCATGTCGATCTGCAGGTACCCCAGACCCTCTACCGCCTCGACTTTGATGTCCGCGGCGCCGCGGATCCCGGCGAGGATCCCCGACGCCTCTTCGCCCATGCGGGCCAGCACGTGGAGGTCGTCGCCGAAGATCTTGACCGCGATCTGGCTCTTGACGCCCGACAAAAGCTCGTCCACGCGCATCTGAATGGGTTGGGTGTAACCGAACTCCACCCCGGGAATGGTGGCGAGCCGTTCCCGGATCGCGGCAACGAGACCTTCCTTGGTGCGCGCCGTCGTCCACTCGGAGCGCGGCGCCAGCAGAACGTAAATGTCGCTCTCGCCGACGCCCATCGGATCGGACGAGATGTCCGACCGGCCGGTGCGGCTGACCACGCGGCGGACCTCGGGAACCTCCATGATGGTCGCCTCGATCAGCGTCACCGTCTTCAGCGACTGTTCGAGCGACACCGAGGGGATCTGGAAGGGCTGTACGACGATCGAACCCTCGTCCATGGTCGGCAGGAACTCGGTTCCCAGCGTGGGCGCCAGCGCGCCGGCCACTGCGAGGAAACCTGCAGCGACGGCGAGCAGGACCCACGGGTGGGCGAGCGCCCACCGGAGATGGGGCCTGTACATCCTTCGCACCACGTCCGCCGGGTGCGGGAACCTGCCGCCGCCGAAGACCGGCGCCGGTTTGAGCATCACCGACGCGAGAACGGGGATCACGGTCATGGTGAGCAGAAGGGAACAGCCGAGGGCGATGCCGATGGTGTAGGCCAACGGCGCGAACATCTTGCCCTCCACCCCCTGCAGTGCCGCGATGGGGATGAAGACCACGATGATCACCGCCACCCCGAACGTCACCGGTCTGGCCACCTCCGTGGCCGCCTGGCACATCAACCCGCACCGCTGTCGCTCGGAAGCCTTTGGGCGCGCCAAAAGGCGGACCGCGTTTTCAACTAGCACAATGGCGCCGTCGCCGAGCATCCCGACGGCGATGGCAAGACCCGACAGGGTCATGAGGTTGAGCGACATCCCGAACAGACCCATCACGAGAAAGGTGGCGAGTGCGGCCAACGGCAATTGCAACGCCACCAGAACGGCCGACCTCAGGTGGCCCATGAAAAAGAGCAGCACCAGAAGCACCAGGATCGCACCCTGCACGAGCGCGCCGCTTACCGTACCGAGGGCCGTGGTCACCAGCTCGTTGCGATCGTAAAAGGGCTCGATCTCGACGTCCGGCGGCAGCGACTGCCGCGCCAGCTCGAGCTTTGCCCGCACTCCGTCGACCACGTCGCGCCCAGACCCACCGCGCAGCATGAGCACGATCCCGGCCACCGTTTCGCCCTGTCCGTCGCGGGTGATGGCGCCCTGCCGGATCTCCGGCGCGAGCTCGACCGCGGCCACCTGCCGGAGCAGCACCGGGACTTTGTCGCGGTAGGCAACCACCGTGTTTTGGAGGTCCTCACCGTCCCTCAGCCAGCCGTCCCCGCGAACAACGAACTGCTCACCGCCTCGCTCGACGAACGCACCGCCGGCGACTCCGTTGTTGGCGGCCACGGCAGCCGCGAGCTCCTCCAGGGCCAGCCCGAACTGACGCAGGGCCATGGGATCCGCAACGACGTGGAACTGGCGGACGTAACCGCCGAAGCTGTCAACGCCTGCGACTCCGGGCACGGTTCGTAGAATTGGCCGCAAAACCCAGTCCTGGAGCGACCGCAGCTCCATCAGATCGCGGTCCGGGCTCTCCAGGGTGTACTGAAAGACCTCGCCGAGACCGGTCGAGATGGGCCCGAGACCGCTGGTGGCGCCGTCGGGCAACTCGCCCTGGACGGAGAAGATCCTCTCCAGGACCAGCTGCCGGGCGAAGTAGATGTCGGTCCCGTCTTCGAACACCACGGTGACCATGGAGAGCCCGAACTTGGACAGAGATCGAACCTCGGTCGAGTAAGGGAGACCGGCGCACGCCTGCTCGATGGGGTAGGTCACGAGCTGCTCGATCTCGAGGGGCGACAGCGTCGCAGTCTGCGAGATGACGGTCACCTGAATGTTTGTCACATCCGGGAACGCGTCGATCGGCAGATTTCGGAACGACACCCATCCGGCGGCGATGAGGAGGACCGCCAGCAGGATCACTACCAACCGATGGGCGAGCGAGAGCTCGACCAGGCGCTGCATCAGTCCTCCCCGCCTTCAGATCTCACCAACGCCGACTTGAGCAGAAACACCCCAGCCACCGCGATCTCTTCGCCCGCCACCAGGCCTTCCACGACCTCGTATCGGTCGCCGAGAGATTGACCGAGAACCACCGGACGAACCGTAAACTCATCCGGACCCGAGACTGCGAACACGACGTCTTGACCGCCCAGGCTGATGACCGCCGAACGCGGAACCGCGAGCGAACTCCTGGCCGCGCCGGCCGTCACCGTGGCTTCCACAAAAGCGCCTGGGAAACAGGAGGCAACGTCATTGTCGATACGGGCGCGAATGCGGACGGTCCGGGTCGCCGGATCGATCTGCGGCACCCTCGTGATCACTGTTGCCCGGCCCCGTTCTTCGGGTCTGCCGACCGGCGCGAACTCGACCGCGTCGCCCACGGCCACTGTAGCGGCCTGGTCGGGGGCCAGCTGCAGCTCGAGCTCGATTCGAGCCGGATCACCCACCACCATCAACGGCGCGTAGGGTTGCACCCACTCCTGCTCCTGCACGGAAACCTCGAGCACCACCCCGTCGACCGGCGACGTCACCGGGAGGTGGGGATCGAGACGCTGGCCTTCGAGAATCTGTTCGAGGCTGCTCTCGGGCAGGCCGTGGTCGAGAAGCTCCTCGCGAAGCGCGCTGTATCGCAGCCCCGCCGACCGCGATTCCTGCGCGCGCCGCTCGAGCTCGATCCTGCTGATCCCGTCGATCGCCAGCAGTTCCCGTCCGGCCTCGAGACGCTGCTCCGTCATCCTGACCTGGTCGAGAGCCGACAGGAGGTCGCTCTGCATCGTCAGTATCTCGTGCGAGTGGAGCGTGGCCACGGGCTGGCCGCGAACCACCCGTTCGCCCGGCGCCACCTCGAGGCTCTCCACCCGACCTCCCGCAATCGTCTTGAGGACCAGGGTCGAGCCCGGAGATCTCACCACCATTCCCACGGCGCGCAATCGGCTGCTGAAATCACCAGCCGTCACATCGGCCACTTCGATCTCCGCCCGAACCCGCTGTTCGGCGGACAAACGCACGATCTCTGACCCGCCGACGGTGTGCGAGACCAACACGAGCACGCAGGCTCCCAGATACTGCTTCATGAGCCCTCTCCCGTCGAGTACGTCGCGGTCGGAAAGACCGACGGGTCATCCAGCAGATAGCTCAGCTGTAACCGCGCCGACAGGAGGTCGGCGTGGGCGTCGATGACCGACAGCAACAACTCGTCGTGCCGAACCGTTCCGTAGACGTACTCCAAATATGTGAGCACCCCCAGCCGAAACTGGGTGAACAGCGATTCTTCGATACGGGGCAGGGTCTTCAAGGCTGGGGCGATCGTGGTGAGACGCGATTCCGCGCCATACGCCGCTGCCAACGCGGTTCC
>Ga0224513_10000100_pt1 | contig 27359 bp, 19 predicted proteins | sample SF_May12_sed_USG_5_FD_169109 | JGI IMG/M metagenome (GOLD analysis project Ga0224513, IMG submission 169109) | Sediment microbial communities from San Francisco Bay, California, United States - SF_May12_sed_USGS_21 | ecosystem: Environmental > Aquatic > Marine > Sediment | place: USA... | reverse complement strand
GTCGAGGCTCGCAGGATCGATGTCGCGTGCCTCGAACCAGGTCGACGCCGATTGGACGAGCCCGTCGAAGCGCGGCTGATTCTGGGCCGCGAAGGCCGCAAAATCATTCACCGATCCGCCGATAATTGCACCGAAACCGGAAAACGCAGCGAGAAGAACGACCACCACCACCACCACCGCAAGGCCGACCGGCACCTTTCGAGACGTCAGCCACGCGACTGCCGGGAAGCAGATAATCGCCAAAAACAGAGCCAGCAAAAACGGAATCACCAGCGACTGGGCCGCCTTGAGTCCGGCGAGAACCACCACTACAGCCGCGCCGACCATGAGCGAACGAGCGCCGAGACGCGGACGTGAAGTCTCACCCATGGCTCCAGCTTAACTGAAGAGATGGCGCCAGCCAATCGTTGCGTCTTCCCGCACGAAATAGGAGAAGTGAAGAAATTCACAATTGTCACTGGACGTTCCGAGAATTCGGCGTATTCTGGTCGCCAGCACTGTGGAGGTGTCGTCTATTTGCGATGCGATCCGTAAAGCCTTCAACCCTCAAAGGTCGATAAAGAGGACTCCAGTTTGGAAGCCGCAAGCCTGTTTTCCGCCTGCCTGATCGCTCTTTTCGCCGTCTTCACTCTTCTCGGAGTGCTGGCGCTGACCATCGGGCTGATCACTACCGTTTTCCCGGAGCGCCGGTACGCCATCGATCCCGCGCTCGCAGCCGCAATCTCCACTACCGTCGCCCAGATCATCCCGGGCGCACGCGTGACCCGTATCGAGGAGGATTGATGATCTTCACCGAAGACCCCAAGCAGATCCGAGTTATGTTCACCCCCTTCCGCGACGGGCTGCAGAGCTCGTTCGGAGGAAAGGTGCGGCTTGCCGACATCTTGCCCGCAATGGAGTTCGCGGCCAAGGAAGCGGGCATCCGTCACTTCGAGTTCGGCGGAGGAGCCCGCTACCAGGCGCCGTTCTTCTACGTCGGCGAAGACCCCTTCCAGTGCATGGACAAGATGCGCGAAGCGGTCGGTCCGGATGTCGATCTCCAGATCCTGACCCGCTCGGTCTCGGGCGTTACCTTGACCACACAGAGGCTCGATGCCCTCGAGCTCCAGGCCAAGCTCATGGCCAGGCACGGCACGACCTGGGACCGCAATTTCGATTTCATGAACGACGTCGACAACCTGGCGAAGACCGGCAAGCCAATTGTCGATTCCGGCATGCATCATCAGGTCTGCGTCGCACTCATGGGATTGCCATTCAAGGACGAGACGGTCCACACTGCCGAGTTCTACATCGCCATCATCCAGCGATTGCTCGACCTCGGCGTGCATTTCGATTCCGTATGCATGAAGGACGCCTCGGGGACCACCGACCCGAGGACCTGCTTCGAGACCGCCAGGGGACTCAAGAAGATTTTGCCGCCGGAGGTCATTCTCTGGCAACACACCCACGACACCGCGTCAATGGCGGTTTCCTGTTATATGGCAGGTATCGAAGGCGGGGTCGACGGTATCGATCTCTCCGTTCGGCCGATGGCCTCCGGCACGGTTCAGCCCGATGTTCGCTCGATGTGGCATGCGCTCAAGGGCACGGGATATTCGCTCGACATCGACCACACCAAAATGGATGAGATCGAGAACATGCTCAACGAGGGCATGGCCGAGTATGACTTCAATCCAGTGACCACCACCGCCGATGCGCGGGTTGTCGGGTTTCCAATGCCTGGTGGCGCTATCGGCCCCAACGTTCATATGATGAAAGAGGCTGGCATCCTTGACCGCTACTCGGACGTGCTTGCCGAGTTCCCGGTGGTGGTCAAGGCAGGAGGTGCGTGGACCAGCGTAACTCCGGGCAGCCAGCAGTACTGGCTGCAGGCCTTCAACAACGTCCTCCTCGGAAGATGGGAGAAAATGAACGACGGTTACGGCAAGTCCGTCCTGGGCTACTTTGGTCGGCCACCGCTGCCGCCAGATCCCGAGGTTGTTAAAATCGCGTCCGAACAGCTCGAGAAACCGCCCTTTACCGGCGACCCGCTTGAAGCAGCGCCCGACAGCCTGGCTCCGGCAAAGGCAGCCCTCGAAGAACGCAGCCTTGCAGTCACCGAAGAGAGCATCTTCCTCGTGGCGTCGGCCATCATCCCTGGCAAAAACATGGACCTCAACGAGGGCATCAAGTTCCTCACCGGCAAGGGCAAGATCGTGCTGCCGTTGAAGAAGAAGGAAGAAGCCAGTGCTCCGGCACCGGCCGCTCCTGTCGCCACGTCGGGCCATGCGCTGACCGGCCCGGTCACAACCACCTGCACTGTGGTCGAGAACGGCGCCAGTCGGAGCTTCACGGTGACCATCGAACCGCCCGCTGGCAGTACGGCCAATCCTGCCCCTGCGACCGCGGCAACCGCACAACCGAGTAATGGTGCGCCCGTGTTTTCGCCCTTCCAGGGCAAGACCGAACTCGTCGAGATCAACGTCAAGATCGGCGACGTCGTCAAACAGGGTCAGGTTGTCGCCGCTGTCGAGGCCATGAAGGCCAAGCACGACGTCAAGGCGCCCTGCTCAGGCTCGGTGCTGACGATCGAGGCTGAAATCGGCGCCGACATCGAGGCCGGCAAGCCGATCCTGACGATCGAAGGCTGAGGCGGAAATGGATGCGCTGACCACCCTCATCGCCCAATCGGGATTCGCCGGCCTCAGCTGGCAGAACCTGGTGATGTTTGTGGTCGGTGGTGTGCTGATCTTTCTTGCCATCCGCAAAGGGTATGAACCGCTGCTGTTGATACCGATCGGCTTTGGAGCGATCCTGGCCAATCTTCCCAACGCGATGATGAGCGCCTCCGCGGACTGGGTTTCGGCCGCGGGCGGTAGCCATCCCCTGCTGCAACTGATTTATGACGCAGGCATCAAGACCGAGCTCCTGCCGCCGATCATCTTCCTCGGCGTCGGCGCCCTCACCGACTTCCGCCCCCTGCTCGGGCGGCCATTGACGTTCCTCCTCGGCGCAGCCGCCCAGTTCGGTATCGCCGTGGCGGCTCTCGGAGCGTTCTACGTCTTCGGTTTCAGCCCCCAGGAGGCCGCAGCGATCGGCATCATCGGCGGCGCCGACGGGCCGACGTCGATCTTCCTTGCTGCCCAGATGGCGCCGCACCTGCTCGGAGCTATCGCGGTCGCCGCGTACAGCTACATGTCCCTTGTGCCGATCATTCAACCTCCGATCATGCGGATGATGACCACCAAGGGCGAACGGGCGATCGACATGCCGCAGACCAAGCCGGTGTCGAAGACTGCCGTCATCCTCTTCCCCATAGCCGTCGCCGTGATCGCCTCATTGGCGATACCGCCCTGCGCGCCCCTTATCGGCATGCTGTTGTTTGGCAATCTGCTTCGCGAGTCCAGTGTCACAGACCGGCTCGCCAAAACGGCTGGCGGCTCACTGGTCAATATTGTCACCATTTTCCTGGGGATCGTCGTCGGCGCGACGATGGAGGGCACTGCCTTCATCCGCTGGCAGACGATCTTCATCCTCGTCCTCGGTGCGGTGGCGTTCTCGATGAGCACCTTTGGCGGCCTCGCGTTTGCCAAGCTCCTCAATCTCGTGCTGCCGGCGGATCGTAAGATCAATCCGTGCATCGGCGCCGCCGGAGTATCGGCAGTGCCGATGGCGGCGCGTGTGGTCCAGGATTTCGTCTCGAAGGAGACCGACGGCAAGGTCAACCCATTGATGGCGGCGATGGGCCCCAATGTGGCCGGCGTCATCGGTTCCGCTGTTGCGGCCGGAGTATTTCTGGCGCTCCTGGGCTAAAGCGTTCTACTTCTCCGGCGTTCCCAGATAGCTCAGAAGCAGCTCTTTCTTTTCGTCCATCAGCTCGCGCGTGCGTCCTTCGAGAACCAGTCGAAGCAAGGGCTCGGTGTTGGACGGACGGACGTTGAACCACCAGTCGTCGTATTGAACCGTGACCCCGTCGAGGTAGTCAATCTCCCCGTCGGAAAAGACCTCGGCAAGTTGGCGGATCATGGCGTCCTTGTCGTCGACGTGGAAATTGATCTCGCCTGTGGCGGAGTAACGCTCGAGCGGCGCGATCAGCTCGGAAAGCGGTTTTCCGGTCTCCCGCAAATGGTTGAGGGCCTCGATCAAGATCATGATTGATGAATCGGCGGTGTAGTTGCGCCGAAAGTAGAAATGGCCGGCAAGCTCGCCGCCAAAGGGGGAGCCGTGCTCGCGCATGGTGGCCTTCATGAACGAGTGCCCCACGCGCTCACGAATCGGCTTCCCTCCCGCTTCTTCAATCGCTTCCTTGGTGGCCCACGACGAGCGAAGGTCATAGACGATGGCGGCCCCCGGCTCGTCCTTGAGAAAGCGTGGCGCCAGCAGACCCGTAATCTTGTCGGCAGAGATGAACCGTCCCGTTTCATCGATCAGAATCGCGCGATCGGCGTCACCGTCGAATGCGACACCGAGGTCGCAGCCGTGCTCCTTCACCGCGTTCTCGGTGTCCACAAGATTCTCGTGTTTGAGGGGATTCGCCTCGTGGTTCGGAAAGGTGCCATCGAGCTCGAAGTAGAGCGGCACGAGATCGACGTTGAGCTGCTCGAGGATCGGCAGGTAGATCGTGGCCATGCCGTTGGCGGCGTCCGCGGCAAGCTTGAGGCGAGGCTCGGAAACCGTCATTTCCGCAAGCACGTGTTGGGTGTACTCATCGAAGACCGACCGCTCTTCCTCACCCGCCTGTGGCGGCAGATCGGTGGCGACATCAGAGGCCGTCACCAGCCCTTCGAGCCTGTCGATGCCAGTCTCGTACGAGACCGGGATGGCGTCCCGGCGCGACATCTTGAAGCCGTTGTAAACCGCCGGGTTGTGGCTCGCAGTGACCTGGATGCCACCCGAGGCGCCGAGATAACCGATCCCGAAATAGTTCTGAGGCGTGTCGGCGACCCCGATATCGATCACTGCGACACCGCGAGCGCGCAGCCCGTCCTTGAGTGCTCGCGCCATCGGGATCGAGTGCGATCGCATATCGCGCGAGACCACGACCACCGGACCGCGCGCCAGGTCCTCCTCATCGAGGAGATCGCGGAAGTGGTAGCCAACCCGGAATGCGGTGGTTTCGTCGAGCTGATCGGGATAGGTCCCCCGGATATCGTACGCCTTGAAGATCCCTGCCATGTTCTTACCTCACTCTCATTTGCATCTCGCTTCGCGTGCTGAAGCCTACCACTGAACCAAGTAATCAGTGATCAGTTATCAGTGATCAGTAACCACTGTTGAACTGATGACTGATCACTGATTACTTATCACTCTCGTTGGAGTCGATTCCACCTTCGTTGAACACCTGATTTCGGAGGAATTTCAGCGGCGCCCAGGGAGCCGCGTCGCCACCAAGATATTGGTGGAACCAGTCGAGGTGGACGAGATAGTAAAAGGCCATCTCATACCACCGCGGCCAGTGGCCTGAATTCGGATAGATGACCAACCGGGACGGCACATTCTGGACCTGAAGATCGGTGAAGAAGTGAAGACTCTGGGTGTAGGGAACGCGGTAGTCCTGTTCGCCGGTGATGACCAGGGTGGGAGTCTCGAAGTTTTCGGCAAAGGCCGACGGGGACCACCTCTCGTAGTGCTCCGAGGTCCACGGCGTCCCACAAAGGTCTTTCTCGACAAAAAACAGCTCCTCGGTCGCGCCCCACATCGAGCGCAGATCGTAGACGCCCATCATCGAGGCGATCGCCTCGAAGCGATCGGTATGACCGGCGAACCACATCATCATGTAGCCGCCGTACGACCAACCCATCGCCCCCACCCGTTCGGAGTCGACGAACGGTAACTCTTCGAGGGCATCCGTCACCCTCATCAGGTCTCGGTAGACCCGTCCGCCCCAGTCGCAGCCAATGGCGTCCACGAAGTCCTGCCCAAAACCGGCAGAACCGGTCGGGTTGGGGAATGCCACCACATAGCCCTTGCCCGGGTAGACCTGCCAGTCGCCCCGGTATCGGTCACGCCACGGCGACTGCGGTCCGCCGTGGACGTTGAGGATCAGCGGGTATTTCTTTTGGGGGTCGAAGTCGTGGGGTTTGACCAGGAAGACCTGGATCTTCGACCCCTCCTCCCCTTCCACCCATATGGTCTCGGCAGAGCGGATATCGACATCATCGGTCAGTGCTTCGTTGAACGATGTCAGGCGGCTCGGGTCTCCACCCGTCGCCGAAATGGAAAACACCTCCGGTGGCTCCCCGACCCGCGACCGCGTGTAGATCAGGCTTTGATCGTCCGCGGCCAGTGTCCAACCAGCGATCGCGCCGTCCGCGATGATCTTGCGGGGCTCGTCATCAGTGAGGCCAATTCGGTAAATCGGGTTCTCGCCTTCATGATCGGCGGTGAAGTACAGCGCATCGCTGCTCTCCGACCAACGAAGGTCGTTGATCCAGTTGTCGAAATTGGAGGCGTCGGTTTGGTAGCGGGTAGCCTTCAATTTGCGATCGTAAATCCCGATTCGGTAAAGGTCCGATTCGTAGCCCGGTGTCGCCTGACTGCGAAAGGCGATGTACCGGCCGTCCGGTGAATAGACCGGATTACCATCCCAACCGCGATTCGTTGCCGTGATGTTGACCGCCCCTTCCCCATCCACCTTCACTAACCACAGATCGGAGTTCGTGGAGCGTGCCTGGTCCTCGTCATGATTCGAAACAATGCAGATCTCGCGGCTGTTGGGCGAGAACACGTACCCACCACCTCCACCAACCGAAAACGTCGGGCTGTCCCATTGTCCTGGCGTCAGGTCGCGAACGATCTCGCCGCTCCTAGCATCTAACAGAAGCACATGGGAGTATCGGCCATCGCGCCAGGTGGTCCAATGGCGGTAGAGCAGCTCATCGGTCATCCGCACCTTGAGTGGGCCCGCGGCCACACCGTCGGCGATCTTCTTATTGCAGTCGCCATCGCCGCCACACTCTGGATAGACCTCCGCCTGGACTGCGATCCACTTGCCGTCCGGAGACCACACAGGACCGGCGAGGCCCATCGAAAAGTCCGTGAGTGTTCTTGCCTCGCCTCCTCCAATCGGCAGCAGATAGAGCTGCGATCCCTCTCCGCGGTCGGAGACAAAGAGGAGAGACTTGCCATCAGGAGAAAATGTCGGGGAGCCATCGTGGTGACGACCGAACGTCATCTGTCGCAGTCGGTCTCCGTCCGCCTGCATCATCCAGATCTCGCTCCAGCTCGTGCCGGTCTCGAGCTCGTACCTCGTGACGGTGAACGCGACCTTTTTGCCGTTCGCACTCACAGTCGGCGATCCCACAAATGCGGTGCGGTAGTAATCCGCGATCTCAAACCCGCGCTTGCCGTCCCCGGCGATCCCGAAATGTGGAGTTGCCGTCAGCACACACGCGAAGATCATTGAATTGAATTTGAAAACCCTCACGAGTACCTCCTCAAAGACGCGACATGATACTCCACGAAGGAGGAACCACCTCTTTGCGTCTTAGCGGTTTGATAAGGGTGGTGGGTATATCTGCGTCTATCTGCGTTTTCTGCGGTCTCTCAGACCCGAATCGTTTAGGATTGCAGGCATGTGCGGACGTTTTGCCTTGATTGTGGATGCCTCGGTGCTCGCGGATGTCTTCGACGTGGATCCTCCGAGAGAGCTCCAACCCCGATTCAACATCGCCCCCACCCAGACCATACCGATCGTTCGTTCAGCTAAGGATGCGCCCCGTGAGTGCGCTCTTGTCCGTTGGGGTCTGATCCCGTCCTGGGCCAAGGACGAGAAGATCGGTTCCCGGATGATCAACGCCCGCGGCGAAACGGTTGCCGAAAAGCCATCCTTCCGATCTGCGGTCAAGAGCCGACGCTGTCTGATCCCGGCCGATGGATTCTACGAGTGGGTTCGAACCGGCGACAGCAGGCAGCCCCATTTCATTCACTTCGCGGACGGCAGACTCTTTGCGTTCGCCGGTCTGTGGGAAAGGTGGAGCAAAAGTGATGGCGAGCCTCTCGACACCTGCACCATCATCACCACAACCCCGAATGGCCTCATCTCCGATCTCCACGATCGCATGCCGGTGATTCTGCCACCCAACCACTTCGCCGAGTGGCTGGAACCCAGCCCGCTGCCCCCGGAAAGGCTCCAGGACCTCCTGGTCCCGCACCCAGCGGATGGGATGGAGGCCTACCCAGTGAGCACCTACGTCAACAAACCCCTGAATGACGGGCTCGAGTGTGTAGCGCGGTTGGATTGAAATCGATATCCAGACAGATTCTACTCTTCCGCTTTCCCTAAAAGTCGCTATCGCTATCGGATGTTTTGGGACCGAATTCTCCGATACCGATCCCGATAGCGATTGCGATAGCGATTTTTGCTGGGAACATCTTCGGAATCCTGGCTGCGACACCCGCGTATACTCTCCTGACTCTCTACTCGAGGAGGCAGCATGAGTGAAGCAATGTGGTACGTGGCGGTAGATGGCCAGACCGTAGGCCCGATGAGCGAGGCGGAGCTGGTGGACGCGCTCCAGGCGGGCACCTATGGGCCGAATACCCAGGTCTACTGCGAGGGCGTGACCGAATGGGCACCCGCCAATACGGTCCCCGTCCTTGCCTCCCACGCTCCACCTCCCCCACCTCCCACCCAACGACACAGAGGCCAGGCCGACCAGGTCGACTTCGACATCCATGGCGAGGAGATGCAGTTCGTCGAGGTCGAACTCGACCCGGGAGAGAGCGTGGTTGCCGAGGCCGGATCCATGATGTACATGGGTGAAGGCATCGAAATGGAAACGACCTTTGGTGACGGGTCCGCCCAGCAATCGACGATGATGGACAAGCTGGTCGGCGCCGGTAAGCGACTCCTCACCGGTGAGAGCCTCTTTATGACGATCTTCACGCACAAGGGCTCCGGAAAGAGCCGAGCTGCCTTTGCCTCGCCCTACCCGGGAAAAATCATCCCCGTGGACCTCGGCCTCCACGGCGGCGCCCTCATCTGCCAGAAGGACGCCTTCCTGTGTGCGGCGAAGGGCGTGTCGATCAGCATCGCCTTCCAGAAGCGGATCGGAACGGCTCTCTTCGGCGGTGAAGGATTCATCATGCAGAAGCTGGAGGGTGACGGCCTCGCGTTCGTGCACGCCGGCGGCACCATCATCGAACGCGAACTCGGTGCCGGCGAGAAGCTGCGGGTCGACACCGGCTGCCTGGTCGCTCTCGAGACCCCGGTCACTTATGACATCGAGTTCGTCGGCGGCGTCAAGTCGGCCATATTTGGCGGCGAGGGTTTTTTCTTCGCCCGCCTCGAAGGCCCAGGCAAGGTGTGGCTCCAGTCGCTGCCGTTTTCACGCCTCGCAGGCCGTATCTGGCAGGCTGCGCCGCAGACCGGTGGTGCCACGAAGGGTGAGGGCTCGATCCTCGGCAAGATGGGCGGCATCGGGGGCATCTTCGACGGCGATTGACTCGCCGAGTCCGTGTTCTTGCCCGATTGAGAAATCGGCCGAGAGGCAGTCTTATCGACTCATTCACCACCAAGGCACCAAGGCATATTTCTGTTCTCGCGATCACCGGTGTCCTACATCCAGGCTTTTCTTCGGCTTTTTACTGGAGGAATCGCGATGAGCAATCAATTCACTCAAGATCCTGCCTCAGTAATTCCTTGGTGATCTTGGTGTCTTGGTGGTTCAGACTATTTGGCGTTTCAAGCAGGGCCAAAGCTTGGGATCAGCTTTCCCGGACGCGCTTTGCGAACTCGTCCAGGATCTGCAGATACGGCTCGATCGATGGGATGTAGTGGCGTTCCTCGCGCGAGTGTGGTCCGATTCCGGTCTGGCCCCACACGACCTGATTCCCTCCAGGTGCGAATCGAGCCGATGAACCCGGTTTCTTTTTGCCGATGATCGCTTCGCCACCGGAGACCGACTCGACCGCCTCGACGAGCTGTGCCAGGTAGGGGTTCTCCGGCGGGCAGCAAACCCCGGCTTCCATCACCTCGACCGAGGCCTCCAGCCCGAGCTCACCGCACAGAGATTTCACCTCCGCCACCAGCGCCTCGACGTCGTCACCCGGAATCGGACGGACCTCGATTCCGAGCACCCCATGTCCGGCGGTGATGTTGTAGACCCCGGTCTCGCCGACGTTGAGATAGGGAAAGCGCGCCGACGTCTCCCAGCCGTTCATGCTCGCCAGGGTGAGGTGGCGGTTGAACGAGGAGCCCAACACGGACTTCATTTCAATCAGGCTGTCGAGCAGGTCTCTGGGGCCCCCTCCCGTTCCAGTGTGGCCACAGGCGCCGCGGGCCGCGATCTCCATCCGCAGAACGCCGCGGCTTTCAGTGCAAATCGACCCGAAGAGCTCCTCGCCGACCTCACCGGTGCGCTCCCCTACGACCATCAGTCCAGGGCACCAACCACTCTCCTTCTCGAGGGCTTCGAGGACATGGGGTGTCCCGAACGGATCACCTTCGCCGTTTTCCTCGTTGCCGACCAGCAGCAGATTGAATGGAGGGTATGGCGGCCTGGACGCCGCAATCTGACGCATCCACACCATGTAGCTGGCAACCACCGTCTTCATGTCGGCGGCGCCACGGCCCCAGAGGTAGTCACCCTGGATCCTCGGTTCGAACTGGCTGTCGTCTGGTTCCGGCCGGACAACGTCGAAATGCCCACAGAGCGTGATCGATGGCGGCTCGGCATTCGAAAACGAGGCCAGGACCGCCGGATACCGTCCACGGTCGAAGAGCCTGACATCCAGGCCGTCACACGAGAGCTGGTTGGCCACGAAGCCGGCGCACGAGAAGACCTGGTCGATCCGCTCGTCCGCACAGTTGGTGACCGACGGAATGCGCACCAGATCAGCCGCCAGCTGGAGGACCTCGGCGGTTCGCTCGCCGACACCTTCGACGATCATTTTCTCTGTCGCGCTGCCGATGCGTACCGGAATCGAAGGGCGCCGATTCGAAAGATCTTGAAGACCCAACACCAGAGGTGCGAGCTTTGTCCACTCGGATCCGAAAGACTCGGGAGCCGCGGCGATTGTCTCCACCTCCTTCGCAACCCTTTCTCTGCGCTCGTCAAACCACTCACCCAGCAGTTGTGACGGCACCACAATCCCGCCGCTCGGGGCCTGACGTTCCTCACCGGCGAGACGGTTCATGACCCACGCCCTGATGGCGCCTGCGGGGTTCTTCCCCCCGCCGGCCATCTCGCGCAGTGGTTCCAGCTCTTCGGCCACGCCGAGGGCTTGTGCCAACGGTTCGATCTCGGTCAGCTGTTGCCCCAGGTATTCGCGGACGGTGATTGTGCGGCCGTCAAAGGGGTTTTCCAACTCCGCCTCGATGCCCCAGCGAGCTGCCGCATCCTCGTTTCGGCGCGTGCGAAGGATGTCCTCGGCGTCATAGGCGAAGCCGGCGCCATACTCCGGCTCGGCATAGAAGCGGAGCATGAGCAGCTCTTTGAAGAGTACCTTTGCCGTGGACAGCTCCAGGTTGTCGCCTCCTTCGTCCGTCCGCACCTCGACCCGTTCCATCGGCAGGTCCACCCGAGCGCACAGGTTTTCCACCACCAACGCCCGCTCGGCCTCCTCGAGGCTGCCGTGCTCCCCGGTCGGATAGATCCCGCGCCGATAGAGCTCCCGCAGCTGCTCACTGGTCGCCATGATGTTTCGGCGAACCGGGTCGACGTCGGATCGCGCACGGACAGGTGTCCAGTTGTTGGCGCCGAAGCGTACTCCCGAGCGAACCAGGCCGTAGGAGATATCGAGATAGTCGCTGTGGCTGGAATACAGCCCTGGGACATCGAGAGTTTCCGGGTTGGGAAATTCGAGAAGCCGGCGGGCATCGTCTCCGGTGAGGACCACCTCCTGCCTGCCGTCGATTTCCTCCCAGGCAAAGGGAGATGCTGCGCTGACGGCGATGAAGACCGGGCACAGGGGCCGCAACAACCGGGTCGCGCGGATCACCGCCTGGTTTCGATAGTCGACCACGGTTCGCCCCTGCCGATCCCCGAGGGGCAGGTGAAAGAAATCCCACGACAACAGGGCCTCGGGGAAACTGTGATTGGTGTGGATTCCAGCGGTCGCGAGGCTGTCACCGAAAAGCTCGACACACCGCCGCAGATAGCGTTGCCGCGCCAGGTTCCAGCCGCGGGGGATGTCCTGGGTCGAAACCTCGATGCGCCGCGGAATGTTGCCGTGCAGGGCAAGGAACGATGCACCGAATGTCTGACTGATTTCAGCCAGGACGTCGAGCATCACACCCTCCAGCAGCCGAGCCTGGGCGGCGGTTGCGCGCGCCGAGAAGCACGGCTTGGTAGTGACCTCGGCCATCCAGCGGAAGACCTCGAGTTGGAACCGATCCCGAACCCAATCCGGGAGCCCTTCACCGTTGAGGTAGTCGGCGAAGGAACGTGCCTCGGGCCCGTAACCAACCTGGCCCACCGGCATCAGCTCTCGATCGAGGATGTTGAACTCGAGTTCGAGGCCCGAGGTGCCGCTCTCAGGATCGCCCTGTTCGGAGTTTTCAAGCGCCAGTTGGACCTTGTCAGCGAATCGTCCCCAATCCGTGCCGCTCATCCGCTACCGCCCACTATGATCGTGATCACAGCGACGACAACGCGAGCCACAGGCGATCGAGCGCGTCTTTGGTGACCTCCGGCGGAAGGGCGTAGGAAAAACGAATCCAGTTCTTGCCGAAATCTGAGAAATAGACCCCCGGCACCACGGCGATTCCAAAGGTTTCGGCCAGGGTCGAACCGAGTTCGGCCGAGTCCGCATAACCCGCCTTTTCAATCCACGGTCTCATGTCCAGGAAGGCGTAGTAGCCCTTGCCAAGGATGTGATTGATCTCGTGTTTTTCGAGAAAATCCGCGACCACCGCCCGGCTGGCGTTGGTGGGCTCGATGATCGGCGCCGCCGCCTTATTGAAACCCATTCGGTAGGCGGCCATCGCGACGGCCAGACTGTAGAACGAAGGAATGACCGCGTGCGAAGCGCGGCTCTGAATGAACCGAATGACCTCTTCGGATGCCACCAGATGAGCGTTTCGAATATTGCTCGCACCCAGCGACTTGGTGATCCCATCGAGGAAGATGCAGCGTTCACGTTCGGTGGGTTCCAGCGCACCGAGGAAAGCGTTGAGATCGTGAGGCTCGCCGTCGGTCACACGGTGATAGATCCAGTCGAATAAGACATAGGAGACTCCGGCCGCAAATGCCGCACGCGCGAGCTCGATCTGACGCTCGGCGCTCATGGTGCGCCCGGTCGGGTTGTCGGGACTCGTGATGACCAGCATTGCGATGCGTCGCTCTCCGAGGGCATTCGCGGTCTCGACGCAGGCGTTGATCGCCTCCGGTGTCAGGGTCCAGGCCTGATCCTCGCTGCCGGGTGCAAGCATGACGTTTGCGCCGACCGAGTAGGGACCCCAGTTGTAGGAGATCCACGGCACCCGGGAAACCACGACGAAGTCCCCGTGGCGCCCATGGCCGAGAAACTGAACAGCATCGTACGACTTGACCAACGCATCCCGACCACCCTGGCAGGCAATGACGTTGGCCGGTCCCCAGCCGGTTGCGGCATCGAGGCCCCAGTAGTCTTCCACGACCGCGCGGCGGTAGGCAGGGGTACCGAATGGCTTGTCATACCCGGTGCCGTGCTCAACATGCATCTTGTGGGCGGCATCGAGGAGCTCTCTGGAGACTCCCGGGAGGCTGGCGCCACCGTCGCCCTGGCTGGCGTCGAAGACCGTACCGCCGGGCTCGCGGTCGAGATATACCTTGAGGGCCTCGTTGATTTCGAACATTCTGCTGCCCGGTATCGGCAACATAGTTCTTGGGCTCGTATCTAGGCCGATCAACTGCGCTGCATCGACCACCAACTCCGGTCTCCCCGCTTCGAATCCGTGCTGTCCGTTCACTGTCAACTCTGCCTCCCACTGACTATTCGCTGCAATCTCATCCATACTCGCTTTTCTATCATTTCACCGCCGGCCACGCGATTCACCTCCGATCAAACCCCAACGTTCTCTCAATCATTTTTCTGTGTATCGTTCGACGATTGCCGACTGAACCGCTGTCGCCACCATTCACGCCACTCCTTCAGCTTCGAATCAAGATGTGGGTACCGTTGCCTTCCACGCTGCAGCCATCTGTGTGCAGTTTCAGACTCCCGCGACAGTACCAAGAGGCCGAGCAGAATGAAGAGTACTCCTTGTAGGATCGGTAGGAACAGTCCAACCACACCAAAGGCGATCAGCAACCAGCCAATCACCAGTACGGCGATTCGTTTGATCTGTCGTTCCATCGAAGCAGATAATACCTTGTTTTATTCAGTCCCCCGCCCACCCGATGTCCACGCGGTGGTATGTACCGAGGGCATTGAGATTTTCTTCGAGCTCGACAACCGATTGGCACTCCGCAGCCAGGTCTTTTGTGAGTTTGATCAGCTCACGGTCCCGAACGAGATTGGCGAATCGGAACCCCCCCGGACCCCACTGTCGGATACCTGTGAGCTCACCCGGTCCGCGGAACTCGAGGTCTGCTTCTGCGATTTCAAACCCGTCGTTCGTGCTGCAGACGACTTCCAGCCGGCGCCGGGCATCATCGCCCAGCCCCTGTTCGGCCATCAGAATGCACCAAGCCTGGCGCTTCCCCCGGCCGACCCTGCCGCGAAGCTGGTGAAGCTGAGAGAGACCGAATCGCTGCGCCGACTCAATGATGATCAACGAAGCTTCCGGCACATCCACGCCAACCTCGACGACCGTGGTTGCAAGCAGAACCTGTACGGAGCCCGCTCGAAAACGAGATATCGCTTCCTCGCGCCTCGCCCGGTCGAGTCGCCCGTGGAGAACATCGACCCCAATTCCCGGCAACGCCTCTCGGACCGATTCTTCGTGTTCTGTGAGCGCGGCCGCCTCAATCTCATCACTGACATCGATGATTGGATAAACCACAAATACCCGGCCACCTGCCGCAATTTCTTCGCGTGCGAAGTCCATGACCTTTGGTCTCGAATTTTCGAAACGCAGATGGGTCCGCACGGATCTACGACCCGGCGGCAGCTCGTCGATCACGGAAAGATCGAGGTCACCGTATACCGTGAGGGCCAGCGATCTCGGGATTGGTGTGGCAGTCATCACCAGCAGATGGGGCGCTTGGCCTTTCTCAGCCAACGCCTGTCGCTGAGTAACACCAAACCGGTGCTGCTCATCAACCACCACCAGCCCCAGGTCTTGAAAAACCACCGATTCCTGAAAAAGTGCGTGGGTGCCTACCACCAAACGTACGGTTCCGTCCGCCAAGCCTTGCCGCACACGTCGCTGTTCGGCCGCCGGCAGCGAGCCCGCGAGTTGATGAACTGTGTGACCGGCCGGACCCAGAAAACCACTCAAGGTACGTGCGTGTTGCTCAGCGAGCAGTTCAGTTGGCGCCATGACCGCCACCTGAAGGCGGGAATCCAGAACCATCAGCATCGCCAACGCTGCGACAACCGTCTTCCCGGATCCAACATCACCCTGAATCAGACGTGCCATCGGCGTGACGCCGCCGATATCCGCTTGGATTTCCGACAGCACTCGTTGTTGAGCGGCGGTCAGTTTGAAGGGCAAGAGCTCCTGAACCCGTCGACCGTCAACCACCGACGTATCGACCTTCGATGCGACGCTGGTGCAGCGCGCTGCCCTCCGCGAACCCATCGCGCAGGCGAAAGCGAACAACTCATCGAACGCGAGCCGGAGATGGTACTTGCTGCTACCGTTGTCGAGTTCTTCCAACGACATTTTGCGACGCTCGTGATCTTCGGGCACGCTCGGATCGTGCAGTTCCCGCAGAACATCGTTGAGGGCAGGGAGCTCGAACCTTCTCCGGATCGAATCGGGAAGGGGATCTGGACAGTCGTCTGCGACGGGAAGACACTGCTCGATAAGCCGCCTTAAACGCCGCCCTCCGAAACGCCCAAGCCGCCGATAAACGGGCACGATCCGGGCCGCCTCTTCGTCGACCTCTTCCATCTCCGGATTGACGAGTTGAAGAGAACCGCCCCGTGCCTCCCGCACCTGACCGTAGAGATAGAGTTCAGGTTCGTCAGCGAGTCGCCTGTGAATCCACCTGTGATTGAACCATACGACCTTCAGGTTTCCACGACCGTCATCAACGAAACAGTCAACGATCACCATTCTGCGTCGCGGTATTCGGCGCAATCGCACGCCTTTTATGCGCCCACGAAGGAGCACCCACGAGCCCGGCTGGAGCCGCTGATCGAGGCCTGTGACGCGGGTCCGGTCCTCGTACCGACGGGGCAGGTGAAACAGGAGATCGAGGACTGTGTTGAAACCCTCGGCGGACAACGTCTCTGCGCTTTTCGGACCGATACCTTTGAGTTCTGTCAGCGGATCTCCGGGAAGCAGTTCGGCCCCGTCCGCCGTCAACTCTCGTCGATTTCGAAGCGGCACTGGATCGTACCGAAGACGACGGTGTCACCGCTGACCACGGGAACCAAACGCCCGGCAACCAGACGCACTCCGTTGACGAAGGTCCCGTTCATCGTACCGACGTCCTCGATGACTCCGTAACTGCCGTCATCTTCATGCCGGATGCGGGCGTGACGTCGCGAGATCGAACGTTTGCCGTCAACAGGGGTCAGGTCGACATCGGGTAGGATCCCCGTAACCGGGTCGATCCGACCAACGGTGGTATCTCGTGAGTCAGCAAGCGGAAAGGTGATGCCGCTGCCTATTTCCACCAGGCGGGCATTGGGATCGGGTTCAGCGCCGCTCTCGGTGTCCTTGATTCCGGACTCCTCGATGTCGACCTTGTGGCCAACCGCGTCCTCGAGCAACTGGGTTGTCTGCTGCAAACGGATCACGAGCTTGCGCATCATTCGGATGGCAATCTCCGGGTTGTGCTTGAGGATGAAGGTGAAAGCGGATTGGTCGATCATCACCGCCGTCACATCCTCAATCGCGTAGGCCGTCGCCGATCTCGGCGATTCCTCTTCGAGCATGCACATTTCGCCGAAGAAATCCCCTTTGGCGAGGGTCGCCAAAACGCGCTCCTCCCCACCGAGGTTTTTGCGGATTTCTACCGTTCCGGTCTCGATGACGTACATTGCGAGCCCGAGATCGCCCTCGGCAAATATCACGCTACTTTGCGCAAATTGGGTGCGCATCGGTTCCAGTGAATCGTGGGCGCCCTTTGCTGATTTGACCTTGAACTGTGCCATCCTATTTCCAAATTATCTGTAGGGCGTTGGTGTCGATCTCAACCGTCGCACCGATTGGAAATGCGAGATTGGCTGCGCCGTGCCCAAACGGCAAATCGACTATCACAGGAGCGGACGGTGGAGCCGCCTCCGTGAGCAGACGTCGCCACAAATTTGCTCGTTCTGAGGCCGGTCTACAACCGCGCAAGCTCCCACCAATCAATGCTTTCACCTTTCGCAATCTACCAGAGCCCCTGAGGTGGGTCAACATGCGGTCGAGCCGGTAGAGAGGTTCGTTCACCTCTTCAAGGAAGAGCACACTGCCGTCGAACTCGGGCTCCCAGGGGGTCCCGATGAGAGAGGTGAGCACCGTCAAGTTTCCTCCAAGAGCCCGTCCTTCCGCAGCGCCTGAGCGAACGACCGATGCCTCTGGAATTCGGAACAACGGCTCACCCTTGAGTTCGCCAAGTAGAACGGAGTGCAACCGTCTCGCGTTGTGGCTAGAATTGAGCCCCGAAGCGATCATCGGGCCATGGATCTGCAAAATGCCGTCTCGACTGAGCGGATTGAGGATGGCGGTGAGATCTGAGAATCCAACCACGCAGATGCGCCGATTCGAGAGTTCACCCCAATCGACAAGATCGAGCAAGCGGGACGCCCCATAACCTCCCCGAGCCGCGACGAGGACGCGGGCTCCGTGTTCGACGACCTCTTCGAGTCCGGCCAACCGATCCTCGTCTCGTCCGGCGAGATAATTTTCTTCGTGGTGGAGGTTCGATGCTTCTATCACGGGATGCCCCCAACCGCGAAGGACTTGGAGCCCTGCTTCGACCTTGTCGGCATCGACCGGACCCGACAAAGCTACAACGCCAATCGGTTCGCCGGATTTGAGGGGGATCCAGTCGTTGTTCACAGATTCAACATTACCGCGGAATGGTCGCAACCGCGCGAATATCGGGTGTGGATGTACGTTTCGTCACGCACTCCCCTGCTCCCCTGCTCCCCTGCCCGAGTTGTGGACAACGGCTCTTTGAATTCGGGCACGGACTCGGACACGTACTCGGGCGCGGGAAGAAAGGCTGGAGGAGGCTATAGGCCGGATTCTGTACCCCGAAGGGTGGCGTCCATTCATCTGGGCCGCGCGTTACCACGCGGCTCGAGCAGCCAACCCGGGGACCTCACCCACCAAAGGTGGGATGCGAGGACAGGCAACCCTCGGCCCCCCTATTTGGCCTTGCTCCGCATGGGGTTTACCGTGCCCCCTCCGTTTCCGGAGGAGCGGTGCGCTCTTACCGCACCCTTTCACCCTTACCCCCGACCTATCGGGGGCGGTCTACTCTCTGCGGCACTTTCCCTCGCGTTGCCGCGGCCGGGCGTTACCCGGCATGCCGTCTGTCGTGGAGTCCGGACCTTCCTCTGAAACCGAGGTCTCAGCGGACGCCCGCCTCCTCCAGCCGGCATCAGGATACCATCTAGCCCGCATATCTCACCGGGTTCCGTCGCGAGGGGTTGTGGTCGTCGGAACGGATACGATCAGGTTTCAGCTGGGGCCGCCAACGCAGGTGATGGCATAGCCGGAGAGTGAACCCGGGACGAAACGGCAGTGGAGACGGAATCCCCGTTGTCGTACCTCGACCAGTGCGGCGTCACCGTCAACGGTCCGAAAGCTACGACTTGCCTTGCACAAAAGCCGCGACCGAAAAAGGTGTGAGACTTCCTCGACCAAATCCATATCTTCGAGCAGCAGGGTGACCCGCATTGGGCTGTTGAGGTTGACACCGACCTCGAAAATTGAGGCCTCAATCGCTTCGACCATCTCTTCAAGGGTCAGTCCTCGATTGCGCCACACACCAAGCGGCTCGACCGTCAGCGAGGTCATACCCCGTTTGACGCCGTCTTTGAGGATGGATGTCAGACTTCGGCGCACATTGCCGGCGCGGCAGGTCGGATTGGACTCCAGATCGTGGACGACGGCCTGGTAAGTCCAGTAGGCCTCCTCACCCCGACTCCGAAGGAGGAGATATCGTCCAAGAGGCAGAGGCCGATGCTCGGCGATAGCCAGATAGGCCGCGTCAAATTCTTGAGGCGAGTCCAGATCGAGCATTCCGCCACCTGCCATGACCAGGTTGCGATCCTCCTGAACAATCATCGCGTCCGGTTGCAGCCGTTTTCCAAGAACCTCGACAATGTCGAGGTCTAATCGAAGGCTATTAGCGTTGGCCACACCTCATTGTAACGGACACTCAAATGAGAAAGAAGTGATTCGTCACACCGAACAGCGTTGTGGTCTCAGGGTTCCAGGCCTGTGTGCCAATTGAGGACCACCGAGATCGGTCAAATGCTCTCACCCGTAATCGGCGAAAGCAGCAAGAACCGCTCGCCGTCATCTGTTACCGAGTATCGGTTTCTGATCACCAGTGGGAAGAGGGCTGCGTCAAACAACGTCTCCGGCAGACCGGCCTTGAATGTCTCATCGCTCGAGACGGGTATCGCGCGCCCGGTAGACCTCGCCCATGCCTCCGGCGCCGATAGCTTCTTCGATCTCGTATGGCCCGAGGCGCGTTCCAGCTTCAATAGGCATGTTTCCCCCTCGGTGTCGTCAGGGAAAGCTCACCATAATTGAGATTCGTTTTAAATCTCGATTTCGAACTGATGATGAACAGAGCTTTAGCTGGTCAAGGCCTCTTGCCTATCCCCCGTTGCCGCTGATCGCCCTTTTTGCCATCTCCTGGGTAACGACCAGGCGGTGTCCCCCGTCCTTCTTCTCTTCGAGGCCTTCGTGCTGCCAGGGGTCGTACTCGAGCTTGTTGATGATCTTGTTGAAGACCGTACGAAGGGCGCGGGCACCGGTGCGGATGTTCAGTTCCGCAGCCTCGGCGATCATAGCCGCCGCCACATCCTCGATCTCGAGTTCGATATCCATGACCTCGAAATACGCCTTCGAGCGGATAAAGGGAGAATCGAGAGAAGCGACCAGGATCTCCTTGAGGACTGCTACATCGAGGTCCCTCAGCAAGACCACGTTGTCAAACCGGGCCATGAACTGCGGCACCATCCCGAACTCGAACAGGTCCTCGGGCTTGAGAAAATCAGCCAGGGCGAAACGTGTCTCGATCCGCACTTGACCGTCGGCCATCTGTAGCGCCTGCGATTTGAGCTTTTCGCCGCTCGATGGGTTGATGACCCGCAGGTAGACCTGGTCATAGAGCCCCTCGAAGGCGCCACCGCAGATGAACATCATATGGCGGGTATCGATATTCAAGGTAACCGGCACCTCTTCGCCGTTTTCGGAGGCAAAGGTCTTGTAGGTCACGACCTCCCCTTCCATAAGGGTCAGCAGACCCTGTTGGAGGACGACCCCGATCGGATTCGGTTTGCCGGCAACAATCGACGACATCTTGTCGACCTCGTCAATGCAGATTGTGGCCCGTTCCATCGTTTCTTTGAGCGCTTCGGCACTCGGTTTGGTCCCAATAAGAGCGCGAGCCCGCTGTTCGACTGCCGTCAACAGGCGCTCAGGCTGGAACTCGAGCCGTTCCGCATCGACGAGGAGATTGGCATTGATGATCGTCATAGCGCGGAAGGGCCGGTACTCGCCAACGTCGTGGTACATCCGCTGGATGTTGTTCATGATTGTGGTCTTGCCCGTACCCGAGTTACCGATCAGAAGGATGTTCCCTGGAACCTTGCCAGTAGTGTGCTTGTAGACCGCAACGGAAACAAAACGAAGGGCAGTGTTCTGACCGAGGACCCCCTTGCGCAGTTCATCAAAGATCTGTGGTGGGGATATATCCTCGAGTGCCCGCAGTTCGTCGTCCTTACTACTCATCCGGCGACCTCCCAGACCCCGTTTCGAGGCGCCAACCGGATTCCATCAACGTGAACGGAACGACCGCACCCACCCGGACGGAAGTCGGTGACGATGTCGACGTGTTGGGCTGAGCGATTGAGGACGCCACTCTCGGCGAGGGCGTCGATCTTCGCTTTCCCTTCCTCTGAGGCCGGGTCATCGACGTAGCAATCCTCATAGCTCGCACCGATCGCAATGTGCAGCGTACCGCCCACCTTCTCGACGAAGAGCGGGTGCTTGAGGACGCGGTCCAGTCCGGGGTTCATTCCCAGAGCAACCTCGCCAAGGCGGTGCGAGCCGTCGTCGGTCTCGATGATCGCGGCCAGGTGCTCATGGCCCTCGTCCGCCTTGTACTCAACGATCTTGCCGCCCTCGAATCGCAAATAAATGCCGCCGATGTCATTCCCGCCGTAGTTCACCGGCAGATCGACAAAAATCTCACCCTCGGGGCTGTTGGCGTTCGGGCTCGTGAAGATCTCTCCGTCCGGGAAATTGCGGAGACCGTAGGACATGACCGCGTGGCCGTCCTCGATGTCGATCTCCAGTGCGAGCTCTCGTTCGTCTGTCGGGTGTTCGGTGACGATACGAATCCTCTTTCCCTCATCGATCACCGGAGCGAGACGCTTCTCGGCTTCGAGCAGCGGTCGTGGATCGGTGGTCGAAGCTCCGACAATGAACTGTTTGTAGGTGTCGAAGTCCATCTCCTCGAGCTCGGCCGACGCAGCGGTCGGAAAGAGAGTTATCACCCATGGTTTCGACAGCCTGATATTGGCGAACGGGCGGTCGGCCGCCGCCAGCGCCTGAGACTGATCGGCGGAGAGGCCCATAAACTGCTCCGGGTCCTCGGCGCCGAGGACCTCCACATACTTGGTCATGCTCTGGTAACGCTGTTCGTGCCACTCGGGCACAGCCGCCATTTGCTCTTCGCTGGCTGTGCGCGCCATCTCCGCCGACCAAATGCGCCCCCGTTCGTTGTTCGGAGGTACGACGAAGACGTCGGGCATGCCACCCGCCTCGATCACCTTGCGTTCCAGAACCGCCATCAGGGGCCAGCAAACGGACTCGCCTTTGATCATGACCCGGTCGTCCGAGGTGATGCCACCAACCGAGTGGTCGAGCAGGAATCCAGCCCATATCTCAAGGTCTTTTTTATCGATCATCGTTTCTCCTCGTACTGCGGCCGCAGCGCAGCTCATTGTAGCCGTTCGGCCTCCCGTCCGCACCCTGAGGTCTTGGATCGTGCTAAGGTCCGGGCGCCTCCGAAACTGGGAAGTATTGCCGGAGGCCACCCAAAGGAGGAATCAGATCATGCGTAAAATCTCCGTACCAGTAATCTTCGTGGCAATCCTCGCAACCATCGGCTGCGCGGGGCCTCAGGCCGACACCGAGGACAACCGCACCGCGCCGTCAAAGACATACACCATGGAGCAATTCATGGAAACCATCAGCATCGGCGGCAACTCTTTCAACCCGACCGAGGCCAGGTTACTGGTTTCGAGCAACGAGACTGGTATCTACAACGTTTACGAACTCGACCTCGCGTCCGGCGAGCAAATCCCGGTCACCGAGGGTGATGACACCACATTCGCGGTCGGCTACATGCCGGACGACGGGCGGATCCTGTTCACCCGTGACCAGGGGGGTAACGAGATCAACCACCTCTACCTCCGGGAGCTTGATGGCACGGTGAGGGACCTCACCGAGGGGGAGGAAACCAAAGAACAGTTCGCTGGTTTCAGCAACGACCTCTCGACCTTCTACACCCTCAACAACGGACGCGATCCCAAATTCTTCGATCTGTTCGAATGGGACGTCGCCACTCTCGAAAACCGAGTGGTCTACCGTAACGAGACTGGGCTCGACCCCGAAGCCGTGACCCCCGACGGTCGCTGGATCGTGCTGTCCAAGACCAACACCACCAATGATTCCGATCTCTTCGTTCTCGATCTTTCGCGCGGCGGTGACCCGGTCCTGATTTCTGGGCACGAGGGCCCGGCCAACTTCGCGGCAGAGGACGTGAGCGTGGACAGCACCATGCTCTACTACACCACGAACATCGACGGTGAGTTTGCGACGCTGAAGCGATACAGCTTCGTCGATGGAACGCACGAGGAGGTCTTCTCCACCGATTGGGATGTTTCGTACGCGTATTTCAGTCGTCTCGGAACCTACCGAGTGATCGGCACCAATGAGGACGGCTACACCAAAATCCGGATCACCAACGAGACGACAGGCGACAAGCTCGACATACCAAACCTCCCGGAGGGCACGGTGACCGGCGTGGCCTTCTCGAATTCCGAACGACTCATGAAGTTCACACTCTCGAGCGACACCATGCCCGGCAACCTTTTCCTCTACGACGTCGAGTCCGGCGACCTGAAGCAGCTTACAGACACCCTCAACCCGGAGATCGACCCGGCCGATCTGGTGGCCAGCCAGGTCGTGCGGTTCACCGCCCGCGACGGCATGACCATCCCCGGTCCTCTGTACAAGCCCATCGGCGCCAGCGCCGACAACAAGGTTCCCGTTGTCCTTTCGATCCACGGCGGACCCGGCGGACAGAGCCGGGCAGGATATCGCGCCTCCCGGCAATTTCTTCTCAACCATGGCTACGCCGTCTTTGCGGTCAACAACCGCGGTTCTTCCGGGTACGGCAAAACCTTCTATGCCTCCGACGACAGGAAACACGGTCGCGAACCCCTGTGGGACTGCGTGGATGCCAAGGAGTACCTCAAGACCCTCGACTGGGTCGATCCCGATCGGATCGGCATTATGGGCGGATCCTACGGCGGGTACATGGTTCTGGCGGCCCTCGCGTTTGAGCCCGAGGAATTCGCAGTCGGAGTCGACATCTTTGGCGTTTCCAATTGGATCCGTACTCTCAAAAGCATCCCTCCCTACTGGGAGAGCTTCCGGGAGGCTTTGTACGCTGAGATCGGTAACCCGGAAACAGAAGAGGATTTCCTTTACGACACTTCCCCGGTTTTCCATGGAGACAAGATCACCAAACCGTTGATCATCCTTCAGGGCGCAAACGATCCACGTGTGATCAAACCGGAAAGCGACGACATGGTGGCAGCGATCGAGGCCAACAACGGCATCGTCGAGTATCTGGTTTTCGACGACGAGGGACACGGCTTCACGAAAAACGACAACAGCATCGAGGGGTGGAACGCCATCCTGTTGTTCCTCGACACTCATCTCGCGGCCGCAACCGTCAATTGATCGTCCGGGGTCTGCCAAATCGACCCGAGCCACGACCGTGGCTCGGGTTTTTTTATTTCGAGAATCGTTCGAGGCCAAATCGTTTGCTGAAGATGCGGTCGCGGAGCCGCACCGGAAGTAGCCCGATCACCGGCAGACGGACAGAGTGCTTGCCGGCGCGGAAGATTGCCGGCGGCGAAGATGCCGTGACGGCCTCCACGACTCGACGAGCGAATTTCGCCGCCGGCATGGAGCCCTCCTGCGAGGCGCCGGCCCGCGCCTCGATAGCGTCGTAAATCTGCGAGTACAGAGACCCTTTTCTGTACCTGTCGATAGCCTTCGACGCGCGCTCGCCGAAGCTTGATTCGATAGCCCCGGGTTGCACCTCGATCACTTGAATTCCGAACGGCGCCATCTCCATGCGCAGGGCATCCGAAATGAGATGGATGGCCGCTTTGCTGCCGCAGTACGCGCCTCCGAAGGGTGTTGCTGTCACACCGGAGACGCTGCCGATGTTCACGATGCGGCCACCGCTTCTTTCCACCATGTGAGGTACGACAGCACGGATCATGGCGACAACACCAACAACATTTGTTTCCAGTTGGGTTCGAAGGTCTTCGAGTTCGATTTCCGCGACCGGCCCGATCAGCGCGTAACCCGCGTTGTTGACGACGATGTCGATTCTCCCGTTCAGGGCGTACGCATTTTTCACCGCATTCTCAACGGAGTGTTCGTCGGTGACGTCAAGCTGGAGGATCTGAGTGGAGTCATCGCCGAGATCTTCGATGGACTCGAGCCTGCGCGCAGTAGCCACCACGCGGTGCCCGGATGCCGCAAACTCCCGCGCCAACGCCCTTCCGATCCCCGACGAACAACCCGTGATCAGCACCACCTGGTTTTCCTTGCGGGCCATTTCCCATCCTCCTTGAAAGCACCTTGATCCTACCGCCTCGCCTGACGACGCGATACACTCAATGGATGAGTCCCCGAATTCATCTCGACGATTCCGCCTCTGGTGGAGCGATTGTCGCCAACCCTGGGTGTGAGATCCCACCTCCCGGCACCCGCCAACTCCTTGATGCAGACTGGGAGGACTCGAAGACCGAGCCCCTGATGTTGTACGTGGCCGAGGAGCCTCGCGTCGGCCTTGAGTTCGCCTATCACGGGCTGAGTTGGCAAATCGTCGACTATAAGGATGGCTGGGTAGCTCGCCTGCTCGTGGATTAAAAGAGCTGTGTTGATTCCAGCGCGCTGGCAGATCCTGGGTTAAGAGTTAAGGGTTAAGGGTTAAGAACTTAACTCTTTACACTTCACTCTTAACTCCTTCTCGGACCTGCGCTCCCAGTCAGCAGTATTGAGTGCCCGGTTCTCGCAGACACGCCAGCCCGCCTCTAGTATGATTCCCGGCCATGGAAGCCGACAACCAGCCGATGGATTCACCGCTCTTCGACGACCTCCGCGATCTCCCTCCGGAAACGGCGGCCGAACGCCTCGCGAAGGCGATCGATGCACCGCCTCGAGACGAACATTGGAGTTTTGAAAACGATTCAGCGGCGATCGAAATCCTGGCCGACCGGCGGGTTGGCGATTCGATGCTCGATCACATCCCGTTGCCGGCGCTCGAGGCGCTGGCCGTTCGTTGCCTGCATCGACTCCGGAACGGGATCGAGGGCTCCCGCCAATCTACGTGGAGGCTTCTCGATGTACTGCGCCGCAGCGTCCTGCTATGTCGAATTGTCGAAGCGGATGCGGTCGACCAGTGGTCAAACACGATTCTCCACCTTGTTGAAGACTCGCACTTCACTTTTAGCGCCCTCTTCCATCAGCGTGCACAGGGCTACGGAGAACGGGTCCTTTTTCGAGTTCCGACTCACGGGACAAGCCGCTCGATCAGTTGGCGGCAGGTCGCCGGCAGGGTCGACCTGATCGCACGCAGTCTGCTTGCCCTGACCGGAACCACCAACGACCGGCCAATCGCCATTCTCTCCACCAACAGCCTCGAGATGGCGCTCGTCGATCTCGCCTGTCTGACCTCCGGGATCGTCAATATCATGGTCCCGGCCACCGCCTCCGAAACCGACGTCGCCTACATTCTCGAGCACGCAAACGTTGGTGGGCTTGTCGTCTCCGACAATGAACAGCTCCAAAAAGTCCTCAATGTCCGAGACCGTCTCCCCGACCTCGGACCCATTGTCGCCCTCGACCCGTCTGCCTCTGCCGCCCGAGGGGTGATCGGCTTCGAGCAGCTTCTCGCAAGGTCCTCCGAGGTATCTGCTGCAGTACTCGAGGAGCGTCGCGCCGAACAGCGGATCGACGATCTGGTCACAGTTATGTACACCTCGGGCACCACCGGCACTCCCAAGGGCATCTGTTTCAACCATCGCAACATCGTTTTCAAGCGTTTTGCCCGCGCCCTGGCCTTGCCCGAAATCGGCGAGCGCGATCGCTTCCTCTGCTACCTGCCGATGTTCCACACCTTCGGCCGTTTTCTCGAGATGACCGGCTGTATCTTCTGGGGAGCGACCTACTGCTTCGCGAGGAACCCCGGGATCGAAAACCTGGTGCAGGAGATGCGGGCGCTGGGAATCACCGTTTTCATCAGTATCCCGATGAAATGGATGCAGCTCTATGACCTGGTGCGCCAGACCGTTGACGTGGTAACGGCTGATGACGAGGAGATCCAGGTTGTCGTTCGGGAAACGGTCGGCAAAGACCTGCGATGGGGTCTCTCGGCAGCGGGCTATCTCGACCCGGAAATCTTCCGTTTCTTCCAACGACACGGCGTCGAGCTGATGAGCGGCTTCGGGATGACAGAGGCAACAGGCGGAATCACCATGACACCCCCAGACGGTTACAAGGAAGACTCGCTGGGGCCTGCACTCCCGGGCATCGAGATTGCCCTCGCCGATGACGGCGAACTCAAGATCCGTGGACCCTACGTCATGCAGGGGCTCCTGAATCCACCCGAGGAATCCCAGCCCTATGACTCGGAGGGGTGGTTTCCGACCGGCGATCTCATGGAGCAGGACCTGGATGGTTTCATCCGCATCGTCGACCGCAAGAAAGAGATTTACAAAAACATCAACGGTCAGACGATCGCCCCGCAAAAGATCGAGAACCTCTTCCGCGATTTTGATTCGGTGGGTCGGGT
>Ga0224513_10000099_pt1 | contig 27389 bp, 19 predicted proteins | sample SF_May12_sed_USG_5_FD_169109 | JGI IMG/M metagenome (GOLD analysis project Ga0224513, IMG submission 169109) | Sediment microbial communities from San Francisco Bay, California, United States - SF_May12_sed_USGS_21 | ecosystem: Environmental > Aquatic > Marine > Sediment | place: USA... | reverse complement strand
GGAAGAACATATTTTAAAGAAACAAGAGAACGCCCGTTTGAAAAAAAGGGGGGGCGGTGCGCTTTTAGATGTGGGATGCTATGGCGTCAGCGTCGCACGATGGATGATGGAAGAAGATCCTGAAAGTATTCAAGCCTCTGCACATTTTAACTCCGAAGGTGTCGATATACACACGGTGGGTGTTTTGCACTTTCGAAACGGCGGCCTGGCAACTGTTGAAGCCAGCTTTATTAGTTCACTGCAGCAAACATATACCATCGTCGGTGAAGACGGTTCCATTGAACTTCCACACAATGCCTTTATTCCATGGGAAAAAGACGCGACTTACCTTCATCGAGGCAGACATGAGGAAATCGGTAGACAAATAGTTATTCCGGGTGCCGACGAGTATCGGTTGATGGTTGAACATTTTTCAGACGTTTTAATCCATGGGTCGTCACCTTTGGTCCAAATTCACGACAGTATACAAAACATGCGGGTACTGGATGCATTGGCCGAGTCAGCAAGATCCGGACAAATGGTCGTTATACCTGAAAAGCAAACTTAACCTAAGCTGAGCGTTCCAAATTCTTGAAATGGTTAATTTAACAATATTTTTAAGGTATTCTGATATTTTGAATTTCAATAATTTGAAACCCTACGGGATTTCCAATTTCACCGCATCTACTGCGTCAGATGCCATTCCGCATAGACGACTATAGCGAAACAACATCTTCTCCCGCGGAGCGGGATTTCGCAATGCTCAAGACTTGTCGTAACGAAGCGGAGATCCCGCCATGCGGGGCTTATCTGCCTGCCCTGTGAAATGCAGAGCCTATTTCTCCGGGGCGGCAAACTTGAAAATCGCTCAGCTTAGGTTTAACCTGAATTCATTTATAAATGTCGATGAGCCTGAATAAACAAAGAATAGAAATCAAAAGAGAGCCTTTTGAGCGTTTAGAGTCTATTTTTCTAAACAATAAATTCAATCTTGATTGGAACTGTTTGTTTGTTCTTCCGCTGTGGCTGAAAACCTGGTGGGATACTTTTGGCGACAATCACGACCCTGAAATTCTGGCGGGATATCGTCAAGGGAAATTAATTGGCCTTGCCCCTTTGCGTATACAAGAGAAAACAGCGCGGTTCATTGGTGGAGAAAATGTGTGCGATTACCAGGACATGATCGTAGCGTCAAATCATCACCTTGAATTCTTCAAGGCAATTCTAACCCACCTGGAAAAAAAGGGGATACGGTCTCTTCAATTGAGAACGTTAAGACCCGATTCCATATCGCTAACCCAATTGCCGAATCTGGCAAAACAAATGGGATATGCTGTTGTTTACGATCAAGTGGCGTATAGCTATGAAATAATATTACCGAGCACCTGGGAATCATATCTCCAAATGCTTGCAGGTAAGCAGCGCCACGAAATTCGCCGCAAATTAAGACGCCTAAACGAGACGGGTGAAATCCGTTTTCGTGTCATTAAACGACCGGATGAAATTTCAGAAAATATGGACACCTTTTTTTCTATGTTTAAAGCCAGCCGACCGGACAAGTCCGAATTTTTAACCGACCAAATGGTATCTTTTTTTCTCTTGTTGGCCCAAAGAATGGCGCAGCGAGGGTTTTTAAGAATGTCTTTTTTAGACATTGATCAGGTGCCGGCTGCAGGTGTTATGTGCTTTGATTACAATGATACGATTTTTCTGTATAACAATGGATATAATCCTCAATTTAGCAATCTGAGTCCCGGGTTTCTCAGCAAGGTGTATAGTATCAGAAACAGTATTGACCAGGGAAAGCTTCGATACGATCTATTAAAGGGTGATGAAGGGTATAAAAAACGTCTGGGGAGTACACCGGTGCCGTTGTATCATTTGAAAATAGATCTTGAAGGATAAATCAGGGATCGGGGTGTTTTGATTTGTCGAATCGCTCCATGGATAATCTTTTTTGAAAAGCGTGTAAACTCGTGGTTAAAGGATCGTAAAGAAATAACAGGTTTCGATATAATAACAATAAGTTCGTCTTTAAACAACCAACTTCTATTCGTGAAATATTTCGGCATGCGTCTGTTATTTCTAACGATCCCTAAACCACTCAAACAGTACACGCTTTTCAAAAAAGATTATCCATTCCGCTGACAAATACATTTTACAAACGAAACTCCCCGACCCCTCAATTAATGCGATAAGAGGTGAGAAGAATCAAATGAAGTGGCGTCGAACAGGATTAGAAATTGCCATGCTCAGCATCCATTCAAGTCCCATTGGTGATTTGGGGACCCAAGATACAGGTGGAATGAGCGTTTATGTTCGGGAAATGGCCAGAGAATTGGGCAGAAAGGGCCATCATATCGACATCTTTACACAGCACAATGTCGGAAAGCACGATCCGGTCATATATTTATACGACAACGTTCGGCTCGTCCATTTATCAGGGGAAAAACGCGGGAATATGGCCAAATCCTCTCTCTATGAGGTTTTGCCGCAACTATTTAACGAATTAGAATCCTTTCGAATCAAGGAAAACATCACGTATGATATTATCCACAGCCATTATTGGCTCTCAGGGGTTTTAGGGCTCAAGCTCCAGTCATCCTGGAATGCGTATCACCTGATCACGTACCATACCATCGGCGCTGTGAAAAACTTAACCTGTCCAACTGAAAATGCGTCCGAATTACGGCTGACAAACGAAAATAAACTGGCAAAGCTGTGTGATCGAATTGTCGTTCCTACCTTAAAAGAAAAGGAACATTTAATCCGATATTACCATGCACCTGTTGATAAAATTCGGATTGTTCCGTGTGGTGTTAACCTTGAACTTTTCAAGCCAATGGACAAGTTATCCGTTCGCCGACAATTGGCGTTTCATGTGGATGATCTCATTGTCCTATATGTGGGACGATATACGCCTATTAAAGGACTTGATCGTTTGTTCAAAGCTTTTCGAAACCTTACGCATCTTTCTCATCTTCGACTTGTTATGGTGGGAGGTGACGGCCAACACTCCCCCATGTTGAAACAGTTACAATCCCAGGCAAAGGCGCTTCATATCGAAAAACGTCTGATGTTCGCCGGAAGTGTGGATCAGGAAACCCTGCCACAATATTACAATGCTGCGGATGTTCTTGTTCTGCCGTCATATTACGAAAGCTTCGGTCTTGTAGCACTCGAGGCATTGGCATGCGGAACGCCTGTGGTGACCACTTCGGTCGGCGCAATGGAAGATATTGTAAAAGACGGCGTTACAGGATATGTGGCAAAGGATGCGGATCCGCAACATTTTGCCGGGTGTGTCGAAGCCATCTTGCTAAAGCAAAAGCAAAACGGTCTCTCACCCTCTAAAATTAGAGCTTCCGTGTCCGAATTTACATGGTCAAGGTCCGCTTCCGTGTTACTCGATGCATACCAGTTGGCATCGGCGGACAAATCGTAAATAAGAATTAGAAAATAGATAACCGCAAATGGACCTGCCCGCCATCGCGAGCCTTGAGCTCGTTCAGGCGAGGCGGGCGGGCGCAACTGTAATTAGAAGATGAGAAGGTCTCGGGAAACAGGAAGTTAAGAAGGTTAGAAAATCAGAAGGTCGGAGGCTCTAAATCATACCAACCTTCCCACCTTCTTGCTCTTTATCTTCCTATTTTCTCTTTCCTCTTTTCTATTCTGACGAAGAGGACCAGGTTTTCAATGTAAAAAATATAAAAGGTGATCCAATATGTTCAATAAATCCGAGGTAATGGTCATTTCAGCGCATCCGGATGATTCAGAATTCGGTGCCGCGGGTTCTGTCGCCAAGTGGACCCAAGAAGGCAGACGTGTCGTCTATGTGGTGTGCACCAGCGGGGACAAAGGTACCGACAATCCGGACATACCCCCCCAACAGCTTGCAAAAATTCGAGAAAAAGAGCAAAAAGATGCTGCTGCCGTATTGGGTGTCTCTGATGTCGTTTTCCTTCGATATCCTGACCAGGGACTCGAAGATACATCGGATTTCCGAAAAGCCATTGTAAGACAAATCCGAACATATAAACCGGATGTGGTCGTAACATCAGATCCTTACAGGCGTTACATCTGGCACAGAGACCATCGCATCACCGGACAGGTAACGCTGGATGCGGTCTTTCCTTATGCCCGCGATCTGCTGGCATATCCGGATTTAATCGAAGAAGGGCTCAATCCCCATAAAGTGAAAAAAATCCTGTTTTTCGGAACCGAGGACGTCAATTTGAGAATTGACATTACCGAAACCTTTCATCTCAAACTTGAGGCATTGCGTTGTCACAAAAGCCAAATTATCCAGCTTGGCATCCCTGATCTGGAAAAATGGCTTTGGCAGCGATGCCAGAAAATGGCCGAAGGCGAATATTTTGAGATCGCCGAAGCGTTTCATCAGGTGGAGGTGGCCTATTGAACTTTATTTCGTCATAAAAAACATGGTTCTCTGGGTCAGGTCAGAGTTCTCTGGCTCTGCAAAAAGAATTGCTGCAAGAGTTTGAAGTGAACTAAAGCCTGCCCTGGTGCGAATCGTTAATATATTGATCTGACCTATGTGCCATTTCAAACATATCTTTTAAGTAAAGAGTGATGGTTATCGGTCTGGGCCAGGGTTTAAAGTGAGCTAAAGTTAAGGAATTCTGTAAATTATATAAAAACATCGGAGCGAAGCGACTCCATAACTTTAGGCACTTTAGATCACTTTAGGCACTTTTAACTTGTCTGGCTTTCAGGGAAACAGTTCCTTTTTTGGGGGTAAACCAATGCCTGGTCCTTTGGGGCAGGATTCTTTACTATTAATCACATTCCCTGTAACAATCCTTCGCTGTTATGTAAAAAGCTGAATAGGATTATCACGACAAGTGGATCGTTGGGTTAAAATAGGCGATGGACGGACGCTCATCTTTTTTATCCGTTGAATAACAAAAGGTCGTAATTGAGGAAGTGGCAGGATATTCCTCTAAGATTCCAAGGGTTGTGAATCTTTCCTTGTAATAAGGTGTCAAGGGAAAATCACTCGCCCACAACACCATAAATAAAATAACGTCGCCGTGCGTCACCGCAACAACATGCTTTCCGAAACAAGCTCGGCGGATTCTGGATAAAAACTTATTAACCCTCAGCAATATGTCTTCCGGTTGCTCATATTTCGAATCAACACCGCTATAAACATCTCCGTTTCTTAAATCAACCACATCCGAAGACTGACCTTGAAACGATGTATACACCTCTGTGATTAAGTTTGATTGCCTCAACTTGAGATGATGATATTTAAGGATTTCAGCTGCTGTTTGGCGGCAGCGAAGCAGGGGGCTGCTTACAATTTCTTTAATGCTCAGGTCCTTTAACGCCCGGGCTGTGAGAGCCGCTTCAAGGTGCCCTCTTTTGCTGATTGAAAAACCGGGCAGACGGCCATAAAAAATATTTGATGGATTATGCACGCTGGCATGTCGAACCAAAGAAATGCGTGTGGCTGCATGTTGTGGGATAATTCCGGTTTGTATCATCTAACCACTTTGCGACCTTTGAAAGATGTGGGTTTATGTTATGAAAGCTTATTTGTTTGAAATAAAATCTTTGAGCAACAAAAAGGCCTCATCATCAACATATTGAACCGGTGGATGTTTGCAATAATAGGCTGAAGCCGCCTCTAATACGCCGCCGATATTTCGTTCGATTGCCAATTTGCATAACCGGATGCAATCGATGGCAGCGCCGGCGGAATTGGGAGAATCTTCAACAGACAATCGAAGTTCGACATTTACAGGGATATCGCCAAAAATTCGTCCTTCCATCCGAATAAAGCACACTTTGTTGTCATTGAGCCATGGGACATAATCACTGGGGCCGATGTGTATGTTGCGGTCTTCGAGCTTTCTGCTTAAAACAGCCTGCACTGCCGCTGTTTTCGATTCCTTTTTTTTATCAAGCCGATTCCTGTTTAACATGTTTAAGAAATCGGTGTTGCCTCCCGTGTTGATTTGATAAGTCTTTTCCAGTTTTACACCCCGTTTTTCAAACAGGTTCGCCAACGCGCGATGAACAATCGTAGCCCCAAGCTGGGACTTGATATCGTCTCCGATGAGTGGAATTCCACTGGATTTAAATCTTTTTGCCCAAGAAGGATCACTGGCAATAAAAACAGGAATATTGTTGATAAATGCCACACCGGCCTCCAGGGCGCATTCAGCATAAAACCTTGATGCCTTTTCTGAACCCACAGGCAAATAATTTAACAGCATTTCCGTCCCGGAATGCTTTAAGATTTCGATAACGTCGCTTTTGGACGGCTCCTTTTTATCACAAAGCAAAAAGGTGTAGTCCGATTCATAATTCTTCATATGTTCGGAAAAACCGTCCAATATTTTTCCCATGGATACCCTTACGTCGGCTTTTGGCATCCTATCCACAAATTTTTTGGTGCAGTTGGGTCGCTGGAAAATGGCGTCATGAAGATCTTTACCGACTTTTCTCTGATCGACATCAAATGCCGAAACAACTTCAATATCAGCAGGCGTGTAACCATTGATCGACCAACTTAAAATTCCGATGGCATTATTGCGGTTTCTTCCTTGGTAGTATATTATTCCCTGCAAGAGAGAACTTGCACAATTGCCAACTCCGATGATACCAATTTTTATGGGTGTCATATTATAATCCAAACAAAGGGGCGAACAATTTAAATTCGTAAATTTCAGGTTTTACCGCAGCATCATAGATTTCGAGTGATGATCTTCAAACTTATCCTTTACAACTTGCATTATTATAGTAAAATTTTCAACATAAAACTTAAGATTCTTTCACCATTAAAGAGGCTGTCAATGAGGCAAAAGCAACCTTGATAGATATTGTGAAAATAATTGAAAGGAAACGATCCAAATTACTAACAGGGGTTGAATAACGCAAAGATGATCTGTTTCTTATTCTTGAAAGGTGAAAAGCGGTTAAAAAATAATTGTAGCAACACTGGTATATCTGTGTTTGACTGCTCTTTCGGCCTGGAGTCAGGATGCCATTTTGCTTTAGCCTGGGACTTTCCGAGAAATGATGATACTGTTTGACAGATAATCGGTGCTTTTTTATGATTTGTAATATTCTATTTTACGGAGGGCGATGATGACACAGGAAATAGTGGCGCCACTTGACGGAAAGGTATTTCAACTGAAAATAAATCCGGGGGATAAGGTAGAAGAAGACGAGGAAATCCTGGTGATTGAAGCCATGAAGATGGAAACACCCATATTTGTCCCCTGTGACGGGGTTGTCAGAGAAGTCAACGTCAAAGAAGGGGAAGAAGTGGCGGAAAACGATGTTTTGGCCATTATCGACGAAAAACACATCGAGGTTTAAACCATGAAACCCTATTTTGAAAAAATGACTGAATTTGGCAATGCCCTGAAAAAAGGCCGAATAAAGAGCACGGAAGAAAACCTTAACAGCATCAAAAAGATCGAAGAAGATGTCGCTGATGAAGTAAATCGGGTCAAACTGGCCGGGTTCCCTGAAGAGAAGATTAATGCCAGGGGACAGATGACCGTATGGCAGCGTCTTGAATACCTTGTCGATCCCGGCACCTGGTGTCCTTTGCATACCCTGTACAATCCAATGAACAATGCAGAAGGAACGACCAACGTAATCGATGGTATTGGAAAAATTTCCGGGAAATGGTCGGTAATCATCGGTTTTGACAACAAGGTGATGGCCGGGGCATGGCTGCCGGGACAGTCTGAAAATATTCTTCGGGTGACCGACCTGTCCAAACGGTTAAATATTCCTTTGGTCTGGCTGGTTAATTGCAGTGGCGCCAAATTGACTGAACAGGAAAAATTCTATGCCAATCGTCGTGGGGCCGGAACCCCTTTTTTCAGGCATGCCGAACTTGAACAAATGGGAATTCCGGTGCTGGCCGGCATCTATGGCACCAATCCGGCCGGCGGCGGATATCAGAGCATCAGCCCCACCATACTCTTTGCGCACAAAGACTGTAATATTGCCGTGGGTGGTGTCGGCATCGTTAGCGGCATGGCACCCAAAGGAGAATTTAATTTAGAAGCCGCAGAAGAAATCATCGAAAAAGCAAAACAGTTTCGGGCCAAACCACCCGGATCGGTGAACATCCACTATGATGAAACCGGTTTTTTTAGATATGTGTTTGAAGATGAAACCGGTGTGTTGGACGGACTAAAAGATTATATGAAAGATATGCCGGCATATCATCCAAAATTTTTTCGGGTTACTAAACCGAAAGAACCCCGATTTCCAATAGAGGATCTTTACCGCTTGATTCCCTTAAATCCCAAAAGAGTATACGATTTTGACGAGGTACTGGCCAGGCTGGTGGATTCCAGCGAGCATATGGAATTCCGTCCTGATTACGGCCCGGAAGTATATGCGGGATTATGTAAAATCAACGGATTCCTGGTGGCCTGCATAGGAAATAGACAACAATATCTTGGCAGGAACTATCCGGAGTATGCCGACTACCCGGGCATGGGCGGGAAACTCTACCGCCAGGGGTTGATAAAAATGAACGAGTTCGTGACCCTTTGCGGCAGAGACCGGATTCCTGTTATCTGGCTCCAGGACAGTTCAGGACTGGATGTGGGAGATTCGGCTGAAAAAGCGGAACTTTTGGGTCTGGCCCAGGGGTTGGTCTACTCGATACAGCAAACGGACGTTCCCATGATGCTGTTGCTTCTCAGAAAAGGAACGGCGTCGGCACACTATCTCATGGGCGGACCCACCGCCAACCGGCACAATGCCTTTACCCTGGGAACCGCAGCCAGTGAAATATATGTCATGCACGGGGAGACGGCTGCGGTGGCCACTTACTCCCGGAGGCTGGTCAAAGAAAAAGAGGCAGGCAGGCCTTTGAAACCTATCATCGAAAAGATGAACAAACTGGCCAGGGAGTATCACGAAAAATCAAGGCCGCTGTTTTGTGCGAAAAACGGTCTTGTGGATGAAATTTTACCGCTGTGTGATTTGAGAAAATACCTTGTGGCCTTTACCGGGGCAGCCTATCAAAATCCAAAATCCATCTGCCCCCAGCATCATATGATCCTTCCTCGGATTATCAAAGGGTAATTCTGTCCACTGAGTTTTGACGAATGCAGGTCTTGTGGAATTCCTGATTTCTCAGTATTCTAATGATTATAAATAACTCTATAAAATGAAATTAATGGACGACTATCGATAAGGAGCGAAAAATGGCAGTTAATACTTTTGGATGGTGTGGAAAGATTCTCAACGTTGACCTGTCAAATTCTCGGGTCACTGAACGTGATACCATGGACTATGCGGAACGTTTTCTTGGTGGACGTGGCATTGCCACACGGATCTACTGGGAAGAAGTCGGACCTGATGTGGGTGCTTTTGATCCGGAAAATCGCCTGATACTCATGAGTGGCCCTTTAGGCGCTACCGGTGTCCAGGGCGCCTCCCGGTTTGAGGTCGTAGGGAAGTCGCCCATGTTGCTGCCGGAAGGATTCTGTTACGGGAACCTTGGCGGATTTTTCGGCCCCTATTTAAAAAGGGCCGGCTACGACGGTGTTATCATCTCGGGGCGTTCTGAAAAACCGGTTTACCTGTGGATTCATGACAAGAAAGCTCAAATATTAGATGCGTCTTTGCTTTGGGGGAAGGGTGTTTATGCCGTTGGAGATATCTTAAAAGAAATGCATGGAAAACATGTACGATTCGTAACCACCGGTGTGGCCGGTGAAAACATGTGCCGCAGTGCCAATCTGATGACGGATAATGAAGGGAGTGCTACCGGGGGTTTTGGTGCGGTGATGGGATCGAAAAATCTTAAGGCCTTAGCGGTGTTGGGTACGAAAAGTCCTTTGGTGGCAAATTCTGAGAAATTAAAGGAACTCAACAAATTGGCCATCCATATGAATAAGCGTGACCCGATCCAGGTTCCTTTTCCCGAAGAACAAGTCCGTCGAACCGGTAAGTCATCTTGTTATCAATGCGGGCTCGATTGTAAATATAGAAATTCTTTTCGGACAGCATCCGGCAAGGATGTTGTCCGAAAATGTCAATCCATGTTTGTATATCTCCCATGGGTTTTCAGAAGACCGGGAGAATCGACGGAGACCGCTGTGGATGCCACGGGAATCTGCAATGATCTGTCGATCTGCACAATGGAAATGGCCAATATCATCCATTGGCTGGATAGCTGTTATCGGTCAGGATACCTTACCGACAAAGAGACCGGGTTGGATATTTCAAAACTGGGCACCCATGAGTTTTTTGAAAACCTTGCCAATATGATCGCGCATAGACAAGGATTTGGCGATATTCTTGCCGAAGGCCTTCTTCGAGCCGGAGAAAAGCTCGGAGATAAAGCCAAAGCCCATTTTGCAAATGAAGTGTCCGGCGTCGGAGATGGCGCCACTTATTCCGGGCGCGAATATCTTATGAACGGATTGTTGTACGCCCTGGAACCCAGACAGCCAATTGCCATGCTTCACGAAACAAGTTGGCTCACCGGATTATGGGTCATGAATCAGACCAACCCTGAATCTTCGCCGGTAACATCAGAAGTCTTTCGGGCGGCGGCGACAAAATTCTGGGGACATGAGAAGGCATGGGATCTGACGACGCATGAAGGAAAGGCCAGGGCGGCAGTCAACATAATGAATCGTACCTATGTGAAGGACAGCCTGCTGCTTTGCGATTCCAGTTGGCCCATAATGGTTTCTTGGAATACGAAGGATCACGTTGGAGATCCAGGTTTGGAAAGTCGAATATTTTCCGCAGTGACCGGCATCGAAACAGATGAAACTTTGCTAAATCAATATGGCGAACGAATATTTAATCTGCAACGAGGCGTTCTTTTACGGGAAGGTAGGCGCCCCAAAGCGGATGACGTTCCGGCAGAATTTAATTTTACGGATCCGGTTGAAACCGTGTTCATGAACCCCGATGTAATCGTCCCCGGGCCAGGGAAGGACGTCATCAGCCGAAAAGGTCAAATTTTGGATCGGGATGTATTTGAAGCAATGCAAAAGGAATTTTATGATCTTAGGGGCTGGGACAGTGAGTCGGGTTTGCAAAAGGTTGAAACCCTTGAACACCTCGGACTGTCCGACCTGGCACAGGATCTAAAACAGATCGACATGATCGCAAAGTAAGACTCAGCCGGACCGGTTCCAAGGAGTCTTAGCGACGTCCGAAAAAATATTTATGGATAAGGTCCGTGTGCTTGAAAACTGATTTATAAATGACGTCTAATCTTCCTCAGGCAGACGCACCACCAAAACCGGCTTTTTAGATCGCCGGACCACTCGCCGGGCGGTGCTGCCGAGCAGAGCGTCTTCAAGAATTCCATGACCTTGAGTGCCCATTACAATAAGATCGCAATTTCTTTTTTCCGCCTGTGTTAAAATCTCATCAGCCGGATGTCCCTTGATCACGAGAATTTCATCGGCTATAAAATCGTGATTTTCCTGACTCGATTTTGCATTCTCACAAAATTGATCCAGAACCTCTCTAATGGGAACGGAATCTCTTTTTTTACCGACTAGACTTTTTCTGGCCTCCTGATAGTGTTGCTTTTTGATTTCCTCCCAGCGCTCAGCCCCGATATATCCGACGACACCCTTGTCGACCAATTCCGGGGTTTCATCCAGCGTATGCAAGAGCGTTATGCTAGCCCCATAAAGATTGGCCAGGCTTACAGCATAGGCAAAAGCATGGCGTGCACTTTCAGAAAGGTCTGTTGCATACAGTATTCTTTTTATGTCAACTTTTGGAAGTATCATTTTCAAGCCTCATGAAGAAATGGTAGCGGCATCGCCGCGTTTATTTGAAATCACTTTACGATTTTATTTAGACTGCCGGCGCTTTTTTAAACATTCCTTTTATATACTTTATCCAAATACCGCTCATAACCCAGGAATAACAATATGTACCGACAAGGATGAGACCAAACGCCTTCACGATGTCCATGTGGCTGCCGTCTAGAGAAAAAGCCGGCACATAACCGAAAAGGAACGGTCCTAGATACAGAAATTTGGCGAACTTGAAAGAAGCAAATGCGGTTCTCCACATATTGGCCTTGGCAATGGTGGCCCCTGCAAATGCGGCGATGCACACCGGTGGTGTAATGTTGGAATCCTGTGATAGCCAGTACACGATCATGTGGGATGCAATTTCATTGACCCCGAGATGGACCAATGCCGGTACGGCCACAACCGCTGTAATCAGGTAGGCTGCAGTAACCGGGACACCCATTCCCAGGACTAGTGATGCCAAAGCAATCAGAAAAATGGTTAAAATCAACGACCCGCCTGCAAGTTCGATGACGATATCGGCAAAGGTGAGCACCAATCCGCTAAAGGTGAGCACGCCGATGATAATGCCGATGACACCGACGGTGGCGCCGATTTTGAGACTGTTTTCCGTACCTTCCCGGGAGGCTTCAACAAATCTTTTCAGACCAATTCGGGTATCCTTTCTGAACCAGCTGATGACAATGCAAGAGACAATACCCAAAATGGCGGAATAGGCCGGCGAATACCCCAGCAGCATGAAAATCGTGATCACAATCAGCGGCAACGTGTAGTACCACTCTTTTTTCAGGATCTCCATGGCAGGATGTTCACTTTTCTCGCCCTTGATATTGTACATCTTGGCCTCCCAGTGCACCATCTGATAAACACTTAAGACGTACATCAGGGCCGGAAAAATAGCGATCAACATAATCCTGGAATAGGGAACGCCCGTGAGCTCGGCCATGATAAAGCCCCCGGCGCCCATAATGGGCGGCATGAACATTCCTGATATGGAGGCCGCCGGCTCGATACCGCCGGCAATATGGGGTCTGAACCCCGCTTTTTTCATCATGGGAATGGTAAAGGCGCCCGTTGATACCACGTTGGCGATAGCGCTTCCTGAAATGGAGCCGAAAAGCCCGCTGGCAATCACGGCGACTTTACCGGGACCACCGGTTTTGTGCCCGACGGCGGCCAGAGGAAAATCGACGAAAAATTTTTGGGCACCGCATTTTTCTAAAAACGCCCCGAAAAGAACAAACAAAATTACATAGGTGGCCAAAACATTGGCCATGATGCCGAACACGCCGTCGCTCTTGTAGAAAATGCTGGTACACACGCCCTGAAATGTATCGCCGGCATGTGAAAAAAGATCGGGCGCATATTCACCATAGACCCCGTAAATAAGCAGCAATGCCCCCATGATAACAAAAACACTGCCGACCACCCGCCGGGCCAACTCGATTCCGATAAGAACACCGATAATGGCCACAAACATATCAAAAGGTGTCTCCGCACCGGTACGGTAGTTAATGGCTTCAAAATTGAGGATCCAGTATCCAACGCTGAAGATAGAAAGGAAGATCAGCAGATAGTCGACAATTCGCAAAAGTTTATGCTTTGATTTGTAAACGAGAAAGACGAGGATATAGGTGATGATGACGTATATCCCCCGGTGATACTGGGTAGACGCCGGTTTCAAAACTGCCGAATAGGAGTAGAATAGGACCAGGCAAACAGATAACACATCAAATATTATTTTCTCTATTTTGTTTAATTTTTCATACACCTTTATACCTCCCTCCATCACGAGTGATTGGTAGTCGTTACCGGATAAAAGATGAAGGGATTAAGGCAATGGATTAAGTTCATATCCTTAACCCATTACCTATAATCCATAACCTGCCTATCTTAAGAGTTATTGAATCATTGGAATTGGGGAGATTTAGAAAAAAATTGAACCAAACCCCTCAACCCCTTAATCTTATTTCAGCATCCCTTTTTCCTTCCAGAACTTTTCAGCGCCGGGATGGAACGGGGTGACGATGTTGGTGGCGCCAGTTTTCAGGCTCATGTGTTTAAAAGTCTTTTTCTGTTCAACCATGTGTTTCAGGCCCTCATCCGTGTAGATAATGGAAAGGAGCTTGTAAACCACGTCAGCGGAGACCTTTGAATTGGCCACCCACAGCGTGCTGTCCTGGAACGAAGGCGAGTCATAGTCTACTCCTTTGTATGTGCCGGCTGGAACTGCAAGTTTCCCAAAATAAGGGTACTTGTCGTAGAATCCGGAAGCTTCGGCATCTGAATCCAGGTTGACAAGGGCGATGTCGTTGGTCTGGGCCGCCATGATCACCGCGCCGCTGGGAAATGCCGTGAACAGCCAGAACGCATCCAGTTGGTTGTTCCCGAAGGCGGAGGCCGCATCATTGTAACCCATGGCATTCCGTTCAATTTTGTCCCAAACACCCATATGGGAAAAGAACAGCTCGCAGTTGGCAAACGCCCCGGAACCGGCGTTGCCGACACCCACCTTCTTGCCCACCAGATCTTTTACGCTCTTGACACCCGAATCGGCCCGAACCACTAGTTGGGCCGGGGCACCGTATAACCAGGCAACCGCTAAAACGTTTTCATATTTTTTGGGGTCTTTTTTCATCTGGCCGTTTCTTCCGAGCCAGACATGACCGGAATAGACCACTCCCATTTGCTGTCTTCCGGCGTTCACTTTTCTCAAATTTTCTACAGAACCCGCAGATGTTTGGGCTTTTACGCTATATTCTTTGATCTCTTTAACCGGTTTATACACCTGAATAGCGTTTGCAACCACCTGGAAGGTTCCGCCGGCCGGTCCACCGCCGAAAACAACTCTTTTTTTAGCAAACGAATCTGCTAAAAAACCAAAGGTTATAATTGAAAACGCACAAATACCAATAATAACAGTAAAAAATTTGCTTTTCATTGTAGTTTCCTCTTTATTTAGAATAATATTTATTGATCATAGTCCGTAAATTTTTATTTTTAATTTACCACCTCCTACTTTCTGTTAATTTGATTGAACATGTCGCCGTTAATCAGAACGCCTCCAATCAACAGGGCCAATAAACCTTGTCGTTGCAAGCGTTTCAGGCCAGACACATTCGAATTTTCCATCAATAATCTGAAGGACCTGTGTGGGAAGCCTGTTCTGTCGCTCGAATTTTTTATATGATTTAAATTTCACGGGTCCGAAAGGGGTCATCATATCGGTGCTATCCATTGCCATCCGGACACTATCAGGCCGAAATGATTCTGCGCGCTTTAAAACATCCGCTGCCACCAGCAGTGACGAATAGGCTTCGGCCCCATGATAGTCCGGAGGTATGGAATATATCTTGACATATCGGTTGTAATATTCTTTTGCTCCGGGATACTGCAATTGCTGGGTCCACAGCGTCGCTGTTAAGAGATTATTGGCGAATTCCCCGGCCTTGTTAATGAACTTTTTGTGGGTAAAACCGCCGGCTCCACCGCACAGATGGGAATCGATCTTTAATTCTTGGATGGTTTTGACCAGTAAGGCTCCATCATCGAGATAAGAAACCATATAGATCACATCCGGAAGCGCTTCCTTCACCCGGGCAACAATACGTTTGAAATAGTCCGGCCTCAGTCTTTCCTTGTGATAGGGCTCGATTCCGTTAAGATCAATGTCATTTTCACGGCAAAACCACATCATCCGTAAAGCCCCGCCGGTACCGTACGGACTGTTTTCATAAACGATGACCATGGATTTTGGCTTAATCTCTTTCAACAGGAAATCCTCCAGTCCTTTTGCATATTCGCTGGCCGGAGGATTCAGCCGATAGACATTTCGCCATTTCCTTTGCGTAATTCTGTCATCCGAAGCCGTGCATATCAGAAGGGGCGTATTCAATTTATCCGCAACCCGGGCCATATATACGGTATTACTGCTGTGATAAGCACCCACCAGTAGGATTGCCCCGGTTTTTTTAACCAATTCTTTAACGGCACTTTCTCCGGGTTTCCGCTTTCCCTGATCATTGGCGAATACAAGCTTTAGCGGCCTGCCGTTAATGCCACCGTTTTTGTTGACAACATCCAGCGCCATTTCAAACGAATTTTTCATCATGGCCGCATATGGAAACTTTTCCGAATGGAGAACGCCGACAACAACCGGTTCCAACGCCATCCCACTTTTCGGCGTTATGAAAACTCCTATGACAAAGAAAATAAAACATAGACAACCTGTAAGTTTTGATCTGTATTTCATAGGACACCCCCAGTTTATTGAGACCAAACAAAAGTAAACAGCGGTTTTGGTACAAAGAATGGAGCTGAAATCAGAAGAGGAGTAGCATTTACGGTATATTAAGAGGTACTAAAGAGTTAGAGAAGCGTCAATTGGAGTATTTCTGATTCTGTTGTCGGAAATTTTCTTACATACAAAAAAGATTTTAAGATTTAGTATGCGTTCACCGTTCTTCGTTAATCTCTTAACCCCTGAGGCCTGAACCTGTGAACGGTTACAATATTTATTACCAGAATTTTGAAGGAAATCGCAAGACTAAAAAGATAAAATTAGAATCCTGCGACAAACAAATTGGCTTTGGCGCATTTTTTCTTTAAAACTTTACTTGAACACTTTCTGCTGTTATTCTTTTTATATCTTTATTCCATCTGCTCACCCTATTCTTATAGGGTATGAGTTTCAACGAATCCATAAATTCGATTATTGAAACTGGTGTCCAGCCATAAATGAGAATTTTAGTTCAAGATCAAGCCTCCGGCCAGTGGGGCCTACGCCCCGGAGGGGCATGCGAAAAAATAACCGCCCCGTCGGGAAATCTATCGGGACAGGCAGGCATATAATTGATATTCCGAGGATTATTTTTTGAGCATCACCCCAGAGAAATAGGCTCCGCATTTCACAGGGCAGGCGCAGAGATTGGGCTAAAAGACCATTTATGGACGGACACTAACTATTAACCATATCGAATTTGACGTGGAGAAAATCAAACATGAAACTTCGCTTAATCCTCTTGGTGTTGTCTTTGCTTGCCTTCTTATCCGCTTCAACAGGGGGATACCTCTATTACTCATCGTTAAAGGAATCCGCACAAAAAGAATCGGAAAGGCAGACCTCAACACGTGCGGAAATGATTCGGAAAAACCTGTCTTCATTTCTTTCAGAAAGCATCAAACCGGTAAAAACCATGTCCGGGATGAAAGAATTTCGCGATCTTTTGATTCGACGCGATTCCAGTTCTTTTGACAAAGCAAATGCCATGCTCGACCATTTTAAAGCCTCCCTGGATGTAGACGTCTGTTACCTGATGAATTCTATAGGGAATACCATCGCGTCAAGCAACCGAAATGATCCTGACAGCTTCGTAGGAAACAATTTTGCGTTTCGGCCATACTTCAAGCAGGCCATCAAGGGTATCCCTTCCACTTACATGGCACTGGGCACGACATCCGGAAAACGAGGGGCATATTACAGCCATCCGGTTTATGCAGAAAGACAGGACTCTCCGGCAGGGATTGTTGTCATAAAGGCGTCCATCGAGCTTATCGAAAGCGAATTAACAACGACCTCAGGCGAAATTGCTTTAGTTACAGATCCCCAGGGTGTTGTGTTTATTTCTAATCAAAAGAACTGGCTCTACCATTCTATAAAGAAACATTCTTCCAAAGAGATATCTGATATTACCAAATCCCTCCAATTCGGAAATGGACCGTGGCGTTGGATCGGCCTGGAAATTAAAGGGAAAAAATACGCTGAGGATACCGAAGGAAACAAATATCTCATTCACCGGTTGGGTCTTTATAATTATCCCGGATGGGATGTCATCCATTTGTACAATCTCAAAGAAATATCCAAAATCTTTTCCAGCCCTCTGCTCAAAATTATAGAACCCATTATTATTGTGTTGTGTATTCTGGTAGGACTGGCGGTTTTTTTGCTTTACAAAAAGGCGAGTGATGAGCTTTTAAAACGTAAGACTTTTGAGAGGGCACTACAAAAAAGTGAAGTAAGGTACCGTTCCATTTATCATAATACCCCGGCCATGCTACATTCTATAGATCCAAACGGTTGCCTGATCAGTGTGAGTGACAATTGGTTAGAAATAATGGGTTATGAACGTGAGGACGTCATTGGTAAAAAGCTGACACGCTTTTTCACCCCGGACTCGAAGTCCTATGCTGAAACAGCCGTTTTCCCCGAATTTTTTAAGACAGGATTTTGCAAAGACGTTCCCTATCGGTTCGTAAAGAAAAACGGCGATGTCATCGATGTCCTTCTTTCCGCCATAGGTGACCGGGATGATGAAGGAAATATCACTCGATCTCTGGCCGTCTCCATTGACGTCACCGAACGAATCCGGGCGGAAAAAGACCTAAAACTCGCCAAGGAGGAGCTTAGTCGATACTCAAAAGATTTAGAACGTCAGGTACGAAAACGGACAAGAGAGATTAACAGTATTCTCCAATATACCCCTTCTGTTGTCTATATCAAAGACAATGAGGGACGGTATATTTTGGTTAATTCACAATTTGAGGAATTGTTTGGTGTTCAAAAGGATGAGGTTCGCGGGAAAACCGACTATGATATTTTCCCAAAAGAAGAGGCTAAACAATTTCGGAACAACGACCTGCAAGTCCTTTCACAAAGACGTTCCTGTCAGGTAGAGGAAGACGTTCATCAAAAGGATGGTATTCACACATATCTTTCTGTAAAATTTCCTCTCTATGACGAATCAGGTGACATCATTAGTGTTTGCGGAATTTCAACTGATATTACCGATGTCAAAAAGGCCCAGGATCAACTCAGGCGACTTTCGGGAAGCATAATGGCCAATCAGGAAAAAGAACGTGCCGCCATTGCCCGGGAATTGCACGATGAACTGGGTCAAGTCCTGACGGCACTCAACATGGACTCAGCCTGGTTGCATGATCGCCTGAAGGAGATAGATAGCAAAGCGGCTCAGAGGGCGTTGAGCATGGCCGAGCTGATCGATAAAACTATTGATGAAGTTCGGAGTCTGGCCATTCGTCTGCGACCGGGAGTTCTTGATGATCTGGGGCTTGTGGATGCTTTGGAATGGTATACTGCCGAATTTGAAAGACGTACCGGCATCACTTGTGTGTTTGAACACTTTAACATTCCGAACATCAGCGACAATATCGCTACCGCAGCTTACCGTATCGCACAGGAAGCGCTGACAAATGTGGCACGCCATGCTTCTGCAAGTCGAATAGAAGTCGATCTAAAGGAAAAAGAAGGAATTTTGTCGTTAACAACCGTCGATAATGGTATGGGATTTAACGCCTCGGAATTATCGGAAACAGAGGCCCTGGGGCTTGCCGGAATGCGTGAACGCGCCGTTCTTGTGAACGGCGTTCTTAACGTCCTATCCCAGCCGGGAGATGGAACCCGCGTTCATTTCAAGGTCCCCATTGACGGTCAAAAAAAGAGAGACCTTTGAAAAATGTTCAATTTTGTTTTAGTTTAAGGAAGGCGAAAGTTTTAACCAAAAAAATACATGGAGTATTTTGAGGATTTATCCGACAAAGTACGGTGGCGGGTTAAAATTTGAACCTGACGCAAAAATCGGGCAAAAGAGGATATTTTTCAAAGGTCTCAAGGGGGATGCATTGATCAAAGTCTTACTGGCAGATGATCACAGTATCGTTCGAGCCGGATTGCGCCGTCTTGTGGAAGAAAGTGGTGACATGGAGGTGATTGCCGAAGCAGCCGACGGTAAAGATGCGATTCATAAAGTCCACAAGTATGCTCCCGACGTGGCTGTCATCGATATCTCCATGCCGGGAATGGACGGATTGGAGGTTATCAGTCAGCTTCGTTCTTTTTACCCCAAACTGCCGATGATTATTCTGACCATGTACGAAGAAGAACAGTATGTGGTTCGGGCCATCGAAGCCGGAGCTATGGGGTATATTACCAAGAGATCAGCACCGGAACAACTTTTAAAGGCCATCCGCAAAGTACATGCCGGTTTTCGATATCTTACCGCCGAAGCCGCTGAATTGCTGGCGTTGAGAGTGGCCAGGGGGGCAGACAGTCGTTCTCCCCTTGACACTCTGTCCATGAGAGAACTTCAGGTGTTGAGGCGCCTGGCTATGGGGCATACCAATCGTGAGATCGCCGAATCCTACCATATCAGTATTAAAACCGTAGACACATACCGTTTACGGTTGTTAAAGAAACTCAACCTTCGAAACAACGCCGAGCTTTCGCGTTTTGCGATTCAAAATAAATTGATTAAACCCTAATTTTGATGAACTTCTGAAAAGTCAAAACTATACGGTAAAGTAAAAAGCTTCAAATTCCCCCGCATAAATATAGCGGGATAAAAAGGCGCGCAAATTCCGAGGCATGAGGAGTACTTATCGTATGCCGCGTGACGAGAAATGAAGCACAACGCAGAAGTTGGACTTTTTACGAAGCCGTCAATTTTGATTTTTGAAAAACCGATAGAATTCAGACTGGCCGCGTGGATGTGTTAAAATATGAGTGCTGGATTGTAAATAGAAAGTTATAATAAAATGGCACAATTTGAAACGCTTAATTTAGTTTGCTGTTTTATATCCCCAGATAAACCTCTCTCACATGATCGTTGGCCATCAGCTCCTTTCCAGTGCCCTCAAGAACGTTTCTTCCGTTTTCAAGGACATAGGCCCGATCGCACATGGCCAGCGTCTGGGTGACATTCTGCTCCACTAAAAGGATGGTAACACCTTCCTGGTTGATCTTTTTGATTAAATTAAAGATATCCTGTACCAGGATAGGTGACAAACCTAAAGACGGTTCATCGAACATCATCAACTTTGGACGCGACATCAATCCACGACCCACGGCCAGCATCTGCTGCTCGCCTCCGGACAGGGTACCGGCCATTTGCTTTCTTCTTTCTTTAAGTCTCGGAAACAGGGTATAGGCATATTCTATGGTTTCGCTTCGCTTACTCTTGGCTTCTCCGTAAAGGGAACCCATAATCAGGTTTTCCTCGACGCTCATCTCCGGAAAGAGACGTCTTCCTTCAGGAACGTGAACAATTCCCTGTTCGATGATCTTGTTGGGAGGCAAGTGGTCCAGGCGAATACCGTTGAATTCGATGGTGCCGGACGCCGGCGTTAACAGTGAGGAGATGGTTTTGAGTGTTGTGCTTTTCCCGGCTCCATTGGCACCCACCAAAACCAGGATTTCTTTCTCTTTGACCTCAAAGGTGACATCCCAGAGAACCTGTAGATCGCCGTAAAAAACGTTGATTCCATTAACCCTGAGCATGCTGTTCTCCCAAATAGGCCTCGATCACCGCCTGGTTGTTGGCAACTTCCTGAGGGATACCTTCCGCAATGGTTTGGCCGAAGTTGATGGCGTGAATTCGATCCGATATGGTCATGATGACCTTCATGATATGTTCGACAATCAGGATGCTGATACCATTGTCTCTGATTTTTTTAATCAGATCAATGGCCTCATCAAGTTCACCCGGATTTAAACCTGCTGCGACCTCGTCCAGAAGCAATAGGTTCGGCTTGGTCGCCAGTGAACGGGCAATTTCAAGGCGTTTTCTGCCGGCGATGGGCAGACTTTTTGCCAGTTTATCATTCTGGTCCGCAAGATTGCAGAATTCCAGAACGCGTAACGCTTCATCCTTTGCTTCCTTGATGGTGTTGACGCGGCAAAAGGCGGAAGCCGTAACATTCTCCAAAACCGTCATTCTGGCTAAAGGTTTGACAACCTGGAACGTCCGTCCGATACCCAGATGACAAATTTTATGGGTTTTTAACCCGATGATGCTTTTTCCTTTAAACAGGATGTCTCCGGACGTGACGGGAAAAAATTGATTGATACAGTTGAATGTCGTGGTCTTCCCGCTGCCGTTGGGGCCGATGAGGCCGACAATCTCTCCTTCTTCCACGTGAAAGGAGACATCATTAACCGCAAGAAGCCCACCAAAAGCTTTGGTAAGGTTTTTTACTTCAAGAAGTCCCATAATCTTTCCTTATCATCCTATGAACTCGACGGCTTCATTCTAAACACATGTTGCTTGATTTTTCCCCAGTCCCCGACGATACCGTTGGCCAGAAACATGATCACGAATATAACCAACAGCCCGAAAACCAGGGCGTGTGCCTGGCTGATCCACTTGGGGGCCAGACCGAAAAAAGAACTTCTAAAGGTTTCCTGCAACCCCACCATCACAAATGCCCCCACCGCCGGTCCCCAGATGGTAGCAACACCGCCCACGATGCCGACCAGAATCGCCATAATAGAGATATAATGGAGAGAAAATACCACTTCGGGATCAATAAACGCCATATAATTCATATAAAAGGCACCGGCCATGCCGGTAAAAAAAGAGCTGACCAGAAGCGATATGTTTTTATAGAGGGTGGTGTTGATCCCCAAGGATGATGCTGCATCTTCATCCTCCCGGATGGAAACAAAATAATACCCCCATTTGGATTTCATAATCAGATGGATAACATATATACAAGATATAGCTAAAACAAAGGAAATATAATAGTATGAAAGCTTGCTTTTAAACGTCTGAATAATCAGAATGCCCATCATCCCTTCGGTCAGGCTTTCCCAGTTGGTGGCGATCAATCGGATAATTTCACCGCCGGCAAGGGTCGCCAGGGCAAAATAAGGCCCCCTCAACCTGAAACAGACCCAGCCGACAAATAGCCCGACCAGCATGGAGAAAAAACCACCGAACATCATCCCCCACCAGGCGGAAATCCCCAGTTTTGTAGCAAATATTCCGGCGGTATAGGCGCCGACACCAAAAAATATGGCATGTCCGAAAGACACCTGCCCGGTGTATCCTGCCAAAAGGTTCCATGAAGATCCGATGACCACCCACATAAAGATAATGATAACCAGATGCTGATAGTAACTCGACCGGATAACCAGCGGAAATATTAGAAAGAGAATTCCCAAGATGATCAAGAATATATGTTTTTTCATAAGTTCCTCTAAATCCTGGTCAGGCGTTTCAAACCACCGGGCAAGAAAATCAATACAAGCACAAAGATGATGAAACCAACCATTTCTTTATACCCCATGCCAAAATACGTTGCACCTAAAGATTCTGCTATACCCAGGACAACACCCCCGACGATGGCGCCCACTGTGCTCCCCATACCTCCAAGAATGGTAATAACAAAGGCCTTTAAAGTAAAGGGGCCGCCGATGTCGGGAAAAAGGTAGAAAATGGGAATGAGCAAGGTTCCAGCCGCAGCCACAAGGGAGGACCCCAAGCCAAATGTTATGATGGTGATCCGATCGCTGTTGACGCCCATGAGGGTTGCTGCATCCTTATCCTGGGCCGTAGCCCGGATGGAACGTCCGATATCTGTTTTGAGAAGGAACCAAAAAAGTGCGCCGGTAAATACAAGGGCAAATAGAAAGGCGATGACCATGGGCATATTGAAAGAAATATTGCCGAGGAAGAAAACCGAAGAACTGTAGGATGTTTTTACGGTCTTATAATCGGATGAAAAAATAAAGCGGGCAATTTCCACAAGAACCATTCCGATCCCAACGGTCATCAGCACCTGATTTTCCGGAAGGATCGAATCAATCTTCATCAGGGGGTTGAGTAAAAATTTTTGTAAAAAGGCCCCCAAGAGAAATAAGGCCGGCATGGCAACAAGAAGTGAAATATACGGATCAATGTGCAAAAACTGGAAAAGAACAAAGGTGATGTACATGGCCACCATCATCAACTGGCCGTGGGCCAGGTTGATAATGCCCATGACGCCCATGATCAGTGTCATACCGATTCCGATCAGCCCATATATGCCACCGATCAGAATCCCCGCCACAATGGTTTGCAGGAAGACATCCATTTGAAATTCCTTTTTGTGGGGCATAGCCCGCTGCCGGAGAAAGACCGGCAGCGGGCTATATTTGCGATGATAAGTGTCCATCTTGATGGTTACTATGGACACTGAATCATTTCTAATTAGTGTTTATCCATGAATCAAAAATGAACACAATGGGTGTCCAATTCAGAAATGAGCAATTTTTGTTCTGATCAAGGCCGCACAAGGGTTTTCGATCCCCGCATAGCGGGACAGGAAGGCGTACGTCTGTACGCCGCAGCCGGAAACCCGCGGAGAACGCCGAGCAGGACAAAAAAGGCCATTTATGGATGGATGCTAATTAATATCCCCAAGTCTTCATCCAATCCACAGGATATACGAAGGCTTTGGTCGCATGGAGTGTCGGCCAGACCAGTTCCAGTTTTCCATCGATCCACTGAACCACATAGGTGGTAGCCTTGTTTTGGTTCTTCATTTTTCCCCAGGTCGTAAACTTCACCGGTCCGAAAACGGTCATCATGTCGGTTTCGGAGAGAGCCTGCTTGATATCGGTGTTCTTAAAAGACTTGGCCCGCTTTAACACATCCGCAATCACGTAACAGGCGGCGTAGGCCTCGGCGCCGTGATACTCGGTGGGTTTGTTATACTTGGCCACGAATTTTTTATAATAATCCATTGCCCCCGGAAACGGGAGAACTTGATGCCATAAAGTCGCTGAGATGACCTTTTCAGAGGCAACCCCTGAATTTTTCGCAAATTCCGGAAGAGTGAAGCCTGCGGCACCGCCGACAAACATCTTTGGCGTCAATTTCAATTCTTTGGCCTGTTTCATGATCAAAGACGCATCCATAATGTAAGAAACCATATAGACAATATCCGGGTTAAGCTGTTTGATCTGGATCAACACCGGTTTATAATCGATGCCGCCATGCTCATATCCTTCGTTTAAAACCACTTTATAGCCGGCTTTCTCACAAATTTTTGTAAAAGATTGGGCGCCCTTGGTGCCGAACAGTGAATTTTCATAAAGAATGGCCACGGTTTTTGGTTTTACTTTTTCAGCCAGCAAGGTTGTCACAGCATCGGCATAATGACTCACCGGCGGATTCAACCGGTAAATATAATCCCATCCGGACGTGGTAATTTTATCCGCGGAACCGGTATTGACCAGAAACGGCATCTTGTTCTGCTGGCAGACACCGGCCACAGCAAAGGTCACGGAACTGCTGTATCCGCCGCCGATCATGACCACTTTGTCCTTGGTGATGAGTTTTTCCACCACGGAACGACCCACCTCGGGGCGACCGATATCGTCTTCCATAACCAGTTCGAGTTTTTTTCCGTTAATACCTCCGGCGGCATTGATCTCTTCTAAAGCCAGATCAAATGATTTTTTCTCTATTTCGCCGAATTTGGCCTGGGCTCCTGTCAGCGGCAATACGACTCCCACTTTTACGGTGTCTGCTGCCGATGCTCCAGTCAGCATCAGCCCTAAAATGCAAAAAATACTTATCCAACCAATCAAAAATCTTCTCATGAAAATACCTCCTAAAAATTTTAATGCTAATGAAGGGTTAAAAAAGACTAAAGGTTTTTGCAGAATTAAGTGCCGGTGAACCGTTTACGAGTTTTAACCAATGTATAATTTATGATGGGAAAAAGAATAATCACACAACAGTTTAAAAATAACAAGTTTCTACAAAAACATATAAATTAACTTAACAAAAGAAATTATCAGCACAAATAATACATGTCAACAGACAAAAAATTGATTTTTATAAAAGATACTAAAGGTCAAAGAGCTAAATTGGAGCAAGATAAATAATAATAAAACTAAAAATTTAAACTAAGCTTCATGTCCTTAATCTTATTTTCCAAGAAAACCGATCCCTTCTTGCGCTTCATTGTTCTGATAAACTTGCAGAAACCGGCCTTCACCAGAGGACGGAACGTGAACGACATGGACAACTGTTTGGTATGATTCAAACTCTGCAGCCAAAGAAGAGAGTTGGTTGGAAGATTCCATAAAAAATTTCTCATTAAAAATGGTATCGGTTTGGTCGGGAAAAATGGCCACCGGAGCGATTTGAGCTTCCACAAGATCGTTAAAAAAGTGCGTGCCAAAGGATACCTCGGGCGTGTAATCCTCTCTTGCAAAGGACACTTCACCTAAGATTAACGTGTGATTGATATCCTCATAGCCGACACGCACACCAAGATTGATATCGTTGCTTCCCCACCGGCCGGGCCCGAAAAGGGCAAAACGTTTATCATGAAGGAGCCTGTTGAGACGGCTGATCACGCGGCCGATTGCAAATTTTTCGTCATACGTGGAAAGCCTTCCGTAACATCTCGGGCATACATAAACAATATATTCAATGTCGGGGACAACGGTGTTTAACACCACATGGCTATTGGTAAAAATAATTTGCTCTTGCGGGAGATCCTTCGGCAACTCCACCTCACCGATGTCCTGGCTCACCGCCAGAGATCGACACTGAAGAATATAAAGATGCTCATCATCCCAAGCAAATTCAATATCCACGGGACGGCCGTAAGCGTCCTGAAGTTGCCGGAGCATTTTTTTCATTAAAGAAGGAAAAACCGTTTTGGAAAGCAGGTTTTCAAAGGTCAGACAGGTTCTCACGGGATTGATCGGCTGTCCTTTAAACATGGGTGCGGAAAGATGGCCATCCTGATTGACCGATACCGTCCAATAAAGATCCGGATGGGATATTTCTTTTAAAAGCGTACTATAGGGGATCGATTCCATTTCACCGGTTTTAAGATTGAGCACATCGACGATCTTCTGTGAATATTTCATGATCTGCTGGGCTTCCACTTCCGGTCGAAGAAGGGGGTGGCTCAAATGTATCATTCGAGCATAATCCTCACCGGTACGGTCAACAGCCCGTGTCCCAAGGCCGAAAACCAGTCGCACAAGTCCGTCTTCCTTCTTTATACGAGATGTCCAAGTATAAGAGCTATAAGAAAACCCGACACCGGCGGCCAGAGGGAAAAAATAGTTGCCGAATCGACGACCCACGACTTTTTGTACCAGAACACTCATTTTTTCATCAAAATCGAGCAGGTTATGATTTCGACGATACAAAATTGGGCCGGGGCCGAAGGTGCTCATGTGGACCTGTTTGAGTCCCCAGATGAATTCATTGAGACGTGTTTGGATATCCCCCTGGTTGGTCACAAAAAAGGAATCATACTTGCCGGAAAAGGCATACCCGAAGTTGTCCTCCAAAAAACTTGAAGATCTGAGGATCAGGGGGTGTTCACCGATTTTTTCTAAAAATTCACGAAAATTCTCAACCGTATCCGGTGGAAAAGACGACTGTTTGAAAAGCGCTGAGATGTTTTTGTACTCTTCTTCAATCTGTTCTCGAGATTTGTATTTCTGACTGTGAAATTGATCGAGATTATTGTAATCGAGAAAATCGGAAAAAATGCCGGAGCTGAAATAATATGATTCCGGAATTCTGACGAATTTGTCTATTTCAGGATCTCCTGAAGTGAGTTTTGGAACGAGAATTTTATAGGCCAGAAACATACCGGCAGCCTTGCCGCCGATCTTTCCGGGCCGGCGATGGCTCCAGTAAATGTTATCCACCAATTCTTCGACGTCCCGGATGGTGATGTAGCGTTTGCCGATACCGATAAACGGCAACTGGTTGGAAATAAAATGGTTGATCAGAGCGACCCTGACACCCTCGGCTTCATTGGGAGATATATATAGGTCTCCCATGGGAA
>Ga0224513_10000097_pt1 | contig 27565 bp, 26 predicted proteins | sample SF_May12_sed_USG_5_FD_169109 | JGI IMG/M metagenome (GOLD analysis project Ga0224513, IMG submission 169109) | Sediment microbial communities from San Francisco Bay, California, United States - SF_May12_sed_USGS_21 | ecosystem: Environmental > Aquatic > Marine > Sediment | place: USA... | reverse complement strand
CGTCGCTCTTCTTGCGCGCGGTTGTGACGATCTCCTCGAGCATCGCACCCGCGGAACCTTGTTGTGCTTGTGCGCTCGCCGTCGCCGGTAGCGAAAATGCGGCAAGGGATACCCAGAATGCTGCGCCCAGCCCCGTAATTGCAGCAGATGCAGCGCGTGTTTTTCTGTAAATAGTAATGATTTTCATTGCGTTCCCCCGGCAGCTTTGCTGCAGTCCGAACAGGTTACTCTTGTTTGTATTCGACGCTCAAGCGATAGAATGCGCAGCCATGACTTCGAGTAAGGATTCTCCGTCGCGTCTCAGAACCGTCCGCAGTTTCGTGCGCCGGTCAGGCCGTCTCACGACTTCTCAGCAGCGGGCCCTGGAAGAGCTGTGGCCGGGATACGGCGTGGAGTTCGACGGCAAGCTGATACGCTTCGATTCCCTGTTCGGGCGTGCGGCGCCCATCGTGCTCGAGATCGGTTTCGGCAATGGTGAGACGCTGGTCCAACAGGCTACGGAAAATCCGGGTCTTGATTTCCTGGGCATCGAGGTGCACGAACCCGGCATCGGTCATTGCCTGCTCAATGCGAGGGACGCGAACGTCAGGAATCTGCGGCTGATCCGGCATGACGCCGTGGAGGTGCTCGACGCAATGATCCCGACCGCGTCGCTCTCACGAGTCAACCTGTACTTCCCGGATCCGTGGCCGAAGAAACGTCACCACAAACGCCGTATCGTGCAGCCACGATTCCTCGAAACCGTGGCGGAGCGCCTGTCGGCAGGCGGCTCATTCAATGTCGCCACGGATTGGGCCGACTATGCCGAGCACATCGACGCGGCGGTCCGGGAGTCCGGCCGCTTCGTGTGCGTCGAGAAGCGCGTCCACTCGGGCGACAGACCGCTCGACCGGCCCGGCACCAAGTTCGAGCGCCGCGGGCTCAAGCGCGGCCACCGGATCTGGGACTGGCGCTTCGTTCGCGCAGATAATCGGCCGAAAGGTCTTGCAAGTGGCGAATTGTGATCTATATATAAGGAAACAAGGGGCTTTTTAAACAACGGACAGGGCGAATAAAAATGGCAGTACTCTACCCCGTGATCGGTAAGTGGTTCAGCCGCCCGAACGGTACGCTGTTCGAGGTAGTCGCAGTCGACGAAGACGGCGGTACCGTGGAAATGCAGCAGTTCGATGGGACGCTCGATGAAGTCGACATGGAATCCTGGCCCGACTTGTTACTCGTCGAGGCCAGCGCGCCGGAGGATTGGTCCGGCTCCGTCGACATGGATCCGGAAGACTACGTCGGCAGGCACAATGACGAAATGCCGGCCGGGTTCCACGACCCGCTGGAGTTCCTCGACAACATCTGAGCTGCGGCGGAACATCCCGCCTTACAGGCTCGCAGGCCCGGTGACGCAAACAACGCCGTCGCGTACCTCCACATCGACCCTGCGCAGCGACTTCCCCGGGCACGGTCCGGCGAAGCACTCACCGCTCCGGATATCGTAAAGCGCGCCGTGCGACGCGCAGATGATCGCCGATTTGTCTTTCGTCAGGAAACTGTCCGGCGCCCAGTTCAGCGGGTGACCGACATGCATGCAGTAGTTCTGGTAGGCATAGACATCGTCGCCCTGCCTGACCACGAAGCCCATGAACGGCCAGTCGCCCTCTCCGATCGTGAATTCCCGGCAGCCGGGGTCGTCGAGTTCGTCGAGACGGCCGACTCTCACCTCGCGCATGGCGATCACGCGGCATCCTCGTTCCAGGGGGCGACCTTCAACAACAACAGCATCCCGGGCACGGCGAGCACCGTGCAGAGCAGGAAGAAGTTCGTCCACCCCGTCTGCTCGACGATGACGCCCGTAACGGCACTTGCCAGCGTCCGCGGCGTCGCGGCCAGTGCCGTGAACAACGCGAACTGGGTTGCCGCGAAAGCGACGTGGGTGGAGCGCGCGATGAACGCAATCAGCGCCGCCGTGCCGAGTCCGACACCGAGATACTCGAAAGCGACAGCGAAGCCGAGCATCCAGAGATTCGGGCCAATCACGGACAGCGCCGCAAAACCCAGGATGCTCACGATCTGGACAAGGCCGAATAACCACAGCGCACGATTGATCGGCAGCTTGACCATGACCAAACCGCCGACCATGCCCCCGACGATGGCGGCCGTCAGGGACGAGAACTTGGCGACAGTGCCGATCTGCGTCAGCGTGAATCCGACGTCGATAAAGAATGGCGACTGCAGAGCAGTCGCCATGCTATCGCCGAGCTTGTAGAGAAACAGGAACGCAAGCACGTACAGCGCCGACTGTACACCGGCCCTCCCGAGGAACTCCCGAAATGGTTCGATGACGGCCTCGCGTATCGTCCGCGGCGGCGTAGGCTCCGCGATCGCCTCGGACACGGACAACGTCATTACGATGCCAACGAGCATGAATGCGGCGACGATAATGAACACGGTATGCCAGGGCAAATGGTCGGCGAGTATCAGGGCAAGCGTGCCCGGCACCAACCCCGACAGTCGATAAGCCTGCACGTGAATCGCATTTCCGAGGCCGAGCTCGACGTCGGGCAATAGTTCGCGACGGTACGCGTCGAGCACGATGTCTTGGCTAGCGCTGAAAAACGCAACTGCCGCTGAGATGTAAGCGACGGTCCAGATCGACAGGTCGGGCTTGATGAAGCCGAGTGTCGCGATGAAGGCAAACAACGCCAGCTGCGTCAGTAGCATCCAGCCGCGGCGGTGGCCCAGGAAAGGCAATGTAAAACGGTCCATGAGCGGCGACCAGAGGAACTTCCATGTATACGGAAACTGAATCAGCGCGAAGAAGCCGATTTCGGCGAGGCCGACACCTTCGGTGCGCAGCCACGCGGGCACGAGCTGAATGAGCACATACAGCGGCAGGCCCGAGGTGAACCCCGTGAAGAGGCATATCAGCATACGCCTGTTGAGAATCGCTTCCCTGAACGTCTCCCGCCGCGAGCGACCCTGTTGCACCTCAGCCGACATCGTCCCAGTCGTAGTCCATGATGAGCGGCGCGTGATCGGAAAAACGCTGCTGCTTGTAGATTTCGGTTCTGAGTACCCGATCTCTCAGACCCGGCGTGACGACATGATAGTCGATGCGCCAGCCGACGTTGTTATCCCAGGCGCGGCCGCGGTTCGACCACCACGTGTACTGTTCCGGCTCCTGGTCGAGTGCCCGGAACGCGTCCGCGTACCGGTATTCGCCGAACACCTTGTCGAGCCAGGCGCGTTCCTCGGGCAGGCAGCCGGAGTTCTTCTGGTTGGACTTCCAGTTCCTGATGTCCTCTTCCTTGTGGACGATGTTCCAGTCCCCACAGATCACGTACTCTGAGCGCCGGCGCTGCAGTTTCCTCAGGTGTTCGGTGAACGAATCCATGCAGCGGTACTTGGCTTCCTGGCGCTCCTCGCTCGACGACCCGGACGGCAGGTACAGCGAGACGACGTTGATGCGGCCCAGCTGCACTTCGATGTACCGGCCCTCCGCATCGAATTCCTCGTCGCCGTAACCCCTGAGGACTTTCTTCGGCTTGTGGCGGCTGTAGATGGCGACCCCGCTGTAACCCTTCTTTACCGCATCCTCGTAGTAGCAGTGATAGCCGGCCGGCGAAAAGCATTCGTCGGTGAGCTGATGAATCTGCGCCTTGGTTTCCTGGATACAGACGACGTCGGCGTCTTGCTCTGCCATCCAGTCGAAGAAACCCTTGCGCGCAGCTGCGCGGATACCGTTCGCATTGAGGCTGATAACTCGGAACAAACCGTCCCTCTCTGATTGATCAATAAAGGTGACACCGGAACCGCGTGCAAGCGTCCCATCACTCGCTACGTGTGGCATACTCCGCGACGCCGCGGCCGGAGGCGGCCATGATACAGAAGCGCGGAGCAGGACGAAGCAAATGCGAGCCTACAAGAAGGAATTTATCGACCTGGCGCTGGAACTCGGCGTACTGCGTTTCGGGGAGTTCACTCTGAAGTCCGGCCGCGTCAGCCCTTATTTCTTCAACGCGGGACTGTTCAATACCGGCTACGCTGCCGCAAGAGTCGGCCGCTTCTATGCTGCGGCCATCGCAGCCTCCGATATCGAGTTCGACGTGATCTTCGGTCCCGCGTACAAAGGCATCCCGCTCGCAGCACTGACGGCAGCCGCCCTCGCCGAACAGCACGACATCGATGTGCCTTACTGCTACAACCGCAAGGAAGAGAAGGCGCACGGCGAAGGCGGCAGCATCGTCGGCGCGCCGCTCGCCGGCCGCGTGCTGATCGTCGACGACGTTATTACCGCCGGAACGGCCGTGCGCGAGGCTTATCGCCTTATTACGTCAAACAGCGCCAGTGTTGCGGGGTTGGCAATTTCCCTGGACCGCCAGGAGCGCGGCCAGGGCTCACTGTCGGCCGTGCAGGAGCTGACGTCCGCACTGGGCATCCCGGTGGTGAGCATCATCCGGCTGGACGATTTGATAGAGATCCTCGAAGAATCAAAGGATTACGCGGAACACCTGGGCCCCGTAACCGAGTACCGCCGCAATTACGGCGTCGCCGCCTGACGCCCCGCGCACTTTGAGGATTCATAGGTTTACAGAATGCATGGCTGGCACTAAGCTCTGAAAAGCGAACTGTGTCGCAATTCCGGCACGCTCTCCATGGCATATTTGGGCCCATGCTTAAAACCGCGATATCCACAGGCTTTCTTGTCGCGCTTGCGTCGTTAACCGCGGTCGCTGGCGAGACCGAAGTCGTATACAAGTGGGTGGACGAAGACGGCCAGGTTCACTACGGCGACAGCATCCCCCCCGAGTACTCGGACCTGCCGAAGCAGGTGCTCAACGAGCACGCCGTCACGGTCGATCATCTCGAGGGACGGAAGACCGAAGAGCAGCTCGTCGCCGAGGCGAAAGCCAAAGAACTCGAGATGCAGAAGGAGCTGCAGCTTCGCGCCGACAAGGCGCTGCTTGCGACCTACCTGTCGGTGGAAGAGATTGTCATGCATCGCGACCGCCGCATCGAGCTGTTCCAGGCGCAGTCGCGCGTCACGGAACTGTACCTGCGCAATCTCGAGCGCAGGCTGACCAAGCTGAAGCGGGACGCAGCGAAGTACCGTCCCTACAGCGACAATCCCGATGCGCCCCTGATCAACGAGGACCTCGTCGCCGACATCAACGAGACGCAGGACACGATCGGGCGACACCAGAAGAACCTGATGAAGTTCCAGGAAAATGAGCAACAGATGGTTGCTCGCTTCGAAGGCGACATCAATCGCTTCAAGGCCCTGAAAGGCCTGGACTAGAAAACGCTCAGGCCGTGCCTGAGTGTCCGAACCCCCCCTCTCCCCGATCGCTGTCGTCGAATTCCTCGACGACCTGGAATCGCACCTGCTCGACGGGCACGAACACCATCTGGGCGATGCGTTCTCCTGGCCGAATCTCGTAGCGCTGCGATCCGCGGTTCCAGCAGGAAATGAACACCTGCCCCTGGTAGTCGGAATCGATCAGCCCGGTCAGGTTACCGAGCACGAGACCGTGCTTGTGGCCGAGGCCCGAACGCGGCAGGAGTACCGCGGCAACACCGGGGTCCCCGATGTGGATCGCAAGCCCGGTCGGAATCAGTTCCGTCGCGCCCGGCTCCACCGTAATCGGCTCATCGATGCAGGCCCGCATATCGAGCCCGGCGGAACCATCGGTCGCGTAGTGCGGCAGCGGAATCGAATCACCCAGGCGCGGGTCGAGAATCTTGAGTTCAATCAGTCGCAAGGCCGGCCCCCCATCATTTTTTTCCCTGTCATTCTTTTATTGAAACGATGGATAGCGTGGGCTGCATCTCGTCGCCCCGCGTTTCGAAGAAGCGTACGGCGATGACGTCCACGATCCCGGCGGCCAGTTCCGATTTCGGCATCTTGTCGAAGACCTTTTCACCACCTTTCCAGAGGACCTCTGCCGCGTTGTCGTCGTAGTCGAAACCGCAATCGGAGCCCACGCGATTGGCGACGATCATGTCCAGGTTCTTGTTTTCGAGCTTGCCAAGCGCATATTTGCGGACGTTCTCGGTCTCCGCGGCAAAGCCCACCGTGAATGGCGCATTCTGGAGTGCGGCCACGGACGCCAGGATATCCGGTGAACGCACGAGCTCGAGCGTTATCGTGTCGCGCGTCTTCTTGATCTTCTGAGCAGAGGTTTCGGCCGGCCGATAATCCGACACGGCGGCCGCGGCAATGAAGATGTCCGCATCCGCAACCCGGTCTTGCGTTGCGGCCTGCATTTCCTCCGCCGTTTCGACATACACGACATCGGTGCCGCGCGGTTCGGGCAGGGACACCGGACCACTGATGAGTATGACGCGCGCGCCCAGCGCGTGGGCGGCTGACGCTATCGCATAACCCATCTTGCCCGAGCTGCGATTCGTGATGTAGCGCACCGGGTCTATGGGTTCGCGCGTCGGGCCCGCCGTCACCAGCACGGTTCTGCCGGCCAGGATGCCGTCCGCAACCGCGCCTGCGAACTCCGGGCTGCATACCGCATCCGCGATAACGTCCGGCTCGAGCATGCGGCCTGCACCCGTTTCCCCGCAGGCCTGCGAACCGACATCGGGCCCGAGAATCTGAATGCCTCGTTCTTCGAGCGTCTCACGATTTGACTGCACCGCCGGATTCGCCCACATGACCCGGTTCATCGCCGGAGCTATCGCGATCGGCGCCTCGGTCGCAAGGCATAACGTCGTCAGGAGGTCCGGCGCACCGCCACCGGCAAGCCGCGCCATGAGCTCAGCCGTCGCCGGTGCGATCAGCACGAGGTCCGCCCATCGGGCCAACTCAATGTGGCTCATCGACGCTTCGGCTTCCTTGTCCCAGAGATTGCTGCGTATCGGGCGGCCGGAAACCGCCTGCAGCGACGTGGGCGTGACGAATTCCTCCGCGGACGCCGTCATGACGATCTGCACGTCGGCACCGCGCTCGCGGAGCCGGCGTACAAGCTCCGGCGTCTTGTAGGCGGCGATGCCCCCGCTTATTCCAAGTACGATATTCATGTCCCCAGCTTAGCCTTTCATTCGGCGGCATTTCCAGAGAAATGAGCGCTCTCGTCGAGATTGATTGCTTGTTTCGATAGGCCGAAAAGGCACTAATCGAGGTTTTCACCAGGCACAGGTAACAGGGACCGCTCATGGGCCGGACCGCACAGGCAGGCAGTAGCGAACCGGACGACGCCGAACTCCTCGCCCTGCTGCTCCGGGCGGGCAGTCGGGCGTCGGTCGGAGCGGGGCTGGCCGATCGGCTCCTCCAGCGCTTCGGCTCCCTGCGGCAGGTATTTGATGCTGACAGCGCGTCGCTCCTGGCCGAAGACGGAATAGGCAGCGCGAGGCTCGCCCTGTTGCGCGCAGTCCCGTTGCTCGCACGGCGCTACTTCGAACAGTCGCTGCCTGCGGGTGCCTGTATCCGCAGCCCGGCCGATACCGAGGCCTTCCTGCTGTCGAAACTGCGGCACCTCGGGCACGAGCGCTTCTGCTGCATGTACCTCGACAATCGCCATCGCGTGCTGCGATTCGACGAGCTGTTCCGCGGCACCATCGACGGCACCAGCGTCTATCCGCGAGAGGTTGTCAAAGAAGCTCTGAGCATCAATGCAGCCGCCGTGATCCTCGCCCACAATCATCCGTCCGGGGTCGCCGAACCCAGCCAGGCGGACGAGCGAATCACGCGGCGCCTGAAATCGGCACTCGACCTTGTTGATATCCGGCTGCTCGACCACCTGATTATCGGCGACTCGGCGACCACCTCCCTGGCCAGCCGCGGCCTGCTCTGAGCGCCCTGCCGGGAGCGCTTCCAGGGCGCTTGAATTGCCCCGTCAGGGCTGGTATAAAGGCCCGCTCTCTGCCCGCCGTCGTGGGCGTCGTTTGTATCATAAAACTGTTAAATCAAGGACTTAGTGATGTCCAAAGTGTGCCAGGTGACCGGGAAACGGCCGCAGACCGGCAATAATGTCTCCCACGCCAACAACAGGACGCGCCGGCGCTTCCTGCCGAATCTGCAAAACAAGCGGTTCTGGCTGGAGTCCGAGAAGCGTTTCGTGCGGCTGCGCGTATCGCACAAGGGCGTGCGCATTATCGACAAGCACGGCATCGACAAGGTCGTTGCCGACCTGCGTGCGAATGGGCAGCACGTCTGACGACGGGAGGACAGCACCATGGCAAAAAGTAATCGCGAAAAGATCAAGCTCGTATCGAGCGCCGGTACCGGCCACTATTACACGGTCACCAAGAACAAGAAGCTGCATCCCGAGAAGCTCGCGACAAAGAAGTACGACCCGACGATCCGCAAGCACGTGACCTACAAGGAAGCGAAGATCAAGTAAGCGCTTCAGGCCGCTACAGCAATTCAGACGATACCCGCGCAATGCCGCGGGTATTTTTTTGTCTGGATTATGTTAGATAGCTGCATCCCTGCGCGATTTCCGCCGTTTAACGTAAGTAGAAATGCGGAATTTGCTCCGCGAACCATAAAGAAACCGGTCTCGCCCGTCGATGGCGAACAGGGGGTATTTGATATGTTCGACCGTCTTGTCGATTTCCGTCGCATTGCGATTGCGACGTTACTTGGGCTTTCCCTATTGGTGGTCGCCTGTGGCGGCGGCAGCTCGTCCGGCCCGGAGCCTCTCGCCACCGGCACGGTCGCGTTGTTGCTGACTGACCTGCCGACCGACGACGTCAAGGAAATAAACTTCGACGTCGTCGAGGCGACGTTGATCGGCGACCAGGGGCAACAGAACGTCTTCACCGGCAATACCCGGGTCAACCTGCTGGACCTCGAGAACTACAGCGTGCCGATCGCTCTGGGCGAGGTCACTGCCGGCACATACACGAAGCTCCGGCTGCAGATCGAGAACTTCGAGATTGTCGACAACGATGGGGAGAAACACTATCCCCGACCGCCCGCAAACGGCAAGATCGACCTGCTCGAGCCCGGCGGAATCGAGGTCGTTCCAGGCCGCACGCTCGTCGCCCACGTCGACATGGACGCCAACAAATCGATACACCTCGTGCAGACCGGGAACAGCAAGTACCGCCTGCGCCCGGTGGTCCGCGTGGAATTCAAGCTGGACGGATTGCCCAACGAACTCGTACGTATCGAGGGGCGAATCGACTCCCTCGTCGAAGGCGATCCGGGCAGTTTCGTGCTGTGCTCGCTCGACAACCCGGACGTCTGCCTCGACGTAACGCTCGCTGAGGGCGCCTGTGTCTTCGACGAGGACGGGATTCCCTTCGAAACCATCGACGAAAACACGCTGGCTGTGGATGACATGGTCGTGGTCATCGGGACCTATAGCGACGGCGACGGCGACGGCAACCCGGACCTGGACGCGATCATCGTCGAGAAAGGCCTTGCAGAACAGGTGAAGGGCATCGTCACCGAGGTGCCGGACGCCGAGGGCCTGTTTCTCCTGATCGACCGTGGCGGTGTTCAGATCACGGTCGAATTGCAGGCAAGCTGCACGAAGATCTTCGGCGCGAATGGCGAGGTACTGACGCCGGACGCACTGCAGGTCGGCCAGGGCATCGAAGTCGAGGGCGTCACCAGCGGCGACCCGGCCGCCCTCCGCGCTGCACTGATCGTGCTTGACGCCGACGACGAGCTGCAGCAGCTGACCGGAACGATCGCCGAACCGATCGAAGTTCCCGGCTTCGTCCTCACGACCACGGGCGGCGACATCTGCGTCGAGCTCGTAGAAGACGGAATAGTCACCCTCATCATGGATGGCGGCGCTGGAATGATGGAAGGCAGCTTCACGGACATCCGGGCCGGCAGGGCCGCAGACGCTTACGGTACTCTCAGCATGGATGGCGTGGAAGGCTGTTTCCAGGCCAGCGAGGTTGTCGTGACTGTTCCGAGTACCTGACGCTTGGGCTATAGGGAGGAAGCCTGCCGGCGCGCTGCGCCGGCAGGCTTTTTTGTCGCCCGATTTGTTGGCACTCTAGCGACATGCCCGAATTGCCCGAAGTCGAAACCAGCCGCCGCGGCATCGAGCCGCATCTCGTTAGCCAGAAAATCGTGGATATCACGGTTCGTGACCGGCGCCTGCGCTGGCCGGTCAGCGAGGACCTGAACAACCGCCTGCCGGGCCACACGATCACTTCCGTAGACCGGCGTGCCAAGTACCTGCTGATCAGCACGACCGGCGGCACGGCCATCCTGCATCTCGGCATGTCGGGCCACGTCAGTATTGTCCCGCACGACACGCCTGCCGGAATTCACGACCACGTGGACATCGGTCTCGCCTCCGGCCACGTCTTGCGGCTGCGCGACCCGCGCCGCTTCGGTTCCCTGCACTGGACCGAAGATCCCGATACCCACTGGCTGCTGAAGGATCTCGGCCCCGAGCCGCTTGGCGACGAATTCGACGGCGAGTACCTGTGGCGCAAGTCGCGCGGGAGACGCGTTGCCGTAAAGCAGTTCATCATGAACGCGAACATCGTCGTAGGCGTCGGCAACATCTACGCGAGCGAGTCGCTGTTCGGCGCGGGCATTAACCCGAAGCGCGCGGCGGGGCGGATCGCACTGCCGCGCTACGAGGCGCTGGCGCAGGCCATCTGCAACGTGCTGCAGCGAGCAATCCGCGCCGGCGGCACGACGCTCAGGGACTACTACGGTGGCTTCGGCGAGGCAGGCTGGTTCCAGCAGGAACTCGACGTCTACGGCCGGGAAGACGAGCCCTGCCACCGCTGCGACCGGCCAGTCACGGCGATCGTGCAGGGGCAGCGGGCAACCTACTATTGCACGCGCTGCCAGACTTGAAAGGCGTTACAACCGTCAGCGCACTCGTGGCGGGATTCAGCGTGCAGTTCCTGTTCCCATCGGCACTGTCGAGTCTCGGCGCGGCAGTGACATTTTCGATCTGCGCGACCTTCGCCGTCATCGGACTGGTACTGGTTGCCTGGCTGTTGCCAGAAACGCGGGGCAGGACCCTCGAGCAACTCGAGGTCGAGCTGACCGGCGTTGAGCCCGATGCTGTTTAGTCAGCCGATTGTGCGGTCTTCGATGACCGCCGACGTTGAGAACCGATAGCGCATGTTGCGATAGACGCAAACATCGGTGATGTCGTCCGGGGTGCCCGCCGGTGCCGCCCGATAATTGGTCGAGAAGCGATACTTGCCCATGATTGGCAGCACTCGGTGATAGGTATGACCATGCAGTAGCACTAGCGTGCCTTTCTTTGGCCGCAGGACGACCTGGTCGTCGAAGTCGCCGTGCGGATCGCCCGTCGGTAACAGCCCCTGCCTGAACGAGCCGGGCACCACGACGGTCTGACCGCCGACCTCATCCGTGATATCACGTGTGTAAACGAGCCGGTTCAGGTTGAAGGTGGCCGGGTTGTCTGGCGGGCAGTCCTGGTGCCAGGCCTGCCCTGAAGTCCCTTGCTTGGACCACATCACCATGCAGTACTGGCTCGCCCAACCCTCGCCGAGAACGCGCTCGGTTAGGTCGCGCAGGCGCTCGTCATTGTCGATGGCATCGAACGCCGCCACGCCCTCATTCTGCGGAAACCAGGGAATGACATCAGTCTGCGCTTTGTCGAGAAACTCTTCGTTGTGGAAGAAGTCCGGGTCATCGCCGAAAAAGTCGCGGATGCGCCTGTCCAGGTCGTCCATCAACTCCGGGGCGAAGAAATCCTCGACCACCGCGAAGCCGTCCCGACTAAAGTCAGCCAACCAGTTATCGATACTCATGCATTGAAACCTGGCACAACGCGGTTCATCACGACGAACGTCATATCCCCTTGCTTGAGTTCGATCAGGTCTTGCCGGGCGTGATTTGACTACTTGGCCGCGCGGCAGTACTCATTGATATAGGCATCGTGCCCGGGTAGCTTCGACACCGCGGCATCGACCTGTGACTTTATACTCGCCAGAAACCGGTCGAGCTCGTCCTTGCCCATGACATCGACGACCGGGTGATACTGCTCAGGCACGATTCCCTGGCCCATCATCACCTGGATCCAGGAATTCTCCGCAAACAGCTCACCTTCCTCCCGGAACACGCGGCCTGTCTCCCGGAACAGCTTTATCCGGTGTGCCAGGGAGTCGGGAATCTCCATGTTGCGGCAGTAGCGCCAGAAAGGGCTGTCGTTCCTGTCCGTGACGCAATAATGCAGGATGATGAAGTCGCGGATCGACTCAATGTCGACTCGTGTCTGACGATTGAACTCGTCGATATCGGACTGCTTGATGCCGGTCAGCGGGAACATTTGCGTCAGGCGAATCATGTTGCGCTGGATGAGATGAATGCTCGTCGACTCCAGCGGCTCAATAAAGCCACTCGCAAGGCCGACAGCGATGACGTTCTTGCGCCAGTGCGACAGCCGCATGCCCGGCCGGAACTTGATCAGCCGCGGTTCGGTGAGGAGCCCTCCTTCCACATTATTGAGCAGGGTTTCGCGTGCGTCGTCGTCGCTGATGTATCGACTGCAGTAGACCATGCCGTTGCCCACGCGGTGCTGGAGCGGAATACGCCACTGCCAGCCGGCTTCGCGTGCGATCGATCGTGTATACGGAATCGGTAACTCGACAGACTCAGTCTGCACTGCAACGGCGCTGTCGCAGGGCAGCCAGTGCGACCAATCCTCGTAACCGGCGTGCAGAGACTGTTCGATCAGCAGCCCGCGGAACCCTGTGCAATCGACGAACAGGTCGCCTTCTATGACCTCTCCCGACGCAAGCGTCAGCGACTTGATGTGGCCGGTCTCAGGCTCGGAAGTGACATCGACAATCTTTCCTTCGATACGCTGCACACCGAAACCTTCACAGAATTTGCGCAGGAACTTTGCATACAGGCTCGCATCGATATGGAACGCATAGTTCATTCCGTTACTCGGCAGGTGCGCGAACTTGCTCTCTTCCGCCGCCCGCAGTTCCAGGCAATAGTCTCCATACTCCCCTGCGACGCCCAGTTGCCGGCCACGCAGCCAGAAATGCTGGAAACCCGCAGACCAGTGGTCCCGGCCGGTCGTGCCAAAGGAATGGATGTAGTTCTTACCGACGTCGTGCCAGTTCTCGAAAGCGATGCCGAGCTTGAACGTCCCTTGTACGGCCGCCATGAAATCCTGCTCGCGGATATCGAGCAGTTGATGAAACTTGACGAGCGGGGGTATCGTCGCCTCGCCGACACCGACTGTGCCAATCTCTTCGGATTCGACGAGCTTGATGTCTATAACCTTGCCGAGCGTTTTCGACAAGATGGCCGCAGCCATCCAGCCGGCAGTTCCGCCCCCGGCAATTACAACCTTACGTATCCTGTTGTTTTCCAATTCAGCCCTCGACTAGCGATTCAGTTTGTTGAGTAGTTCCGCACGGATACGCCGTGCACTGGTATCGTTTATTGGAGCGAGCATGCCCCGGCAATGCTCGGGGATGTGGGCGGCGGTCGTCTCGTCGGCGTCGAAGACATAGTGCCGGAAAATCTCGCGCCAGGCCTCCCTCTGTGCTGGCGGCAAATCGCGGATTGCAAGGATCGCGTGCGTCAGCACATCGGCAGGTGAGTGCATGAAGGCCGGCGACTGCCGCCACCAATAGTTGATGAGTACGTTCAGACTGTCGAGGCCCTCGACGTGGTGCCACCACATGCTGGGTATGAACAAGGCGTCACCGGGTTCCAGGTCAGCAACGACAGCATTTTCGAGCGCGGTCCGGAACTTCGGGAACGCTTCGAAATCGGGATCCTTCAGATCTACGAGGCTGATGGCCTGCCCGCCGGGGTTGATCTCGAGGGGGCCGACATACAGATTTTCGAGCTGGTCGGGGGGGAACAAGGTAAAGCGGCGGCGTCCCGCAGCGACGCATGCAAGGTTGTCGGGCACATCATAATGTGCGGCCACGCGTGAGCGGTTGCCGAGCCAGATGCTGGCGAGCGGGTTGATGTCGCCGAAATCGACGTCGTTGTGCTCCCGGAACCCGGGCAGGCAGGTATCGACCGTTGTCGATCCCACGTAGAACATCGGCGCTTCCTTATCGCTCTCGTGTGCCAGCAGCTGGTCCAGGATTTCATCGAGCTTGACCATGACCCGCCGATAATTGAAATCCGTCATCTCGGCGTTGTAGAAGACCCGGCCGTCGCCACCCGGCGGACCGATGAAAGAGCCAACGGTCGCATTCTCGTAGAACGACTTCAGGTAATCGACGGCAGCCTGGTTGGACTCCCGGGCTGCCCGAACCATCGGCCAGTTCGCGACGAGGCCGCCGAGCAACAGCGGCTCGGCAGACTGCAGAACGTCGGCCGGAATCGCATCCGGCCTGTAGCCGTCCAATACCTTCACGGATGCCGGGCTGGTCACTGCAGAAGAACCTCGTTCACGAAGCCAGCAAGGCGTTCCGCTTGTCGATCAACGTGCGCAGATTACTCAGAGAAGCGATTACCATATAGATGGGCAACAGGAAGCCTTTCGCATTGAGGCTTGCAAGCAACGCGCCATCCAGACTGCGCAAGCGCTCTTCGTTGATCGTGTAAAAACCGGTCAACCTTTTCTCGGAACCGTCATTCAATTTGACATCCAGCACGAACGATTCGAGCAGGTCGTGCTCAGCTAGCATGGCCAGGAATTCCTGATCCCCGGCGTATCCGCCGTGGATCGCGTCGAGCCTGGAATTGACTTCCTCGAGGTATTCGCTGATGCCTCCGTGTGGGAGGAACACCGGCTCACCCTCGCTGTCACTGATACGCGGGCTATCCATATCGATATGGATCACGGGCTGCGAGTCAGGACCGCGGCTCTCGGGCGAACCCTGGAAACCGATCAGGAACGGCTGAATCAGCATTGTCATCGGGATGTAGCTGGTGGTCCAGCCGTCATCGCCGAGGAAAAGGTTTTCGCCTTCTTCGAAACCAAACATGGCGAGCGCGGTGAACACGCCGGTCTCCGGATTCTTGTTGAAGACGATCGGGTAGTGGGCCTGAACGCTGCGGAACTCCCAGGAAAACGTCAAGGCACCGCGGACGTTGTCACCGAACTTCGCCGAGCGCTCGGTGATGACCCTCAGATCCTTGTGATCGACGTTATTTAATAATGCGTGCCTGGTCATTTGGGACCTCGATTGTCCTGCCGCAGGGATGACTAAGCCCTCGGCAGCCCCTGCTGTTTGATGTGGTTGATTAGTTCCCTGGTCGTCGGAAGGCCGGCCAGCATTTTGCCGGTCAGGCCCGCGCTCTCGGAGAACAGTCTATCAGCAACCGCCGCATCTGCCGATCGGCGAGTTGCGCCGCTGTCCTCGGGCCGGAAGCCCATGCCGTAGAGGACATACTGGTAGCTGGCCGATGGAAAGATTTCCTCGATCTGATTGACGTCGCGGCGCGACGGCGGCTGATACTTCCAAAGTTGCAGTAACTCCGCGAGGCGCTCGGGGATCGAGTCCGGCCGGCGGTTGTCCTTCCAGTAATCGGAGTCTGTGCGTTGGCTGAGAACATAATGAAGCTTCAGGAAATCCATGATCCTGTCCCAGCGATAACGGAATGTCTCGTTGAATCGCCCGGCGACGATGTCCATGACGTCGCGATTGGCCGGCATCTCGTCCCTGATCATTGCCGCAGAGAACTCGATCAAGGCCAACGCCGATGCTTCCAGCGGTTCGATGAAGCCTGCCGAGATCCCTACGGCGACACAATTCCGGTGCCAGAACGTCTCGCGGTGTCCCGGATTGAAAGTGATCTTCCTGGGCCTTACGTCGGAATCAAGTGTTCCCGAGGTCGCAGCCACATAGCTCCTGAGTTCCGACTCGGCGGCCTCGTCCGTGGTATGCGAGCTCGAATAAACATGGCCGATGCCTCGGCGCGTCGGTAAACCGATGTCCCAGATCCAGCCGGCGGTTTGTGCCGTTGCCGTCGTCTGTGAAGCGATCGGGCTGTCGTCCTTTTCGTAAGGCACCTGTACGGCAAGCGCGGAATCATTGAAAAGTATTTCCTTGCGGGAAACGAACGGTACGTCGTAATGCGTGCCGATCAACAGCGCCGCGAACCCCGTGCAGTCGATGAACAGGTCGCCTTCGAGATTGCCGTGTGCGCTCGTCTCGAGCGCAGAAATGTCGCCGCTCTCCGCCGGCACAACGCCCTCGACGTGATCCAGAATATGGGTTACGCCCAGCTTGTCGATGCAGTGCTTTTTAAGGAACTCGCCGAACTTGCCGGCATCGAGGTGATATGCATAGTTCGCGACCGCCGCAAATTCTGGGGTCGCCGCTTGCTTGGGAGCTTTGCCATTCTCACAGAGATGCGGCTGGAAGCTCACCAGGCTGGCAAACGGCACGTCAGGGTAGCGCGACTGCCATCGCGCAACGAGATTGGCCTCGGTGTACCCTTGCGGCAGCACGAATGGGTGGTAGTAGACCTCATCCTCGCCGCCTGTCACCCAGCCCACGAATTTCGACCCCTGCTTGAAAGACGCGTCGCAGGCACGCACGAACTCGGTCTCGGACACGCCCATGTGACGAAGGGTGTCGCGCATCGACGGCCAGGTTCCTTCTCCGACGCCGATCGTCTTGATGTCAGGCGATTCGATCAGGGTCACGCGAAGGCCGGATTCCTTTGCGCTACAGTGCTCTGCGGCGATGATGCCCGCGGTCAGCCAGCCGGCGGACCCGCCACCGACGATGACAACATTCCTGACCGGATGACTCATTTGAACCTCATGAAGAAATTAGCCGTGAGTCTCCCCGTCGCGGGATCGGGGTTTATGTCCCTGTCCGGGTCGATCAGGCCAGAGTGCAACAGGCTGCCCGGGTAAGCAATCAGCCGGTTCGGCCTGTAATCGATTGCTTCGAACAGCTCATAGTGATCGTCGGTTGCCCGAATCTATTCAGCGGGCGGATCGCCATGTGCTCTCAGGTATGAATCCCCGGCCTGGGCGTAGGCCTGCAGCCGATCCTCCGTGACGTTCTCGAAGCCGGTCGGCGTGTGACGAAACAAGCCGGTGCCGCCGAAGTCCCCGGGATTCAGGTAGTGGGTCACCGCGTAGAAATACCTGGTGGTGCTGTCGAAATGCGGCACTCGCTGGAGAACCTGAAGTTTCTCTGGCGGCGTAGCCACGAGCGAGTAATAGGAATTCACTGCAAGCGCCAGGCCGGCCGGTATCGAATACACCTGCCCGAGCAACGGCCCCAGAGCGCGGACGATCTCCTGGATGTACTGTTTCGGTGGTTTGGCCCGAACGCCAGGATACACATAGGCCTCATCGGGCGCGAAGCTCGCCGATTGCACCGCATACCGTATGACGTCGCCCGTATCCAGCGCGAAGTCATCGAGAATGATGACCGGCGTGCGTTCCTCCCCGACAGCGAAGACCTGCGGCGAGGATTTCGGATTGGTTCGAATACTTAGCTGCACCACGCCCCTATGTTACTCGTATCGCAGGCGCCGGAGACAAAGAAAGCCGCTGCGAACAGCGGCTTTCCTTGACCTGCCGGCAGGCCGCACGCCTGCCAATTCGGGACAACCCTGGATCAGAAGTCGTAGCGAGCCCCGATCATGTAACGGGCGCCGAGGGTCGTCACGATGAACGCGACGTTATCGTTGCGGCCGCTCACGCGCACGTACTCGTCGGTCACGTTGATTCCCTCGAGCGACAACGTGAGCCTGTCGGTAGCATTCCAGCTGACATTGACATCCCACTGGCCGTACTCTTCGACGTACAGCGGCTGCTGGTAATTGTTGCCGTATATCGTTCCGTTTATGTACTCGTCACGCCAGTTGTATGCCGCCTTGATTGACCACTGGTCGTTCTCCCAGAAGCCGATCAGGTTGGCCGAATCGCTGATACCCAGCAGCGGTTCCTGTGGGCCCAGGTTGAAGTTGTCATAGGCCGTGGTCGCATCAACCAGCGTGTAGTTCGCGTTGACGCCGAAGCCGCTGTCACCGAAGAAATGCTGCAAGGCCAGCTCCCAGCCATCGATGGTCTCGGAATCCGATGCATTGGCTGGTGTTGTAATTGAAAACTCGAGCAGCGGATCTTCTCCAGGGATGCCGTCGATCTGGCCGGACAGGAAGCCGGTCTGGTCGATGGCGCAGTCCCGGACCTCGGGCGTATCGCCATAGTTCTGGCAGATGTAGTCACGGATCAGGACGAGGTCACTGCTGCCGAGAGCTGCGGCGGCCTCGTTGTAACGCGGGCCGCCGAATGGCGTTGGCAGGTTAAACGGCGTACCTGCGACGGATGTGAGCGTCACGAAATTCTCGATGTCCTTGGTGAAGTAGGCTATCGATGCGTAGCTGCCCTCGCCGTAATACCACTCGACCGACAGGTCGAAATTCGTGGATTCCAGAGGCAGGAGCCCCGGGTTGCCGGCGCTGCCGGTGCCACCAGTGACGCGTGCGAGCGTGTCCAGCGTCGTACCGCCCTGGATTCTACCCCAACCGGGACGACCGATCGTCTCGCTGTAACTGGCCCTCACGATCAGGTCTTCGATCACCTCGACATTGAAGTCGAGGCTTGGCAGCAGGTAATCGTACTTGCCCTCGAGCGTCGCGAAATCGCTTTCGCCGGAAAGATTGACGCTGAACTCGTTGGCTGCCTCCCACGTCACACCGGTGGCAACCGGCACCAGTGCGCTCGAGGTGACCTCGGTATCCTCGTAGCGCAGGCCCAACGCGACCTGCGCTGGCGCGTCGCCGATATCGAAGAATGCGTTGAACTGCACGTACGCGGAGATCGTGTCTTCCGAGGTCCGCTGGTCGATTGTGAAATCATCACTCGCCCCGAAGGTTCCGAGGCCCGCTGCCTCTGCATCGGCGACGATGCCGGGAAGATTGACACGCATGAGTTCAGGCGTCCAGATCGGGTTGCCGCTGCCGGACACGTTATCGAAGTAGGAAGCCGGGCTTTGCGAGTCGATGAAGAAGTTGCTGTCATCGAAGTCAGCCGGTGTGCCGGCCCCGCCCCATGTGTTGTTCTGCACGTTGGAATACGCGGTACGATTGTCGACCTCGGTCGCCATGATGCCGAAGTCGAGGCTGTAGTCTTCGGTAAACTCGAAGCTGCCGTCGAATCGCGCCTGCATTACCTCGGCATCCGCCAAGCCGTTACGGAACGACGAACCCGTGATCAGGTGCTGCGAAGGATCCAGCGCCGTCGTGCCGGCCAGGAAATCCAGGCCGAGTGCCGGCAGGTCCTCGCTCCAGTCGACCGTGGTCGTCCCGCGGTAGAATCCCGCCGTGCCCAGAACCGAGTTGGTCCCCCAGGGGTTGGCGCGACCCGCTTCGGCCTGCGAGTTGTGGAAGTCGAATGCCAGCGTGAGCGAATCAGTGGCGAGCCATTCGACGTTCAGGCCGATGGAGTTATTCTCGTTCTTGACACCCCAGTCTCCGACGCCAACACCCACGTCACCGGGGGCCGGGTTGGTCGCGGTGGCGTATTGCTCCGAGTAGACGGCGGGGCCGGCAAGCGGGCCGTCCGTGAACGAGATCGTGGAATTGTTCAGGTAGTTGAACCATGCCGAGAGCTCGGCACGCTGCGACTGAGTCTCGAGCTCGGAGTAGGTGTAGTCGAGCGTGGCCGTCAGCCTGTCCGTCGGCGCAAACTGCAGCGTGAGCTGACCGTTGATGCGCTCGCGCTGAACATCGTTAAAGCTATAGAGGATGTTCTGAGGCACCGAATAGACGGCACCGTCCTGTGGGGGGTTCTCGAGGATGTCGAAGTTAGCGTCACCCGGCTGCGGGACTCCGCCCCAGGTGCCCGCATCGTCTCCGCGCAGGAAGCTCTGGAATCCGCTGGCTGCGCCAGCTTGGTTGTAGCCCAGGTGGCGCTCCTGGTAACTGCCTGTTACTGACACGCCGAACATACCGTCCGCGAACTTCGTCGCGAATATGCCCGACAGCTCGGGAGTCCAGTCGTCGCCGTTCTCGACCGACGTATCGGTCACGGCCTTGGCGCCGATACTGAAAATAGTATCCGGGATGTCGAGAGGCCTCGTCGTTCGAATGTCGACGACCGCGCCGATACCGCCGGTCGGCAACCGGGCCTGGCTGGTTTTGTAGATCTGGACGGCCGACACGGCTTCGGAGGCAAGGTTATTGAAATCGAAAGACCGTGAATCCGGAACCGCTGTGTCCTTCAAGGTGGCGCCGGGCATCTGGCGGCCATTGAGCATTACCAGGTTGAAGTCCGATCCTACGCCGCGCACCGTGACTCTCGAGCCTTCGCCGGGGACGCCTGATTCGGGCGTGCGATCGATGGAAACGCCGGTAATGCGCTGCAAGGACTCGGCAAGGTTGGTGTCGGGAAACTTGCCGATGTCCTCGGCGACGATGCCATCCGAGACGCCCTGTTCGGCGCGCTTCATGTTCGCCGACGAGGCCAGACTGCTGCGAATACCGACCGTAACGATCTCTTCAATAGCGTCGTCGTCCTGGGCGGACGCAGTGGACATGCTGGTTGCACCGAGTGCCAGTGCGACGCCGGCAGCCAGCGGTGTCTTGTAGAAAGTTGGCTTGTGCATTTGAACCCCCTGAAAACTAGCAGCCTTGAGACCGCCTAAAAGGATCGACGTCTGCACGACGCCGCTCCGTATCCGAAACTTCTCGCGACAGCGTCGTTGGTAAAAATATGACAACGCTGTCAGATTGCATTTATAATTGATGCTGACAGCGCTGTCAACAGTAATTTGGTTTCGGTACAACGTGTACCTTTCTAGCGCTAACTATTTGCTTTGTATAAAAAATAACCATGACTCGGGGCCACGACAAGAATTTTTTTGGTGCGGATACAACCGTACCTGCCCGTATTCGCGGCGCCTGGGAAGGGAGGATTTCGGGCTGTCTGCTCGGCAAACCGGTGGAGGTTCTTTCGTTCCAACAAGGCCGCGAGGGCCTCGAGTCTTACCTGCGAGAGGCGGCGGCATTGCCGCTGCGAGACTACGTCCCGCTCATCGAGGGCACGCTCGTAGACCAGCTCGGCCGGGAATGCTGCCGCGGCCACATCTGCCGCGCGGAACCCGATGATGACATCAACTACACCGTGCTGGCGTTATTGTTGCTCGAAGACAAGGGTGTGGAATTGCGGACCGACGATGTTGCGAGGGCCTGGCTGCGGCTGCTGCCTGCAGGTACAACCTGGACGGCCGAGCGCCATGCGTACCGGGTACTGCTGGACAACATGGCGGACGAATTCGTCAATGGCGAGGCACCGGGGTTCGACCTGTCCCTGTGCTCCGACAGTGACTACAACGAGTGGATCGGCGCACAGATTCGTGCCGATCTCTACGGCTGGGTGTGCCCAGGCCGACCTGCACTTGCGGCCGACCTGGCGAGCCGCGACGCGGTACTGTCGCACCGGGGCGAAGGCGTCCACGGAGCGGCTTTCATCGCCGCCCTCGCAGCCGTGATTCCTGTGAGTGACGATCTCGTGAACGCAACCGATATTGCACTTCGCTTCATTCCGCAGGACTCAGGTGCCGCGGCCGCGGTGCGTTTCGGCCGCGGGCTGGCGGGTTTGCAGGATGCCGTCGATCGTCTGCACGCAGAATACGAAGGGCTCTCGCCGGTACACACGTTGAACAATCTCGCACTGGTCGTATGGGCGCTGTGTTCGTCCGAGGACGACTTTTCGGCGGCGATCGGTAATGCCGTGTCGGCTGGCTGGGATACAGACTGCAATGGCGCGACCGTCGGCGGACTTTTCGGGCTGACCGGCAAGCCGATACCCGACTCGTGGACGCAGCCCTGGCAGGGGCGGGTCGGCGTCAGCCTCGCCGGCTACTCCGAATTGCCCCTGGACGACCTCGTCGACCGTACCGTCGCAGTCGCAAGGACGCTGCAGTGAGTCTCGGTAAGACGCTCTTCCCGGCTTTGCTCTGCAGTGGCCTGCTGTTCGGCGCACTGGCGCCGGCATTCGCGGATGAGGCGCACTACGAAGGCCGCAACCGGTATGTCGCGCCCCGATCTGTCGAAGCGCTCATCATCGACGGGGTGGCAAACGAGCCTGTGTGGCAGGCTTCCGAGTGGCACGACATAGATCGTCGCTGGCTCGGTCCCGAATACACCGCGGAAGATTTCAGCGGCCGCTTCAAGGTCGCCTGGACAGAAGAGAGACTCTATATCCTGGTCGAAGTCGTCGACGACATATTGTTCGACAGCCATCGGGATCCGCTCGTGCAGTACTGGGACGACGACTGCGTCGAGATCTTCATCGACGAGGATTACTCGGGCGGCAATCACCAGTACAACCACAACGCCTTTGCCTATCACATGTCGCTCGATAACCAGGCGATCGACATGGGCACGGACGAGCGGCCGCATAACTACTCGCATCATGTCGAGAGCCGCTGGAGGCAGACGGGTAACAAGGTCGTCTGGGAAATCGCGATTGACATTTACACCGACGACTACATCGACGGCTCTGACGATAACGAGCCGGTTGCTCTCCACGCCGGCAAGGTGATGGGCCTCATGCTCGCTTACTGCGACAACGATGGCAGCGAGCTGCGCGAGAATTTCGTGGGATCGGAGTCGGTGCCCGAGGGACCGAAAGACCGCGGCTGGATCGATGCAGGGCTGTTCGGTGAACTGCAACTTGTGGATACGGAATAATAATATGGAACAAGCCATAAATACTGGCCACAAAGCGGGGGATGCCGTTTCAGGTGAATTTGTGACGTTTGCGGGAGAGCGTTACTACGCCATACGTAATGTCGACAAGATGGCGCCATTCTTCATCAGCATCGTCTCGAGTGCCGACCACTGGCTTTTCGTATCTTCCACCGGGGGGTTGACGGCAGGCCGGGTTTCACCCGAAACGGCACTGTTCCCTTATATACCTGTCGACAGGGTTCACGAAAGCATTCCGCATACCGGGCCGAAGACCATGTTGCGCGTACAGGCTGACGGGCATCGGCAACTCTGGGAGCCGTTCAATCGCGGATGCGAGTCACGTTTCGCTGTCAGCCGTCACCTGTACAAGAACATGCTCGGCAACAAGCTCTGCTTCGAGGAAGTCAATCACGACCTGAAGCTCACCTTCCGTTACACGTGGATGACGAGTGACCGTTTCGGATTCGTACGTCACTGCGAACTTGAGAATACGGGCGGTCGGCCGGCACAAATCGACGTGCTCGACGGTCTGCAGAATATCCTTCCGGCCGGCACGCCCCTCCTTTCACAGACAAATACCAGCAACCTGGTAGACGCCTACAAATGGACGGAACTGGATGTACCGACGGGGCTCGGCATTTACACGCTGTACTCCGGCATATCGGACCGGGCCGAGCCCTGCGAATCACTGAAGGCGAACACTTTTTTTGCCACCGGGCTCGAAGGGTACCGCGTCCTGCTCTCCTCGGAACAGCTGGACGCTTTCCGCGAAGGGGCGGACGTAGAGCAGGAAACGCATAGACGTGGCATCCGTGGCGCCTATTTCGTGAGCGCGTCCGTCGAGGTGCTGCCCAACCGATCACAACATTGGCAGATCGTTGCAGACCTGGAGCAGTCGCAGGCCCGGGTCGTCGCGCTGCGCAAGCGGCTGCAGCGGGAAACCGATATCGAGAGCGCTATTGCCGGCTCCGTCGATATGTGCGACGACGAACTCGCACGCATCATGGCCGCGGGTGACGGCTTCCAGGTTTCGGCACAGGAAACAGCCAGCACTCATCATTATGCGAACGTGCTGTTCAATGTCCTGCGCGGCGGCATATTCGACGACCAGTACAACGTATCATCACGCGATTTCTCGCAATCCGTGCGGCACTTCAACCGTGGCGTTTATGCGCGTAACGAAGAATTGCTCGAGAGCCTCCCGGACACGCTCGACTTCAACCAGCTGGTTTCCACGGTCCGGTCGCACAGCGACCCGCAGCTCGAGCGGCTCTGCAATGAATACCTTCCCATTACATTCGGCCGCCGCCACGGCGATCCTAGCCGCCCCTGGAATCGTTTTGCCATCAAGCTCAAGGACGAGTTCGGCAACCGGCTGCTCTCCTACGAAGGCAACTGGCGCGACATCTTCCAGAACTGGGAAGCGTTGACCTTCAGCTATCCGGAATTCATCGAGAACGTGATCGCCAAGTTCGTCAACGCATCGACGATGGATGGATACAATCCTTATCGCATCACCAAGGAGGGTATCGACTGGGAAGTCGAGGAGCCCGAAGACCCCTGGAGCTATATCGGCTACTGGGGAGACCACCAGATCATCTATCTGCAGAAGCTGCTCGAGCTGTCTGAAAATTTTCATCCGACGCGACTCGCACATTTGTTGCACCAGCCTGTCTTCAGCTACGCCAATGTGCCCTACCGCATAAAGTCCTTCGAGGACCTGCTCCAAAAACCGAAGGACACCGTTATTTTCGATCATGCGCTTGCGGAACGCATCGAGCAGCGGATCGCCGATATCGGCGCAGACGGCAAACTGGTGCTCGACGGCGACGGCGAGGTATACAGGGTTACCTTACTCGAGAAGTTGCTGGTGCCGCTGCTTGCCAAACTGGGCAACCTCGTGCTCGGCGGCGGAATCTGGCTGAATACCCAGCGGCCAGAATGGAACGATGCCAACAACGCCCTGGTCGGCCATGGTCTCAGCATGGTGACACTGTATTACATGCGCCGCTACGTTTGTTTCCTGCAACAGCTCATCGCGACAGAATCGAAAACGGTCGACCTCTCACGCGAAGTGAGCGAATGGTTGGACGATACCGCTTCCGCCCTCGAGAGCGTCCGGCCCATGCTCGGCAACGGCCGGACCAGCCCGGAGCAGCGGTTCGAGACGCTTGCCGAACTGGGCCTGGCGGCGAGCGGCTACCGCGAGACCGTTTACAGGCAGGAAGGGTTTTCCGGAACAGTGAAGCTGTCGCCGGATGCCATCCGCAAGATGCTCGACGACGCGCTTGTCGCGATCGATCACAGCATCAGTGTCAACCGTCGCTTCGACGGGCTGTACAACGCCTACAACCTGCTCGGCCTCGATACCGATACGGCACAGGTCGACACCCTGTATCCCATGCTCGAAGGCCAGGTCGCAGTGCTGAGTTCAGGGGCGGTTTCAGCCCGGGAGAGCTGCGCCTTGCTCGAGGCGCTTTTCGAAAGCGACATCTACCGTCCCGACCAGCATTCGTTCATGCTCTACCCGGACAGGGAGCTCCCCGGATTCTTCGACAAGAATCGTATTCCTGAAGCCGACGTAGTGGCAATTCCGCTACTCACACGCATGCTCGAGGCAGGCGACGACCGCATCGTCTCCAAAGACGTCGAAGGCACTTTTCGCTTCAGCGCGGACTTCAGCAATTCAGGCGACCTGTCGAGTCGGCTCGACGCGCTGCAATCCGACTTCGGTGAAGAACTCGAGGCTGCACGCGAGGAATTGCTGCAACTCTACGAGAAAGTCTTCAACCACCGCGCATTCACGGGCCGTTCGGGCGCGATGTTCGGATTCGAAGGCCTTGGCAGCATCTACTGGCACATGGTCTCGAAGCTGCTTCTCGCAATCCAGGAGAACTTTTTCGCGGCGCGCACAAACGCCACCGACGAAGAGAGCTGCACACGACTTGCTTCGCTCTATTACGCCGTTCGGGAAGGTATTGGTTTCAACAAGACGCCATCAGAGTACGGCGCCTTCCCCATGGACCCCTACTCGCATACGCCCAGGCATGCGGGCGCGCGGCAACCGGGAATGACGGGCCAGGTCAAGGAAGAAGTGCTCTCGCGTTTCGGCGAACTCGGTGTGCGCGTGGGAGGGGGCAAAGTGCATTTCGACCCCGGCCTGCTACGTGCCGTCGAATTTTCCGGCGAACCACGCTCGTTCCGGTATCTTGATCTACAGGGCGACTGGCAGGAAATACAACTGCCCGCCCCGGCGCTCGCATTCACCTGGTGCCAGGTGCCCGTGATCTATCGGCTGGACGAGACAGCCAGCCCGGCGTTGACGCTCACATACCATGACGGCATGACGCAGACCTTGCCTTCGCTGTCACTGTCGGAATCGATGAGTTCCGAGCTTTTCATGCGCAGCGGTCATATCAGTCAAATTACCGTGACCATCAGGCCCGAGAATCTGCTTTCTGATTGACAGCGCTGTCAGATTTGAGTGTAATTCTGCGCTGGTAGGGGGAAGTGGGCAAGATTGCTCACAAAGGCTAGCTATAATGCCGAAAGCGACGATAGACGATGTTGCGGAGCTTGCAGGCGTCTCGATAAAGACCGTGTCGCGCGTCGTCAACCAGGAACCCAACGTCCGCGAGGCAACGCGAGCGAAGGTCGAAGCGGCCATTGCAAAACTCAATTACCAGCCGAACAAGGCTGCCCGCAACCTGGCGAGTCATCACTCGCACCTCATCGGCCTGATTTACGACGACCCCAGTTACTACGAGATTCCCAGTGCCGGTTACGTCATTCGAATGCAGCAGGGCGCCCTCGGTGCCTGCCATGCAAGCAATTACGAGCTGCTGATTCACCCGTGCCAGTATCGGAAAAAAGACATCGGCAATGAGATCAAGACACTGATCGAGCAGGTGCGCCCGGACGGTATCGTGCTTGCCGCACCCCTCTCCAACATGCCCAAGATCGTGCGCGCAATCGAAGCGACGGGCACGCCGCTGGTAAGACTGTCGCCGGGCACGCGTAACGGCAAACAGCTGACGGTGGTAACGAACGACCGCGAGATAAGCGCCGAAATGACACGTTACCTCGCGTCACTGGGGCACACGAGGATCGCGTTCATAACGGGCCACCCGAGTGCCAAGGCGGTCGGCAATCGCTACCTCGGTTACCTGGATGGCCTGGAACAAAGCGGCCTGAAACTCTCGGAGCGCCTCGTCATGGCAGGCGACAACTCGATCGGGTCCGGCGAGGAATGTGCCCTGCAGCTGCTCAAACTTACGAACAGGCCTACGGCAATTTTTGCTGCCAACGATGACATGGCCGCTGGCGTCATCCGCGTGGCTGACCGGCTCGGCATCAAGGTACCCGATGAACTGTCTGTTGCCGGCTTCGACGATATCGCGCTCGCCCGCCAGGTCTACCCGGCGCTTACCACGATCAACCAGCCGCTGTCGGCCATGGCGGAGCATGCAGCTGTCGCGCTCATTGAGGCCGTTCGGGGCAAGCGGACGCTGCTGGGCACCGAGACTGTGCCCGCCAAGCTGCAGATCAGGGAATCGACGGGTCCGGCGCCGGACTAAGAGTCTTTCTGCAAAGAACCCTCAGGGCTCGCCGCTGTATACCCTGACGTAGTCCACTTCCATCGTTACCGGATGACACGTTGGCAGGGAACTCTCCGCCGTAGTGAATGGTGCCGAGGTTTAGTTCTTGCCGCCCATGGACTCCTCGCGAGCGGCTATCACGAAAAGGCCATCACTCAGTTCTGCGCTGTCCTCGAGGTACCACTGCAACTCGTTGTTGCCCCAGCCCGGGATACCGTACTGGCTGCCGTCACCGTTCTCGAAAAACCATACCTCCGGATCGAGCTGTGCCGCGTCAAACTCATCGCTCCATACCAGCATCAGCGTATCGCCGGTCGAGACATCGAAATTGTCCACCTCGGTGAGGGTGGGGTTATCAATATTCACGTTCACTACTGCCGCCGGGGGTGGCGGAGGTGGGGGCGGGGGCTCGCGACAGGCG
>Ga0224513_10000096_pt1 | contig 27591 bp, 35 predicted proteins | sample SF_May12_sed_USG_5_FD_169109 | JGI IMG/M metagenome (GOLD analysis project Ga0224513, IMG submission 169109) | Sediment microbial communities from San Francisco Bay, California, United States - SF_May12_sed_USGS_21 | ecosystem: Environmental > Aquatic > Marine > Sediment | place: USA... | reverse complement strand
CCATTCAATTTTTTCATTTTTTATTTTTTCAATTATTTTTGAGATATGCTCTTCAGATTTTTTACTCATCAAAACTACCCACACTTATAATTCCAAAATTTTCATAAAATTGAAAAATCATGTTTTACTCGCATAATAATTGGTATATATTATTTTGGTAATACATGGTAATGAATGGTAATGAATGGTAATGCTTATATATGAAGTTGGTAAAAATTGATACAATGCCGCTTTCAAAAGAAATAATGAATTTTAGATGGGATATGGAAAAAATGGCAAAAAAAGGGGGGCATACTACTAATCTAAAAAATCTATTACTTGATGCTCAAAAAGCAACAAATGGATTAGTTCCATATGCCAGTCTTGGAGCTCATGTTCCAAATGACTATTTTTCAAATATTAAGATCAAAGATGCAACAATAAATTCATCAAAAAACCATTCAGATGTGGATACATCGTTAACAATTGGTGGCAGATATTCTAAAAATATTATTAAAACTGATGTTCCATTTTCAATTGGTGCGATGAGTTATGGCTCCATAAAACTACCTGCAAAAATCGCATTACATCTTGCATTAAACAAACTTGCAGAAAATGGAATTAAAGTTTTAATGAACACAGGTGAAGGAGGTGCATTACCTTGGGAAATATATGGTTCTAAAAAATCTCAAAAAAACTTGTCTAAAGAGCATTGGGATTCAATTTTACAATACACGAGTAAATTACTTAAAGATAGTAATTTGGAGGGAATTGATATTGATAAATTGTTTCAACGAAAATATCCTCTAGTGGTTCAATATGCTTCAGGTAGATTTTGGAAAGACCCATCATATCTCCTTAATGCAGATGGAATTGAAATTAAAATTGGGCAAGGAGCAAAGATAGGACATGGAGGATTGCTTCCAGGTTCAAAAGTTACAGAGTTAGTTGCAGAGAATAGAGGGATACTTGCAAACAAACCTGCACATTCTCCATCAAGACATTTAGATATTTTGGGGCCAGAAGATTTAGTTGCAAAGATTCTAGAGATAAGAGAGTTAACTGAATGGAAAACTCCTATAATTGTCAAGGTTGGCGCATCTCGTGTTTATGATGATATGGAAATAATTTTAAAATCATATGCAGATTGTGCAACAGTAGATGGATTGTCAGGAGGTACAGGTGCTGCTCCATTTGAAGTACGAGAAGATATTGGAATTAACACAATTGCAGCCCTTTTACCTATGAGAAATGCAATATCAGATTATTATAAAACACACGATAAAGATGGATTCAATCTATTGGTAAATGGAGGTGTTTGGGATTCTGAGCGGATTGCAAAATGTATTGCATTAGGTGCCGATGGGGTTGGGATAGGCACTGGATTTCTACTTGCAATGGGATGTACGCTAATTCAAGAATGCCATACAGATATTTGTCCTGCAGGGATAGCTGGTTCTCATGAAAAATTAGATGTGGAGAACAGTACAGAGGGCATTTTTAATTATATCAAAACAACAAAGACTGAACTAGAAAATATTGTAGGTTCTCTAGGGAAAAAAAATATCAAAGACATCAAATCGAGTGACCTAGTTGTAAATGATACGTTAACTAGTATTGTTTCAAAACTACCTTTTTCAGATGGAGAAGATTATACCACAAAAATCAAAAAGAAAATTGAAGACATAATGTCCTCAGATGGGGTATCAGGTGAAAAGAATTGAGAATGAATGAAAAGGCAGTTCTTAGAAGATCTATTATTGATCTTTGTAAAGTTGATTCAACACGAGAAGAATCAACTGATGATGCCATAAGAAAGGTTAGAGAAAAGCGTGGAAATGATGACAAAGAAAACTTGTGGGATTATGTTGTAGCACTTGGAGCTCAGTTATCAAGACCACCATTTGATCCATATAGAGAAAAAATCCGACTTAAAACTGAAATAGGGCGAAAGGGAACTACAAAAATAATTCTAAAAATTCCAATTCTACTTTATGGTGAATTTAACCTATCTCAAAGTTCACAAGATGCATTAAACTTGGCACTAAATGATTTAGTGGATGATAACTCTACTATTGGCATAATTTCTAAAGGAGAACCATATGATGAAAGAAAATACTCACACTTTCAGATTGTAAACGATGTCAATAAGATTTCTGATCCTGAAGGAATTGTTATGAAGTATGATGATATTAGCATTATTGAAAGAATTAAAAAAGCAAGAAAAGAGTTTTGTGGTCCTATTCTAGTAGAGGTTGATGAAGATTTTTCAGAGTATACTCACAGATTACTAGAAACTGGAGTTGATGGGATATTGATAAACACTGAAAAGATCACAAAAAGCGTAAAATATGCAGAAAAACATGCAATATCTGTAATACATGATGCAAGAGAAACAATAAATGCATTTTATCAGGGAAAGGAAAATGATGGTGTATCTCTTATTGTTACAGGCGATATGGACAGCACAGGAAAAATTGTAAAATCTGCAGGATTAGGCGCAGATGTAGTTGGTTATAATATAAGCCTGCTAATTGCAAAAACAGGGTCCTACTCAGAAGATTTCTTTGATGAGATAGTTACTGCTAAGAAAATATACAATCACATGATTGCTACAAAAAACGAGTTAACAGGAATTCCTGCAGCAATAGGATATAGTAATTTTCATAATTTGTCTCCTAAGGATTTTAGAACTTCTAGTCTTAAAGCAAGCTTAGAAGGAGAAATATTGTTAGAGGGAGTTAATAAAACATACAGGGAAATAGTTAAAGAGATTTTAGATGAATATATCAATACAAAAAAAGTTACAATTGATCAACAACAAAAACAAAAAATTACTGAAATGATTCTGTTGGAGGCAAATTAAATGTGTGGAATATGTGGGATTATGATTGATGATGTAGAATTACGTCACCCACATGTAGGATTGTTATTACAAGAGATGATGGAAAGTCAACAGATACGAGCCCAAGATGGTGCAGGGGTTGCAATATTTAACAAAACTAATTCTAGTGACACTTTTAGAATAAAAAGTTTCAAGGACAATGATGGGAATTATGTAAGTAATGAAACTAATTCATCCGAAGAAAAGCTAGATGAAAATTTGATTAATTTGTACGATAAAGATGATTGTACTTTTTTCAGTCTTGAAAATGAAATGACATTAATCAAAGAAATGGGTTTAGCAAAAGACCTTGATAAAAAACATGGTATAAGAAAAATGGAGGGATCTCACGGTATTGGTCATCTCAGAATTGCTACAAGTAGCAGAGTAACTCCATACAACACACACCCATTTAGTACTACCATTTTACCAGATATTGCAATTGTGCACAATGGGGAAATTACAAATTACGATATGCTTAGAGACTCGCTAGAATTAGAAGGGTATAACTTTTACACAGATAGTGATTCAGAAGTAATTGCAGTTTTTGTGGCAAGTAGGATACTTAAACACGGAGACATTGAAAGAGCACATCGTGAGTTCATAGCAAAAGCTGATGGACCGTTTACATACATTGCAGCAACTCCAGACACACTAGCAATGGTACGAGATAAATTTGGAACAAGAAAAGGAATTGTAGGATATAATCCAGGAACAAAAGAGCACCCTCCGTTTTGGGCTATGGCAACGGATTTGTCAGCTTTAGATGTCATAGGGGCAACTGCAAAAATTGAGACGCCTTATCCAGGGAAACCAAAAATCTTTTTCAGGAATTAATCATGTTTGTTTTAGATATTGATGAAATTAGGATATTAGCATCTAAAATTGCTTTAAAAGATGTTGAAAATGAATTCCATGTGTTAAAAAATGCATTATTAGAAAAATATGGAATTGTATTACCTGAAGGTCTAAAAACTGCAGCAATAGAGAAATTTGGAGATATTGCAAGTGCCCCTATTCTTTATGAAAATGTGACAAATTCAATTATCAGAAAGAAAATAGAAGAAGGTGAAAATAATATTACCATAAAAAACCCCAAGGCACTTTATAGAATTGGAGTTTTAGGATTTTTAGAACCTGTAAATCTTAATTTAACTATAGAAGGAAATGTGGGAAACTTTTTTGGAGCATTTTGTAATTTTCATGGAACATGGAATATCAAAGGTCATGCTGAAAATGGATTAGCGGATAAAGGATATTGTGGAAAATTTGTAGTCGATGGATTATCTACAGAACTTGTAGGACAAAATAATCAATCTACTAGTTTTAGTCATGGCGTTGATATTCTGGTTAGGAAAGGATGTATGGAAAGAGCTATGGCTCAAGCTAGAGGTGGCAATCTAGTTACATTTGGTGCAGGATTTAATTCTGGAATATACATGTCAGAGGGTGTTTTAATTAACTTAGGTGATCCTGGAGAACAATTTGGTTCAGGAATGGTAGGAGGTGTCATTTACACCAGACAAGGAACTACTACAGGAAAAGGAGCAGTAATAAAAAAATTAGATGAAAATGATTATACAAAAATCAAAAATGTTTTAGAAATTTTTGAGCAGGAACTTTTAATTGAAAATCTAGATGATTTTTCTCAGACAAATACTAAATTAGCTTTTACCAACATCAAACATGAAGTGATTGATTTTAAAGAATTTGAAAAAATAATTGCAGATGAAAATAGTATACATTAAATATTTTTAACGGATTTTGTTTAATCTTTGAACATTTGAGATTTGATTGCATTTTCGATAGATTTACTATCTATGTTTTCTATTCTTTGAGCAGTTACTTTTACTTCATCTGGAGTGACAGATTTATCCAAGGTAAGATATATTGTAATTAGAGGCAAATACAGAATCATTTGTTGAATTTTCTCTCTAATAATGTGAACATATTCTGTTTTACCATAAAAATCATCAAAATGCTCACGTCTACTTCGTCTTAGACCTACTTGATAATAAAACATAATCCGATCTGTATCGGGTTCATTTGGTTTTGTAGCTCCAGATGATTGATCAAGCAAGATGTGACCTTCCAAATCAATTAAACCAATATGAACAATTTTTGAATCCGTTTTGAATACTTCATCAGCTAATCTTTCAATCTCTTGGGATACCATTGTTCATCACTGTTTTTTTGAATACATGCCTGCCCAAAAATTTAAGAATTGCTTGTTAAATTCTGTCACTGATTCAAACGAGTTATTATTATTTTTTAAATTGTTACCAAACATTTCTAATGTTGATAGAATAGTTTGGTTTTGAATATTTTTTGATTTAATGTATTCCTCAGCTATAGTTTGTATGATGTTAGCTGCTTCTTGTGGAATGTTTGTCTCAATATCCGTTTTTTCAGCAAAATCTTTTTGTGAAATTATTGATGAATTTATTGTATTTTTCCAAGCTCCTAAAAATTCCTCTTGGAGTTTTGTGATTGCCTGTAAATATTGTGGCATAACCTTTTCTATCTCTTGAAAATAAGCGTCAAAATTTTTCTTAAAAACCTCGTTGATATCTTGTTGGCCTTGATTATTAGTACTACTCGTAACATTGATTTTTGTACTCACACTATAACTAGTTCTCAAACCCTTATAAATGTAGGTAATAATTGGTAATAAGTGGTAATTTACACCAATTACTATTTAATAATTTCAGATATCTGATTTGAGATTTTACTAAAATCTAAAGTTGGTTCAGATATAACATATAGTATATCTTCTCCAATTGGAAAACTCATCTCCAATGATTTTTTCGTTCTGCCACAGCAAAATTAACCAATCCCAATTGTCTGTCAAATTCTTTTCTCATTTTTACACGCAAGGCAAGTTCCATGAAAAGTATCTCATCCTCTCTTTTGTTTTCAATTGACTCAATATTTTTTGATCCTCCGGCTACTAATCTACCTCTTACATTTATCACACCTACAAATCTAATTTCTGGATATAGTTGTTTTACTTGTTCACATATTCTATTGAAATCAACATCAAATTATTAGTGTTATCCTATTTTAGGATCTTTCCAAATTTGATTACACTCACAGTGTCTAGCATTAAGTTATCAAGTCATTTGTTATATTATTGTATAAAACTTGATAAAAAAAGAACAACAATGAAATACCAAAATAAAGTATAACAAAGTATGGCATCAATAATCATAATCCCAATCATTATTGTTGCAATTGTAGGATTATCAGGATATCTTGTGTATCGATTTGTCATTTATGATTTATTATGCAAAAGATCTGTTAATCAAACACTTCAAAAATATAACATTAAAAAAACACCATCTCAAATTATTAAAGAATATTACAATAACAAAGGAGAAGAAATATCACACAAGGAAATCCAAAACCTTGAAAAAAATTACAGACGAAATGAACCTGAACAATTTCTTGCGATGTACGACGCAGTTAGAGATAGCTCAAAAAACAATGAAAAAGAATAGCATTCCTAAATAATTTAAGGAGTTACAGGAATCTGAATAAATGGAGTTCCGCCTTCACCGACTACCAGTGGCAATTTACCATCCCAGGCTTGTGTTTTCAACCATTCTAAATAGTTTGGATTTTGAGCGAGTGCTTGGTTAATTATAGCAATTGCCTCAGCCTCACCTTTAGCTTCAGCAATATTTGCATTTGCTAAACCAATGGCATTAGCCTCTCGCTGTCTAGCTTCTACCTCTATTCTTCTCAAGTCATTTTCTGCCTTGAGTGCCTTTTGTTCAGCCTCTACTTTAGATTCAATTGCCTGAGCAAACAATGGAGAAAATTCAAAATCAGTAATTGAAATTACTTCGGTCACAACATCAAATTGATTTAATCTCTCTCGGATAGATGATTCTATATCTGCTTTAACAAGAGGTCTTTTTGTAATCAGCTCTTCAGCATTATAGTTTGCAGTTACTTGTTTGACAGTTTCTTCTATAGCAGGTTGAATTACTCTATTTTCATAATCAAGTCCTAAGTTCTTGTATAGTCTATGTACACCTTCCTTATCAGGATGATAGTTAACAGTAACGGTAGTCTCTACAGTCTGCAGATCTTTTGATGCACTTCTAGCGTCATTTGCATACTTCAGTGTACGAACCTCAATATTGACTACTTCGTCTTGAAAAGGAACTACAAAATGTATACCTTCATCAAGTGGAGGTGCCGAGAGATCAACTGCATTCCAGTGCAAAAGGACTCCTCTATGTCCAGAATCAACTATCTTTACTGAAGCAGTTGCCACCACCCCAATTAGAATAAGAATAACAATAGCAATTGCAACTCCTTTTGCTGCATTCATGTTTACATTAACTTTAGGGGATTGATACCTTGACAACTACAGCTAGTAATCATTACCTACTATTATATCAATCACAATTCATAATCTACTTAGGTATTAGAATGTACATTGCTCAACAAATTTATCATACACAGCCACATTGAAAACAAATGGACCCTGACTTTTCATGGATTTATTTGATCTTTTTTTTGATAATTCCACTAGCAAGAATAATTCCTCGAATTCTAAGGAAGAAAATGGATAAAAATCCATCACAAACAATCCAAGAAGAACGATTCCAATCAACTTTTGAGGAGCAGCCTAGAAAAATTCAAAGAGAATTTTCAAAACCTCAAACAAAAAATATGCTTGTTTTAGGAGAGGTCAATAAAGGGACAAAAACCTTTGAAAAAATATTAAAAAATACAGGGCTTAACGGTAAAGAACTAGATACAATATTAGAGGATCTAGAGAAAAACAATATGATAAAAGTACAACAAAAACAAGGACTGTTGGGCACCAAAATTGAGTTATATCCAACAGATAAGGGGTTTAAGGAATATTATTCCTAAGTTTTTCTACTGCAAATAACGTTTCATACCCATGTTGCATATCAGATAAGAGATCATACTCGGTTTAAATTAGCGAGAGGAATTAACTTGGCATGATAAACTGTAAAAAGGAAAGTAGGTAATTTACATGGTAACTCTTAATCCAAATTCAAACTGTTCACGTTGTGGAAAAAATTCTTTATTGACTGATGAAGTTACAGGAGAGCAATTTTGTTCAAAATGTGGTTATGTTATTTCTGAAAAATCACAAGAGTCAGGTCCAGAATGGAGATCATTTCAAAAAGATGGGGGATCAGATCCGGCCAGAACTGGTGCACCATCATCACTTTTGATGCACGATATGGGTTTATCCACAGTGATTAATCCATTAAACAAAGATGCTTCAGGCAAACCACTTTCTACATCGATGAAAAGTACAATTGAACGTCTTAGAACTTGGGATAGTAGAAGTCAAGTTCATGAACCTGTTGATAGGAATTTGAGACAGGCATTAGGGGAATTAACTAGACTAAAAGACAAGGTTGTAATTTCTGCAAATGTTCTTGAGAAAGCAGCTTATATTTACAGAAAAGCATTAGAGAAAAAATTAGTTCGAGGCAGATCTATTTCTGCAATGATTGCAGCATCACTTTATGCAGCATGCAGGGATACCGAAACGCCTAGAACATTAAAAGATGTTGCAGATGCTGCAAATGTCAAAAGAAAAGATATTGCAAGATGCTACAGATTATTACATCATGAATTGGAATTAAAGATGCCAGTAGTAGATTCGATTCAATGTATCGCAAGAATTTCGAGTAAATTAGACATAACAGAAAAAACAAAAAGATATGCAGTAAAAGTACTCAAAGACGCACAAGAGCGCAAGGAATCAGCTGGAAAGGATCCAATGGGTCTTGCAGCATCAGCACTGTATTTATCATGTGTTCATAACGGCGCATCTGTCACTCAAAGAGATATTGCAGAAGCTGCAGGAGTAACAGAGGTAACCATAAGAAATCGATACAAAGGATTAAAGGCAAATCATTCATCAGATACAGATTTTTAAATCACAATAATCAAATGGAAAAATAGTTTTATTTCTTGCATAATTTACTACATAGGATAATGGGGATATTTTCACGTAAAAAAGAAGTCATCATTGACAGTATTTGTCCAAAATGTAAAATGGAATTTTTAGATTCAGAAAGAATGCTGCGTCACATTGCAAAAGCCCATAAACCTAAAAAGAAATTTGAATGTGATACATGTGGATTTAGAAATTGACCACATATTTTTGATTTGGGGGTTTTATTAAATACCAAGAATCTATAAAAATTAGAAATGACGAATAAAGATAAAATTAACAAGATTTCAGGAATTGTATCGCTTATCACACTATCAATAATATTAGTAGGATATGTTACGGGTAATGATTCAGTACTAGGATTTTCAAATGCAATGATGCTTTATGTGTTAATGCCATCTGCATTGATTTGGTTTGGTACAAGGAAAAATGGATGTGGAAGTTGTAATCAAACATGCTCATTATCAGAGCCAGATAAAGATGTCAAAAATAAGATCTAAATCTCAATTTTGATAAAGTACCATGTAGTTTCTTTAAGGAGAAATAACAAATGATGACATGGTGTTTAAATCAAATGATAGAATTTGGATTATTTCAGTAATAATAGGAGGGATGATCATACTAGCAGCAACGATAGGTTTTGTAGGACAAGGAAATGTCAGACATGTAGCAATTTTCTGGAATGAAAAGGTAGAACAAACAGTAGTTTTTGAAGAAATAGATCAAGAAGTACAAATTAGAGCAATCAAGGGAGTTGCAGGAGAAGCAAACCCAACACTACTATCACGCACTTCATTTGCATACATTCTAACTGTAATTAATAATGGTACAATGCTCCATAGGTTATATATTGATGGATTCAATGTTCAAACAGAACTACTAGAACCAGGACAGCAAGATACAATTATAATTTATCCAGACAAAGAGGGGGAATTTACATACTATGACAAAAAACAATACCTTACTCCACTAGGTAAAATCAAAATTGTTTCAGTAGTTCCAAGTGATGAATTTCAAGGTATTTGGAAAGATTTGATTTGAGCCAATGATGAACATAAAAAATTTGTAGAGGAGAAGGATTCAGTACATTGCAAAAAAGACATTTAATTAATCAACAAGACACAAATTAGATAAACTATCAATTGATGTTATTTTTTACCAATTATCAAATCAACTTTATAATTTAAAGTAGCACGTGGGTTAAGTTTCAAATTCCATGGAATGTGACATGGTTTTTTTGTTTTTGAGGAAATTCTAAATCCCATATTCTCTAAATTTTTTCTTAGAGCTGATTCATCAACAGGTTTTCTAACAGAATTAACACCCCTATCAAAATCATAAGGATCAGAAATCACAACATATCCAGCAGAGATTTGTTTGGATATTTGTTTAATCAACTCAACAGGTTCCATTAATTCTAAAACATTTAATGCAAGTATCAAACTGAATTGTAATTTTCCAAAAATAGGAGAAAATGAATCAGCTATAACATAATCGAGATTTTTTTTTGAGGATTTTTTTGCATATGTCAGTGCACTAAATGATTTATCAATTCCAAACACCATATCATGAGAATCAGCCATAAACGAAGTAATAGTTCCAATAGAACAGCCATACTCCAAAGCAAGTTTTGTTCTAGGCATAGAATCTAGATTTTTTTTTATTGTAGAATAAAATTTGGATTTTTGACTATTTTGATATATTTGGGACCATCGTGTCTCAAGTGAAGATCTGTCTTCACTAGTTTGTGTAGTTTTTGACAAAGAAGATTTTAGATAAAGTTTCATTTTTTCAGTAACGCTAGATTGGTATAATTCACCACCCAAAATTTTATGAGTGGAAAGATATCTAGAAAAATCATCCCATAAGATAGGGATTTTCTCAATAATTGGAAATATCAATTTACATTTTTTGCATTCTAAGAACCCCTCCTGAATTTCTTCATCAAATTTGAATATATCTAGATCTAATCTAGTGTCACACCTAACACATCTAAGGAATTCAAGACTTGATTCTAGCATTCTCAGTAATCAAATCAATTATGTGTAAATTAATAATTTCTTTGATACATAACCAAGATAATATTAAATGTAGTATTTTTTGATTTGATGCAAATTGGGAGAGTTTGAAGAGTTTGCCGAAGCCCTGTTTGGCCAATTATCAGTAGAAATTAATGAAGAAAAAGAGATTGCTGATTTAGCAGTTAGAGCCAGAGAAGATCTAGCAGGAAAGGTAGAGTTCAAAAAATTAGAAGATATTGCCAAAGAGATTTTTCCAATCTACAAAGATAAGGTAGAGGAATTTCTAGGAATCAAAGCTTCTGACAATCTCAAATTAGAATTTCCAGAATTAGAAGACTTGAAGAGATTAAAAGGAGACAAAGTATTTGCAGACAAAGAATCAAAGGAATTCGTTACAGAATTATTTAATGCAGTTGTGAAAGAGGATCTAAAAAAAATTGCAGAGCTAATGCAAAAAAATACTGCAAAATATTTGGTGTATTCAACATATGCAATTCAGTACATATCCAAGATTACAACAACATATGGAGATTATCTTGACTCTGTAATTTATCTAAACAAATTCATTTTGTCAAGATATCCACAAATAATTCTCTATAAACAAGGAGAGCCATACAAATCAAGGTTTGAAAATGTAAACTCAGGTTACATAGGGGCAGTAAAAATGACGGTGTTAGAAGAATTAATTCACTCAATACAGAAGAATTTGCAACAAGTAAACAAGAATGCGGCAATGGAAGTAAATAAAATCAATGAAGAATTAGCAAGAATAATTTTATCACTAGATACTCAAACAGTCAATAAGCTTTCAGAATATTGTCAATTACAGGTAGTGCCAGATGATTTTCCATTTGCAAAAAAAGCAAATTTGTTTTTCTTTTTAAATCCAGACCACTTCCTAATTGAACAAATTGGGCCAGATGTCATGACATTTACGCATGTAGAGATAGACCCAAAGATAGATGAATCTATTCCTCAACTTTTAGACATATACAAAAAATGGCTAGTTCCAATTCAACAACACCATGCGGCATTTACAGCAATGGAGGGAATGGCAGGTTTTGCAATTGAAAACATATTGAAAGATGATCAAGATTTTCAGAATTATCTTAGTACATTTATGGGAATGGATTTTTCATCATATCAGGTAAGAAAAAGCATGGGAAAAGATTTTACCAAGACAATATATGAAAAATTAGGCAAAGACACATTCAAAAAGATGATTGAAATCCCTCCAAATACAAGAGAGCTCAAGGATCCTCAATTATACCTCAACAAACTGAGTTAGTAATAATTGAAAGAAGAATTTGATCCATTAGTTGCAGAATGGTTTGCTTTTGTAAAAAATCCAAATTTTAACTTGGTTGAAAAATGTCTAAAATTTGGGCAAATTTTAGAATATCCAGAACTAGATGTGGATGAATATATCAAAAAAATAAATCGAATAGGGATGTCTCTAAAAGAATCAACAGGAGATGTTAAAAATCCAACATACTTAATTTCGATGTTAAATGAACATCTCTTTGAGAATTTGGGTTTTGGCGGAGATGATGATGATTACTATAATCCAAAAAATAATTTTCTAAACGAGGTAATTGATAAAAAATTGGGCCTTCCAATTACTATGTCAATCCTATATGTGGAAATTGCAAAATTCATAGGTTTGGAACTTAAGATTGTCGGATTTCCAAGCCACATATTGGTAAAATATAATGAAGAAATGATTTTAGATCCATTTTATGATGGACGTTTATTAGATGTGGATGATTTACAAGAAATTTTAGATATGAATTTTGATGGGCAGTTGGAATTTCAACCTGAATTTCTTGATGAGGTAGATACAGAACAGATTCTTGTGAGAATGACTCGCAATTTAAAAAATTCCTATGTACAGTCATTTGTCTATGACAAAGCTCTTCGTTGTACAAATATGGTTTTAGCAATTGAGCCGGAATCTCCAGAAGACATTAGAGATAAAGGAATTCTAGAAGAAAGATTACTAAATTCCGAAGCTGCGCTAAAGTATTTGAATAAATATTTGGAAATAAATCCAAATGCAGAAGATGTAGATTTTATTTTAGAATTGATCAGAAATATAAAAACAAAAATTAATCAATGATTGAATTTATGTCGTTTCCTTTCTTGATCATTGATATTTCATGACGAGCAATTTTGTTTCTTAGTGCCCTTTTGAGAATATCAACTTCACTTCGTAATAATGCAATCTCATCTTCCAGTTTTGCAACCCGCTCATAGATAGTTTCAGCTTCTGAACTCATGATTATCTATCAGGAAAAAATTGTCTTAAAAAGTTATTGGTAAATATTTTGATGGACAGGTTAGCTTTTTGAACTATAATTTAGACTAAAAAACATAGGCTATTTCTTTCAAAGGCTGGCTTTGAGATTCAATTTCACGGTGAATCACCTAACACAATTTTGTGGTCATTTTTATTTTAAATATAACCAGTTCCTTGAGATCTAAGACATTGAGGAGGATCATTATTTACAGACATTTCAAATCCCATATCATTACATTTGTCACATTGTTTTTTCTTTGATTTTTTACGATAACTTCTGACTAGAAATATAGTAACAAGGACACAATAATCCCCACACTATTGTAAAAATTATTGTTGGATAATCCATTATTTTTACTTTAGAATCTAAATTTACAATTCAAATTCTTGGCGACATTTTTCACATTTTCCTCTTTCTTGTCCAGGAGGACCAAGAAGGAATACCTTACCAATTGTTTTACAAAGTGGACACATTCCAGTGGTTGCGTTTTTTGGACCAGTGCGAATAATTTTCTGAGTTTTTCTTCGTCCCATTGTCATGACTTGCGGAATCGGATTATTAAGTTTAATTTTTTTGGTAAAGCACGTATGGGATTCCGACAATATCCTATGAAATATCATTAATTATCGTATTATTTGATAAATAATACGTCTTTTTGTATGCCTTTGATGCGCTCTAGATTCTTTTGTTTTTTATCAAATATTTGGTCTAAATTTCAAGAATATAGGTAAATTCTACAGCTGAATAATCTTTCTTTTCTCAAAATCATTATCTGCTGCATCAATTTCCATCAAAATGATTCGATCATCCTGTTTTTCAACTATCTGGTATTTTTTATGCAATTCTATGATTGTTATTTTAAAATGATATTTAGATGAGATGAATGAATCATACGTCTTGCTTTTAAACAAATTTTGTAATTATATGTCAAATTGATTATCATTGAATAAGCGCGGGGAGGGGGATTTGAACCCCCGTGTCCTTGCGGACATGGGATTAGCAATCCCACGCCCTACCAGGCTAGGCGATCCCCGCACAAAGATGCCTAGAATTAATCTATAATTTAGTGTTAGTCATGTAACATTTTCAATCAAATTTTTGGAAGTTTATCTTTTTGAAATATTAATTTAAAGAATTTTATTTTTAACAAAATTCAAAATATTATATTTTATCAACAAAAGGATTTATCACATTTCATCAAGTTAGAGTTAAATAATAAACACCTCAAAATCTTGCAGTTTTGAGTAAAAAGGCAGCAGTCATGAAAGGAGATGGAATTGGTCCTGAGGTTGTAGATTCAATGCTCAAAGTTTTGAAGGAATGTAACATTCAATCTGAAATTATTCTTTGTGAGGCTGGCTCAGAACAATGGGATAAAAACAATAGGAAAGATAAATCATACATTCCAGATGAAACAGTAAAAATCTTAGAAGAAGCAGATGCATGTTTTAAGGGTCCAACTACAACTATTCCAGTTCCAAATGCACCAAGAAGTGTAGCAGTAACTTTACGTCAAAAATTTGAATTATACGCTAATATCAGACCAACAAAAACCTATGATAGATTAACTCCAGACAGAAAATTAGACTGTGTTTGTTTTAGAGAAGCAACAGAAGGATTGTACACAGGTGTTGAAGCAAAAATTACAGATGATGCTGCAATTGCAATCAGAAAGATCACAAGACAAGGATGTGATAGATTCCTAAATTCTGCAATGAATTGGGCAAAACAATATGATATGAAAAAAATGGTTGCAATAACTAAAAGAAATATTCTAAAACAAACAGATGGGATATTTTGGACTTCAGCTCAAAAAGCAGTTGAAGGAACAGATGTGAAACTCTCAGAAATTTATATCGACAATATGGCACAACAGATGGTTGTAGCACCAGAACAGTTCAACGGTGCAGTTCTTGTAAGTACCAATTTGTTTATGGACATAATATCAGAATTAGCTTCTGGTTTGGTAGGTTCTATTGGGTTAATTTATTCTGCAAATATGGGGGACAATTTTGCAATGTTTGAAGCAGCACATGGAAGTGCACCACAATTTGCAGGGCAAAATAAAGTAAATCCTACTGCAACAGTTCTATCAGGAGCTTGGATGACAGAATATCTTGGAGAAACAGAAATTAGAGATGCAATCTTTGCTGCAACAGACCAAGTAATCAATGAAGGCAAAACAGTAACTTGGGATATTGGAGGCAATGCATCAACAACTCAAATGACAGATGCCATTATTACATACGCAAAAGATAGATTAAGAAAATAACTAGGGGGTAGATTCTACAAGAATTAATTCTTCAAAGAAAAGTTTCTTTTTTGCAATAATACGAGTTTTTAAACCTAGTTTTTGTGTATAGTCAATTAATTTTTGGTAGTTTGACAAGGATGATGTTACAAAAATGAATTTACCATTTTCTTTTATGCTATTTATTACAGAATCAAAGATTTTTTTTGGAATTTCAAATCCCTCCGCACCTCCATCAGTTGCAACATCTAAGATTTCATCAGTTGCAAGATATGGTAAATTACATACAATCAAATCAAATTTAATTTTTAATGCATCTGATCCATTACAACAAACTAGATTTTTTGTTTTGTAGGTTTGATGTTTTAATACACCATAGTTAATGTCAGTTCCCACTACAAAAGAAAAATTCTCAACAAGTAACTTTGTTAAATATCCAGATCCACTTCCTAGGTCTAAAGCAGATTCGCCTTTTTCATTTTCAATGTTGTCTGCTATGAAAAAAGTATCCTCAGATGGAGGATATTCATCATTTTTCAAGGATTTGATTTGCAAGATTAATTATTTCATCTCCTGAAAGATCATCTATTCGTTTATCTGTTACAGTTTCTTTATTGAATTGTTTTAAAATATTTTTAACAGTTTTTCTTCTATATGAGAAAATTTTATTTATTGTTTGAATGAGATCTTTTTGCATGGTATTTCTTTTAATTATTTTTAAAATTACAGAATCAACTTTTGGGGGTGGAGAAAAATTATTTTTCCCTACTTTGGAGAGGATTTTAATTTCAAACGCATTACTGGCAATAATACTTATTGCTTTTCTTTTCTTGGATGATTTTGCAAGCAATTTATCAGCAAATTCTTTTTGAACCATTATTACACCATGAGAGAAAGAAGACTGTGCAAGCCATTCTATTGCATCTTTACTCTTAGAATAAGGGAGATTTGATACAAAAATAGAAAAAGAATCTTTTTTCTTGAATCCATCACCAGATTTTAAGACAAGATTATCAATATCAGAAAAAGTAGATTTGGCAGTATGGATAAGATCTTTGTCAATATCAACGGAGATTACTTTGTCGGCTTTTTCACACAGTAAAGGAGTTAAAATTCCCAATCCAGTTCCCAGTTCAAATACAGTATCATTTTTTGTGATTTTAGCCTCTAAGACAATCAAGGTAGCTATTGAATTTGAATTAAGAAAGTGCTGGCCAAATTGCTTTCGTTTTATCATCGTTTAACAAAGAGATTCATTCTACTTTGTCCAGTTATTTCATCCATGATTCGTTCTGAGATATGTTTTATTGGTTCTTTGAATCCAACTCGTTCTTGTAAGTCTTGGTAGCTCTCAAACTTTTTTCTTTCTCTTTCTTCCAACATTGTTTTCATGTAGGTCTTTCCAATTCCTGGAATTAATTCAAGTGCATGTATTCTTGGAGTTAATGGTCGAGCATTGTTAAGGTACTCCACAAATCTTTGTTCATTTGCAGTTACAATATTTTCCACTACTGTAGGCAATTCACTTTGAGCAGATGATGAAATCTTGGCATAATCCATCTTTCCTAAAACAGACAAGACCTTAGTTCGACCTTCTTTTCCAATATAGATTCTCTCGCCTATTTCAAATGTAGAGTTAGGGATTCCAAGTACTTCTAAAAGAGTTAAACGATCTTCTCCAATAGATGTAACAATAATTCCATCTCTCCCACGTACGGTAGATGATTTGCCTCTAGAGTTAAAATCCAGAACATATGCATATTCCTCATATTTTCTAGGTGGGGATTGTGCCCGATACAAAATAAAATACTCCTGAAAACTTACGAATGCTCCTTGATTATTTTGAGCATTTTTTCTAGAGTTTCAGCAAGAATCAATTTTTTCCAACCAAATGTAAAAGAACGCAACTCAGCCAGACTTGTTGGTCTGATGTTTACAATCTCAACAGATTCATCTTCTGTTAATTCACATTCTTTAATGAGTCGTTTTTTCATTTCTTTTGCATCTTTAGAATCAATAGATACAAACTTTGAAACATAATCATAGGTCCAACGTTGAATCTGGTCCATCTCTTCTGGATCAACTTTACCTAAAATTTCTTTAACTTCTGAAAGAGAAATAGCTTGCTTCTTTTGTATTTCTTCCATATCTATACACCGAATGGTTTTATGTGATCTAGTCTAGTGATTAAGGTTTTCGATTTTTCACCTAATTTCACGTCAAGTGTTACAGCACGTCTACCAACATTTGTAATGACACCTACTTTACCATGATATCTTCTGTGCGGTAATCCTTTGTGCTGTCTAGGATCAATAATGACAAGTGCTTGTTGACCCTCTTGATACTCACGTAACAAGAATGAGACTCCTCTAGGAGCCTTTTTCTTCATAACAGATCTTGATTTGTGTTTAAATCCATGCGAACGACCATGGGATTTCTTAGTTGCCATTTAGTATAAAAACTCGGAAAGCCCTATTTTAACACTTACCGCCTGCCGAAATGTCCCATATAAAAGGCCGTAAAACCCGTAAAAATGCCCCCTGCTTTATTAGCAAAATCTGTAGGAAGCATGAGAAATGAGTTTTCTAGCAAAAACCAAGTCAAAAGAATCCTACAAAAGCAGGATCAGCACAGAGCCAGAAGCTATTCAGCATTGCAGGCTGTATGCAGTCAGAAACTTTGAGCAGTTTGTTGCCATGACATATGACGACAGAAGTATTGACGATGTTGTTGGGGAGTTGCTCATTATCAGAAAAGAGCAAGAAAAGTTTGAGGAGATTCTTTATGACATGATACAAGAATGGATTAATTGGAATGAAAAATTAGATAGAAAGCTACTCACAATTCGCGTTACATTTTCAAACTTGCGAAAATACTTGTTTTACAGAGGAATTAGGACGAATGAGCAAGACATCAGAGAATACTTAAGATTTCCAAAAATTCCCAGAGAAGAAAAATATCCACTTTCCTAATCTTTTTTTTAAAATCAACAAATACTTAATTTCAACAAGTATTCATGAAAAATTTATTCAACTTTAATTTATGGTAAGGAAAATATTTGAAAAACTCCAAAAATATTGGTAAACGAATCGACATATTTCGAAAATGTATATGATTACATATATCATTTTTTTAATTCTAGGGAGATATCTTTCAGATGACCTTATTTATACAAAAATAACAAATTAAAATCAAAATATCTAAATAAATTCTTCCATGAAAAAATAAGAATGCTAACTAGGCGATAATTGATAATTTCAGTATGTGAAAAGATTTAAAAAAATAGCAACACCTCAATGGTTTTATTTCATTGTCATACAGGAAATGTTGATGTATTTGAAATCAACATTTGTTTTATTCATTTTAGTTTCAGTGGCTATTTTACCTATGTCTTCAGTTTATGGACAGATTACCGTAACTGATGGTGCAACTTATGTAGAAAATCAATTCATCGGAGAGCCCGAGAATTCTAACGGAAAAACTCAATCCAATACACTATTGGATGACTTTGTTGAAGAAATAATTGCGATATCTGCATCTATTCTTGTAACTGGACTTACATCTTTGTTTATGTGGTTACGCAAGAAAGGTATTGAAATTACTCCAGGTCAAGAAAAAATGTTCAAGCAATTGATGACTGAACGTTATAAAAAACTTGCAAAAACTACCTGGCAAACATTTAGAGAAGATGAAAAAGAATTTTCATCAGCTCTAAATTCAGGGAAAATCCCACCAAAATTTGCAGAGAAGCTAAAAGTAGAAGGTAAGGAATTTGCAGATGAACTACTTGAGAAAAAAGAGTTTCAAGATTTTGGAAAAAATCTTGCCAAGAATTCTGTAGAGAAGATACTTCAAAAGAACTAGTAGAAACATATGTTCAACGTAGATTAGAGATATCAGATTGGGTTCTAGCTCACTATGATGGGCCAATATCTCATTATGCTACGTGGCCACTGAGTGCAAGTAGTTTAGCAATTTACAAACTAAGTGATAAAAAATCATACTACAAAAAACAATATGCAAAATGGGAAGAAGCCACGAATTACTAAATCTACTACGAGATGATCAGGATTTCTATACTCCATATGGATATTTTTCACCAGAAGCTGCAAGACCAGAGCATGGTTTTTCTGAAATTGATCAAAGTGTAGAGTATTTCAAAACCTATGTAGATATTGTAAAACCCACTGGAAAACCAGTTTATCCTGTTGTTAGTCCACAATATCAAGTAACAACATCAAAATGGTTTGAGAAATTCATTCCACCTGAGCGTCTTAAAGAAATAATTCTACGATGGGAAAATGAATCAAAAATTACAGGTGTAGTGTGGTGGATAAAATCTTCTTGGAGAGATTCAGAAGACACATCGCCATGGGAGCCATGGCACAATACAATTAAACAACACAAATTAGGCAAATGAACTGGCCCACGGGGTTTTGAAATTTTCTTTTTTTGGAGTTCATATATAATTTTGATGGATAGAAAATATGATAAATTAAAAATTCTAGCCACATTAGTATTAACAATTTCGCAGTTTTGATACGTTTTGATTTTATAAAATTTCAAATCATCACAGTTTAAATGAAAGAGACAAGCACTGATGAGATACTCAATGATTTTGTCGAGGTTTTAAATCAAATTGATAATAAACTAGTTGATGAAATAGAGACTAATCTACAGAGTTATTCATAAAATTAGACCATTACTCCATGTAATTTAGTTCTGTTAGATGTGAGAAAATAACTTAACAGCATTTTAGAAAACTTAGTCAACAATGTCAGTTCTAAGTTGACCACATGCAGCTGAGATTTCAGTTCCTTTTTCTATACGAACAGTACAATTTATGCCAGTATTGGACAAAATTCGTTCAAATTCAAGAACATTGTCTTGTGTAGGTCGTTCAAAATTACCAGTAGTAGGATTGATTGGAATTAAATTTACATGCGATCCATTTCCTTGTAAAAGTCTAGCTAATTCTACTGCAATTTCAGGAGAATCATTAATCCCTTTCATGAGTGCATATTCAAATGTTACACGTCGTCCTGTTTTTTTGTAATAACGATTGCCAGCTGCAACGATATCCTCAACAGAGTGAGGTCCAGCTGTAGGAACAAGTTTTTTTCGCAATTCGTTAGTTGGAGCATGAAGAGATATAGCAAGGCCAATCTGTAGATTTTCATCAGCTAGTTTATCAATTCCAGAGACAATGCCGATTGTAGATACAGTTATGTGTCGTTGACCAATTCCAAAACCTCTATCATGTGTCAAAATTTGTATAGCACGAATCATTTCATCATAATTTGCCATCGGTTCACCCATTCCCATAAAGACAAGATTTGTTACATGTTCTCCTCTATGTTGTAAGATATCTGCAAAGTAAATTACTTGAGATACGATATGCTCAGCTTTAAGATTTGTTTCAAACCCCATTTGACCGGTTGCACAAAATACACATCCCATTGCACAGCCAATCTGAGTGGAAACACAAATTGTTGATCTTGGATGACCATTAATCTTTGATGAAGGATATTGCATCAAAACAGTTTCTACAGATGCATCATCAGTTAAACTAAGCAACAGTTTGGTTGTGTCTCCGTCATCACTTACAATACGATGAATTTCTTTTGCCGAACCTATAGTATAACCAGCTTCATTCAACTCTTCTCTCATATTCTTTGGGAGTTGTTTTATCTCAGAGATATCTTTAGGAAATTTATAATAAAGAGGGTAAAGAATCTGGTCTGCCCGATATCTCTGATAACCCATATCCATTACTAGTTGTTCCATCTCTTCTGGAAGTAAGCGATAGAGATCTGTCATGTATCAATAAATTCTCAAATGATATTATAATTTAATCAATAGAATTGAAAATAAGATAAAAGAGAATGATTACTCTTCTAGGGGTTCGAAGTCATCAGACTCAATTTCCATGACAGTTTCTACTGTAGTCTCGACCTCAGGTGTTTCTACTGTAGTCTCGACCTCAGATTTTTTTGTCTTTTTAGCAGTTGCTTTTTTGGTAGTCTTTTTTGTCTTCTTTTCTGCTTCTTCAGGATCTATAACACCTGCCTCACCTAAAGCAAAAATCACTTCTTCTTCAGGGTGATGAGGACTATCCACCATTCTAGCAATTCGTTTTTTGCCGGATTTCTTAAAGTATATTCTGTAGGTACTAGTATGAGCAACCACATTTCCACCAATTGGACGTGTTGGGTCTCCAAAGAAAACATCAGGAGATGCCATGACCTGATTGGTTGCAATTGCAGCACAGTTGTATGTTTCTGCAATTCTAGACAACAGATGAACAAAGTGATTTAATTTTTGTTGTCTGGTGGATAATGTTCCTCTTCCAAGATATTCAGAACGGAACAAACCAACCGCAGAATCTGCAACAATTAATTTTATATTATTTTCTTCAATTATAGGACCAGCTTCTTCAAGAATTAATGTTTGATGTGCACTGTTATATGCACGAGCTACTATAATGTTATCAAGAACTTTTTCTGGATTCATTTCATGAGCTTGAGCAATGGATACAATTCTTTCAGGTCTGAAAGTATTTTCAGTATCAATATACAAAACACTGCCTTCAAGACCTCCTTCTTCTTTAGATTTTTGGACCATTACAGACATAGTATGCGCAAACTGTGTTTTGCCACAACCAAATTCACCATAAACTTCTGTTAGGGCTTGGGTCTCCAGACCACCATCAAATAGTGTATCAAGACAGTTTGTACCGGTTGTAATCCTACCAATACTTTGTCGGTGTTTGTAAATTTCACTTGCACTAACAAAATCTTTAGCAATTAGTCCCCCTTCAACCAAATGTTGTCGGGCTTTATTGACAATTTTTTCAGTAGTATCTTTTTCCATTCCAGTTATCTCTGCAATCTCAACTGGACCTCTAACGATGAGATCCATGACGTTATGGACACCTGCATCTGATAATTTTCTTGTAGTTACAGGACCTACGCCCTCTAAACTATCTAATCTTAAATCTTCTACCATACCGTATAGTACGGTACCGGTACTATAAGAGTATTTCTAGTATTGGTTCTATCAAGCCTGCAGTGAATCCAAATACTGTAAAGATAAGAATAATCTAATTTGTTTCTAAAACATAGATACAGCAGAAAATTGATTATCGTCGCTTTCTTCTTTGTCCAGGCTTGTTTTGACCTGGGAATCTACCTAGAGCAAATCGTTTTTTAAAATTGCTTTTATTTCTAAGACTAGAACTAGTACCAACAATTTTTCGTCCCTCAACTTTTGGGGTTTGGCCTCTTACTTTACCTGCTTTAGTAAGTGAACCGTGAGTTGCCATGTTTTAGACCAACAATTAGTGAATTTATGTATTTGTATGGATTACCAATACTTTGCTTTGACAGTCTCAATGACATGTTCATGTTCTTTACTCTTTCTACGAGCATATCTTTCCATAGCTCCAAGTGGAACACCGCCAAGAGATCTTGCAATTGCGTTAAAGAAGTATCTCTGAGGGCCTTTTGAACCAGTCTTAGTCATGAATTTTTGAATACCATATTTGAAATTGTGTTGCCAAGTCTTGTAAAGAACGCCCAATTGTGCAGGAGTCATTTCATTGCCAATGTTAAAGAAATCAGATTTTTCTAGCAACCCAATTGGAACAAATGTAAGAGCAGTAGCTGTAAACATTGAATCGGGTTGTTCATGTTCTAATTCACTGAGCAATCTAATAGTCTCCCAAGAATCTTCAGGGGTTTCATCATTATCAAGACCCATGATTAGAGTAAATGCAGGAATCCAATAATCTTGGTTCAAAGTCTTTACACCTTCTTTTACAACCCAGTGCCATTCATCTGGAGAATAAGGAGCAAGTTTCCTATCAGCATATTTGCCAATTAGTCTCAAACTTCCGGTTTCAAATCCAGCTTGAACACCAATCATGTTATCAGGACCAGCTTTGATAATCTTAGAGAGATTTGGAATTAATTTTTCATCAGCAATTGCTCCTGCCAATGTTCCGTGAGTTGGGTTTGTATGTTCAACACCAGTAGACATTATTGCAGTGAATAATTCTTCTAGTGCTTCTCTGTTTGGTTCCATTCCTTTTGCAGTTCTGGGATCCATGCCATAAACAAAAATATCATCACTGTGAATCCAGGCAGATTTTGAACCGCCTTTTTTTATGTTGACCTCAATTTCTTTTTTGACCTTTTCTGGAGAATAGTATCTTAATGATCTTAATGTAACATCACAGAATTTGCATCCCCTTCCACATCCACGCATCACCTCAACCATTCCGTGCATACTAGGTTCTACAATATCTGGAATTTCTTCTAGTTCAGGTCGGTCCCAGAAATTAACAAATCTACCATGAAGTTTTTTGCCGTTTCTTTCAAATTCTTTTATGTTAACTTTAAAATCACTTCTCTTTCTGAATGGATCCATATTTTCAAAATCACCATTGATCAAATAGTTGAAGAATCTCCCAGCATGTCCATCAATTTCAGGTGCAATTCCACCAAGTTCTCCTTCTAGAATAGCATAGATTCCAAACTCTTCAATTTTTTCTGGATCATAGTTGTATTGCCAAGTTCCAGATGCGCCAGAGATTACTTTTGCTTTACTTCCAGTTTTTGCCTTGGCAGCTTTAATTCTATGGTGTAATTCTGTATTGTAAAATTCATCATAAGAGATTTGTTTTCTACCATAAGTGAATGTCATAGTAACTGGTCCCATACCAAGAGGATCCATTTCATAAGTTCCAACTACCTTGGTTTGAGGTCCGATGAATTGTTCAATATGGTCAGGATGTGCTACCACAACATCCTGCCTGCTAAATCCATCTCGCAGTAAACCAGCCTCTAATTTTCTTAATCCATATGGTGCATAATTTGCAACACCATTAGTGTGTGGAATATAATTACAAATAAAATCAAACAGAACTTTTGGAGTTACTTGTTTTCCAAGAATTTTATACCAAAAACTGCTTTTATCTCTGTTAGGGTCAATAGCTGGGGCACATCCAAAAAATGTCGCCAGAGACAGTCCTCGATATGGCGACATCAAGGTTCGATCAGCAGTCAAAACGATTTTTGGGGTTGTTCCCATACTCTTCACGAGAGTAATTTTGTGATTTGTTTTAAACCTTGCTAGTTAAATTTAATAATTTTCTAAAATCCCAGCCTTATTCCTATGAAAATAACCAAATTCTTTATTTTTTGAGAGATGTTCACCATCAAATATTGTTCCATCTCTACAAACAAGATCCTCACCAACACAACAACTACCACAAATCCCAACACCACATTTCATCATACGCTCAAGACTAGCCTGAACAAAGATATTTCTAGAATGTGCAGAGTGCACAGTTTTGTACATCATAATTTCAGGTCCACATGTATATACACCATCATAATGCGTTTCAGAAACAAGTTTTTCAACTAGATCAGTTACAAAACCTTTTTCACCGTAACTTCCATCATCAGTTGAAACAATTACTTTGTGAATATTTTTTTCCAAGAGATGATTTGCCAAGTCTTCAAAGAATACCTCATCTTTTGATTTTGCACCGATTAGAACAGTAACATCATCAGTGGGTTGTACAAATGTAAGCAGTCGCATCATTGGAACAAGTCCAGTTCCACCACCAACTAACAAGATTTTTCCTTCTTTAAGATCAAAAGAATTTCCATATGGACCTCTAATTCCAATTTGTTCTCCAACTTTAACATTGAATAACCCAGTAGATGCCGGTCCATGTTTTCTTACAGTGAATGCTGCCTTTTCAGATTCTTTAGAAATCATGATGCTCATAGGTAATTCATTTACCCTAGGAACCCAAACCATTGCAAACTGTCCAGGGAGAACATTTGACATTACTTTGTCTGAAAAAACCAGAGTTCTAACAGTAGGCGTTTCATCAATGACTTTTTCAATTGTAACTATTGTGGGATGATTATGATTTCTTTGCAAGTCCCACCAAATCCTTTATTGAAGAATATCCTTTTCTCTTCATATATTGCAATATTCCTTGATTAATTTTATCAAAAATGCTAATCCAGTTATCGCCAACAGCACTACCAAGTTGAATTGCAGAAGCTCCTGCCAAGAAAAATTCAATTGCATCCTCCCATGTAGACACACCACCACATCCAATAATTGGAATATTATATTTTGAAGAAATTTCATAAACACATCGCAATGCAATGGGTTTAATCGGAGTACCAGATAAGCCACCAAACTTGTTACTAAGAATAGGTTGTTGAGTTTCTACATCTATTGCCATTGCACGAACAGTATTGATTGCAGTAATAGCGTCTATTCCAGATTCAATTGCAGTACCAACAGTATTGAGATAATGAGTTGTTCCAAGACCAACTTTGGCAATTACAGGTACATTAGTAGTATTTTTGACGGTGGTTACAATTTTTTTTACTAATTCTGGATCATCGCCAACTTCTAAACCAACTTTGGCAACATGGGGACAAGAGAGATTTAGCTCATATGCTGTTACCTTACAATTTTCAAATTGTTTTATCATCATTTCAAAATCTTCTGGAATTGAACCAACCAAACTTACTATTATTGGAATATTTTGATTCGATTCAATCATTTTAGCAAAATTTGGAGCTCCAGGGTTTGATAGTCCTACTGCATTAATCCAACCTCCACCCTTTACACCAAAAATGGTTGGATTTGGATAACCCTCCCAAGGTTCCTTACTAAGAGATTTAGTCACAACAGCTCCAGCCCCTGAACGATATACTCGATTAAATACATCCAAAGATATTCCTAAAATTCCTGATGCTAGCATTACAGGTCTATCCAATTGCATAGGGCCTATGGAAGTAGTAAGATTAGAGTCCATTTTGATTAATTGACTTGGTTTCGGATATAATAGTTGAGTATGGTTCTGGTACCGTTTTTAAAGGTGATTTAGATTGTACTAGTCATGTATTCCGTAATTTTAACAGAATTGGGAATATCAGTTTTCAATGACGAAAAATTTGAAAAAGCATTTCCGTTCTCAAATGCAGTTAGAGAATACCTTGCAGTGAAAAGTAAGGAAGCAAAATTAAATGAACTTGTAAATTATTTATCTTCAATTCAGAGAGGAGTTTCTGTCAGTGATGAGTCATTACTTGCTATTTTGAAGAAATATTCGATTGATTGTCAAATTATGGAAGACTCGGAATTAGAGACAATACAAGCATCAAAACCACAAATAATTGTAGATTCGGGTTTTGCCAGTAATCTTCAAGATACATTAGGAAAACTAAGAGAATTTGCTCTCGGATTATCGTCTTCGAAAGTTACTGAAGTTTCAGAAAGTCCAGATCTTCATATTATTCAAGCAATTAATTCACTAGATGAAATTGACAAGATATCAAATGCGTTGAGTTCAAGACTTAGAGAATGGTATGGATTACATTTTCCAGAATTAGATAATGTAATTGATAGTATTAATGGATATTCACAAATTGTTCTAGCTGGAAAGAGAGAATCATTAACAAAACAGATTTTTGAAGATGCAGGTTTTCCAGAATCAAAAGTAGAAATGTTATCTTTAATTTCATCAAAAAGTCGAGGTGGAGATATCTCAGATGTTAATTTAGCTATAGTACAGTCAATTGCAAAACAAGTTCTAGATTTTCATGATTTACGTAAAAAACTTGAAGATCATGTAGAAACAGAGATGCAACAAATTGCACCAAATCTTTCAGCAATACTAGGTACTGCAGTTGGTGCAAGGATTTTAGGAAGAGCTGGAAGTCTCAAAAGATTAGCATCTCTTCCTGCTAGTACAATACAAGTTTTAGGAGCTGAAAAAGCACTGTTTAGATCATTAAAGACAGGTTCTCAACCACCGAAACACGGATTGTTATTCCAGCATACAATGGTTCATGCCGCTCCAAGATGGCAAAGAGGAAAAATTGCACGTGCTGTTGCTGCAAAAGCAGTCATTGCCGCAAGAGTTGACGTCTATGGAGAGGGAATAAACAATACATTACTTGAAAAACTCAATATCAGAGTTGATGAAATAGGCAAGAAATACGAAAATCCAACAGAAAAAGACATTCGAACATCTCAACCATTTAGACGAGAGGGTGGAAACTTTGGAGATAGAAGAAGAGAAGGTGGAGATAGAAGAAGAGAAGGTGGAGATAGAAGAAGAGAAGGTGGAGATAGAAGAAGAGAAGGTGGAGATAGAA
>Ga0224513_10000095_pt1 | contig 27598 bp, 23 predicted proteins | sample SF_May12_sed_USG_5_FD_169109 | JGI IMG/M metagenome (GOLD analysis project Ga0224513, IMG submission 169109) | Sediment microbial communities from San Francisco Bay, California, United States - SF_May12_sed_USGS_21 | ecosystem: Environmental > Aquatic > Marine > Sediment | place: USA... | reverse complement strand
GGCTGCCAGATGTTGTCGCATTTGCGCGAATTGATACCGGGTTCGGACAACTGGCCGCGCTTTCTGAGGAATGGTTCCGAGCAATTCGAGGCTCGCCTGAGTCTCGTCGAGGTCGTTGAAAGCCCCTCGCTGTTCCTGCAGGGCATGGCCGGTTCGCACATGCCGATCGCTACCTCGCACGGTGAAGGACGGGCAGTATTCGACAGCGACGACGCTCGCTATGCCGCGTCGTACACGGTAGCGCTGCGTTACGTGGACAACTACGGCCAGGTGGCGGACGGGTATCCCGCCAATCCCAACGGTTCGCGCGACGGCATATGCGGACTGGCCAACGAAGATGGTCGCGTAACGATCATGATGCCCCATCCGGAGCGGGTCGCCCTGACGCGCCAGAACTCCTGGCATCCCGATGACTGGGATGACGATGGGCCGTGGATGCGGATGTTCCGCAATGCGCGGGTGGCTGTCGGCTAGTCAGAACACGTAGGTAATCGCGGCGAATCCCTTGACGACCGTTTCGTCATCGACGATCGGGCTGTCGACGACCGCGTCGTCCAGGCGTTCCAGCGATAGGTCGAACAGGATGCGCCAGTCTTCCGTGATCTCGATGAAACTCGTCAGGCCGATCTCGGCGCTTGCAGTGCTCCCGGGCGAATAGGCCGGACGTACGGGTGTCGCCGCGGAGAGCGGCACGCCGAAATCGTGGTTCGCGAGTTCACTGCTCTGCCAGTTGACGACCAGTTTCGGGCTGAGGCGTACAAACCCGAGTTGGAATCCCTTGGACAGCGACGCGGTGGCGGCGCCACCACCGATCCGGTCGAGCACGTCGTGCTCGTAGCGGAGACTCGCGTCGAATCCGCCAGGGAGTTCGTATTGCAGTCCGAGCCCCGCCAGCAGGGTGTCGTCGCGATCGCCGAGTCCGGTGAGCACCGGGCTGTCGTCCTCCTCGTAAACGCCGATCCGGTAACTCGCGGAGAGAGCCAGTCTCAGCTTGCCGCTGCCGACGATGCCGTAACGCAGGGTCGGCCCCAGCCACTGCAGCCGCTCGCCGTTATAGGTGATCGCCGGAATGGGCTGGAAGACGCCGCCACTCGAGTCCATGTACGGGCTGGAGCGGCCGACCACGCCGGCTCCGACTCCCAGCCGGCCTCGTTTGCCGAGCACCTTGTAGAGTTCGATCTCGATCTTCCGGGCATCGTCCTCACCGACCATGAAACGGGCGCGGTCGAAACTCGGAGGGCCTTTCGGACGGTAGTTATTGGACAGCCCCAGCGTCTCGCGTGGAATGCCGATAAAGTTCTTGTCGATGATGCCGTTCCGGTTGGCGTCGACGTAGACGAGCACGGCGATATCGCCTGACGGCACCTGCAGGAGCCGGTACTCGCCGTCGCCTTTTGACTCGACTACGGTCTCGCTGGCCGGATCGCGAAAATCGCCGAAGGCGTTCGCCGAGTCGTACACCTGGAACACGAGTTGGCCCGATGCAGGCACATTGCTGACCTCGACGATCAGCTCTGCCGCATCGGCATACACGGCTAGCGACGCCAGCACCGTCGAGGCGAGGAATCTTTTTACTTGGGACATTGCGGCACGCTACCACGGCCGGGTGCCGTGGTGGTTACGGGAAACGTAAAATTACAATTTCGACCGCGAGTCAGGCGGACGAAGCCAGGTCGCCGTCATTCTCCTGCACGAAAAACCGCCTTACCTTCAGTGCTCGCGTCAGCTTGCCGCGGCGTACGAAGCACTGGTAGAGCATGTCTTTCATCACCTCGAGCAGGATCCCCGCCTGTACGCGATTCAGGAGGGGCAGCAGCTCCTCTTCGCCCGCATCGAACAGGACCGACTTGATTGGCGCGAAGGCCTGGTCATCGATGCCGGCGATATCCTGGGCGATCATCACCTCTTCGAACGCCCGCAGCTTGCCGCCCTCGCCGAGCGCCGCGTAAGCGCTACTGGCGGAGCGCCGGCACATTGACGCGAAGGCATTGAAATTGTTGGTGGAGTAGCAGGACAGGGCCTCGCGAAACAGGACTTCCGTGTGCTTCGGCAGGTAGGAAAACGCGAAGCGCTCCTTGGGTCGCTCGAGTTCGACAAAGTTGCGGTACAGCTCCACCCGGTCGTCGGTGAACGACTTCGTCGCGAAGCGCAGGAATACGGGCGCGTGGCAGGAGTCGCACTGGTAGACGAGACCGACGTGCTTGGGCCGCGTTTCGATGACGTCAGCTGCTTTGGGGATGGACTGCGGTGTCATGTGCGAGTAAACGTTGCAATAGGGGCACTCGAGCCCGATTTGCTCGTCATCGTCGCTCAACAAACCCTGGTGCCTGTCCAGTGCTAGTGTCATTCGCTCAGACCGCTCATTACCGCCGGTCACCGCTATCGTTATTCGCCGGGCCGACGCTTATTATAGTTACGGCAGGTCACTCCTTGCCGGTAATTCCAGTATGCACCAAGGTTTTACCACGCCAGCGGCCCTTGAACATAATCCGGTAACTTGGGTCCGGCGCTAGTCACCGAGGCGCTTGTACCTGATGCGGTGCGGATTATCCGCGTCCGCACCGAGGCGGCGCTTGCGATCCTCCTCGTAGTCGGCGTAGTTGCCCGCAAACCAGGTCACGACAGAGTCGCCCTCGAACGCCAGCATATGCGTGCAGATCCGGTCCAGGAACCAGCGATCGTGCGAGATGACGACTGCCGAGCCCGGGAACTCGAGTAATGCCTGTTCGAGCGCGCGCAGCGTTTCAACGTCCAGATCGTTGGTGGGTTCGTCGAGCAGGAGCAGGTTGCCGCCGGAGCGCAGCATCTTCGCAAGATGCACGCGATTGCGCTCACCGCCGGAGAGCAGGCCGATTTTTTGCTGCTGCTCCGCGCCACGGAAATTGAAGCGGCCGACGTAGCGGCGTGAAGGGGTCTCGTAATTGCCGACCTTGATGAGGTCCTGGCCGTCCGAGATTTCCTCCCAGACGGTCTTGTTGTCGTCGAGGCTGTCGCGCGACTGGTCCACGCTGGCCAGCTGCACGGTGTCGCCCAGGCGTATGCTGCCGGAGTCCGGTTTTTCCTCGCCCGTGATCATGCGGAACAGCGTTGTCTTGCCCGCACCGTTCGGGCCGATGACGCCCACGATGCCGCCCGGGGGCAGCTGTAAGCTCAGGTCGTCGATCAGGAGTTTGTCGGCGAAGCCCTTGCGCAGGTTCTCGACCTCGATCACGACGTCACCGAGACGCGGGCCGGGCGGTATGTAGATCTCATTGGTCTCGTTGCGCTTCTGGTAATTCGACGACGAAATTTCCTCGAACTGCCGCAGCCGCGCCTTCGATTTGGCGTGGCGGCCCTTCGGATTCGAACGCACCCACTCGAGCTCGGCCTGCATGGCCTTGCGGCGAGCCTTCTCCGAGGCCTCCTCAACGGCCAGACGATTTTCCTTTTGCTCGAGCCACGACGAATAGTTACCTTCCCACGGGATCCCGTGGCCACGGTCGAGCTCGAGTATCCATCCGGCAACGTTGTCCAGGAAGTAGCGGTCGTGAGTAACCGCGATGACGGTGCTCGGGTACTCGTCGAGGAAACGCTCGAGCCACGCGACCGATTCTGCGTCGAGGTGGTTCGTGGGTTCGTCCAGCAGCAGCATGTCGGGCTGCGACAGCAACAGCCTGCAAAGCGCGACGCGACGCTTCTCGCCGCCGGACAGTGTCGTGACCTCGGCGTCCCATGGTGGCAGTCGCAATGCGTCCGCGGCGATCTCGAGCTTGCGATCCAGTTCCCAGGCGCCCGTGGCGTCGATGGCATCCTGCAGCGTGCCCTGTTCCTCGAGCAGGGCATTCATCTCGTCGTCGGACATCGGTTCTGCAAATCTTTCGCTGATTTCGTTGAACCGGTCGACCAGCGATTTCGTCTCCGCGACGCCTTCCTCGACGTTGCCGCGCACGTCCTTCGTGGGATCCAGTTCAGGCTCCTGCGGCAGGTAACCGATCTTGATGCCCGGCTGTGGCCGCGCCTCTCCTTCGATCTCGGTGTCGAGGCCCGCCATGATCCGCAGCAGCGTCGATTTTCCGGAGCCGTTCAGCCCGAGTACCCCGATCTTGGCGCCCGGGAAGAAAGACAGCGAGATGTCGTGGATGATCTGACGTTTCGGGGGGACCGTCTTGGCTACCCGATTCATCGTGTAAATGTATTGCGCCATTTCTGCTGGGTAATGGTTAAGGTGCGCGCATTATCCGGTATGCTGCAACGATAGCAAATCGGCTTATGGCGCCAATGAGTGACCCTGTACTTGTCTATAAAGGCAAAGATATCGCGGCCTATGGATTCGGCGACCCGCATCCTTTCGGCACCGACCGTCACGATGCGTTTCACCGGGAGCTGGCGGAGGCGGAACTCGATCCCACGATCCGCTATATGACGCCACGCCGCGCGAGCGTCGACGAACTGATGCTGTTTCATACGCCGGAGTACATCGACAAGGTGTCGCGCATGTCCAAAGAGGGCAGAGGCTACCTCGACGAGGGCGATACGCCGGCGTTGCCCGGCATCTTCGACGCCGCGTCGGACGTTGTCGGCACTACGCTGGCCGCCGTCGATGCCGTCATGCACGGCGAAGCAAAGCGTGCATTCGTGCCCATCGCCGGCCTGCACCATGCCGCCCGCGACCGGGCAGCGGGATTTTGCGTTTTCAACGACTGCGGCGTGGCTTTGGAGTACCTTCGGCACCACCACGGATTGAGCCGGGTCGCTTACGTGGATATCGATGCCCATCATGGTGACGGCGTTTTTTACGGTTTTGTCGACGATCCCGACCTGATCTTTGCCGATATCCACGAGGACGGCCGGTACCTCTACCCGGGGACCGGGGCTTCCGAGGAGACGGGCACCGGCAGGGCGCGTGGCACGAAACTCAACGTGCCGCTCGCGCCGGGCGCCGACGACGCCGAATTCCGCATGGCGTGGCGGCAGGTGGAGGCCTACCTCGATGCCGCCGAGCCCGAGTTCATCATCTTCCAGTGCGGTGCGGACAGCCTCGAAGGCGACCCCATCACGCACCTGTGCTTTACCGAGCAGGCGCACGCGGACGCGGCTGCAACGCTTTGCCGGCTCGCTGACAAGCACTGTGAGGGCCGCCTGATCGGCACCGGCGGCGGAGGTTATAACCGCCAGAATCTTGCGCGTGCGTGGACGCGCGTCGTGCAGGCATTCGTCGAGGCCGCCTGACGCATTTAGGAAAATCGCTCTCTACAGCGCGCCGTTTTGCAGGTAAGATCGCCCTCTTTTCGCGCCCCCGCTATCGACCTCAAGCCCGGAGAAGCTCACCCATGGTTGCCACGAAGCCCATATCCGCTACTCACTCGGATCGCCCGCTCGATGTCTTCGACCCCGAACTCGCCAAGGCGATCGAGCTGGAGCAGCGCCGCCAGGAAGAGCATATCGAGCTGATCGCATCGGAGAACTACGCGAGCCAGCGGGTCATGTTGGCGCAGGGTTCGGTGCTGACGAACAAATACGCGGAAGGTTATCCGGGAAAACGCTACTACGGTGGCTGCGAGTACGTCGATGACGCCGAGATACTGGCGATCGAGCGCGCAAAGACACTCTTCGGCGCCGACTACGCCAACGTGCAGCCACACTCGGGTTCACAGGCGAATGCGGCCGTGTGCATGGCGCTGCTGAACCCCGGCGATACACTGCTGGGCATGAGCCTGGCCGAAGGCGGCCACCTGACCCACGGCACCAAGGTCAATTTTTCGGGGCGGCTTTATAACGCCATTCAGTACGGACTCGACCACGAGACGGCCCTCATCGATTACGACCAGGTCCAGGCACTGGCGACGGAACACAAACCGAAACTGGTGATCGCCGGTTTCTCCGCTTATTCGCGCGTCCTCGACTGGGCGCGTTTTCGCGAAATCGCCGACAGCGTCGGCGCGTATTTGATGGTGGACATGGCGCATGTCGCCGGGCTCGTTGCCAGCGGCCACTACCCCAGCCCGATACCGCACGCGGACGTCGTAACGACCACGACGCACAAGACACTGCGAGGTCCGCGCGGCGGCCTCATCCTCGCGCGCGAGAATCCCGAGCTCACCAAGAAGTTCAATTCGCTGGTGTTTCCCGGCACGCAGGGCGGCCCGCTCATGCACGTGATCGCCGCGAAAGCGGTGGCGTTCAAGGAAGCCATGGAGCCGGGCTTCAAGGTATACCAGGGCCACGTGTGCGAGAACGCGAAGGTCATGGCGAATGTACTGCAGGAACGCGGCTACCCGATTATCTCGGGCGGCACCGATAATCACCTGATGCTGGTCAGCCTGATCGAGCACGGCATCACGGGCAAGGATGCGGATGCGGCGCTCGGGCGAGCCAACATCACGGTCAACAAGAACGCGGTGCCCAACGATCCGGAGTCGCCGTTCGTCACCAGTGGATTGCGGCTCGGTACGCCGGCAATTACCACGCGCGGCTTCGGCGTCGAGGAAACGCGCCTGCTGACCGGCTGGATTGCGGATATACTGGACGACATCGAAAACGAGGAAACGATCGATCGCGTGCGTGGCGACGTCCTGGAACTCTGCGGACGATTCCCCGTATACGATTAGACACCCTAGATGCACTGCCCGTTCTGCGCCAACGAAGAAACGAAAGTAATCGATTCCCGCCTCGCCGGCGAGGGCCGGCAGATCCGCAGGCGCCGGCAATGCCTGGACTGCAACGAGCGATTCACGACGTTCGAGACCGCCGAACTCGTCATGCCGCGGCTCGTCAAGAACGACAACAGCCGGCAGCCTTTCGACGAGGACAAATTGCGCTACAGCATGGTTCGGGCGCTCGAAAAGCGCCCAGTGCCGAGCGATGCGCTCGAGCAGGCAATCGGGCGGCTGGTGCACAAGCTCAGGACCATGGGCGAGCGTGAAGTGCCGTCGCGGTTGGTCGGTGAACTCGTCATGGAGGAGCTCCGCGCTTTGGACGAGGTCGCCTATGTTCGTTTTGCTTCCGTCTACCGCCGCTTCCAGGACGTGACCGAATTCGAAGAGGAGATCAAGCGGCTGCAGCGGATCTCGGAGGCGGCCGCGAGCCGCGAGCAGATGTCATTGTTGCCCGAGCTTCTGGGCAAGAAGAACCGGTAAGGCCTGGTGGCTGAATTCTCGGCCGCGGAAAGCGCATTCATGGCGCGTGCCCTGCGTCTCGCGGCGCGCGGTATCTACACGGCTCATCCGAATCCGATGGTGGGTTGCGTGTTGGCCCGAGACGGCGAGATTGTCGGTGAAGGCTGGCACGAGGCGGCGGGCGAAGCGCACGCCGAGATCAATGCGCTCACGGCTGCCGGCGCGAAGGCGCGCGGCGCAACGGCCTATCTGACACTGGAACCCTGCTCGCACCAGGGCAAGACGCCGCCGTGTGCGCCCGCGCTGATCGAGGCGGGCATAGGCGAGGTCGTCATCGCGATGGAGGATCCGTTTCCTGCAGTCAGCGGCAACGGCAGGGCAGCGCTCGAGACCGCCGGAATCCCGGTCCGCAGCGGCCTGATGCAGGACGCTGCGCAAACACTGAACGCGGGCTTCCTGAGCCGAATGCAGCGCGGCCGGCCTTTTGTCCGCCTCAAGGTCGCCAGCAGCCTCGACGGCGCGATCGCGATGAAGTCCGGCGAAAGTCAGTGGATTACCGGGCCGGAAGCACGCGCCGACGTGCAGCGCCTGCGTGCGCGATCGGGCGCAATCCTGACGGGAATCGGGACCGTGCTCGCGGACGATCCCGCGTTGAACGTGCGACACGAGGAGTTCGACACCCGCGGCCGCCAGCCGATCAGGGCCGTGCTGGACTCCAGGCTGCGCATGCCCCTGTCAGCCGGAATGCTGGGGATGCCCGGCATGACCGTCGCGTACTGCGTGGACGATGCCGCGCGACAGCCGCTGCTCGATGCGGGTGTTCACGTGGTTCGCGTGAAACGTGCCGCGGGCATGCTCGACGTGCAGCAAGTGCTTGCCGATCTCGCCGCCCGGGAAGTCAACGAGGTACTCGTCGAAGCGGGCCCCACGGTGTCCGGTCACCTGCTGGCGCGGAGATTCGTCGACGAACTTGTGATTTACCAGGCGCCCCATATCATGGGCAGCGAAACCAGGCCGATGTTCGGCACACCAGAGTGGACACGGCTTGCCGACCGGTTGGCGCTCGACATCGTGGATCTCAGGCGCGTCGGTCCGGACATTCGCATAACGGCGCGGCTGAAGGATTAGGGCTGGTGTTTACCGGAATTATCAAAACAAAGGGCGCGATCGGCTCGATCGAAAAACGCGGCGGCGACGTGCGCCTGCGGGTCACGACGACCGGGCTGCCATGGGCGGATTACGCGGTGGGCGACAGCATATCGGTCAACGGTGTATGCCTGACCGCCGTGCACCTGCACGATAACGGTTTTGACACCGACGTCTCGGTCGAGACGCTCGACGTCACGACGCTTTCGAACCTGGCCGTTGGTGATGCCGTCAATCTCGAGCCGGCGCTGCGCGTTGGCGACGCCCTGGGCGGGCATCTCGTCAGCGGTCATGTCGACGGCATCGGAACGTTGCTCGCGCGGGCCGACGACGCGCGTTCTGTTCGTATGACCTTCGAGGTGCCGGGTGAGCTTGCGCGCTATGTCGCCAGGAAAGGCTCGATCTGTGTGGATGGGGTCAGCCTTACCATCAACGAGGTATCGGGAAACACCTTCGGTCTCAATATCATCCCGCATACGGCCGAGGTCACGACGATGGGCTTGTACGAAGTCGGTGCGGCTGTAAACATCGAGGTAGACCTGCTGGCACGCTATATTGAGCGCATGCTCGGCAGCGACGCCGGCGGGTTGTCCATCGATTTCCTGAAAGAGCACGGTTATGCCTGACAATACGACAATGCACCCCAGTGCCATTGAGACGCCGTTCAGCGATATCGAGGATATCGTCGCGGATATCCGCGCCGGCAAGATGGTCATCATGGTCGACGACGAAGACCGCGAGAACGAGGGCGACCTGATCATGGCGGCTGAGCTCGTGCGGCCCGAGGACGTCAACTACATGGCGACTCACGGCCGCGGCCTGATCTGCCTCACATTGTCGCGCGAGCGCTGCGCGCAGCTGCGTCTGCCGCTGATGGTGTCGGAGACCGACGAGCACCACGCGACGAACTTCACCATCTCGATCGAGGCGGCCGAAGGGATAACGACCGGCATCTCCGCGCATGATCGGGCCCGCACGATCAAGGCGGCCGTGGCGCCGGATGCGCGTCCTGATGACCTCAGGCAGCCGGGCCACATATTTCCCGTCATGGCGCAGCCTGGCGGCGTCCTGACGCGGGCCGGGCACACCGAAGCCGGCTGTGACCTCGCGCGGCTCGCCGGGCTGGAATCCGCTGCCGTGATTGTGGAGATCTTGAAAGAGGACGGCAGCATGGCACGCCGGCCTGACCTGGAACGCTTCGCGCATAAAAGAGGAATCCGAATCGGCACGATCGCCGACCTGATCCGCTATCGGCTGGAGAAGGAGCGCAATGTCGAGAGAATCGCGGAGCAGCCCATCGATACTGCGCACGGGCGCTTCACGATGTATTGCTACGACGACCTCATTAATCGCGCCGTACACGTTGCGCTCGTAAAGGGCGATCTTGCCGAGGCCAGTAGTCCGCTCGTGCGAGTGCATCTGCAGGATACGCTCGGTGACATCATCGGTGTCAGGGACCGCACGCTCGGCTGGCCGCTGGACAGCGCCATCGAGCGCATTACCAGGGAAGACGCCGGTGTCATCGTGATTCTCCGCGAGCAGGAGTCGTCGCGCGACTTTATCGATGCCGTCGAAAGGCTCGGCCGTGAGACGAGCGAGCCGGATGAACACCACGGCGGTGATGCGGTACTGCGCACCTACGGTGTCGGCGCACAGATCCTGCGTGACCTCGGGCTGTCCAAATTCCGTGTATTATCGGCACCCAAACACATGTACGCGATTTCCGGATTCGACCTGGAAATCACGGAGTACGTGGAAAGCTGACAACCGGCATCCGTTGGGATATGGACAAAGTAAAGACCACCGAAGGCGACCTGATGGTGCGCGACGCACGATTCACCATCGTCGCATCGCGTTTCAATGGCTTTATCGTGGAGTCGTTGCTGAAGGCTTCTCTGCATTGCCTGCGCCAGCACGGCGCGGCAGACGCGGATATCGACGTGGTCCGGGTTCCCGGCGCTTTCGAAATGCCGGTTGCGGTCGGCAAGGTCGCTGCCGCGCGGCGCGCGGATGGCATCATTGCGCTGGGTTGCGTGATTCGTGGCGGCACCCCGCACTTCGATTACGTGGCTGGTGAATGCGTGCGAGGTGTGGCCGCAGCCGCACGCGAATATGGCGTGCCCGTCGGCTTCGGCATCCTCACCGTGGACACGATCGAACAGGCGATAGAGCGCGCCGGTACCAAGGCCGGCAACAAGGGCGAAGAAGCGACCCTGGCCGTCATCGAGATGGTCAACCTTCTGCGCCGCATCGATTAGTCATGGCGTCCGGAGAATCAACAGGCGCACGCACGCGTGCGCGCGAATTGCTGGTGCAGGCTTTGTACCAGAAGCAGATCGCCGGTCACGACTGTGCGGAGCTGCTGTCGCAATTTCGGGAGCAGGTCGCCTACGAACGTGTCGACCAGGAATATTTCGAGGAGCTCTTGCGCGTGATCTGCAATACGCAGGCAGATCTTGAACAAAGCATCGACACGCTGATCGACCGGCCTCTGGAACAGCTGGATCCGGTCGAGCTGGGCATTCTCCTGATCGGCGTCTACGAACTGCAGTCACGCATCGACATTCCGTATCGCGTCGTGATCAATGAGTGCGTGAATCTCGCCAAGCGTTTCGGCGCGCTCGACGGACACAAGTACATCAATGCCTGTCTCGACGCCGCGGCGCAATCGCTGCGGGAGGTCGAGGTCAAGGCCAAAGGCAGTGGATGAGTTCGAACTGATCCGCCGCTTTTTTTCGCGGCATTCGGACTCGCCGGTGGTCGTAACCGGCGTCGGCGACGACGGTGCCGTGCTTCGGCCGCCTGCAGAGAGAGATCTGGTGACCGTCATCGACACGATGGTTGCGGGCACACACTTCCCGGCTGACATGAATGCACGCGACGTCGGTTATCGCATCGTCGCCGTCAATCTCTCGGACATTGCCGCGATGGGCGCGGAACCCCGCTGGATGACGCTGGCGTTGACCCTCGTCGAAGCCGACGCGGATTGGCTGGACGAGTTTGCCGGGGGGCTCTATGAAGCGGCAGGCGAGTGGGGCGTGGTCCTGGCCGGTGGCGATACCACGAAAGGCGAGCAGCTCGTGGTCAGCATCCAGATGAGCGGCGACCTTGCGCCGGGCACCGCGCTGTATCGCAGCGGCGCGCAAGCCGGCGACACCATATACGTCACCGGCACCCTGGGCGATGCCGCGGCCGGGCTCGCCCGATTGTCGGAGGGGCCGAACGGGCACTACCTCGCACGACGATTCGCGCGGCCCACGGCCCGGGTTCGTATCGGTAAAGCGCTGGCGGGAATTGCGCACGCGGCAATCGACCTGTCCGATGGACTGGTCGCGGACCTTTCCAAGGTCCTCGAGGCGAGCCGGGTCGGCGCGGAACTCGACGTGCGCCACTTGCCGCTTTCGCAGGAACTGCTGGATGCGGTCGGTCGTGAGCAGGCACTGCGCCACGCGATGGGTGGCGGCGACGACTACGAGCTGTGTTTTGCAGTGCCCGAGTCGCTGCTCCCGGCCGAGATCGCCTCCGAGGTGACGGCGATCGGGCGCATATCGGCGGAAGCCGGCCTGGTATGCCGCGACGGGGATTCGGTTGTTCCCTTCGACGACACCGGGTACCGTCATTTCTGATGACTAACGCTCCCGACAATCTGGTACGAACCGTCTTGACGGACCCGGTTCACATCCTCGCCTTCGGTTTCGGTACCGGGCTGTCGCCGGTCGCCCCCGGCACCGTCGGTTCGCTCGTGGGCGTCCTGTTCGCCTGGCTGACGATCGACCTGGGACTGCCGCTGCAGCTGGCCGTCGCGGTTGCCATTTCGGCCGCTGGAATCTGGATCTGCGGCGAGAGCGCGCGCCGTATCGGCGTGCACGATCACGGCGGGATTGTCTGGGACGAGATCGCGGGCATGTACATAACGCTGCTGGCAGCGCCGCCCACGATAGGCGCGTGGATACTGGGTTTCGTGCTTTTCCGGGTCTTCGATATTGCCAAGCCATGGCCGATTCGGGACCTGGATCACAGACTGGGCGGGGGCCTCGGAATTATGCTGGACGACCTCGCTGCCGCGCTGTATGCCTTGATTTTGCTGGGTTTGTACGGGTGGCTTATGACTTGACGTGAGACAAAATGGCCACTCCTGTTAGCGAAATCCAGCGCTCGAAAGACGTGCCCGAGAAAATCGGCAAATACGTCATCATTAACAAGATCGGCAAGGGCAGCACCGGCATGGTGTACCTGTCTCACGACCCCTACTACCGCCGCGACGTCGCGATCAAGGTGTACAACATCGAAGAAGACGCGGACGCGGATCGCGCGCAGGTCTCGCGCAAGATGTTCTTCAACGAAGCACACATGGTCGGAATGCTGCAGCATCCGAACATCATGCCGATCTATGATGCCGGCGAAGAGGACGGCAAGTATTACGTCGTCACCGAGCACATCCAGGGCGCGCGCACGCTGGCAGCCTACTGCCGGCCTGACAACCTGTTGCGCGTCGACGACGTTGTGGAGATCGTTTACAAGTGCGCCAAGGCCCTGCATTACGCTCACGGCCGCGGCGTCATCCACCGCGACATCAAACCCAGCAACGTGATGCTGACGATCGACAACGACGTGCGCATCATCGATTTCGGCATCGCTATCGTCAGCGACTCGGAAGTATCGCGCATCGAAGGTATCGCCGGTTCGCCGAGCTACATGTCGCCCGAGCAGGTGCAGTCGGAGGAACTTACGCCCGCGTCCGACCTGTATTCACTCGGCGCGGTCATGTACGAATTGCTGAGCGGCTTTCGCCCGTTCCGCGCGGATAATCTCTCGAAGCTGCTGCACCAGATCGTCTACGCGACGCCACCGCCGATACATACCTACCGCGACGACCTGCCCGAGGAACTCGAGGAAGTCGCCGCAAAGACGATGATCAAGGATCCGGGAAAGCGGCTGAACAGCGGCGCGACCATGGCTGCCGAACTCACGCGCGTTTACAAGGACCTGCGGCAGAAGTACGACAGCCTCGACAACCAGGAACATTTCGACCTGCTGCGCACGCTGACCTTCTTCCACGAGTTCTCGCACGCCGAGATCTGGGAGGTGCTGCGGGCATCGGACTGGCACGAGTACCGTGACAGCGACGACATCGTCAAGGAAGGCGAGATCGACGATCGCTTCTACATCATCGTCTCCGGTGACGTGTCCGTGCAGGCCAACGGCAACACGATCGGCACGCTCGGTCCCGGTGATTGTTTCGGCGAAACGAGCTACGTCCGCGGTGCCAAGCGTCAGGCCTCCATTCGTGCCGATGGTGCCGTAACCATACTCCGGGTCAGCTCGACGCTGATGGAGCAGGTGAGCTCGGCCTGCCAGCTGCGTTTCAACAAGGTCTTCCTGCGCTCCCTGATCACCCGCCTGCAGGGCAGAGGCGGCGCGAATACCTGACGTTGTCGACCGGCCGGACGGCCACGTATTCCTCTCCCTCATGGCTCCCTTCGGTCCGCTTTACTTCGGTCGAGGAACACCCGGCCGTCCGGCCTCCTTTAGAGTAGGCCTGGGCCCGCGATGATTCGCTGAGATAGAATAGTCGTCGAAAGCACTCATATTCCTGCAGGGGGTCCCCATGTTCCGATTCATTGCCGCGGCCGCGGCGATCGTTTTGTTTGCGTTTTCCGTCAGCGCGGATGAACTCAGCGATGCCGTAAAGAAAGATTACGATGAGTATTTGTGGCCGCTGTTCGACCATTTTCACCGTAACCCCGAGCTGTCGCTGATCGAGCATGACACCGCCGCTCGAATGGCGGAGGAACTGCGTGCCGCCGGATTCGACGTCGCGGAGGACGTCGGTGGTACCGGCATCGTTGCGATGCTGGAGAACGGTGGGGGCCCGCTCGTAATGATGCGTGCCGATATGGATGGTCTGCCGGTCGAAGAAAAGTCCGGGCTCGAGAACGCTTCACGCAAAATGCAGATCGACCCGATCACCGGCAACGAGGTATTTACGATGCATGCTTGCGGGCACGACGTGCATATCACGAGCCTGGTGGGAACCGCCCGGCAGATGGCGAAGCGCAGGGACGAGTGGAGCGGCACACTAATGCTTATCGTGCAGCCGGCGGAAGAGCGCGGCATGGGCGCGCAGATGATGCGCGAGGACGAGATCTGGCAGCGATTCGGCAAGCCGGACTATGCGCTCGCGTTTCATGTGAATTCGCTGGACGTGGCGGGCAAAATCAACATCAACGAGAGTCCATTTGCCGGCGCCGATTCGGTGGATATCATCATCCACGGTGTGGGCGCGCATGGCGCTCACCCCTACGCCGGCAAGGACCCTATCGTTCTCGGCAGCCAGATCGTTGTCGCATTGCAGACCCTGGTTGCACGCGAACTACCGCCGCGCTACCCGGGTGTCGTGACGGTCGGCTCTTTTCATTCCGGTACCAAGCACAACATCATCTCAGACCGCGCTCACCTGCAGCTGACCGTCAGGAATACGAGTCCGGAGACCCGAGAGATTCTGCTCAACGGCATCAAGCGTATTGCCGAGAACATGGGCCGCGTCGCAGGCCTGCCGGAGGATAAGTTACCCGAGGTTATTGTGGCCGAGCGTGAGGCCGTGCCGCCGACCGTGAATACCCCGGAGCTGACGGAGCGGGTCACGGCTGCGTGGAAGACTGCCATCGGCGACGAAACCGTTATCTCGAATCCGACGAAGGGTATGGGCGCCGAGGACTTTCCGTTCTTTACGATCGACCCGACGATTCCCTCGGTGTACTGGCAGATCGGCGGTACACCGCAGGAGGCATTCGACGCGGCGGAAGCGGGTGGTCCACCGGTGCCGAGTCACCACTCGCCGTTGTTCAAGATTTCTCCGGAGCCTTCGGTACGCGCCGGCGTCGAATCGACGGTTGTCGCGCTGATGGAATTGATGGAGGCCGGGTAGATCAGATAACGGGCTTCAGCTCTCGATCGCGCCGTCGGTTGTCATTCCTCCTCCGCTTCGACGTCGAAATCCTCGAGCGTCTCCTCGCCGCCGGCGCTCTTCAGGAGGACCTCGACTTTCTGTTCCGCGTCCTTTAGCGCCAACTGGCAGTTACGGGTGAGCTTGATGCCTTCCTCGAATTTCTGCATCGCTTTTTCGAGCGGCAGGTCGCCGGATTCGAGTTCTTCGACCAGTTCTTCCAGGTCGTTGAGTGCTTTTTCGAGGTCGATTGCTTGCTTCGTGCTCATGTGGCATCCCGTGCGTGATTGCGTCGCTACGCTACCTCCCGTGCGTGGCAGCGTCAATGCTCGCCGCGGTCCTGAGATGCGCGTTGTGGCCCGTTGACAACGTTGCGGCTCGGGCATAGAGTACAGTCTCCTTAGACTCAGTCTAATTGAAAATCAATCTCAATTGCAGAGGGGAAATCATGTCACTGAAAGGCAGCAAGACCGAACAAAATCTCAAGGACGCCTTCGCGGGTGAGTCCCAGGCCAATCGCCGTTATCTCTACTTTGCCGCCAAGGCTGACGTCGAGGGCTACAACGACGTGGCTGCCGTGTTCCGTTCCACCGCCGAAGGTGAGACCGGTCATGCTCACGGCCACCTCGAATACCTGGAAGAGGTTGGTGATCCCGCTACCGGTATGCCCATCGGTTCGACCGCCGAGAATCTTGCGTCGGCGATCGCCGGAGAGACCCATGAATACACGGACATGTACCCCGGCATGGCGAAAGCCGCGCGCGACGAAGATTTTGACGAGATCGCCGACTGGTTCGAGACGCTCGCCAAGGCGGAGCGGTCGCACGCGAATCGCTTCCAGAAGGCCCTCGATACGCTCGACGACTAATCTTCACAAGGAAAGCCGGGCGTAAAGCCCGGCTTTTTTCTCGCCATGTCCAACTCCGAAGTTCGTCGCGAGGGCAGTCTCGAGGCTCCCACGCGTCACCCGATCGACTGGCAGTCCGACGAATTTTATGAAGAAAAATCCCTGTTCGAGGAACTCGAACGGGTATTCGACATTTGCCACGGTTGCCGGCGCTGTTTCAACCTGTGCCATTCCTTCCCGACTCTGTTCGACGCGATCGACGAATCGGAGAGCATGGAGCTCGACACCGTGCCGAAGTCGATCTACTGGGACGTCGTCGATCACTGTTACCTGTGTGACATGTGCTACATGACCAAGTGCCCGTACGTTCCGCCGCACGAGTGGAATATCGATTTTCCGCACCTGATGCTGCGCGCCAAGGCTGCGCGATTCCGGAAGCAGGGCGCATCGATGCGCGACAAGGTGCTTGCGGCGACCGATGCCGTCGGCAGGTTCGCGGGCATACCGGTCATAGCGCAGGTGGTCAACGCGACCAATCGCAGCAAATTCGGGCGCAAGATGCTCGAGGGCGCGCTCGGGGTCCATCACGCGGCGCCGGTCCCGGACTATCACTCGAAGAGTGCGCGCAAGCGACTCAAGCATCTGCGTGCGCAGTCCACGGTGAAGAGCGAGGCTTCGGCGAGTACCAAAGGCAAGGTCATTCTATATACGACCTGCTACGGCAATCGCAATCGGCCGGAGATGGACGTCGACCTGGTTGCGGTATACGAACACAACGGCATCGAAGTGGCGCTGGCGGAGAAGGAAGCCTGTTGCGGCATGGCGAAGCTCGAACTCGGCGATCTCGACGCGGTCGTGCGCGCGAAGGAGATCAATATTCCGGTGCTTGCCGCCTGGGTCGACAAGGGCTACGACATCGTGACGCCGATTCCTTCCTGCACGCTCATGTACAAGCAGGAACTCCCGCTGATGTTTCCGGACGACGAGGGTGTGAAGAAGGTTCAGGCCGCCATGTACGATCCGTTCGAGTACCTGATGCTGCGGCACAAGGACGGCAAGTTGAAGACGGATTTCGCGCAATCGCTGGGCAAGGTGTCGTACCAGGTGCCATGTCACCTGCGCGTGCAGAACATCGGCCTGAAGACACGCGACGTGCTGCAACTCGTGCCGGACACCGCGGTAGAGGCCATCGAACGCTGTTCAGGCCACGACGGCACTTACGCGGTGAAGAAGGAATTCCACGATATCTCGAAGAAGATCGCGCGGCCGGTCGTCAACAAAGTGAAGAAGAGCGGTGCCGATCACTTCGTCAGTGACTGCCCGATGGCGTCCGACCAGATTGCCCAGGATCTCGACGACTACTCCGCAGGGCACCCCATGAGCCTGCTGAGGAAAGCTTACGGAGTATGAATGCGATGCAGAAACTGACACGAGATGATTTGTACAGCCTGGAGAAGTACTCGGAATTACGCGACGAGTTTCGTAACCAGGTTCTCTCTCACAAGCGCAATCGCCGCGTCGAACTCGGCACCAATGCCGCGCTGTATTTCGAAGACCGCCTGACGATGCAGTACCAGGTCCAGGAGATGCTGCGCATCGAGCGCATATTCGAGGCCGCGGGCATAAACGACGAACTCGAGGCCTACAATCCACTGATCCCGGATGGCTCGAACTGGAAGGCGACTTTCATGGTCGAGTTCCCGGACGTCGAAGAGCGGCGTGCGATGTTGGGGCAGCTCATCGGTATCGAGAACAAGGTATACGTGCAGGTCGAGGGTTTCGACCGCGTTTTCGCGATTGCGGACGAGGACCTCGAACGTTCCGACGAGAAGAAGACCTCCGCTGTGCATTTCATGCGTTTCGAACTTTCGCCGGAGCAGGTCGATGCACTGAAGTCCGGGGCGGCGCTGACGGCCGGTATCGATCACGACAACTACGTGGTCGAGATTCCTGCGCTTCCGGAAAACATCCGTCAGTCCCTGATTGGCGATCTCGCCTGAGCGCTGTCAATTTTTCTCGGGCAACCGTGATTTCGCGGGTGCACGGTTATTGCAATCAGGCTAGAATTCCCGGCGTGAATTCGCTGGGCAGCTTCACGTAATGGCAAAATCCTACGACGCCGCGGACATCGAAGTCCTGAGCGGGCTGGAACCGGTGCGCCGGCGGCCGGGCATGTACACCGACACGTCCCGGCCCAATCATCTCGCGCACGAGGTCATCGACAACAGCATTGACGAGGCGCTTGCAGGGCACTGCAAGAAGATCGAGGTAACCATCTACAAGGACGGTTCGCTCGAGGTCGCTGACGACGGGCGCGGCATGCCGGTGGACAAGCACCCCAAGGAAAAGCTGCCGGGCGTCGAGGTGATTCTCACCAAGCTGCACGCGGGCGGCAAATTCTCGAACAAGAATTACCAGTTCTCCGGCGGCCTGCACGGCGTGGGCGTGTCGGTCGTGAACGCGCTGTCAAAGAACCTGGAGGTGTGGATACGCCGCAGCGGCAAGGAATACAACATGAGTTTTGCCGGTGGCAAGAAACGCGGCAAGCTCGAGCAAGTAGGCACTGTAGGCAAGGCGAATACCGGAACCACCATCCGCTTCTGGCCGGATCCGCAATACTTCGATTCCCCGAAGTTCTCGATATCGCGACTGAAACATGCACTGCGGGCCAAGGCCGTGCTGTGCCCGGGCCTGACCGTGCGCCTCAAGGTCGAGAAGCCGAAGGAAAAACTCGAGTGGTGTTACTCGGGTGGTCTCGAAGAGTATCTCCTGGAGGCGATCGGCGGTGCCGAATTGCTGCCGGCCGAACCGTATTCCGGCAGCATCACGGGCAACAATGAGGTCGTCGATTGGGCTCTCGCATGGGCCGTCGAGGGCGGCCAGGCCGTAACGGAAAGTTACGTTAACCTGATCCCGACGCCTCAGGGTGGCACTCACGTCAACGGGCTGCGCACGGGCCTTACGAACGCGTTACGGGAGTTCTGCGACTTCCGCAACCTGCTGCCGCGCGGCGTGTCGATCGCACCCGAAGATGTATGGGACGGCCTGAATTTCGTTCTCAGTGCGAAGCTCGAGGATCCACAGTTCTCGGGACAGACCAAGGAGCGCTTGTCTTCGAGGGAGTCGGCGGCATTCATCGCGGGCATCATCAAGGACAATTTTGCCATCTGGCTGAACCAGCACCCGGAGACCGGCGACCAGCTCGCGCAGCTCGCCATCGTCAAGGCGCAGAAGCGGCTGAAGGCTGCCAAGAAGGTTGTCCGCAAGAAGATCGTCTCCGGCCCTGCCTTGCCCGGCAAGCTGGCCGACTGTACGTCGCAGGAACCGGAGCTTTGCGAGATCTTCCTCGTAGAGGGCGACTCCGCCGGCGGGTCCGCGAAGCAGGCCCGCGACCGGACGACGCAGGCGATCATGCCCCTGCGAGGCAAGATACTCAACACATGGGAAGTGGATGCCGCGGAGATTCTCGCGTCGCAGGAAGTCCACGATATCAGCGTCGCGCTCGGCGTCGATCCGGCAAACGACAATCTGGACGGACTGCGCTACCACAAGATATGCATTCTTGCGGATGCCGATTCGGACGGCCTGCACATCGCCACGCTACTGTGCGCCCTGTTCCTGCGTCACTTCCGCGAACTGGTGCTGGCGGGGCACGTTTATGTGGCGATGCCGCCCCTGTATCGCATCGATGTCGGCAAGGAAGTCTTCTACGCGCTCGATGACAGTGAGCGCAAGGGCATACTCGATCGAATCGAGGCGGAGAAGATGCGCGGCAGGATTACCGTCACCCGCTTCAAGGGTCTCGGTGAAATGAACCCGTCGCAGCTGCGGGAGACGACGATGAATCGCGACACGCGCCGCCTCGTGCAACTCACCGTCAATCCGCGCGACAAGACGGACCAGTTGATGGACATGCTGCTGGCCAAGAAGCGCGCGAAAGATCGCCGCGACTGGCTCGAAAGCAAAGGAAATTTGGCAGAAGTATGAATTGGTGCGCCAGGCCCAGAGCGCGGAGTAGTCTGGCCGAGGTAATGATGACATGCAGAACAGCCTGAATCTCGAAGGCGTCGAACAGCAGTCGCTCAAGGAGTACACCGAGAAGGCGTACCTCGACTACTCGATGTACGTGATCCTCGATCGCGCGCTGCCGCAGATCGGCGACGGGCTCAAGCCGGTTCAGCGGCGTATCATCTACGCGATGAGCGAGCTTGGACTGTCGGCGGGTTCCAAACCCAAGAAGTCGGCACGCACGGTCGGCGACGTCATCGGCAAGTTCCACCCGCACGGCGATTCCGCCTGTTACGAAGCGATGGTGCTCATGGCGCAGGACTTCTCATACCGTTACCCGGTCATCGACGGCCAGGGTAACTGGGGATCGACCGACGATCCCAAGTCTTTTGCGGCCATGCGATACACCGAGTCGCGCCTCACGCCCTACGCGAAAAGCCTGCTGCAGGAACTGGGGCAGGGTACGGTCGACTGGGTTCCCAACTTCGATGGCATGCTCAACGAGCCCGTGGTCTTGCCGGCGCGGCTCCCCAACCTGCTGCTGAACGGCACGACCGGTATTGCGGTCGGCCTTTCGACCGACGTGCCGCCGCACAACCTGAAAGAAGTCGCGAGCGCGCTCGTGCACCTGCTGGACGAGCCGAAGGCGACTATCGCGGCGCTCATGAAGCACATAAAAGGCCCGGACTTCCCGACAGGCGGCGAGATGGTTTCGCCGCGCGCCGATATCAAGCAGATCTACACGACAGGCGGCGGCACACTGCGGCTGCGGGCCTCCTACAAGATCGAGAACGGCGACATTATTATCAGGTCGCTGCCGTACCAGGTATCGGGCAGCAAGGTGCTGGAGCAGATCGCGACGCAGATGCGTGCCAAGAAGCTTCCCCAGGTGGACGACCTTCGCGATGAATCAGATCACGAGGAACCCATCAGGCTCGTAATCAGCAAGAAGCGGGGTGTCGACGTCGAGCAGCTGATGTCGCACCTGTTCTCGACGACTTCGCTCGAGCGTACGGTACGCGTCAATATGAACGTGATCGATCTCGACGGCCGGCCGAGGATGTTCAACCTCCTGGACATGCTGAAAGAGTGGCTCAAGTTCCGGCGCGAGACCGTGAAGCGGCGCCTGCAGCATCGCCTGCAGATCGTTACCGACCGGTTGCACATCCTGGACGGACTGCTGGTCGCCTACCTCAACATCGACGAGGTCATCAAGATCATCCGTACGGAAGACGAGCCCAGGCCCGTGCTGATGAAGCGCTTCAAGCTCACCGATCTCCAGGCTGAAGCCATCCTCAATCTGCGGCTGCGTAACCTCGCCAAGCTCGAGGAAATGAAGATCCGTGGAGAGCAGGACGAACTCAACGAAGAGCGTGGCGTGCTCGAGAAGACGCTGAAAAGCGCGGCGCGGCTCAAGTCGCTCATCAAGAAGGAAATTCTCGAGGACGCGGAAACCTACGGTGATGAGCGCCGCACCGAGATCGTCGAGCGCGAGGCCGCTCAGGCGCTGGACGAGACCCAGCTCGTCGCGAGTGAGCCCGTGACGGTCATTCTGTCGCAGCGCGGATACGCACGCGCTGCGAAGGGCCATGATGTCGATGCCACGTCGCTGAGCTACAAGTCCGGCGACGGGTTTCTTGCGTCCGCTCAGGGGCGCAGCAACCAGTTGGCGATGTTCATCGACAGCACAGGGCGCGTCTATTCCGTGATGGCGCACACGCTGCCTTCCGCACGCGGGCAGGGCGAGCCGCTGTCTTCGCGGTTCAAGCCCCCGGATGGCGCCGAGTTCTGCGGCGCGATGATCGGCGACAATGAGCAGAAGTACCTGCTCGCCAGCGACGCCGGTTACGGTTTTGTCGCGAAGCTCGAAGACCTGGTGTCACGGAACAAGGCCGGCAAGGCGATACTGCGCGTGCCGGCAGGCGGCAAGGCAGTGGTGCCCGCGCCCGTTCCCCGGGATACTGAATGCCTTATCGCTGCGGTCAGTTCCATCGGCCGGCTGCTGATGTTCGAGATGGACGAACTGCCGGAACTCGCCAAGGGCAAAGGCAACAAGCTGGTCAATATTCCCGGCAAGAGATACCAGGGCGGCGAGGAGCGAATGATTGCCGCCACGGTCGTTCCCGAGGACGGCGACCTGCAGGTCTATTCCGGCAAACGCATCATGACCATCAGGTGGGATGATTCGGAGCCCTATTACGGTGAACGGGCACTGCGCGGCGCGTTGCTGCCGCGCGGCTGGCGCAGCGTCGACCGCCTCGTGGGCATCAAACCCGAATAGGATTTTTTCAGGCGCCCGAGCAATCGCATGCGAGCGGGGGTAGGACGCGGCAGCAGCGCGCCTCGCGTTGAGCGGATTCAGGGCGGCTAGCGGGCCCGGGTGCCGTCCTTGTCGCGCGGCATTTCGACGGTCTTGTCCTCGGCGTCGATGTTGGCCGTCACGTCGAGATCGTCGCTCATTTCGTCATTCTGAGCTTCGAGTGTCGCCGTCAGGTCGAGTTCCGACAGGTTCGTCAGCTGCATCTCGATCGACGTATCGTCTTCCGAACCGAAGACCTTGCCGGCATCGTCATCATCAGAGGCGACAGGCTCGCCAGCGCCATCGTCCTCACCGAGACTGTCCGCAAGATCCGATGCGGCCTTTTCGATTTCGGCATTCAGCAACTGGGTTGCACTCATTTCGTCCTCGTAATCCTGCTCGAGAATGTCCTGGGCGATTTCATCGACGATCGTGTAGTCGTCGTTGATCAGGGTCTGACCGGTGTCTTCGATCGGTACCGCCTTGAGGTCGCGCTCGGTCACCTCGGCCGGGTCCGGCATCTTGGTTGCGTCGACAATCATCGAGATGTCGTATTCGTCCTCATCCTCTTCCGGCAGAACCTCGCTGTCGACAACGAGCTCTTCCTCAGGCCTTTCCGGCGGCGGGATGATATCCGTCTCCGGCGACGGGTCTTCGGCGGCAGCATTCTCCGGAAGCTCCATGTCGAGATCCATCGTGGCCGCGAAACCGAAATCCCGGTTGACGTCGACGTCTTCGGAGTCGTCGAAACCGGATCCGTCAAGGAGGTCTGCGTCGAGCGCAAGGTTTTCCTCGGTCGGGGAATCGTCCGACAAATCGAAATCGACGTTGTCGTAGGCCGGCTGTATCTCCTGCACGGTCATCTCGGACTCGGGCACGGAAATGGGCGCCACGTGGGGTGCGCTGTGCTCGGACCGTGGCGGCACGCGCTCATCGGTGCCGACAGGCTTCGAGCCAAAACGCTCGCGAAGCCTTGGCCAGAACATGAGGTAGGAGCCGAACGCCGAGATCAGCGCGACGGTGGCCCAGATGAGCCAGTTCCACGACGATCCGGCAGGTTGGGGCGACCCGACGATGCGCGTGCCGGCACTTGGATTGACGACCCTGGCGGGCGCGGCTGCCGGCTCGGCAGGCGGCGGTTCAGCGGCGACGGGTTCGTTGACCACTACGTCGCCGGCAACGAGGTCGGCGTAGGCGGCCGAGTAATCGCTTTCTGCGGCAGCCTCGTCCGCGGCAGATTCCTCGCTCGCGCCAATGGCCGTCTCGACCGGTTCAGTGACCTCGGGCTCCGGCAGCTCGGGCAGGAATTCGGTCGCGGGAATCTGTTTGCTTGCATCCTGTTCAAGGGTTTCGGCGCCCTGGTAAAGACTGGCGCCACTCGACGCCTGCGCCACGGCGCCGTCATCGCCTCGTGGCCCCGCCGGGGCGACTGGCGCTGCGGGCGGCGTAACCGCGGTGGCTGGAGCGACACCGCCGGCGAACGACGGGATATCCAGCCAGCTGCCGGCTTTCAGCCTGTCCGGGTTACCGTTGATGAATGCGCCCGGGTTCGCGTTGACGATCGCGCCCATCGCGTCCGCGGTAGCGACATTACGGTTTTCCAGGCGCTGCACGATGCCGGACAGCGAATCGCCGCGCTGCACCAGGTAGCGCGAGTCCTGCGAGATGGGTGTTGTTGACACTACCGGTCGCGGCGCAGCCGAGCGGCGCTCGGCCGGCGCTGTTGCAGCGGTAGCGGCCGCGGTCGACGAATTCGCCACCGTCACCGGCCGATCCTGCGGGTTGATGAACAACAGGTAGCTGCGGCTCACGTGCGCCGAATACGGGCAGTCGACCACGAGATTGGCCGACAACATCGGCTCCATGACGGGCGATTGGCCGGAAATCGAAATGACGCCCTTCGATACGCTTACGCTCGTGTTGTGCAGTCCCGGTAGATCGCGGCTACCGGAGCGTACGGCCACACAGTGATCCTCGATGATTTCATTCGGGCTGAGCGCGTAGGCGATGCTCGCGCGCAGCGGCTGGCCGAGCGTGGACTGCACCTGGAGTTCACCGAGTTCGAGCGCGGCCGCGGAGCCGACGGCGAGTCCGCCTCCTGCAGCAACGAGCGCCGGTAGCGCTGCCTTGCCCGCCCTGAACCGGTGCTTGCACGGCACTTTGTGCGAATTCTTTCGTGTCTTCACTGCTCGTACCTCAGTACTCTGGCGCGGCGTTCAGGTTACGAACACCGTGCCGTTCCGTCTACGCGCCGATTCGACGTTTTTTGTAAAAAAAGCCCGTAACCGGTGGTTTCAGTCCGAATGTGTGATGGCCGTCACACTCTCCGTCAATTGTTCAGCCCGCGTTGGCTGCAGCCAGTTCCTCAAGCGTCATCTTCTTGACGCTGTCGGTCTTGTCCTGCAGCACGACCTCGGGCTCGTGAACATAGTGTCCCTGCATGTAATCGAGTCCGAGCTGGAACAGAACCGCCATGGCGTTGGCGTTTTCGACGCGCTCGGCGATCGACTTGATATCTCTCTTTGCGGCGGCAGCCACGATGCGCTGCACAGCCTCCTGCATGCCAGAGTCGGTCATCAACGTGTGCATCAGTTCGCCGTCGATCTTGATGTAGTCCGGTTTCAGGATATCGAGGATCTGGAAACGTTCCTGGTCGATGCCGTAGTGCTCGAGCGCGAATCCGACGCCGAGTTTCTTCAGCTTGCTTACGATGGCGCGCGTTTGCTTGATGTGCCGGGCCGCATCGCGCTCCGGCAGCTGCGTCACCAGCCTCGAGCAATCGAAGTTGCGCGCATCGAATTCACGCTGCATCCAGCCGATGGTGCCCTTGTCGACGATCGACTGCCGAGACAGCCTCACGAAAACACGGTCGGCGCTGCTCTGCTCACAGAAATCGATCGCGGCCTTGATCATCCAGCGGTCGACATTCTTCATCATGTTGTTGCGTTCCGCCGCCGGAATGAATTCCGATGGCAATATCGGGTTGCCTTGTTCATCGACCATGCGCACAAGCAGGTCGTACATCTCGATCGAGTCGCGCCGCAACCCGGCGATCGGCAGCTGTGCCAGCATGAAGCGATCGTCCATCAGTGCCGACTTCAGCCGCTTGGCCCAGATCGCGTCGAATTCCTTCTGCTTCGTGTCCTCGTGCGCCGACTCGTTCAGGAAACAGGTGTTGCCTCCGGCAGCCTTGCCAAGCTCGTAGGCATCCACCGTTGCGGTTACCAGTTCTTCGAGGTTGCTGAAGACGTCGGTTACGGCACAGACGCCGACCGTGCAGGTTATTTGCGCCGACTTCTCGCCGACGTCGAACGTTGTCTTACTCATATGCTTGGCGAGCTGCCTGCCCCATACCTGGCCGTCCCGGGCATTGCCACGCTCGAGAAGCACCATTAACGATGTGCCTTCGAAGCGACCCGCCACGTCGCGCGGGTGCATGCGTTTGCGCATTTCCTCGGCAAACTGTGCCAGCACTTCTTCGGACTCCAGGATGCCGATCTTCTTCTGCACTTCGGCAAACTTGTCGATCTTTACGTACGCCAGCACATGCAGGCCGGACTTCGGCTTGCGCTTGAGGCGCTTGCCGAGTCGCTCTACGAACTGCGCACGGTGGTAGAAGAGCGTCGTCGGGTCCCGCTTCAGAGCATCGTGTACCAGCGCGGTCGGTTCGTTCTTCGAATCGTCCTGCGGGGCAATGCGAACGTGAACGCACGGCACACTGTCGAAATCCATGCGCTGGAATTCCAGTTCCAGCTCCCCGCGAGGACCGACGTCGAGATGCGGCTTGACCTTCAGTTTCTCGTCCTTGGCCCACTTGCCGTTGATAGCGGCGTTGATTGCACCCTTCAGCGCCGCGTGGCTTTGGGAGTCGAAACTGTCCATGAGTGGCAGGCCCTTGACCTCTTCGGTGCTGGCGAATTTGAACAACTTGAGCCAGGCGTCGTTGGCCTCGATCACTATGCCTTCGTGGGCGAGGGCAATGGCGGCGCTGGAAGACTGCATGTAGTCGCGGATCTGGCGCTTGTATTCGCTGGCAGAGGCGATCGTCGAATTCAGGGCACGCTCGGCGCGCAACGCGCGCAATTCGCGGGTAACCACGGACTGCAGTCGATTCCGGAGGCCGATGGAAACGAGGTCGCAGGCGCCGTTGCGCATGGCTTCCTGGATGGTGCTCTCGTCGGCCTCCTTGCGGAGCGCGATCACGGGGACTTCCGGGTTGAAACGATCTTTCTGCTTGATGATCTGGCGTATGCCTTCGGAATAACGGTCGCTGTTGACGATGATGAGTTCGACCTGCTCTGCCGAGAGGGTGTCGTCGAGTTTGCTGGGTCGGTCAATCCAGTGGCAATGCGCGGCATGCCCACCGTCGCGGAGCGTGCCGTTGATGAGCGCCACGTCGTCCTGATCCTGGGACAACACGGCGATCGAAATGCTGTGGCGGTCGTTCAATGCGCGGTCCTTGCGTGCCTCCGGACTTCGTTCCGGATATCCATATTTTGTTAAAAATGCCGGATTTAGCGATGCTCCCAGACTAGCCGTCGACGATTTACCATACTGTGACCCGGTTCTAGGTTCGGCACCCCTCCCGCGCCAAACCACCGCTCAGGATCCGGATCGTTCCCGGGGCCGGATAAATGGCGATGGCGCGGCAGAGGGCATATGTTTTCGCTTAACCTCGCCCGCCGTCCCTGGCTCGCTCGGATCGTTCTGCGCTTGCTCGGGCGTCCTGCTTCGCTGCGCTCCGCACGACGCTCGAACAAACACCCGCCGCCGCGCCGACAACCGGATGCTGCAGAGGGCGCGGGCGCCGGGGACGTCTGTCGACCGCGGGAAGGGTTCGGGATTCGCGACCAGGACCGGCAAGGACTGCCCGGGATAGGCGTCCGGGGCGATTGTCGACCGAAGTAAAGCGCAGCGAGCGAAGCGCAGCGAGCCATGAGGGAGACAAATGACCCGAGCGCCTGCCGGGCGCCGGTTCAAGCCGGGATTTTTTCTGTAGAATGGCGCCTCGCCGAAAACCCCGGAAACCCCAATGGCAAGCTACAGCACCAATGAATTTCGCTCAGGGCTCAAGATCCTGATCGACAAGGACCCCTGCATTATTGTCGAGAACGAGTTCGTCAAGCCTGGCAAGGGCCAGGCCTTCAATCGCGTCAGGATCAAGAACCTCAAGACCGGCAAGGTCGTCGACAAGACCTTCAAGTCGGGGGAAAGCGTCGAGGCGGCCGACGTCATGGACACCGAGATGCAATTTCTCT
>Ga0224513_10000093_pt1 | contig 27604 bp, 41 predicted proteins | sample SF_May12_sed_USG_5_FD_169109 | JGI IMG/M metagenome (GOLD analysis project Ga0224513, IMG submission 169109) | Sediment microbial communities from San Francisco Bay, California, United States - SF_May12_sed_USGS_21 | ecosystem: Environmental > Aquatic > Marine > Sediment | place: USA... | reverse complement strand
CGTCTACGAAACGCAAAAGGGGCATTAAGATAAAATGAGTATCCCATTTGACGTATATCCACCTGACCACGATATGCCAGAACCAGAAGAGGAATGGTATGATGAAGAGTAGTTACACGGTATCATATTACCGACGCGGAGACTATAGCACTGAATTATATGTCGAATATGGGAAGTATACAGTCTACGTAGAGGTATTGAAGTGAAAGGACTTTGCCCAAAATGCAGTTCTGAGAATCTAAGACTATGTCACAAATCTAATCTTATGGGAGGCATACAAAACAAAGATCAACTAGGATACATAGATGATGTTGAATGTATGAACTGTCATATGCCAATAAGAATACCTTATCTTGATGACACCCACATACAAGTTTCTATTGGAGATGATGACCCATGAAAGGATTCTGTCATAACTGCCACTCATCCAACGTAGAGATAACCACTACCATAGACGACTTGCCATTATGTGTGCATTGTAGGGAAGACAAGAAATAATATAAACAAGTTCTAGGCAAGAATAAGCATAGAAATGTCACTAAATACCCCTCAACTTGAACCGATTTTACCCACCCTAAAACAGAACTGGACAGACCTGAACAAGGACGGCAGAAGGATGGACAAGATCATACGAAAGTGCATGACAGAGTTTGGAAGGAAAGAGAACAATCACGAGCTAAGAATGGCATACGTGGACAGGGTTATCAAGGCAACGGGGGAAAAACACAAACTGGCTATTACTGTATTGGGCGTAAAGGCAGTACTGGGTGAGGCTAAGAAGAGATGAAGAAATGCATGGATTGTAAAAGAGTATATGATACCAATTATCATGTTTGCCCATTTGAAGGATTTATCCTAAAACATAGAATCGGCGGCCCAGAATGACAAAAAGGCAAAGAATAGCAATTGTTCGCGTCCCAGGGGTAGCAACAGAAACTATTGATGAGTTAGCCTATTATCTAAAAAAGAAGTATCAATCGTCTGATTATGAAATAATAGTAACAAACGAAGATCTATGACATTACAACAAGACATAACACAACTAACACAGTTAAACAAAAAGCCTAGAGAGCAATCACTAGACTTTCCAGAGTATAGAGGGTTATCATTCCAACAGTTCTGGGAGGCACTACCTCACAAGCTAGATTACTATGACTATGAAGAGGAACTCCACAACGACCTAAATGAGACAAAACACCTATGGATCAAGAAATGTGCTGGATTGGGAATTACAGAATTTATGCTCAGGTGGATAGCATGGAACTGCCTGAAGGATGACTCTTGGATGGAAACACAGATAGACATAGGTGTTGTACTGATTACAGGCCCACGATTAGATCTTGCCATTACAATAATAAACCGACTAAAGGCACTATTCCCAGACCTAAAGAAGACAAAGGAGACAGTATGTATCCTTAACGGTGTACGGATTCAGGCGTTTCCTTCTCATCATGTAGCATCAGCACACGGGTTAAACCCCATTGTGATGCTGATGGAAGAGGGTGATCTGTTCCCAGTTAACCAGCAATACGAGGCTCGTGAGGTGGCTGAGCGTTACATCTCCAAAACCAACCCCTGGATCATCTGGGTGTCCACGCCATACCTGCCGGGGGGATTATACCAGGAGATAGAACATGAGCAAGATTCCATATATCGCAAAAAGTTTATGCTATTGGATAGGGCGCTAAAGTCAGGACGCTACACACAGGCAGAGGTGGATGTCTGGGCAAAATCCAAGAGCTTCATGCGAGAGGCATGGGGTGAATATGGTTATGGTGTAGGGGATGTCTTTGTTAACTTTGATGATATCATAGAAGAGTACGATACAAAATACATAGGAGGAAGAGCCGGCACATACGCTGATCCAGGTTTTGGGTCTTCAAAGTTTGGACGTGTGTCAGGAGAGATAAGGGACGGCATAATATACGTCACTGAGGCCGATGAATACGAGAGGTCAGCCCCCTCCATAATGGCTGACACAATGCAAGAGTCTTGGAACCGTCACCAACAGAGCTGCAAGGTAGATGCTGCAAACTCTGGGTTTATCAAGGAATTGACCTTGAGGGGTATCCCTGCACTGGGTGTCGCATTCGGGGAGACAGTACCTGAGACAGAAGGCTCAAACACCACCGTCACGCTAAAAAAGAAACTACCCCTCAACGCCTCGGCAATGGTGGATAGGAAGGTAGTACGTATACACCGCAAGTTCAAGGATCTCATATCCCAGATGCGGGCAGTTACCTTTAACAAGATGGGAGGGATAGACAAGTCAGAACTGCCCTTTGACCTAGTTGATGCCTTTAACATGATGTTGTGGGACATGCAAAGCTTTGACTATTCTTCTATCGGTATAAGATTGGACGGCTCCATCATAGGCGACGACAAACCTAAAAGCAAAAGTGTATCCATAAACACAAGGGTAGTAGAATGACACGCATAAGATATGGGTTTCTCTCAAACGGTAGAACGTGCGTAACTGTTTATCAGAATAGAGACATCATGTTTAGGGAATGGTTAAAGTGAATGATATGGATAGATACCTCCAAGGATACAGACAAGGATACAAAGATCTTGCCAAATTAATTCAGCTTGATGAGGCGTTAAGAGAGTATGTTGGTATCCTGGCTACAGAACCCGCAGAAGACCTAATCCCAATAAAGCAGGTATACCATGATATCAGGAGGATGCTAGGCGATGACGTATAAGGGAAAACACATGGGCACCGAAGGCCTCGGATATTTTCAACCTGATAAGGATGATCCCACTAAGGGAAGATGCAAACTGTGTTATGAGCGCATAGTGTTAGAGAAACGCGGGAAGCCTCCAGGATACTGTGTAATGATAAATGAAGCCGATCACCATCCCCACAAAATAAGCGATAAAGGGTTTACATTGTGTAACCTCTCCAAATCTGTACCAAAAAAGACACGGAAAACATCAGGAAAAATGCCAAAACCTCCTCCAGATACCACAGGGATGACAATAGATGAAATATGAAGAACTGCGTCACCTCCGGCATGCCCTAAGAACTCTAGAGGAATCACTATCCCAGTTAAAGGCACAGCTCAACATGACTGAGGTAACAGTACAGGTAGTTGGGAAGCATATGGACAAAGTTATAAACAGCGATATGAACAGTGAATTATATGGCAATAATCAAAAAGAAGACGAGTACAACTAAAGCTACAACTAAACCCGTATCAAAAACAAACCCAGAATTTGAACTCTTTGAGACATTGGTAGACACAATAAGAAAAGAGGTCAAAAAGACTGTAGATTACAGAACTTCAGTGAATGATGTTTCTCCAGACTCAATATACCATTATACCCACGAAACCATCAAGGGATTAATCAGTGCAAGCAAATGGGCATAGAACATAAACTCCCAACAGACCTGCTAAAGCAAGACCCTACTACGGGTAACTACAAACTAGGCGGAATCGAAATGACCCCAGCTGAGTACGCACTGGCATCATCCATAAACGAGATCAAAGACGAGATAGTATCACTCAAGGAACGAGTATCCAAGGTGGAAGGCAAATGATCATTCAAAGAAGCCACAAGACCACAATCGAACTGCTCATGACAGCATATGCTGAACTATTACAGAGAATCGAGAAAGCGACAGAGACAGTAAAGGAAACCAAAGAGACCCAGACAACATTGGACCATCGTGTATCTACGCTGGTAGACTCTTGGTTTGAAGGAAAGGGTACGATAAACAAGCACATCACCTTTTAGTTCTATTAAAAGTATTTTTATTTAAATGGGTAATGGCATATGGTCTGTACTTATCCCTAGATCAGGATAGATGGTTTAGAGAGAATTTTAGTTCCACTGAGAAACTGACAGGAACAATCTATACGGATATCAACCAGACAAGTGCCAAGGATTTAACAGGATTTACGATTAACATTAGATTGTCTCGCTCAGAGGGGCCAGGTAAGTTCGGTGACTTTTTCAACAAGACGGCCTCTGCAGTAGTCGCAGCCAACGGGACATGGTCTTACGCAGTACAGCGGGGAGAGATGCCTACCAGAGGGTTATACTATGTCACAGCAGAACTGTCTGCAGCAACCACAGACAAGATGTCCACATTGAATCGTGTACAATTATATGTTCTAGAGGGACCGACATCATGAGTATTCTAGATTCCATACGGGAAAGATTCCTAGGTGTTCCCACACCACTAACAGGTGCATTATACGAGGGAGGCAAGGTCCCTGAGGCAAAGATAGTAAAGTCACAGTTCATTCGTGAACAGCCACTAAAGGTCACCTTCCAACAACTGGTTCTATACCATGATGCCACACCCCAGATTAGGCTGCCAGTATCAGCGTATCGTGAACTAATCACTGGTACGGAAATGGTACTCAACTCGGAGAACGAACAGGCAACTGAATTCCTAGATGAGTGGATCAGAAGAACCAACTTTTATGACAAGTTTGAAAACATGGTGACTACACTACTTATCTGTGGCAATTCCATCCTAGAGAAACTATCTGAGAATGATACTGATGACGTATCTGAGGTAGACATGACTACCATTTTTTCAAAGAAGAGAACTCCTGAAGGCGACCTGGAATACTATGAGCAACGCCAGGAGCAGGGCAAAATGGTAAAGCTAGGTGAAGGTAACCTGGAGAGATTCATCGAATTTAATCTAACAAACTATTCAAAACAAGCATGGGGCAGATCATTGTTCTATCCTGCAGCCATTCCCAGAACCACAGGGGAAAGGACTACTCCCCCACTAATCGAGATACTCTGGGCAGCAGAGGACGCAATGGGTGCCATACTGGCCAACGATGCATTCCCTATTACTACAATTACTTATCCTGGTGCCAATGATGACTTCCTTGAGAAAGAGGCTGAAAAATGGAGACGTTACAAGCCAGGAGACAAACGTGTCCAGAAGATAAAGCCGGACATAGAGTTCTTTGAGTCACAGCACTCGGCAGGAAGATACGAGGCACACATAGCTCACCTCGAAAAGGCAATCGAACACGCTTCCCAGTTCCCAACTGATATCATGACTGGGGACTTTACAAGCAGGGCAAGCTCCGAGACAACAGAGAACATCACAATGAAGCTAGTCAGAGGATACCAGCTATACCTGTGCAACAAGCTAAAGTCAGAACTGTTCGAGCCAATCCTAGAACAGAACGGTTTCAACTCCGAAGAGGTACAGCTAGAGGTGTCCTTCACCGCACAGAACATCGTGGAACTGGATCCCGCCCAGGTACTCAGCATCAGACAGAATGGTGACATATCCCGAATGGAGTACCGTGACTGGCTGCGTAACAATACTGGCATGGATCTTGATGCAAAGTTTGACGAGGAACCCGAACCAGATACACAGCAAGACAGTGCAATGCAAGATAAGGTAGACGAGCTGGAATCCAAGATCATACAGATATCTGCAGAACAGTCTGCCAATGCCAAGCTACAGGAGATGAAGGAGACCTTTGATGAGAAGCTATCTATGCTCAAGGAAGCCACAGCAAGTAAGGATAAATCACTTTTTAAAAGGAGGGAGAAAGTATTAGAGAAATTGTTGAAGGAGGCAGAAAAGATTGGTTAAGATACTCATGAATGGTGAAGAGGTAGGCTCTGTGCAATTCCCGATTACTGAGGCAGGTACCACATCAGCTGCATCCTTTATGATTAACAACGATACTGAAAGTAGTGTCGAGTTATCCTTCTGGTCTGAAGACGGCGAAGTTACTGCCGAGTCATACCCAAAACATCTAGACCCCCATGAAAGTAAACCTGCTAAACTATTATTCTCTCCTTCAAAGGACAGACCTGACGAGCTTAACACAAGATGGGGATTTCGTGAACTAATTGGTAGATAGTAAGATTACTGACCTGTCAGAGAAAGCGACAGGTGCAGCGACAGATGAGTTTGTCATTAATGATGTAGCAGGAGGCAATGCCGACAAGAAACTCGGCATGGATGGGATTAGAATCACAGAATCTCAGGTTACAGATTTAGGATCCTATCTAACTGATATCACAGGAGAGGCTATCACTGACCTTAGCGATGTCTCAGCAAAGTCAGGTTCCGGCACTACTGTCGTGTTTAACAGCTCACCTACCATTATAACCCCCACCATAGCATCATTTGCCAATGCTGCACACGATCATGCAGATGCAGCTGGAGGGGCTCAACTTGACGCAACTACTGCCCTAGATGCAACTGGCACACCAAGCTCATCGACATACCTAAGGGGAGATAACACATGGTCTACGATATCGGGATCAGGACACACCATCCAGGAAGAAGGCACTCCACTAACCCAGAGAACCAATCTTAATTTTATCGGGGCGGGAATTACAGCAACTGACAACTCTGGCAATGATGCCACTGATGTTACTTTATCTTTAGCCTCAACTGATTTAACTGATACAGCAAACATTGCATATCTTGATACTGCTAACACATTCACTGAAACACAGAATGTTGTCGGTGACGGCTCAACAAAACAAATCACAAACACAAGATATGGTGTTTCAGGAAACGTTGGCCCAACAGTAAGATTTAGAGGCGCACGCGGAACATTAGCATCTCCAACTGTAACTCTTGATGAGGATCTTCTTGGTGCCATAAACTTCCAAGGATATGATGGATCAGCCTTTGCACAATCATCTAGAATATTGGGACAGGCAGATGGTGACCATAGTGCAGGATCCACTCCAGGTAAACTAGACTTTGCAACAGTCCCTAATGGCTCTACAACTGAGGCAATTAATCTCACAATAGGACAAGATGGAACTGCAGACTTTATGGCAAATACCATAACAAACGCCTCAGATATTATAGTAGGTACAGGAACCCCCGCAGACGCAGATACAGGGGTATCTATCTTTAGAACCCCACTCGTATCCTCAACTAACACTCATGGATTTGTCCATGAGGATAGTATATCCCCAGGTGCTACTGGAACAGCACACAATTCTTTTGATTCAAAATTAGATGCTATCGGATCGCAGGATTATGATCATTTAGTATCTTTTCAAGCAAGACCTACCTTTTCTTCATCTGGTACGATAGATCGAATGCAGGGATTAACTACTGCATTTATACAAAATGGGGGTGTAATGACTAGTGCACAACATATCAGAATTAATGACCCCACAGGCTCAGGTACCATTACAACACAATATGGACTCTATGTCCCCACTGCATTATCCAAGGCCACAGATAACTTTGCAATATGGACTGCAAACGCAAACACTCAGAGATTTGGTGGCACCACTGAAGTAGTAGATGTTGGAACTCCACTTTTACGAGTATTAAGATTTGCAAACTCTACAGCTACTGGAAGATTAGATTTACAACATGCTCGAGGTACAGAAGCATCTCCGCTAATCATACAAAATGGTGATGAGGTTGGCGACATACGATTCAAGGCATTTGACGGTGACGATACGGGTGATCACAATGCTGACTATTTGCAATGTGCAAGTATTCATGCCATCATTGACGGAACCCCTTCAACAAGTTCAATGCCTGGAAAAATAATATTCTCTACAACCCCAGCAGGATCTACAACTCCTGTTATACGATTTGATATATCTCCAGATGGAGTCATCAACATTAACAGCAATGAACTAACTGGAATAGGCACTGCAACAATAACTAACCTTACTGAAGAAGCATCTCCAACTACAGGAGATTTCCTGATGGCATATGAAGCAACATCAGGTGAAATGAGAAAGATAGACATCGGAAACCTTCCAACAGGCGGAGGTTCTGTTACAGACAGCTACACAATACCTGCCACTTTGGAAGTTCCAGAGGGAACAGTAGCATATCCAGAGATTCACACACTGGCAACAGCTTCTGCCAAGGTGTCTGGGTTTGTAATGCCTGATGGTGCATCAGCCAGTACTATTAACTTTAAATGTATTGTCCCAAACGATTTACATGGTACTCCTGCAATGGGAATACGGGTAAGGATAATGACTCTTGGTGCTGTCGCAGGCCCTGCTGATGTCCGGTTAACTGTTAAAACTGTTGGCATTGCAGATACTGAATCACTTGACACTGCTTTTACATCAGAAACTGAAACAACAGTCACAATGCCCACTGCTACTGAGACCTTGGATTATTACGCACAGGACTTGACTACTGATTGGGCAGCAGCTGATACTATAATAGGACAAATATCCCGGGATCCTACTGATGTAGCAGATGACTTTACAGACGATATAATGATAATAGGGGTAGACCTAGTAACAGAGAGGACGTTATCATAATGCCAGTCGATTTTACACTAGCAGAATTTAATGATCTGATTAATACTTCTTCTGGACCTGAACGATTAGCATTTCTCAATATTGTCCTTGATGGGATAACAGGAGTTAATGGTCTTAATGCTCAAGACCTAGCTGATATAATCACTGCATCTACAAGATCTGAAAAAGAAGCACTAGCGACTCTAGTAATACAATCTGAATCTTTCCTACAGGAGACAAATGAAATCACTGCACAGGCAGCATCAGATGCAAGAAGGGCAGCAGCACAAACATACATCACAGATACAGTAGAGCCCTTACTGGTTGGAACACCTACTGGTGATTATGAAACACAACATGGACAGCTTGTAGGAAACATTGCAATTCTGACTAGTGAAATAAACACCGCCATAGATGCAGAAACCAAAGACGAACTAAGAATAAGGAGAGAAACGGAAATCCAGAAACTAAAGCAACTACGAAAGGATCATGCAGAAGGATTAGTTTTGTAATGGCAAGAGATTTTAGTGGTACTAGTGAAGTAATAGATGTAGGAGGTTCAATCAATCCTGATAGTACTGCTGCATCATATTTTGGTTGGGGGTTGATAGATGCTTTTGTTCAAACATTTCATATAATGTGGCAACAAGCTGGTACTGGTGGGCGTTCACTTTTATTTACTCAGGATACTGGAGGCAGCACTGATGTAATCACTACATACATCGGTGGTGCTTTTACAAACGGTTCAACTTCACTAACTTCTAGAACTGGTGAATGGATCTCTTTTTGTACAACCTCTTCTAGTGGTGGTGCTAGTTCTACTATTACTCTTTATGTAGATGGTTCAAGTGATGGATCATCTACAAAAAACCCTGAAAGTGCAACTGGAGATTACATCATAGGAGCAGAAAAACCAAAAACCACATCTGAATGGGATGGAAAGATGTTCTATCTTGCTATATGGAGTACTGAATTATCCTCTACGGAACTACAAGCAATGCATAATGGGGTTTGTCCTTTTGTAATTGATCACGATAATCTTGTCCATTTTATACCTCTATTTGGAAATCACTCTCCAGAAGAAAATTGGGGTAGCCCAACAAACACAGGAACACTCACAGGTACTACAAGAGGAGTGCCAAACCCTCCAGTAGAGTTATTGGAGAACTATCTATAATGGTTGATTGTTTTATTCTCCTAAACTCTGGGGATAAGATTTTACTTAATGATGGGGTCAGTGCCCTTCTAAAGAACAGCTGTGAAGAGGTAGTTGTCAAGGGTGTTCAGCTTGAAGGCACTCATGCAGTAGCTGATCTCAGAGGCATTGGCCTAGACAAGAAGAAAGACCGTGTACTTGTGTATACCCTGGAGGCATATGCCCAGGTATCAAAGATAAGAACATTCAGAGGGGCTGCCAGGATACTATCCATAACTGAGAGTGTAGCCAAGGCAAGGCTATACAAGAACAGGGAGTTTGTCTCCAAAGCACAAATCATCAGGAACGACTCTTTCATAGCAGAATCAATGATATTCCACAGGGACCCAAAGAAACGAGAATTCTATCACCGTGTTGCCCTGGCCAGAAATAATATGATTGAACAAAAGAAATACAGGCTACGTAAACTGTTTGATGAGTACCTAGATGTGTTTGGAGAGTAAGTAATTAGTTCTATTTTATTAACAATTCATCAAAGCATACATGTTAGAAAATCCTTTGATGATTAAAGAAGGATGGGCACACATAGATGAATCTGCCCGAATTACCGGTATTGCACTTGTTCCCAGGATATCCCGTAATGGCAACCTTTACACCAAAGAAGAGTTAAAACGATTTAACAACGTCAAAGTACCTCTTAACTGGGAACATGATCCTTCTAAAGTGATAGGCAGTGTCACCTTCTTTTATAACTCTGAGACTGAGCAGGTATTCTACGAAGGTAACGTAGATGACGATGCAGCAGCCGCACTTGTAAAAAACAAGACATTATTCACCAGTATAGAGGCCAGTCCTGTAGACGTAAAATCCGTATGTAACGGACCATCAGACTGCTTTTCTATGCCATTTGGACTGACCCCTACTGCACTAGCCCTTACTGAGACTCCCGGTGTCCCTGAGACTTCAGTTAACGTAATAGAATCCATGATAAAGGAATGCTTCCATGATCAGGAATTAGAAGACAAGTATGCTCCAGGTCAAAAGAACCTGCAAAACGAGAAGCACATACATAATCTGCTGCATGAGGTTGGCGACCCCGGTGCAGATGACCAGTGCATATCAGCCAAGATGTCCAAATTAGACGATGAGAATCCAGGCATGGATCATGATCAGAAAGTAGCTATCGCAATATCCATGTGCTCCACCAAGGAGTCAATCAAGATGATGCTTAACCATAACCTCGAAGAATACTTTTGCAAGGACTGCGGGGAATTAAAAAAAAACGTAACCGAAAATACTAAGTCAGATATCCGATGGATGGCAAAAGCCTCTACGGGTCCAAGCAATGATGCTACTGCCGGATTCAAGGTACTTTTGCGGGACAACTAATTTCGTTAACTAGTTCTCTATAACCACGACGATTATCGTTGACTAATGACTTGCGATTGTGAAAGCAAAAAAGAAACTAACGGAAACGGCAATTGCGGCGATGGAATGATCTTTGACAAAGACGCTGGAAAATGTGTCCCAGTCGAGAAATCCAAAGAGCAAATGGGCGATCCAAAAACACAATCTACACAGGGTGAACTTCCAACCGGTGATCCTGGCGAACAGCCAGCAGACGTATCCGGTGAACCATGTGGTCCAGGAGAAACTTGGGATGCAGCACAACAAGCATGCGTTCCAACTGACAAAAAGGACCCAGGTGATGGACAGACACAAGGTACTGATAAGACTGCAAGCGTTGAGGCCAGAATTCTAAAACAATTAGAATCTCTCAAATCTCAAATAGCAGGCTCCGATGAGTCCAAAAAACCATTGGCAAAGGTATCTCCAGACGTATCAGGCGCAGGTATGCAATACTTGAACCTCCACGATATTGCCGAAAAGGTAGTTAGAGACATCAGCGAAGGCAGAAACTCTGTTTTCCATATTCCACTTGACTACATTAGGTCAATTAACGTCGGTCCAGCAGATCCTAAATATGGTGTGCAAGAGGCCTACAGAGCTGCTCCTTTATCAATCAAAGAAGCATATGTAAAGCCAAACAAGATAATTAGAGAAGCAGTATCAATATCTGGTACTCACGCAACACAAGACTTAGACACTGATGTTGCAATTATCCCAGGCGGAATTTCATTTATCCCTGTATTCCAATTCGCTAAGGTAAAAGAAATCCAACAAGGATTCGACAGAGCAAGATTCTTCACTAGTACAGTACCAGCAAACGGCTCACAAACCGTCGGCAGTACTCCAAGTGAAGCAACACAAACACTCACATCAATTGAGGTAACACCATCTACAATTACCGGTGTATATCTGGTTGGTGACTATGACGAGATTGAAAACTCTCCATTTGACCTGTTACAGGCCATCGTTGAGGGCTCAGCAATGTCATACGACGACTTTGTGGCAACTGACATGCTTACTACCGTATCAGCAGAAGGCACCCTAACTCCAGGACTCTGGATCAGAGGTGACACTGGAGCAACCATCACTAGTAGTGATATTGCATCAGTTACATTAGACGAGACCGGTATTGCATTTGGCAGAGAATATCTTGAGAATCAAGGCTACCTTAGAGGCGGAATCAAACCAGTTTGTGTAATGCATCCAAGACAATGGAGAGAACTCATCACATCTACTAACGTAACTTCACTCGCTACACGTAGCGTACCAGATATCTGGTTGAAGGCACAGTTAGAAGAATTCATGGGAGTTCAGATCGTTGTCAGCAATGCAGTAGAAAACGAAACAGCCCAAACAAACAACGCCTACAACGCACTCATGTTCATACCAAAGCACAGCTATGGTATAGCAGTAAAGAGAGACGTTACTGTGAAGTTTCATGACATTGGTGAGGATAATCAAATTAGAGTGAACACAACATGGCGTACAAAAAGTGGAGTCTTAGACGCTACTTCTATCGTCAGAATATCCACTACCGCTCCGTAATCAGAGATAACATCTCTTTCCTTTTTTATTTTAAGTTTATTAAGAACGAATCGTGTAAACTAATATTGCAACGATTCTGGGATAAGGTAGAAATCACTTCAACATGTTGGAACTGGAAAGCACGTATTAATAATAGTGGGTATGGTGAATTTAGATACAAAGACAAGATAATGAAAGCTCATAGATTTGCTTATCAAATGATTAAAGGTGAGATTCCAAGTAATCTAGAGTCAGATCACCTTTGTAGGAACAAATCATGTGTCAATCCTCATCATATCGAACTTGTAACTAAAAAAGAGAATATCTCGAGAAAAACTGGTTACATGTACATAAAACGAGGTCATTGTAAACAAGGTCACAAATTCAACAAAGACAACACCTACATCCGAGCAGACGGATATCGTAACTGTAGAGTTTGTGACAAGTTACGTGCCAGAACATATCGAAAGAATAAGGAGGCGGAATCTTGAAACGGCGGTTTGCTGTGATTGGATTTCCCTAAGTGCGGAACTATGTCGCTGGTAGAGTATCTCAAGAAGAAACACCCAAAATGTGAGGTCACAAGGCCTGAGAACATCTATGAGGAACCAAAAGAGCCACATCTTATCCCTAAATGGAGGGAATGGGAGTGTGTGACAATTACCCGTAACCCAATAGACCGAATCCATTCAGGCCACCAATACTTTACTGTTCTAAGACAGTCATCTATTGAGGATGTGTTAAGAGGAAACTATCATAACAGCAAAAATTACCTGAATGTGGGCTTTAGAGATCCCATAAAACAGTCAAACTATAATTATTTTATCAACAAATTCTCACGAGAACATGGTGTAAAAGTGACTAACTATCGTTTTGAAGACCTAGTTGAGGATCCAGATTTCCCACACATCAACGAGACAACACCGGAAAATAAGCGTAAATGGACACCCAAAGAGAGAGAATATGTGGAGATGTGTCTAAACAAGGCGGGAATAACGTATTGATAGTGTTTGGCATTTGTTGCTGGATTCCCGAAGCATCCCAGTTACCGGAATTAAAGCGTTGTTTGGACTCTGTTAAGGATTTCAAGGTTATAGTGGTCAACGGGAAATGGTATGACATAGAAGGGGAACACCCATACTCAATACCAGAAGCCAGGTCTCTAATGGAATCATATCCTAATGTAACCAGGATAGACTATGCCAACCATCATGAATGGGAAGCGCGTAACAAATACCTTGAAGAGTGTAATAATGATGATGTATTGATCTGGCTTGATACTGATGAATGGTTTGAATATGATCATTTTTGGGAGGCCAGGGGTGACACATCTATAGGGTTGATTGACTTTTACAACAGGATTGGAGGGTTAGCGTGGCAGCGCAGAATCATAATAAACGCTGGATTATGTCGACATAGAGATAGGCATAATCAATTATGGTATGGTAACAGAGAACTTTTTGCAACCCCTCTGCCATCGATTAAGGGAATCCGGATTTATCACGATAAACAACACCGCTCAGAAAAAAGAGAAAAAGCAATGTATACAAGGAACCGTCTTAAACCATACAGGTAATGCCATCTTCCTTTATGGGCACGGACAAGACCGGCTGGTGCACAAACTGTAGATGTGGGAACCATGAGAGATGCCGAAGATGTGAGAATTGTGGAACTGCATGGAATGGATGTAAATGCCAAAAACACTAAACCCCTTACTATTCATGCCATCTCCTAGGAATATCCCTGATGTCATCAAATGGTGGGATCAAATCCCCTATGACAAGCTGATAGAAAAGTACAGGATGCCATTGGATGCATACACTAACGCCAAGAACTACTTTCTAGAACACAAGCAGTATACACATCTTGTCATATGCCCTGACGACCTTGAGGTCACACCTGATGCCATAGAGCAGTTGATAGACGATGTAGAGTTCTTTGGCTTTGATGTGATAGCCGGAATGTGCAATATCGATGAGACACAGCCAGATACCTATGCAATACAGCCCATAGGATCCCAAGTATACACCAATAACCACCCAGATTGCACCTTTGGATCCTGGTATCACAAGGAAGACAAGCCCATTTTGCCCAAAAAGGACATAATTCAGGTCGGTTTTGCGGGGTTTACATGCGAAATGATCTCCAGAAGAGTACTCGAAAAGGTCTCTTTGGAGGGGGCAAGCAATGGCAAACAGGGCAATTTTGACTGGAATTTCACCAGAGAATGCCATGAATTGGGGGTTCCCATCATGGTAGACACCCGTGTCTTGCTGTACCACAGACGATTGGAGCAGTCCAAACAGGCCAAGGCATTCAAGAACAGAGCAATTCATATTGATGAAGGAGAGTCCATCCTGTTGAAGGCCGGAGAAAAATATAATAATTGATATGATCTCTACATGATGTCCTTCAGTTGAAACTCAAAGCATCCACTGGTAAGAGACCGTTGAGGGGTTTGGAGGCCTTACATCATCATGATAGTGGAAATCCTCGCAGAAGGGCAAATTAGTTCTCTATAATCCCATTCCATAAAATCACTCATGGCGGGATCATACTATGTGCAAGCGACAACCAAACTGTTGTTGGACATTGCATCCGCAGATACGGCAGATGATACCCTCCTGGATGCGTTGGGAGCACTAGCTGACCAACACATCGATAACATCCTCAAGATTCATGATGAAAAGATTCCAAACATTTCCACTAACGTATTAAACGATATTATCATGGCAGCCAACTTTTACACTGCCTCATTATACAAGGGAAGACGCGAGCAGCCCACCGAGGCCCAATATTGGCAAGACCAGTTCCAGAAGGTAATAGATGGAATCATAGAAGAAAGGGCAGTAGATGGCAACACCTACACTGTAGACAGGCATAATTCCAGATTCTCCAACAGACACACATTTGCTTTATGGGCTGATTAAATGGTCACAGAACTAGACCATAACGCCATAAAGACGCAAATGACTGATATCCTCAAGGGTAATGCCACACTATACGACGTTACGGGGGCATCAGGCAAGATACGCCAGGTCAATGTAGGCCATCCAGACAATGAGCGTGGACTGGAGAGAGTATACCCTTCAATCTATATCACAAATGCCAATCCTCTAGAGAGAGTAAAACAATCAGGTACATTAACAACAGGAAGTGAGGACTTGCCTCCATTAGAGCACAATTTTCGATATAAGATAATAGTTCAGGCAGAAGCCAAGGGCTCCAGAGACGTAGAGGAGGATTTGGATGACTGGCAGAAGATAATACTGGAAACCCTAGAAGCAGACCACCAACTAAAAGACGGAGGATCTGCCATTGTCAACTCTTCTCGTCCTGAAATGGTCGAGACATTTCGTGTTGATCTTAACGGTAAACCCGTACAGGGGAAAATCATTACTTATTTGCTTTCACAGGTGACTAACTAAAAATGGTAAATATTGGAGAGATTGCTGAAATAGTAAACTCTGAACACGTAACCTTAGAGGTTGGTGCAGACAATTACATTTTGCTTGATGATCTTGATATCGCTATTCATCGTACAGAGAACCGTTCTCCCACCACTGGCGCGGGTCCCTGCTACAACATAGGACAGGGTGACAACTTTTTCACAGCTACATTTCTTGTGACTACCCCTGAATTATCAACACTAAACGCCTTAACTGTACCTGACTCCAATGGTGACATGACTGAAACTGCATGGAAGATAGTGGCAACAGACGTGAGTGGAAACTCTAAGACATTTGCGGCAACAGGTTATCTCCGAGACATTGACTTTCACAAGAACGGTAATGAGGCTAAATCCACCATCGACATCTTTGTAAGAATTACAGGTGATACGGTAACCATAACATGACATTAACAGATGAAGTAAGACGGATGATCGAGTCTGCACTGCAAGGCTCAGATGTAACCAGTTCGGGTGGGGATTCACCGAAAATTAACAGAATTATTCAAGTTAACAACATGGAATTACCTGATCTCGATGCTGTAGTTCGAGATTCGGCAGATCCTATAGGTCTTAAAGAGGACAAAAAGATCAAGGATACGGTAGAGACAGTAGGTGCATTCAAGGAAGGAAGCGTCGGAAAGGTACAGCAACTGACTGCCTCACAGATAGGCAACGTCACATCCTTTGCCAGGAATCCCTTCCAGTTTATGGTAACCTCGGTGTTTCGTAAATTCACAAAGGGAGCAGGGGTTGCTGCCCTTGCGGTAATCATATTTGAGGCAGTAAAGGCCATAGTGGCTGAGCTATTCAAGCCGGGCAGGCTCTTTGACACGCAATTCCGTGAAAGGATAGATCAACAGGTGATATTATTCCTCTCAAGACGAGAGCAGAACGAGTTAAGACAGGGGTTCAAGAGCGTGATCACCACCACCATAGGAGGGCTTAGGGGAGACAACTTGCAGGGGCAGATAGGAGGCAACTTCTACAACCCTGAGAGGATTCCGGCCAATTTCCTTGACTCCAGGAGAATCGCCGAGAGCAGTGCCATCCCACAGGATGCACGGGCAAGAACATTTCAGGCTATAGGTGCTGCAGCCTCAAGAGGCAGGAGAGGATAGTCATGGTAGACGGTGAAAGTGCACTATGGCAAGTTCAAACTTCAGCTGTTGATGGAACAGAAGCGACTGCACTGGCTGCAGATGTAGGATTTGTTATTGTATTTAATGAGACCCCCATAAACACATCAGACCAATTGATAAAGGCAAGTGAATGTTCCATACGGGATAGTATACCCGAGGTGCCACGTGTCTTTGCAGATGGTAATGAGGTACAGGATATGGGGCTTGATGGAGTAAATATCAGATTGTCCGGACTAATTAGAAATGCTAATGATATATCTCCTGGTGGAACGCCCGCACAATCAACATTAAACAAGTTGATGACCTGGAAGAGACAGGCGCAAACTGTTACAGATTACACACAAGGCAGATTTGGATTAAGATTAAATGACTTTCCAGCTTTTAACACTGTTCCTACTGACACATTTGGAGGAAAACTACAAGATCTAACATTCGTTAGAGATCCTGAAGAGCTTAATGCTGTGAGGTTTGACTTGACATTCAGAGTAGGCGGCAACATCACATCATGGTTTTTGAGCAATGGTTTCTAATCTTGCAGCCAGTACCGTAACCTGGTTTGATGAATCTGACAATTATGTCACCACCGCAAACATCACTGATGACATCTCAGGTATTCCAATATTTACTGATACCATGTCAGGAGAGGTTAATGAGGCTGAGATAACCCTATCTGCCAAGGACGGTAAATACATCAACAGCGGTAACGTCATAGAAGAATTTGACAGACTACGCTTCCAGTTCACTGATAATGATTCTAATGATTACGAGCGATTCTATGAAGTACTAGAGATAATACCAAGCCAGACAAAGAGTGAGGGCTCCCTTGTTACACTAAAGCTGCTTGGCACCGAATATCATACACAGATGGTACCCTACTCAGGCCAGAGTTTCTTTACCAACCCCTTTAGAGTAGGAAGGCTGATAGGAGAACAGTACGAGGATCTTCCTAACCGTGGATCAAGGCAACCATCCCTACAGAGATATGATGAAGCATATTCTCTAGCTAACGCATATGGAAATGGATTCCCAAGATTCACTAACAATCATTATGAGTTTGGGTTAGCAGAAGACACATGTTACAACAGATGGCTTGATATCGCTGATTCTTTAGGAGGCACTGTCGAGACAGGAGGTATACAGAACTTCTTTGAGGTTGCATTTGATACCCCAAGTGTAAGCATTATTGATATCGCACTATTTGAGAGTGGGGCAAGAACCATAGATGGTAATGATCCTGCAGAGGATCCAAACTTAGTAACTATCACCAATACTGATTCAATTAATCTATCAGAACAGGAAGGCGGGATCCTGAATCGTACAGGAACAGTAATTTTAGCATGGGGCTCTCCCGTACATGGAACTTTGCCCCTTGATTTCTCAAAGTACAGGGCTGGAGAGCTAGAGTTCACATTTAGGCCAGACTGGGTAACTGCTACCCCATATCTGGTGGATGCACGGGTTATAGAGTCCGGGAAACACTATAAATGTCTCATAGCCCACACATCTGGGACATTTGCAACCGACCTGGGTGCAGGTAACTGGGAACAGATAGACATGTCTGACGAGTTTGGAGATTCCATACAGTACTCTCCTTGGACTGATGACAAGGCCACATTGTGGGCAAATGGAGGTTCAGCACCTGATCTACAGACTGCCATCCCTGCATGGGCTACAGCAACTCTATACACAATGGGTGATATTGTCACAAATGGCGGTGCAGAATACGTCGCAACCACCAGGCACACCTCTGATGCTGTTGATATCGCCAATGATATCAGTGACGGCAAACTAGAACTTGTCGATAATGGTGTCAAGGGGAACGGTGCAGGATTCTTTGATTCTAATCGTGTCATTAACGACCAGACCTTCTACAGGACATGGGTTAACGAGATAGTAGGGGATCTTGATTACAACGGTGTCAACGATACCACAGTCAACGCAGAATATATCCATGGCAATTCAGAGTGGCCAATAGGTCACAGGCTTCTTAATGTTTCAGATACCACCCTTTCGGGAAATGATCTCTTTGGAAGGTCATTTACCGATGCAGTAGTGGAACGAGTGGCTGATAGGGGAAGCCAAACCACCACACAGTGGAAGGTAATCTGTAATCCTGACTCTACAACCGATAGGATGCAGGTAGTTGTAAAGCAGGAGGGTACCACATGGGAGTGGAACAACTCTGCCAGTGAGTGGCAGGATATCACATCTGAAGAGTTTGGCAATGACTGTTTCCACCAGTACAAATCCCTCTACAACATACAGGGATCTGACCCCAGACCGGCTGAGACTGACTTTAACAAGTATCCTGAGATAACAAAATCCCCCGGTAACGAGTTTACCACCAATCTGAGACCCGCGGTGGAGGTGGCATATGAGTTCCCAGACATCATATCTGCTGCAATCACAGCTGACTCTTACAAGAAAGGGGCATGGATTAACTTTGCATTCCCATTTCCATTAAACACATTCAACTCTATCAGTGAAGGAGTAGGCGACATATTTGGAGGAGGCACTAATGAACCCACTGCAGGCCCAACTGAGCCCTCATTCCTAGATACACAGAACATGACCTATACCCCAACCGGACTACAAGGATTCAACCAAGTCGATTCAGAGAACCTTGGCCCGTTGTCCTCATTATCCTTCATGATGAGGTGTGCCATTGAAGATGTTCTAGGCAACTCCCTTGGGGGTGTACTAAACATTAGATGCACACTATGTGACAGAAAGAATAATCTAGTCATCCAGGACTTTGAATTGAAATTCTCCGACGGATTATCATGGGAGACAATCGATCTGCCTATCGGTTCATTTGGAAACTACCGTGCAAGGACTCCAAAGTCCTTCTTCCTTAGAGGATTGTCCGCAGTAGGATTCGAGGTACCACTAAACGACCTGGATGTGCAAAACGTCTTTGAGTGGAGGCACATCAAGGACATATCCTTCCAGATACAGGATTTCTATGATGATGACGGCAGATATGCTCCAGAACACAACGTATTGGACTTTTCAAACACAGGGTTCACAACCCTTGGAGGCGGAACCATAAGGCTAGCCATTGACGCATTTCATTTCAAGAAGGTGCTTCTTGCATCCTCTGGTGCAGACACTACAAGAGCATTAACTCCTGCATTCTTACAGAGACCAAACATCATATCATTTAATCAGCTTAGAAACGATGCAAAATCTCAACTCGAGATAGAAAAGAGACAACACACTGAATATAACTTCCAGACATCAGGTAATAGTATGTTTGACATACGCGTAGGAGACTCTTTTTTCCTGCAAAACGAGGATATTGTCTCTGAAACTGATGATACAGACACAGGCCCACCAGATCAAACAAGCCTCAAAAAGATTAAACTTGTAGCAAAAAGAATAGAATATCATATTACAAAACCAGTTGCAGGACCAGGAGGAGTAACCAGAACGATAAAAGGAGTAAAGAGGAAGGTTTGACATGGTAGGAAAGCCAAGACGATTCTTTGGACCAAATCAGATGAGAACTAACTCTGAGATAAGGGGTACAGTAATGAAGACTGCAGGTATCAGTACTTTTGATACTACACCAAACGCTAATCAATCTAAGATCACCAGCCCTAGCGCATATCTGAAAAGAAGTGGAGATGTATTAGATGGGGCTATTGGGTTAGGTTCTGCCCATACTCTGAAGATCATATCAAACAAACTGGTGATTGATTCTGATTTGACACTTGGGTCAATAACAAAAAAGAGTGTTGTAAACGTAATTCCAAACTCTGGTAGTATAACAGACTTAGAAAACATTACTGGTGGAATCTATGACATGGAATTGTTATTGCTGGTTGGTACTGCAGGGAACACCATTACCATAAAGCATAACTTTGGAGGAAATGGTCTTATCCTTTGTCCTAACGATGTTGATTATACTCTCGACGGTGACGAAACTGTCCTCCTTGTACAGACTACTACCCCTCAACCTGCTAATGCTGCAGTATGGCGAATTGTAGGAGATGCAAGAGCTGGTGGAGGGTCTGGAATCTCTTTCCCTGTACAATATCCTATAGATGACCAGGGTAGCAAGAGTGGGGTTACAGTTACACATGATCTATCTGCAACTACTGCACATGACCTAAAGTTTACGGCAACAGGCGCTGTTACAATAGCTTTCTCAAATTACCCTTCATCAGGGACAGGGCAAGATTGGTATGTCGAGATAGCACAAGACAGTACAGGAGGTCATGCCATAACATGGCCTGCTGAAGTCGTTCCTACCCCTGTTGTATCTACTACCGCTGATACTACTAGTCTAATATCCCTACATACTCATGACGGCGGGGCAACAGTCCGAGCGATATTGCTTCTTAACTCCACAGTAGGAGGAGGAGGCGGTAGTGAAGTATTCACATGGTCTGCAGACCACGACGCAAATGACAATAATCTGCTTAACTTAGATGAGGCACAGTTTAACGCAAACGGAGGAACAACTGCTACAGAATACGCAATAGCTGTAAATTCTGGCGATTCTGGTTTGGTGTTTAATGTTCCTTCCTTGAAGAATTGGATATTCTCTCAGAATAATGTAATAAAGTGGACGATGTCAGACACCACACTTACCGGTGCCAACTATGTTGCATCCAACACCGTAAGTATCTCTGATAGCAGTACTGATCCCCTAGCAAATGGGGTATTCACAGTTAATGGGAATGATGTTAAAGTCATGAGTAACAGTATAGTCCGAAACTTTAGCAACCTGTTAGAGAATCCCCTTACCACCAACCTTGATGTGGATAATAACAGCCTACTAGACATAAACCAAGTACAGATAACGGGGTCATCAGGAAGTACACTACGTGGATTTCTATCAGGATCCTCAGGTAATTTTGATATAAGCAGTAATGAAAACAGCAGTTCAGTCAGAGTATTTGCAAGAAGTTCTGGCGGTACACTATTTCGTGTTGCATCTTTTGCAGATGAGGTAACGAATCTTAACTCTAAATTGGTCTTTGAAAGCACCAATTCTCCCGATGCTGGAGAAGAGACAATATCGAGCCTTACAGGTGACATGTTCTATAACTGCCTGGTCAGTGATTCTCATTTCTTCCAGGTAGATGGAACAACTCAGGTAGAAATAGACGTTGATGGGATAGATATTAGAAGTCCAGGTTGGTTGGAAATGACAGAGATTACTGCTCCATCATCACTGGCTAATCATGTAAGGATATATGCTGAGGACAATGGCGCAGGCAAGACCCGCCTTATGGCACAGTTTGGCTCTGGTGCAGCACAGCAACTAGCAATTCAACCTTAGATTAAAAATTAAAAGAATTTGATAATCTCTCCACTGGAGACTATTCTTTGCACACCATTATCCGTCCAGATCTTTGACATGAGCTTGACTCTCTCACCATCAATGCTGTATATGACAATGATGCTGTGCCCGTTTAATGTCTTCCCGAAGAACTTTCCATATGTTTCATCATCAGATATTCTCTGAATCTGTACAGTGTTCACATCCATGACATATTCCTCAACACCTGGATCTACTGTCACAAACACCTCTTCAAATAAAGCGTTGCCTTCTGTGTCAACAGAGATAACAATTGAAACACTTTCGGAGTCATCTAACAGGTATACGTTATCTGATTCAAGTGCATGTGCCATTGGGATCAATGCCATAAGAGCAAACAGGGTGGCCATTCCTAGAAGTTTTGTCTCTTTCATGAGATAATGATCTCATACAACATATTAAACTTTGTTACGCATTTGTACTTTTCAGACAACGTATTAAACTTTATAAACTGCATGGATAACTGGAATACATGGATCCCCAGTCTATTAACGAAATAATGGAGTGGGCTGTCGCATTAAAGCAGGCAGCTGCACGCGAGGTCGCATTAAAAGACCAAGAGATAAACACATTGCGTGAAGAACTGAAAAATACTAAAATAACTTCCAAACCCGTAAAAGAACAGGTTAAAAATTGATTGATTCCTATCGTAATATATCCAAGTATTTTGGAGGACGAGGATTTGTCTAATTTTGTTTATGTCACAAAGTATAGTGGGGAGACCCTGTTTGGTGGATCCACCGGATCCGGAATGGGGGTAGAGGCAATAAAGAGAGAGGATACACAAAAGACATACATCCTGACACACGGTTCCATCACAGCAGGAAACACCGCATCATTGGAACTGGAAAACACCAATACAGACTATCAGACAACTGCAGCAGCCAAGGTAATACTGATGATCACAGGCAGTGCCACAACTGTCACAGACTTTGAGATCATGGAGCATACTGTAGCCGATAGCGGGGCAGGCAACCAGTTGGAAGACTTTCCAGCCGTATCACTAAGTGCCACTCTGAGAATCACATCCAAGGTACTGACTATCCCTGCAGGAAGTTACGTGAATATCAAGGCAACCACTGGAAACATAGGGTCAGTGATAGGCGTTCTAGTGGAATGAACAAACTTTAATACCATTTATCCCACACCTAGACCAGTGAAAATAAAATACGCCCATGTTGCCATACACCAACCAATACATGATGTTCTAAAGGCACTTGTAGAAGAGGATCCGTCTATTAGTAGTATAGCGTCATATCTGAGAACCCTGTTACTAAAAGATCCCAAGTTCCAAGCAATATCTATAAGACAGGGACAAGACTTTACCATGCCAACCAATATCAGGTGTAATAGCTGTAAGCGAACATTCAAGAATGCTCACGGGTTTAACATACACCTTGTCAAAATATCTACCTGTAAACAAAAGAAGATCGAATGGTGATATATTACGGTGAATTTTATTGGACTTGTGCTTTTGAGTGCAGGTGTTGCCGTCCTTGCTTTTTATGCATTCAGTGAGTTCTTGGATCTAGTACAGGAGGAATATAACAAAAAACTACAGGAGCGCAACGAGAGAATGCTACGGGAAGAGATAGAATATTACTCTCCGCTGGGGGATCCCATGATATTTGAGGATCCACGATTTTCAAAGGGAAAAGGATGGCAGTAGATGCTGTAGGTGGAGCAGTATTATTGATGATTGCCTTTGTGGTCGGGTTTATGATTGGTGTGATTATTCAGCAAATGGAGGAAGACAAACCTCCAGAGGAATTTCCTGATACATACGAAACTAATATTGGAGACCCACTGATACTAGAAGATGTGAGGTTCATTACGAATGGTTAGTCCTTTTCTTGGCCTTCTTTTTGCACTATCTTTTGGTGCAGGAATTGCGACCTTCTTTGTTTTAGAATCATTGTTAGATATGGGTGAGGCAGAAGCATCTCCGACAGATCAATATACTACTCCTCTTGGGGATCCATACATGTTTGAGGACCCAAGATTTCTGATACAGGAGATAAACACGTAATGAACTGGGGACTGGCATATGCAGTTGCTGCAACTGTAATGATAATAGGTGCATTACTACTGATTGGATATCTACAAGACCGACAGAAAGAGGATTCAGAGACATGGGACAATGACATGGGAGACCCCAAGGCATTTGCTGATTCCAGATTCAAGATTGAACTCCCGACACTAGAGCCGCAACACTATTGTCTAATCCCTGATGTGCCCTGCTGGGACACAGAAAACAGTCCTAACCGGGACAAGCTGTTCTATTTTGATTACTTTTGTGACGGTGAAAAGAAACCAGGAGACCGCAATCCCGTGGGCACTCTGACCCTGTATATCGACTTTAACAACAACAATAGAATAGATGATGGGTGTGAAGCAATGTGGAGTCTCTATGAACCAGTATACAAGATAATGCGAAATCATGACTCCAATAAAGACGGCATCATAAACTCCCAGGATGACATCTGGCCCAAGGTAAAGATGACTGACTGGGACATCTCCTTTACCACAGAGGAGTTAGGCTACGAGTATTTCATCGTCGGCACTGAGGATGACCCGATGGGATGGGTAGAGTTTGAAGACGACTATGTAGGTATAGGGATCTATGCAAATGGAGAGGAAGGATACGAAAAGGATGAAGCATACTATGAGGCCATAGCATCAGGGTGGGAACCCATCAAAGTATCTGATTCCCATCTTAGGATAAACTCGATAAATGACTGTGCAGCATACCAAGAAGAATATGGGTGTATCAGATCATATGGCATACTGCTAGGGTATTGGGAGCAAGTTACCCCTGAACCGCAATTCCCATGGATACTGGTTTCCCTGATAGTTATGTTGGGAGTACTTGGATTCATCATGTATCTTATCTTCAGGAGAATCATCTTCAAATGAAATGGATTATTCTCCTGCTTATTGTTAGCATTTATGTTGGAGCCTACTTTTCTGTCCTCTGGGCAATACGACTCACAGATAAGATAGACGTTATGTGGTACGTCTTTGTTGGTACCTTTGTATCCCTGACGGGGGTGTTGTGGGCGCTAGGTTTGTTTAATTACGACAAAAAAGAAGAATCTCCAGGTTATGAAAGGCGCCCAAGCTAAAAGCAAACAATGGACAAACCACTCCATGAAGAATTGGGATCCCACAGATGCCCATGACTGGAAAGCCAAGAACAGGATCCAAAAGATATGCCACAGTATGGGCATTCATGGCAGATTTGATAGGGACATCATGATAGACAGACGTAACTTTTCAGTATGGACTGAGGTTCCTGATCATGTCACAGGCATATCTGAACTATTCCAACTGTTCATGTGCTTCAAGCCTGACTTTTCTGCAAAGACTACAGAACATCCATATCTTGCCATAATCGAACTTGATGGGGATTTTCACTACTCTACAGGAAAAGGAGTAAAACAAACACGGCTACGCAATCAAGCATATGATAATGCAGGAATCAGATATACAGCATTTTACACCGGCAAGAAAGGATTTGCCAAACCTCTCTCAGAGTATACGGATGAGGAGATAAAACGTCAGATATTAGAATACCTATGACCAAAATCACTCAGACAAAAGCTTAACGTCTAGCGCTTTCTAACTCTCTTATGGGATATGGCACTACAATCGCGCTTGTTATAGGATGGTTCTTCGCAGGGATGGTTGTGGGCGCTCTTATAAATGAGTACTTTGAGCACAAGTTCTACCATCTTGGTCAAAATGACGATGGGCATAAAATAAAATACCAGAACGAGGCCGGTGACCCCCTAATAATCGAGGACAAACGATTCCTGGGCAAGTCAAGCCCGCTCTTCCACCTACCAAAAATCTAACACATTACATTACATTATACACAAGAGTAATAATATAATTTTTTTTCAAAGAGTAAACAAAAACAAACACAAAGAATAATAATGTATATAATGTAATGTAATGTATGACAACACGAAAAGAGATGTCACACCTAAACAAGATGCTGAGGATCATCCAGGAGGAGAAAGCAATATCCAAAGTACAGTTGGTGCTGAGGGCGCAGATAGGCATATCAACCTTCAACAACCTGAGACCCTTCTTGCTAGAAGTGTACAAGGACTTTATCCGGTATGACAGGGATACCAAGATGTTCATATCACTGCAGTCTGCAAAGGTGAACCAATGACTGAAGATCTAGGGGAAATTAACGGCATATCCTTCCGTGTACACCAAAGGGATGGGTACTGGATACATAAGGGCATGCAGGCAATATTTGAAACCCCTGACGGCACAAAATATCCAATCACCGTTAAAAGCCGCTACCTTAAGGACGGCTGGATTCGCATCAAGGCAAAATAATCCACTCTAACCTTTTTATTTCACCCCTTTCTAGATAATATGCAAAGGCATCCAGTGGGTAACACGTCGACATGTTAGGATGCCAATCCCACACCACCTTTTTATTTCACCGCTCGGTAAATACAGCGAGATTAAAGTCACTGCGTGGTTCTCACATTCTCTTACTTCAGTAAGCATGGCTCGCCACGCAACATACAATTTCTCAACAAACTTTAATAACTACTGTACCGTAGTATAAGGTACAATGAAAACAATACACTATAGGAAATCTTTCGGTAACACACAAGAGAATCGTGAATCTATGAAAAGATTTCCATCTATAACACAAAAAAGGAGGGAATTATTTTGTAAGAACATTCTCTCGTTATTGGAGGCTGGGAACTGATGCTAACATTCCATAATGACCCAGTCCAGAAGATAAAATACAAAACCCTGTACTCTGACGCAAGAGAATCAGGGCATATGATGAGAGGGGACTATTTTAACTCACATACTCAAAAAGGATGCCTCATAGGACTTGCAACACATGGCAGTTATCATGAAGAATTTGCTAATGAATCAGGAATTCCCGAATGGCTCTTGAGACTGGCCGAAACATGCTTTGAAGGACTCCCAGAGGAAACATTCCAAGAATTCCCTGAGAAGCTAATGGACGCAATACCTATAGGGATATCTCATGCTGATTTAGAGATCATCAAACATAAGATAGCAGTATTCCAAATAGAAGAAATATGCTGTGATGTTAATCATCCATTGGTCAAGGATGCGATTTACCACATTGTAACATTACATAAGAACTTCATAGAAGGATACCCGCCAACTAACGAAGAATGGGACTCAGCACACTCAGCAGCATACTCAGCAGCATACTCAGCACGCTCAGCAGCACGCTCAGCAGCAGACTCAGCACGCTCAGCAGCACACTCAGCAGACTCAGCAGCAGACTCAGCAGCATACTCAGCAGACTCAGCAGCAGACTCAGCAGCATACGC
>Ga0224513_10000089_pt1 | contig 27835 bp, 26 predicted proteins | sample SF_May12_sed_USG_5_FD_169109 | JGI IMG/M metagenome (GOLD analysis project Ga0224513, IMG submission 169109) | Sediment microbial communities from San Francisco Bay, California, United States - SF_May12_sed_USGS_21 | ecosystem: Environmental > Aquatic > Marine > Sediment | place: USA... | reverse complement strand
TATCCAGCCACACGAAGTGGATGCGGTCGGTGCGATGTTCGCCGAACGCGACATGGTGGTACCCACGTTTACGCCGCTGGTTCGTGCCCGCATGACCACGATCAACGACGAGTCGGTCAAGGAGCGCGAGTACCCGAATCGGGATGGTGAGTGGCTCGCGAATCGTGAAGCGAACCTGTCCTGGTCGGCCGAACTTAGTTCGAGCAATGAAATTCTCGAGGGAGCCTGGTGGCCGGCTGACTATGCAGGCCCGCCGCTCGTATCGATCGAGGAAGAGTCTGCGACAAATACGGGCGTGACGATCGGTGATCGGCTCAACTTCTTTGTCGCAGGCCTGGAGGTCGAGGCTGAGGTCGCCAGTATCCGGAAAGTGAACTGGGATTCGTTCCAGCCAAACTTTTTCCTGGTCCTGTCGCCCGGGTCGCTTGACGGGATGCCGACGACCTTCATTTCGAGTATGCGCATACCGGATGATGAGCAGCCAATGCTCATCGAGCTGATGCGCGCACACCCGAGTGTCTCGGTCATTGATCTTGGTGCCATCCTGGAGCAGGTACGCGGCATCATTGAGAAAGCGAGTCTCGCTGTGCAGGCCGTTTTCATGTTCACACTTGCCGCCGGTATTGCGGTGCTGTTCGCTGCCGTCCAGTCGACCATCGATGAGCGCCGTTTCGAGAGCGCGATGTTGCGCGCGCTTGGCGCGCGTCGCCGCACGGTGTTCGCCGGCGTTATGGCTGAGTTCGCAGCGCTTGGCGCTGCAGCTGGCATCCTTGCGTCGGCGGGGGCCTCGATTCTGGCGGCAGTTGTTGCCGTGGAGCTCTTCAACCTGCCGTACAAGTTCAACCCTGTCATCTGGGTTGCGGGCGTCGGCGCCGGCATCCTGGTGGTGTGCATCAGTGGGTTCTTCGCCGCGCGTGGCGCTGTTAATGCGGCACCTGTCGATGTACTTCGAGGAGCGCCGACATGAGCGAAAGCAAACTGTCGTGTGGCGTGATCCTTGTGAGGCGCACGGACGATGGCTGGGTCACGCTGATGTTGCGAGCGTTCCATCACTGGGATTTTCCCAAGGGGATACGTGAGCGCGGCGAAGAGCCAATGGAAGCTGCAGTACGCGAGGTTGGTGAGGAAACGGGCGTGACCGACCTGTCATTCGACTGGGGGGATCGCTTCTTTGAAACGGGTCCCTACAGTCGGGGCAAGGTGGCGCGCTATTTCATTGCGGCCACCGGACAGAAAGACGTCGAAATGGGCATTTCGCCCGAGACAGGCGAGCCCGAGCATCACGAGTGGCGCTGGGTGACCTTCGATGAGGCCTATGACCTGGGCTCGCCGCGGGTACGTTCGATCGTGCAGTGGGGGCGTCAGATCATCGGCGCCTGAAACGGGTTTCGATCAGACGACCCGACACCGCTCCTTACCCGCAAGAAATGCAGCGATGTTCGCTGTGAGTTCATCGACCGCGTTCTGGCGGCCCGTCAGCGTTCCCCAGGCGATATGCGGCGTCACCAGCAGGTTGTTGCCCTCGTAGTCGAGGAGCGGATCACCATCTGCCGGCGGTTCTTTCGGCAGCACGTCCACGGCAGCGGCCGCGATTTCCCCGTCGCGCAGCGCGCGCGCCAGCGCGGCCGAATCGATCAGGCCACCACGGGCGGTATTAATCAATATGGAGGAGTTCTTCATCGCCCTGAATTCGGCGGTGCCGAACAGTCCACGCGTGGTTTGGTTGAGCGGACAGTGCAGGCTGATCGCATCGGCACGAGCGAGCAGCTCATCCATGGACACGCGATCGCTCGGCACTTTGTCACTGCCCGGGCGTGCGGCGACGATCACCTCCATGCCAAATGCTTCTGCCAAGCGCGCTACGCCTTTCCCAAGTTCGCCGTAGCCGACAATGCCAAGCGTCATCGCAGACAGTTCGCTGATCGGGTGCGTGAGCATGCAGAAGTTTTCGGCATTCTGCCATTCGCCGGCACGTACGTCTGTGGCATACGGGCCGAGGTTATGTGCGAGATTCAGCAAGCAGCCGAACACATGCTCAACGACCGATGCTGTGCAGTACGCCCGAATATTGGCGACCGCGACGCCGTGCTTCTTCGCTGCCACGAGGTCGACGTTATCCGTGCCCGTAGCGGTCAGGCCGATAAAGCGCATTTCAGGCGCGTTCTCGAACAGCGATTCAGAAATCAGGATCTTGTTGCCCAGCACGATCTCTGCACCGGCAATGCGCTCGGCGACCTGGTCGTCATCGGTGTCGTCGTAGAACTCAAGGTCTGGCAACACTGCACACAGCTCGGTGACATCAAGGTCCGGGCCCATTGTCGCCCAGTCGAGTAATACCGCTTTCATGTGGATATTCGGTCCGCAGTGTCGCAAAGTACGGGACGATGACGGAACCTTTCTGGAAACGCAAATCACTAACCGAGCTGAATCGGGAAGAGTGGGACTCGCTCTGTGATGGCTGCGCGTTGTGCTGTTTGCACAAGGTTCAGGACGAAGACACGGAAGAGGTTTTTTATACAGACGTTGCGTGTCGCCTGCTGGATCTTGAGACGTGCCGCTGCACGGACTATACGAATCGCGCGAAGGAGGTTAGCGAGTGCCTGGTGCTGGTAGCGAACCGGCCAGAGGCATTTGAGTGGTTGCCGGGCAGCTGTGCCTACCGGCGATTATCAAGGGGCAAGGATTTGCCGGCCTGGCATCCGCTGGTGACCGGCGACGCAAACAGTGTGCACGAGGCGGGTATCTCGATCCGCGACTTTGCGGTTTCTGAAAATGAAACAGAAGAATGGAGCATCGTGCAGGATCTCGGCGCGAATGAGGAGTGACGTAGATGAGCAAGTGTTCTTTGACCTTGGCACTCATGTTGTGTTGTATGGTTTCTGGCTGCAATTCTGAACAGGCTGCGTCATTGGAAATAGAACCCTTGGGGCCAGGGCCGTATTCGGTCGGATCGACAAACATGGAAGTGGCGGCGGAGTATGCCGACATTGGCGATGAGGCAATGCATGACTTCCTGCTGGGTCTTGCCGAAGAACCGAATAGGCCGCGCTATGTAGCTGACCTGCTGAAACACCCCGAAGCGGCATGGGTCATCGACGTTCCGGTCCCGGACCAACCCGAGCTGTATGGCCCCGCCAGCGGCCAGTCCATGCCGTTGGTCACGTTCGTCGCGTATCCGGCAACGGCAAGGCAGCAGAAGAACAGCTACGCGTTCCCCTATCACGATGCCAGGTACGGTGTTTTCGAGGACATGCTTGGTGCTGGCGAGACTGTCAGCTTTGCTGACCCCGAGGAACGCTATCCGTTAATCATTCTTGCACACGGCGCCTCGGCGCATGGGATCTACGATGTAGGGCATGCGCACAAGCTCGCGAGTCACGGGTATATCGTGGCGGTGATAATGTATGGGGACGACCGCACTTCTATTACGGACAACCCGAATCATCACGTTTCGTTTCTAAGGCCACTGCTCACGAAGGCTGTTCTGGATTCGCTCCTTCAGAGCGATATGTTTGGCGCGCATATCGACGCCGACAATATTGGCATTTCGGGCCACAGTTTCGGCGGGTTCACAGCGCTTGCGATGGCAGGCGGGCCGTTTCAGGGGAACACTGCGACAGTCAGCGACAAGCGTATCAAGGCCGGCGTCATCGCCGCGCCCTGGGTTGGTGGCAACTACAATGGCGAAGATTTCTTCGCATTTGGCCCCGATAACAACGACCTGAAACGGGTGACCGCACCAATACTCACGTTCTTCGGCACGAAGGACGACTTAACGCTGGCTTCGTTTATCCTGCCCGCCACGAAGAAACTATCGGGTCCAAGCTATGTCGTGGAGCTGGTCGATCAACCGCACGTATTTGAGGACGGCTCCTGGCAGGATCGAGACAACTGGGAGATGTTGTTCTTCTCCGCTTACCTGAAGCACGACCCGGCATCACTCGCCACGCTTAAAACCGGCCGGTCGATGAAGGGCGGCAACGAAGATATTCAGCGATTCGACTATTAGGGCAAGCATGAAAGCGCATGATGTCTATGCATGCGGCGTACTCGGTTCGCCAACTCTTGACGAAGTTCTTAAGTTCCTGCGAAGCCCTAAAGCATAGGTGATTCGTCAATGTCGAATTCGACCTCAGAGCGAGCGCTCTCTGGCAGCTTGGCCATCGCCACTTTCAGCATCTCAACGTGCTCGGTCTCTTCGTCGCGAAGCTCGGTAAACAGCTCCCGGACGTCGGGATCGGTGATGCCGGGCAAGGCCATGTCGTAGAAGTCATGGGCCTTCTTCTCGGCCTCGAGACCAATTTCGAATGCCTGGAGAGTGGACATGCCGCGGTGCGGGGCCCCCATCTCCGGGGCCTCGACGTCGTACAGGTCGTCCAGCGTCAGCCGCGCAGGGGCATCACCGAACAGGGTCTTGCGCCGGGCCTCCAGCTCCTGGCCGTGCTTGGCTTCGTTCTCGGCCATACCGGCAAAGAAAGCTCCTGCATCGTAGCCGCCGGTGCGGCCGAGCTGGGAAGCGAACATCTGGTAGCGGTGGCACGCCTCCATCTCGATCAGTTTGGCGAGGTCGAGGGCGTCCATTAAACTGAGCTTGGACAGGTCAAGACTGGTGGACATTGGATCTACTCCTGGATCTGGGTTTGACGCTCCGCAGCGACCCGTCGGGTGCGCTTCTTGCGGCGAGCTGATGATAACACCGCACCGCCTGGCGATGGGAGTCGGCCAGTGGATTTGATGTACGATAAATGCACCAAAATCAGAGATCTCCAGACTTGACCACATCGAACAACGACTACCCGACAATACCGCTGGACAAGTACCGCGAGTATCCGATCGAAGAAATGCGGGACCGACTTGAAGCGTTCTATGCCGACATCGATCGTCGCCGCACGGTGCGAGACTTCTCGGATCGTCCGGTGCCGCGCGATATTATTGAAACGGCGCTGAAGGCTGCAAACACGGCACCCAGCGGAGCCAACCTGCAGCCCTGGCACTTTGCTGTGGTCAGCGGCCCTGAAACGAAGAAGAAAATTCGAGAGGCGGCGGAGGTAGAGGAGCGTGAGTTCTACGAACATCGTGCTTCTGAAGAATGGCTTGCCGCACTTGCGCCGCTTGGTACCGACGATAAGAAACCATTCCTCGAAACGGCGCCGTACCTGATCGCCGTGTTCCTGCAGAAGTATGGCGAGCTGCCCGACGGCAGAAAGGTAAAACACTACTACCCGGCGGAGTCGACGGGTCTTGCGACCGGCATCCTGATCACGGCACTGCATCGCGCGGGCCTGGCAACGTTGACTCACACCCCGAGCCCGATGAAGTTCCTCAACGAAATTCTCGGACGTCCCAAGAGCGAAAGGCCCTTCCTGCTACTCGTCGCTGGCTATCCGGCCGATGACGCAGAGGTGCCGGATATCCAGCGCAAAGCGCTCGATGAGTTCACGTCCTGGGTGGAAGAGTAGGGGCCTAGCCCCAGAGGTGGAAGATCGCCGTCCCGGTAAACGTGCCCAGCGCATAGCCGAATACACCAACCAGTACACCCGGCGTGACCAGGTCATGCCAGCCGCGCGCGGCGGCCAGTGCGGGTGCAGTAGTCGCGCCCAGTATGGCCGCGTTTGACGCAGTGACGAGTTCCGGCAGGGTCAGCTTGAACAGGCGGCCTACCGCCAGCAGCACCAGCAGGTGCACGCTCAGCAGGATCAAGACCAGCACGATGAGGAGAGGGGCGATCTTGACCATGGCGACGAGGTCTGCACCGGCCGCAATGGCAGCGAAAAACACGAAGGCGAGTCCGACGCCGAGTTGAAATCCGCCGTGCAGTTTCTCCATCCAGTCCGGGAAAGCTGTGGCAGCGATGAGTGCCAGCCCCGTGATGATTGCGTAGCGCAAACTGGGCATTCCGATTACGCCCGTGATGGCATCGCCGACAGCAACAAACGTAATCGCGACGGCCAGAGCCAGGGTGAGGCTCATAGCGCTTATACGTTCGCCCTTGTCTACCGCGACCGCCTCCTCCCCGTGTTCGTGTTTGGTGTAGTACTTCGCGAGCCAGTTCAGACCGGGCAGCAATGCGAGCACGCTCAGGAAGACAGCGCTGAACAGATTGTCCGTTGCTGTCGCGGCGGAGAAGAATGACGCATCGCTGCTCAGTCCCGTGATCTCGCCCAGGGCCGCATAGTTCACAGACCCACCGATGTAAGTGGAGGCAAACAGGCCCGCGATCCCGGCCTCGCGAAGCGCGGGGTCGATGTCAGCCGCCGGCGCCAGCGAGCTAAGGTCGAGCAGGCTGACGGCGACCAGTACCCCGACAACCGTGCCGACACTTGCGATCAGAAACGCGCCAGTCATGCGCGTCGTTTCGAACAGCATGTGCCGCAGGTTTGCTTTGAACAGGAACAGTGGAATCAGCACGGGCACGAAGTAGCCGAAGACGAAATCAAAGGCCGGCGCCGAGTGCGGGATAATGTGCAGGTTCGCTGCTGCGATCGCCGCCAGGATCGCTATCACGGCACCGGTCAGGTGAGAACCAAAGCGGGTCTTCTCGGCCAGGAACGCGCCACCCGCAATGACAAAGAGGGCAGCAATCAGGGCAAAATCGTTGTCGGGGCTGATCAGGGTCATGCGTTCGCCGCCTCTGTTAGAAAATGACTAGCCCGTGTTTTGCAGGCCATGGGCGATGCCGTTCACCGTGGCGAGCAGGGCATCGAACACCTCGTTATCTTCGTGGTTGGTTGCGCGCCAGCGAGATAGCAGGTCGACCTGCATCAGGCTGATCGGGTCGACGTAGGGGTTGCGCAACATGATGGCACGCTGCAGCGTGACATCACCCTCGAGGATCGACTCGTGCTCGGAGTGGTCCAGAATGAGGTCTCGAGTGAGTTCGAACTCGGCGCGGATTTTGGGGAAGAACTGCTCGTGGAGTTCGTCACCCGCGAGCCGCGAGTACAACTCCGCAATACCAAGGTCCGACTTCGCGAGCACCATTTCGGCGTCGGCAACCAGTGAACGCAGGAAGAACCATTCGCGGAACATGTCGCTGAATGCTTCCTTGCCGTGCTTGTCGACCGCTTTGGCAAGCCCGGTTCCAAGACCGTACCAGCCCGGGAGGGTGAAACGCGCCTGCGTCCAGGCGAAGACCCAGGGAATTGCCCGCAGGTCCTCGATGCTCGATTGCGAGCGCCGGGATGACGGGCGGGAGCCAATGCGCATTCGCTGGATTACGTCCAGGGGCGTCGCTTTGCGGAAGTAGTCGTAAAATTCCGGTGAATAGTAGACGAGCTTGCGGTAGGCCTTGCGACTTTCTGCCGCGATATCGTCCATGATGTCGTGCCACTCGGGCATGTCATTACCGCGATGGCGCGGCATGGCGGTCGCAAGTGCAACCGAACCTGTGATTTGTTCCAGCGTACGCAGGGCAATGCCGCGCAGACCGTATTTTTCGTTGATGATCTCGCCTTGCTCGGTAACACGCAGGCGGCCGTTGACCGTGCCCGGCGGTGCGCCGAGAACGCTGACGTGTGTCTTGCTGCCACCTCGGCTAACCGTGCCGCCGCGGCCATGAAACAGCGTGAGCTCGATATCCTCGGACGACATTGCGTTGACAAGCATTTCCTGCGCGTTCTGGATTGCCCATCGAGACGACGCCAGACCGCCATCCTTGTTGCTGTCGGAATAGCCGATCATGATCGTCTGCCGATTCTTGCGGCGCTTAAGGTGATCCCGATACAGGTCTGAGCTCAGCAGTGCCTTGAGTATGTCCGGACCGGCATGCAGATCGTCAACGGTCTCGAGAAGCGGGGCCACATCGAGCGGCACCTCGCCACGGCGATTGTGGAGCTCACCCCACTGGGCCAGCAGGAGAACCGACAGGATGTCGTCCGCGCCTTCGGTCATGCTGACGATAAACGGGCCGATTGCACGTTTGCCGTACTTGCGACGACAGAAGGCGATGGCCTGGAATACCGCGATGGTCTTGCGCGCCTGGGTACTGAGCGTCATTGGTGCGTTTTCACGGGTGTTGATCGCATCAATAATGCGCTCAGCCCGCTCTGCCGCCGGCAACTCGAGCCAGTCGTCTTCGCCCAGACATTCGCCAATAACTTTACGGTGTACCTCGGCATCCTGGCGGACGTCGAGTGTCACCATGTGGAAGCCGAATGTATGAATGCGACGCAGCAGGCGCTGTACGAGAAACAGCCCGGCGTGCCGACCCTTGTTGAATGCGAGACTCTCGGCGACCAGTTCTATGTCTTTAACAAGCTCTTCAACTTTCTCGTAAGGGTAGACGTCGTCGTCGTAAGTCGACTGCAGGCGCGCCTGCACCAACCGCAGAAAAACGCGGTAGGGCATCTCACGATGACGTGCAGGCACGGCATGGTAAGCGTTCGGAAAAATGCCGCGATATTCCTCGATCTTGTCGAGCATGCCCTGGCCAAAGCTCGCGCAATCCTCGGATTGGCTGAGCTTCGCGGCAATCGCGGCACATTCATTAAAATACAGATCGAGAATCAGCGAGCGTTGCCGTGCCAGCGTTGCTCGAATCGTTTTGGCGTTGACGTTTGGGTTGCCGTCCATGTCACCGCCGACCCATGAGCCGAAGTTCACGATGTTCGGTATTTCGAGCTGCTTGGCCTCTTCCCCGTAGATCCTGTCGAGAGCCGAGCGAATGTCTTCATAGAACGGGGGCATTGCCCGGTACAGCACATCCGTAATAAAGAACAGGACGTGCTCCAGCTCATCGGCCACGGTCATTTGCTCAGCCGAGTGTTCGGCGGTCTGCCAGCCGGTGGTGGCGAGCAGGCGAATGTTTTGCAGCGCTGCCGTCGTTTCCTGCGGCGTCATCGTCGGATTCAGCAAATCGACGAGGTGTTTAACGATGTTCTGTTCCTTGCGCAGCATTGTGCGGCGCGTGGATTCGGTAGGGTGCGCCGTGAACACCGGTTCGATGGACATCGAGTTGAGGAGGTCCTGCACATCATCAATGGTCTTGCCCGACGCTTTTAACTTGATCAGTGAGTCTTCGAGACCGCCGGGCTGGTACATCCGCACGTCGCGCAGGTAGTCGCGGCGGCGGCGAATGCGGTGTACTTTCTCGGCCGTGTTGACCATCTGGAAGTAGGTCGAAAAAGCACGAATAATTTGTGACGCGGTTTTGGGATCCAGTTCACCTACGAGCGTTGCGAGTTCCTCACCGGGCTTCTCGTTGCCCTCGCGACGACGAATGGCTCGCAGGCGGGCGTTCTCGACCAGCTCGAAAAGCTCGGGGCCGTTTTGTTCCAGGATGAGATCGCCGACCATGGTGCCGAGCGTACGGACGTCGTCACGCAGGGACTGGTCCTTCTCCTCGAACGTGACGTCCTGGCGGCGTAGTGATTTGTGAACACCGGTACTCATCTTCGTGGCTTGCGGCCGTTCCTAGTCCCGGAAATTCTCGTACTGCAGAGGCAGGCCGATATCGCTGTCCTTGAGCATTGCGATGACCTCCTGGAGGTCATCGCGTTTCTTGCCGCTGACGCGCAGCTTGTCTCCCTGGATGGCGGTCTGGACTTTAAGTTTTGCCGCCTTGATCTGTTTTACGAGCTTGCGTGCACGATCTGTATCGATACCGCGGCGCATGATGACTTTCTGTCGCGCTTCACTGCCAGAGAATTCCGGTTCCTGCTCCTCGAGGCAGCCGAGGTCGATGCCGCGTTTCGCGAGTTTCTGGTGGAGGATGTCCATCATCTGTTTGAGTTGGAAGTCCGACTGCGTTGTCAGCGAGATCACCGCGTCCTCGAGCTCGAACTTCGAGCCCGTTCCCTTGAAGTCGAAACGTGTTGTGACTTCGCGGTTTGCCTGGTCAACGCCATTGCTTGCCTCATGGGCATCGAAGTCGCTGACTACATCAAAAGACGGCATGCATACATCCTTATGACACGAACGTGCAAAGGTACACCTGCACAGCGATGGGTACCACCCCGCGATGCTACCGAAACTCGTAATCCCGACCATATATGAATAAGGCCTGCAGCCTGGCAGGCGCGGAGAATGCAGGGCATGTTTTTCGTTGTGGACCCGGACACGGAGGTCTCTCCGCAGCAGTCGGCAGAGGTGTGGCAGCACCTCTGGGCGATGCGCAATCTCACGCCGGTCAGCGCGATGCTGCCGGCTGCCGTCTCGTCGACGTGTCCGCTGCTACCGGACGAGGTGGCGGGCGGCGTGCTCATGGCATCGCTTACAGCGATTCCAGGCGGTTCGGCCTGGGTGCCCCTGGAGGTAAATCTATCCAGATACATGGGCGACGATGGCGGAATGCGACTCTCCCTTCTCGATGCTGCCTTGTGTGCCGCGGTTGAAAAGGGCGAGCAAGGTCATGACGCGATGCGCTGGTCCTGCGCCGCGCACGACCACGACAGCAAGATCAATCGGCGTCTTGCTATCTTCGTTCGTGGCTGGGGCGATGTTGTCGCGCACCGCGGGGTTGATCCCGAGTCACTGGCGACGCTTCGTGATATGCAGCAACTGGCGGATCATGTTGTGACAGTTCTTACAGCGGCATCCCGCGCGATTGCCGACAGGAACGGCTACTGCCCGGCGCTGGACGTTGCTGGCGCACGCGTGCTGCAGTACGGCAGGGAAATGAATGCGCGCTGGCGACGGGCCGTTGGTGAGAATGCTGTGCGCCATCGCAACCTGCTGACAATGTCTCCCTGGGACGTTTTTCCACGGCAGGAGCCGGCCGATTTTCGCTATACGAACCTGCTGCCGCTGCTGAAATGCGCAAATTCAGTTTCGTTTCGGCGTGACGTTGATATCGGTCATTGGAATGTCAAGGAATTCAAAGGCTTTCATGAAAGGGTAAGCGCGATCTTGCGACATTCCAGCGGGGTTCCCGCGATTGCGAAACAGGTGTGATCTAGGATACGGTCTACCGTCTTTCAGCGCGGCAGCAAGGGGACCCTTTGCAACCGATAACACCTGATGCACATGGCCTAGCGGTACTGCTTCTTACTGCCATCGCGCTGTTTCTCTTTACGCGCGACAACATACCGCTGGAGTCGTCGTCGCTCGCGATCCTGATAATCCTGACAGCAGGGTTCTCACTGTTCCCTTATACAAAGGACGGGATCGTCGAGGTTGGTCCGATGGACTTCTTTGCCGGTTTCGGCAACGAAGCACTCGTCGCAATTTGTGCGCTCATGATGGTGGGCAAGGCACTGGAAACAACCGGTGCGCTGCAACCGCTGGCAAACGTTGTCGGCAGGGCCTGGTCTTCGCGTCCGGTGCTGGCGCTCCTCATTACCCTGGTTGCCGGTGCGATCCTCAGTGCGTTCATGAACAATACGCCGATCGTCGTGTTGCTCATGCCTATCATTGTCGGTGCGTCGCTGCGCTCCAAGTTCGCGGTGTCGGGTGTCATGATGCCAATGGGTCTGGCCACGATCATCGGTGGCATGTCGACGACTATCGGTACGTCGACGAACCTGCTCGTCGTGGGTATCTCCCGCGACATGGGTATGCACGAGTTCTCGATGTTTGAGTGGGTGTTGCCGACAGCGATTGTCGGTGGTGTTGGCCTGCTGTTCTTGTGGCTGGTCGCGCCGCGCCTGTTGCCTGATCGTACGCCGCCGATGGCTGATACCACGCCGCGAATCTTCAGCGCGCAGCTGCACGTTAAAGAAGACGGTTTTGCCAATGGCAAGTCGCTGTCCGAAGTCCTGGCCAAAGCCGATGGCAACCTGCGTATCGACAAGATCCAGCGGACCGAGTCCCTGTTTCTTGCCAAGTTACCGTCGGTCATTATCCAGCCGGGCGACCGCCTGTTTGTGAAGGACTCGCCCGAGAACCTGAAGCATTATGAAAGCCTGCTTGGGGCGACGCTGTTCAACATGTCCGACATCGAGCACCCGGTAGACGATGAAACACCGCTCAAGGACGAAGGCCAGCAGCTGGCCGAGGTCGTCATCACACGCGGCTCGCCGTTGCACTTACGCAGCCTCGCCGCGGCCCGCTTCACCAGCAGTTATGGACTGTTACCGCTCGCATTGCACCGCGCGCGTGCGCCAAGTTCGCAGGTTACAGGCGACCTGAACCTGATTCGCCTGCGCGCCGGTGATGTTCTGCTGGTTCAGGGAACGCGTGAGGCAATCGCGCAACTCAAGGACAGTGGTTCGATGCTCGTGCTCGATGGCACGACCGACCTGCCACATACGCATCGCGCGAAGCGTGCACTGGCAGTCATGGGTTTGGTCGTACTTGCGGCCGCGCTCGGCATCATGCCGATTTCGGTTAGCGCCCTCGTCGGCCTCGGCCTCATGATTGCGACAGGCTGTCTCACGTGGCGGGATGCGGCCACCTCGTTGTCGATTCCTGTGGTTATGATCATTGTCACGGCACTGGCGCTCGGCAAAGCCCTGGTTGGCACGGGCATGGCGGACTATCTCGCGGTTTCGTTCGTCCTCATGACATCGGCTCTGCCGCCAGCGCTAATCCTCAGTGCGTTCCTGCTGCTCATGACGATCATGACCAACATCGTGTCCAATAATGCCGCCGCGGCCATCGGTACGCCCATTGCTATCAGCATTGCAGCACAGCTGGGAGTCAGTGCGGAGCCGTTCGTCCTTGCCGTGCTGTTTGGCGCCAACATGAGTTTCGCGACACCGTATGGCTATCAGACTAACCTGCTCATCATGACTGCCGGCGGCTACAAGTTCGCCGACTTCCTGCGGGTTGGCATTCCGCTAACTGTCATTATGTGGATAGGGTTCTCGGTCATCCTGCCGTTTCTCTACGAGTTGTAGTGTCGTCCTGGGGTTGACGGCTGCCACAGCAGCGGGAATACTCGAGCACATGAATGCTCACACGATCAACAACTGGTGGTGGCTGTCCTTAAACGAGGGGGCGGTTGGCTGATATTTAGCTGAGCAAAGCAAAATCCAGAAGCCCATCTCTGCCAAAATCAGGGGTGGGTTTTTTTTTGGAGCGGCATCCAGTGGGAGCGGCTCTAGCCGCGAAGAGGCAACAAACATGCAAGCACCGTTCGACATAGCAGCTGACCTGGATACGCCCGTATCGGCGTACCTGAAGCTGAAGTCCCTGAAGCCGCGCTTCCTGTTGGAGAGTGTGGAGGGTGGCGAGCGCCTGGCTCGTTATTCCTTCCTCGGCTTTGGCGATGCGCTCGAAGTTCGCATGGACGACAGTTCGCTGCTCGTTAACGGTGCGTCGCGCGCCCGGCCGCAGAACCAGCAGGAATACCTCGACGCGCTGCGTGATGCACTTGCCCAGGCGCCGCAGCCGCAACCCGCCGACGATCTGCCCTTTGCAGGCGGTCTCGTCGGTGTGTCCGGGTACGATGTCGTGCGTCTCTTTGAGAAGCTGCCGCAGGACACGACCAAGCAGACGAGTGTGCCCGACGCCGCATTCGTTGCGCCGGCCTCATTGCTCGTATTCGATCATGTGACGCGTCGCATTGCCTTGTTGCACGACGGTCCGGAAGCCGAACGTCAGGCGCTGCGGGCCGAAGTCATGAAACAACTGCGCGGGCCGATCCCGGGCAACGGCCACAAGGTGAGTATTTCGCCGGCCGAAGCGAGCTTTACCGAGAAGGAGTTCGCCGAACGAGTGCGGGCCTGCAAGGAATACATCGCGTCGGGAGACATCTACCAGATCGTCCTGTCGGTGCTGTTCCGTGGCAAGACCAACGTTGCGCCATTCGAGGTGTACCGTGCACTGCGGCTCCTGAATCCGTCGCCGTACATGTTCTTTTTCGATTTCGACGACCTGCAGGTCGTCGGCTCTTCACCCGAAGCGCTCGTGAAGCTGAATCACAACACCGCATCGCTGCGGCCGATTGCGGGTACGTTGCCGCGTGGCGCGACGCCGGAGGAGGATGTCGCTAACGAGAAGGCGCTGCTTGCCGATCCCAAGGAAGCCGCCGAACACGTCATGCTCGTGGACCTCGCGCGCAATGACCTGGGCCGTGTTGCCACGGCAGGGACCGTGCATGTAGATCCCTACCGGGCGATCGAACGCTATAGCCATGTCATGCACATCGTCAGTGGTGTGCAGGGCGAGCTCAATCCCGACCACGACCAGTTCGACCTGTTTGCTGCGAGCTTCCCGGCGGGCACCCTGGTGGGCGCACCAAAAGTTCGCGCCATGGAGATCATCGAGAAAATGGAAGGCGTCGGCCGCGGTCTGTACGCGGGGACTGCCGGCTACTTCGGCCTGAGTGGCGACATGGACCAGGCGATTACGATTCGAACGCTCGTTTTCTCGGGCGATGAGTATAGTTTTCAGGCGGGGGCCGGTATCGTTGCCGACTCGGTGCCTGAGCGGGAATACCAGGAAGTCATGGCCAAAAGTGCCATCCTGCGGCGCGCGCTCGAAATTGCCGGAGAGGGCCTGTAATGCATAAGAATTTCGAACACGTGCGGATGCTGCTGATCGATAACTACGATTCGTTTACCTACAACCTCGTGCAGGCATTCGCTGCGATGGGTGCAGACGTCATGGTCTATCGTAACGATGCGATTACGGTTGAGGAAGCGCTCGCGCTCGAGCCGACACACCTGGTGATTTCGCCGGGACCGGGTCGGCCGGAAGATGCGGGTGAGTCGCTGGCGATGATCGCGGCGTTTGCCGGAAAGGCACCGATCCTCGGCGTGTGCCTGGGTCACCAAAGCATAGTGCAGCAGCAAGGGGGCAGGATCGTGCGCGCCGAGCGGCTCATGCATGGCAAGACGTCGATGGTGAAGCACGACGGCAAATCTGTTTTTGCAGGCCTTTCGAACCCGTTCGAGGTCGGGCGCTACCACTCGCTCTGTGCGGAAGAGGAATCGCTGCCGCAGGACCTGGTCGTTACGGCGCAAACCGACCGTGGCGAGATCATGGGCGTGCGCCACAAGACATTGCAGATTGAAGGCGTGCAGTTTCATCCCGAGAGCGTACTGACACCCGAGGGCGATGCGCTGATGGCGAACTTCATGCGTCAGGAGGCGACATGAGCAACAGTCGGGTGCTAGACAGCCTGCTGGCCGGGAGCGATCTCGAGGAACAGCAGGCCTATGACCTGATGCAACAGTTTGCGGCCGGAGACCTGGACCCGGCCTTCGCCGGGGCGTTGCTTGCAGGTCTCCGCGCCAAGGGCGAAACGGCCGATGAGATTCGTGGTTTCGCACGGGCCATGCGTGAACTCGCCATTCACCCGGACATTCCAGAGGGCGCGCCGACCGTTGATACAGTGGGTACCGGCGGCGATGGCTCGGGCAGTCTTAACATTTCAACGGGCACCGGCCTGCTTGCTGCGGCGTGCGGGTCACGTGTCGTCAAACACGGCAATCGCTCGGTATCGAGTAAGTCGGGCAGTGCGGACATGCTGGAGTGCCTGGGCATGCCGTTGCCGCTGCACGAGAAGGAGGCTGTCGGTTGCCTGCAGGCAACGAACTTCACGTTCCTGTTCGCGCCTGCCTATCACCCTGCGATGAAGGCGGTGATGCCGGTACGAGGCGCGATGGGCGTGCGCACGGTGTTTAACATTCTTGGACCGCTAACCAACCCGGCATCGACGCCGTTTCAACTGATCGGCGCTTATAGTCGTGACATGGCGAAGCTCATGGCAGATGCGCTGGCGGGTCTTCCGATCGAGCGCGCCTTTGTTGTGCACGGCGAACCCGGCTGGGACGAGGCAACACCAGCGGGAGAGTTCTGGCTCTACGACGTAACACCCGGCAATGTCGTCGAGACCAAACGCAGCCCCGAAGATTACGGCATTGCGCGCTGCGCACCGGAGGACCTCGCCGGCGGCGATGCGGAGCATAATGCGCGCGAACTGATTCGCGTTTTTACGGGCGATGACGAGGGCGCGCATCGCGATGCATTACTTATGGGCACGTCACTCGTTCTCGAGGTGCAGGGCACGGCGAAGAACGCGAAGGACGGCGTTGAACAGGCGGCGGCTGCGATCGACGATGGGCGGGCCGAAACATTTCTCGGCACCTTGCGAGCACACTTTAGAGACTAATGAGCGACTTCCTCGAAGGCATGGCGAAAAGCAGCGCGGCGCGAGCCGCGAATGCACCGTCGTTCACGGACGCCGACTTCGACAAACCCGTCGTGCCACTCTCCCTCGATCGCTTCGGCGTCATCGCCGAGATCAAGCGCCGTTCCCCGGCGGAAGGCCCACTTTCCCCGGGGGGGGACAGTCACCTTTCAGGGGGGGACAGTCACCTTTCGGTGCGGGCCCGGCAGTACGCTGCCGGTGGCGCTGCGGCCATCTCGGTACTCACCGAGCCGAGCCGGTTTGACGGCGAGTTGGCACACCTGGAGGAAGTCGTCGCCGCGGTGCCGACAACGCCGGTGATGCGCAAGGATTTCCTGGTCGAGCCGGTGCAGGTTCTGGAGGCACGCAAGGCAGGCGCCAGTGGTGTGCTGCTGATTACGACAATGCTGGATGATGCCAGGCTGCGAGCAATGCTCGACTGCGCCTGGGAACACGGGATGTTCGTACTGCTGGAGTCGTTTGATGAAGAAGACCTCAAACGCTCTGCGCGCTACCTCGACGGACAGGGACAGCTGTTGATCGGCGTGAACACGCGCAATCTGCGGACGCTCGAAGTTGATGGCGACAGGCTGCAAAACTTTGGGCCACTGTTGCCGGAAGCAACTTGCGTGGCTGAAAGCGGCCTGCACGTGCCGGAAGACGCGGCCCGGGTCGCAGGGTGGGGTTACTCGATGGCGCTGGTTGGAACCGCACTTATGCGCAGCGATGATCCTACTCGATTGATCGCAGAAATGACCGATGCGGGGGCGGCGGTATGTTCGTAAAAATCTGTGGCCTCAGTACAGAGGAACATGTGCAGGTTGCTGTCAATGCCGGCGCCGACGCGGTGGGCTTTGTGTTTGCGGACTCTGTTCGCAGGATCGACCCGGCACATGCAGCCGCAATCACAGGTAAAGTGTCGGGCACCGTCAAGAAAGTGGCCGTCATGCTGCACCCGTCGAACAGGGAATGGCAGGAAGTACTGCAGGCATTCACACCAGATGTGCTGCAGACAGACGCCGAAGACTTTGCCGATCTCGATGTACCAGCCAGCGTCGAATGCTGGCCTGTTTACCGCGAGGGGAAAAAGGTGACTGTCACTTTTGCAGAGAACCTCAAGGTGACTGACACCTTTTTGTATGAGGGCGCACGCAGCGGTAGCGGCGAGGCGGTCGACTGGGCCGGCGCGGCAAAAGTTGCAGAGCACGGCAACATGATTCTCGCCGGCGGACTCGGGGTCGAAAACGTCGCGGAAGCCATTAATGCCGCGCGCCCATTTGGCGTCGACGTGTCGAGTGGTGTCGAAACGGCACCCGGCCGGAAGGATTCACGACTAATCAGGGACTTCATTAGTGCAGCGAAAGCTGCGGGGAACAATCTATGAGCACATTGTTTGCTGCCGACGAAGCGAAGTTGCTACTCGACGCAGCCATCAGGGGCGAGATGCCAGACGATCGCGGGCGCTTCGGCCCGTTCGGCGGACGGTACGTACCCGAAACACTTGTACCGGCGTTTGAACGACTGGATGCCGGCGTGCGTGAGCACCTGCACGAGGCAACCTTCCAGGCAGAGTTCCGCAGGGAGCTTCGCGAGTGGGTGGGTCGGCCAACCGCATTGACCTTCGCACCACGCCTCTCCGAGATCTGGGGCGCCGAAGTCTGGCTCAAACGCGAAGACCTCGCTCACACCGGCGCACACAAGATCAACAATGCGATCGGCCAGGCGATTCTTGCCAAGCGGCTTGGTGCAAAACACATCATCGCCGAGACGGGTGCCGGACAGCACGGGGTTGCTTCGGCCGCAGCGTGTGCGCGCGTAGGCTTGCCATGCACTGTGTACATGGGTGCCGTGGATATGGAGCGTCAGGCACCAAACGTCGATCGCATGCACAGGCTCGGCGCTGAAGTGGTGGCCGTCGAGTCAGGCGACAAGACCTTAAGAGCGGCCATCGACGAGGCACTACGAAAATGGGTGACGGACCCGGCGGGCATTTACTATCTCATTGGCTCCGCTGTCGGCGCTCATCCATACCCGTATCTCGTACGTGAACTGCAGTCGGTTATCGGAGAAGAGGCGCGCCAGCAGATGCTTGACCAGGCAGGAGCGCTTCCCGACGTCGCGTTCGCCTGTGTGGGCGGCGGCTCAAATGCGATCGGCCTGTTCTATCCTTTGCTCGGCGACGACATCGAGCTGATCGGTGTCGAGGCGGGCGGTACCGGCCCCGGCCTGGGCCAGAATGCCGCGACGCTCGCGACCGGCACACCGGGTGTATTGCAGGGCACCTACACCATCATCCTGCAGGATGACGACGGGCAGGTGCAGGAAACACACTCGATCTCAGCTGGCCTCGATTACTCGGGCGTCGGTCCGGAACACGCGCTGCTGCAGGCGACGGGCCGGGTGAAGTACATTTCTGCAGAAGACGACGCAGCACTCGAGGCGCTCGAAGAACTCTGCGCTACGGAGGGAATCCTGACTGCGCTTGAGACATCCCATGCCTACGCGGCGGCAAAAGAGTACGCGCAGCAGAATCCCGGAAAGCGTATCTTGATCGGCAACTCGGGCCGCGGCGACAAGGACATGCCCACACTCACCAAGTACCCCGCAAGGACTCGCACCCATGCAGGCGCATGAACGTATAGGCGCGGCACTCACCGCCGCAAATGATGCCGGCCGCACGGCCCTGGTGCCGTTCATCACGGCAGGCTACCCGGAGCCGGCAGATTTCATCACCACGTTGCAGGCGATCGCCGCGGTCGGGGATGTCGTCGAGCTCGGCATTCCGTTTTCGGATCCGATGGCCGACGGCATGACCATCCAGCGCTCGAGCTTCGAGGCGCTGAAAAAAGGCGTCAGCCTCAAGTGGATTTTCGATCAGCTCGATTCAGTCGAGGGCGGGATCGATGCGCCGCTCGTCATGATGTCTTACCTGAATCCGTTGCTGGCGCTCGGTTACGACGAGCTCGCGAAGCGCGCACTGGCTGCGGGCGTGTGCGGCTTCATCGTGCCTGATCTGCCATTTGAAGAGTCAGCCGACCTTCGCGAGGCACTTGATGCGAAAGGACTCGGGCTCATCCAGCTTGTTACGCCAGCCACCCCGGATGAACGGCTGCAAACCTTGTGTGAGGCCTCACGAGGATTCGTGTACGCAGTGACGATCACCGGTATCACCGGCGGTGGAGCCGGCTTACCGGCCGACCTGGCGGGCTACCTCGATAAGGTATCGGGCCTATCGAGCATCCCCGTATGTGCAGGTTTCGGGATTCGTGACGCGAAAGACGTCGCGGCCGTCGGCAAGCATGCCAACGGTGCGATCGTTGGTTCGGCGTTGGTTGAGAGGCTCGAGCGAGGTGAGGACCCCAGGCAGTACCTGGGGTCGCTGCGCAACTGATTACTTGGCGGGAATAGTCGCTTCGCCCCGGTACATGCGGTTGCCGCTACAGTTTGATACCACGTCAAACTCAGCGTCGAACTCGGAGTCGGCGTCGGCTATCTTGCCCCAGGTCGCGATATCCGGATAGGTGTCAACCCACATGAAACCGCCCGTGTCGCCAACGACAGTCGAGACGTAGGAGCTCGTGATCTCGTCGGACCCGCCGGTTGCGCGAGCCCACTTGAGCCACTTCGCATTGACGGCCATTGCTTCTTCCTTGGTATGGCCTTCCTTGAGTTCGCAGGTGAAGACGAGCATGACCGGATCTGCGCTGACGACCGCGGACAGAAGCAGGAACACTGAAGTGACTGTTGCCAGGATTATTTTTCTGTACATGAATTACCCCTTGTTTTCGTTTTTAGTTATTGAAATTGAAGTATAGGAGAAAAGCAGAGTTTTGCTGGTCTGCAACGAGCATACGCGAGATGATTGGAGAATATGAAGAAACTTACTTCCGCCGAAACGATTGTGACGATTACCCATTACCAGAATCTGCTGGCAGCGGAAGGCATCAAGACTGAAATTCGTAACCAACATCTCGGCGGCATCATGGGCGAGATGCCGGTCTTTGAGACCTGGCCGCAGCTATGGATCGTCAACGACCTGGATTTCGACCGCGCGACGCAGCTGATTGAGTCCACAGACTCCGGGCCTTACGGGGCCGCGTGGGCCTGCAGTCAGTGCGGTGAGGAAAACGAAGGGCAGTACGGCGCGTGCTGGAACTGCGGGGTGAGTGCCGACTAAGGCATGCCTCGTGCGAGAAGTGACGTACCGGCTATCTCGCTACGCAGTACCGCAGACACCTTCTCCGGTTGCATCGGACGGCTGATCAGGAAGCCCTGGGCGAGGTCGCAGTTGCAGCTCTTCAGGAACTCAAGCTGCGTGAGCGTTTCGATGCCTTCGGCGGCAACTTCGATATCCAGTCCCTGCGCCATGGCAATGGCCGCGCGAACGATGCGCTGGTGACTGTTGTTATCAACAATGTCGGCCACGAGGTCGCGATCGAGAACGCAGCTGTCGATGAAGCCGTTGTCGAGCGATTCGAACGAGACGTCGCCTGTGCCGAAGTGATCGAGTGACAGCCGCACGCCGAGCTTGCGCAGGTCTTGCAGCGTTTCCATCTCGGTACTGCGCTTGCTGACAACATTGCCGTCACCGATTTCGAGTTCGATGCAACCCGGATCGAGCATCGTGTCCGCCAGCGTCTTCTTCATGACATCCACGAGGCGTTTATGCACGAGCTGCTGTGGCGATAGGTTGATCACGATCGACAGGTCGGGCATTTCAAACTGACGTTGCCATCCGGCGAGCTGGCGGCACGCAGTGCCGATAACCCATTCGCCCGCCGAATGAATCAGTCCACTGCTTTCCAGGATTGGCAGGAAGCGCGCGGGCGCCAACAGACCGAAACGCGGATGCTGCCAGCGCAGCAGTGCTTCGAGTCCGATGAGGCGTCCCGATGTGAGATCGATGCGCGGCTGATAATGCAGAACGAACTCGTCGCGAACCAGCGCGTGACGCAAGCCGATCTCGAGTTCCTCGCGTTGTGCAAGTTTGGTGTTCAATGCGTTTGAGTAGTACTGGAAGCGGCCGCCGCCGTGTTTCTTTGCCTCTAACATGGCGACGTTAGCGGCTTTGAGCATGCGTGCAGCTGTGTCGCCCGCGTCGGGATACAGTGCGATACCGATACTCGGTGTTGCGTACACCTCGCTGCTGCCAATCTCGTATTTCTCTGAAAGGACGAGCAACAATTTCTGAGCTGCGGCGGCGGCATTGCCCGCCTCACCGAAGTCTTCAAGACAAACGACAAACTCGTCGCCACCCCAGCGCCCGGTAAAATCGCCGATACGCAGGTTGCTCTTCAGTCGCTCGGCAACCTGGCGCAGCAAGGTGTCGCCAATGTCGTGGCCGAGTGTGTCATTAACTGATTTAAAGCGATCGAGACCGATAGTCAGTGCGGCAAGCGGCGCACCCTTGCGCTGGCTGCGGCCTATCGCCCGCGACAATTGCTCGGTAAAGAGGCTGCGGTTAGCAAGGCCCGTCAGTTCATCGAACTGCGCGAGTTTCTCGAGTTCGGATGTGCGATTCGTGATCTCGGTAATATCGCGGAACGTGATCACGCCGCCTACGAGTTCGCGGTTGCCATCGAAAAGTCCCTGACCGTTGATGCTGAGTACAGCGTCGGGCTGTTCGGGCGTGCGGTAGATCGCCACCTGGTCCGCAAACTTCTCACCGTTGCGCGCGCGCATGAGAGGAAGTTCGTGGGAATTACGGTAATTGTCACCGTTGCCATCGATACAGCAGAACGTCTGTTCCCAGGTTGGGTCCGGTTGCGTGCGCGGACCGAGGCCGAGGATGGATCTGGCCGCCGGGTTGATATCCAGTACGTGCCCGGCGTCATCAACAATGATCGCGCCGTCATTAATATTGCGAAGTATCGACAGGACCGAGACATCGGTTTCGGACAGGCGCCGCTGCAGGCGGCTGCGTTGCACCGCGTGGTCGAAAATAGCGTCCTGGGCTTCGACCGTAATGTGGTCGATGCACACATAGCCCTGTGCGCCGGCGCGCAGGGCGGCCATGCCGCGATGCTCATGTTCTTTTTGGGTCAGCGCTACGACCGGATACGGGCTTAGTGACTGGATCAGTTCACCGAGCGTCTGTCCGGACTGGGCAATCATAGGACCCGCCTCGAGCAGTATCAGGTCGACGGTACTGGAGGCGTCCTGCGGCAACGCGAGCGAATTGCTGCGCGTCAGCATCGTGCAGCAGGGCAAGGTCTCGAGTTCGGAGAGGTATTCAGCGGCAAATTCACCGCGGCCCAAATAAAGAATGGAATGACCGGACATCTAAAAAACCGCAACTGTCAGGGGCAGCTTGGCCGTGGATAAATCGCTTTGATTATCGTGCGGACAAGTTTGAAAACGCGCCATATGTTGTTATCGAGGTTCGTTTAGGCCAATCGCATGATAACAGAATAGTAAGAAAAGACAGTCGCTTAAGCGATTTTTTTACCGTTTGGACGGGACAGATTCAAACCCCAGGGTCGCCACAGGCATCCAAAGGTCAAGATAAAGGGAGAAAAGCCATTTGGAAGCGCTTTTGACTGTGGCAGGCAGCGACTATAGTCGGGGAATGGCAAACGCCGACACCAATATAGCCGTAGACGAACAGGCCTGGATACTTAAGGCACAGCGAGCAGATGCGCGGGCATTTGAGGTCCTTTATCGACTGCACGTGGACAAGATTTATGGATTGTGTCTGCGCATGACGGGCAACGTCAGTGAGGCTGAAGACTGCACGCAGGAAGCGTTCATCCAGGCCTGGAACAAGATGGCGAAGTTCCGCGGTGACAGTGCATTTGCGACCTGGCTTCACCGCATTGCCGTTAACGCAGTTCTGGGCAGGATTCGCAAGTCGAAACGGGAGCAGGACAGGATTCAGGCCGTTTCGGATGTGCAACCGGCCCGCGTAGTCACCGGCGATACCGGTGAGCTGCGGGACCTGGCAGCGGCGGTAGACAGATTGCCCGAACGAGCACGACACGTTTTCGTCCTCAACGCAGTCTATGGCTACAGCCATGAGGAAGCCGCCGGGATGCTGGGCATCGCCGCCGGTACGAGCAAAGCACAATTGCACAGGGCAAGGAGGCTCCTGATGCAACAACTTGAAGAGCAGGGATTTACAGCATGACTGAAGAATTTGACGACAAACTGGACCGGGCCGCACGGCAACTCGCAACGGAGATCGCTCCGGAGCGCGACCTCTGGCCTGATATCGCCACAGCGATAACACAGCCGAGGCGTTCGCGGTGGACACCCATGTTCGCGCAGGCCGCGGCGTTAGTGTTGCTGGTTGGCGCATCGTCGGCGATCACCTACGTTTCTGTGAAGAACGACAGTCAGCCTGTCGTGTCGATCGAGCCCGAGCTTGTTTTCGAACAGACGTCGTTCGGCGCCAACTACAATCTCGGACCGGGCTTTCAGGATGCGCGCAACAGCCTGCGTGCCGAGCTGGATGTCGAGCTGATGCGCCTGTCCCCCGAAGCGCGCACTAACATCCAGGAAAACCTCGACCTGATTCACACGGCGATCTCGGATATCAATGTGGTACTCGAAAAAGAGCCTGAGAATGTCTTGTTGCAGCAAATGCTGCTACGAGCCTATCGGGAAGAATTGACGTTGTTGAGTAGGGTCGGTGGCCTGACGCGCAATTTAACGATGAGAAACGATATTTAGTCGGCGCATTGTCGGCTGGAGTATGAAGAGAGAATCATGATGAAAAGACTGACTGTAATTTTGCTGGGCACACTGATAGCGCTGCCCGTTGTAGCCGAAGAGGTTGACCGGACGGTCGATGCGGCTGCCGACGGCCACGTGCACGTATCCAATATTGCCGGTGAGGTCACGATCAGCGGCTGGTCCCGTAATGAAGTCGAAGTGACCGGTGAACTGGGCCGCGACGTCGAGGAACTTATCGTGGAGCGCGATGGCGACAAGGTAACGATCAAGGTCAAGGTTCCAAGGAAAGGCGGTCGTGGCATCGATAGTGATCTGCATATCCAGGTGCCCCAGGCCAGTTCGATCGATGTTGGCACGGTGAGTGCTGATATTGACGTAACCGAAGTGCAGGGCGAGCAGAGTCTGAATACCGTAAGCGGAGACGTTAACACCGAGGCCTTCGGCAATGACGTATCAGCCGAGTCGGTCAGTGGCGATGTCGAAGTGAGTGGCCAGAGAAAGGATGCAGAGACGGACGCGAGCACGGTGTCGGGTAACGTTACGTTGTTCCGCGTCGCCGGAGTTGTTGAAGCGGCATCCGTTAGTGGTGACGTGATTATCGATGAGGGTTCGTTCAACCGCGCCAGCCTCGAGACGGTCAGCGGCGATCTAATATTCCGTGGCGATCTGCGCGACGGTGGCAAGATAAACGCAGAAACGGTGAACGGTGATATCGACCTGGAGTTCGACAAGAGGGTAAGCGGTCGCTATAACGTCGACACGTTCAACGGCGATATCCGCAACTGCTACGGCCCGAAAGCTGAACGTACCAGCAAGTACACACCGGGTTGGGAGCTCAATTTCGAGGAAGGCGACGGTGACGCCCGGGTAAGCGTGTCAACGCTCAACGGCGATATCTCGATCTGCGACTAGAAAGCACGTATTTATTTGACCAACGGGCCGCAATAGCGGCCCGTTTTTTCTTGGATTTGGTACTCTACGGTTCCACAACCAAAGGGTGTCCAAATGGGCCGTCCTGCCAAAATCCTAGCCTGGATATTCGCCGCGATTTTTGCGGTTTTCGCACTTGCTGCGATCGCTTTAACGTTCTTCTTCGAGCCTAACGATTTTCGTGAGGAAATCGCCGCTGCGGTGCACGATTCAACCGGTCGTGAGCTCCACATCGATGGTGAGATATCAGTGCAGCTGTTCCCATGGCTGGCGGTCGAGGTCGGTCATACGACGCTCGGCAATGCGGAGGGGTTCGGCGATGAGCCTATGGCAGAGTTTGACCAGGCACGCCTCAGCGTTCGCCTGTTGCCATTGTTGCTGCGCCGCCAGGCGGAAGTGGGCGCCGCGGAGATAGACGGCCTGCACTTACATTTCGAAGTCGACAGCAAGGGCCGCACGAACTGGGACGACCTGCTGGAAGGCGGCGATCGTGATGCCACCGAGGAGACCGCTGGTGCCGGCGGGGCGCTGGACATATCCGGGGTCGATATCAGGAATTCATCCATCACTTACGCGAGCCGGCAAACAGGCGATCGCTATGAGCTGACGAATGTGAATATTGGCGTCGGACGGATTTCGGGCGATGCGAATCCGGTGCCGCTCAGTGGCAGCGTACATTTCGACGTGCAGCCCAGCGGCATTTCGGGCGATATCGACGTCAATACTGTCGTCGCGTTCGACCAGGACACGGGCGTATTCACGCTGGACGATTTTTCGATGAAGGGGTTGGCGGAAGGCCTTGTTGATGCGCCGGCCCGCATGAGCTTCGCGACCGACAGTATCGAGCTCCGCAGCGCCGAGAACGTGGCCAGTGTGGGGACCGTCTCCATCTCCGTACTTGATCTCGATATCACTGCCGATGTCGAACCTTTCTCATACGCCAACGAAATAGAGCCAATCGCACAGATCCGTGTAGACGCATTCTCACCGCGCAGCCTGATGCACGTGTTTGCTGTCGAGGCGCCGGACACAGCCGACCCGAACGCGCTTAGCAGCATGAAGCTCGAGGCAAAAGCTTATGTCGGGGCAAACAACATCAGGATGACGGGCGTCAACATTGAGCTTGACGATACGACGTTTACGGGTGCTATGACGGTGCCGATGGATACCGCAGGCAGGTTCATCGTGAAACTCAGCGCCGACGCTATCGACTTGAATCGCTACATGGCGCCGCCAGCCGAAGGGAATGGCGGGGCGGCCGCCGAGTCCGCGCCCGTGGAGATTCCGGCCGATCTTATCAGGCCGCTCAACGCGCGAGGCGACCTCACCATAGGGACAGTCACCTTGGGTAACCTGCAGCTTCAGCAGGTGGTTCTTTCCCTGAACGCCGGCGACGGGCGCCTGCGTATTCATCCGATCACAGCGGCGCTCTACGGTGGCAACTACAGCGGTGACGTGCGTGTCGATGCCAGTGGCTCGACGCCAGTCCTGTCCATGAACGAGACGGTGCAGGATGTCGACCTTGCCAGGCTGGCGCTCGCGATGTTTGAACAGGAGAACATCACCGGGTCGCTCAGCGGTAACTTCCGCCTCTCAGGTCGCGGGAGCGACCTCGGTGAAGTCCAGCGCACGCTTGGCGGCCAGATGAACTTCGAGCTCAAGGACGGCACGTACGAGGGCACGGATGTATGGTACGAATTGCGTCGCGCCCGGGCTTTACTCAAAAATGAAACACCGCCCGAGCCGGTTCTGCCGGCGCGCACACCGTTTAGCTCGGTGAAGGCAACCGGCGTTGTGACGGACGGCATCATGCGCAACGACGATTTCGTGGCGGATATGCCATTTATGCAGCTCACGGGTAACGGCAACGTGGACATCCCCGCCGGCACCGTGAACTACAGTATGAAAGCCAGAGTCTTCAGAAAACCCGAAGCGCTTGCCGCGGCGACACCCGAGGAGATCGATGATTTCACGAAGACCGTTATTCCTATCAAGATCACGGGGCCGCTATCGGCACCGAAGGTGAGCCCCGATGTCGAGGCGCTGCTGCGCCAGCGCGTAGAGGAAGAGATCAAGGACAAACTCAAAGACCTCTTCAGACGATGAGGCGCGCAATCAGTTTTCTACTCGCGATACTCGCGAGCGCGCAGTGTGCAACTGCCGCAGAGATGCGCAGTATCGAGATGCAGTACGAAGACGGGCGTTACTCGATGGTCTCGGTCGCGTGGTTTGATGCGGGCATCAACGAAACCTTTCATGTTTTCAGTACCTGGGAATACTCGACCCGGTTTTCCAGCGCGGTCGTCGAGGCTCGGGACATTGAAGCAGAGCCGGGCGGTCTCCCGGGTTACTTCGTCATCAACAGGGGTTGCGTGCTTTTCTTCTGCAAATCGATGGTGCGGCAAGGCTCTGTCGAGGCGCAACACAACAAGGTTCTGCGTGCTGTAGCGGACCCGCAGCTCAGCGACTTTCACGAGTTCGAGGAGTCCTGGGAGTTCTCGGAAATAGATGGCGGAACCAGCGTGCGTTACTCGCTGCAAATGGTGCCAGACTTCTGGGTGCCGCCGGCAATCGGACCTTACATGATCAAGCGCAAGCTCCTGAAAGATGGCGGCCGCGCGCTGGACAGGATTGAGGTTATCGCACAGAGCATGGCCGAGCCTGTCGGGCCAACCGTTGACTAGCTTCCCGGAGCGACTGCTCGCCTGGTTCGACGAGCACGGCCGTAAGGATCTGCCGTGGCAGCAGCGGAAGGATGCCTATCGAATCTGGGTGTCGGAAATCATGCTGCAGCAAACGCAGGTGCAGACGGTGATTCCCTACTTCGAACGCTTTATGCGGAGTTTCCCCGATGTCGTGTCGCTCGCAAATGCTGCGCAGGATGAGGTTCTCCAACACTGGTCCGGCCTTGGCTACTACGCGCGCGCACGCAACCTGCACAAGGCGGCGCAGATTGTGCGGGATGAGCACGGCGGCATCTTCCCCGATACGCTCGAGGCCGTGACCGGGTTGCCCGGTGTGGGGCGCTCTACGGCCGGCGCGATCCTGGCGCTCGCGTTCGACCAGCGCCACGCGATTCTCGATGGCAACGTGAAGCGAGTTCTTGCCCGCCATGCGGCAATCGAAGGCTGGCCCGGCACCACGTCGGTCGCGAAGCAGCTGTGGGCGATTGCCGAGGACAATACGCCGACCGAAAGGACAGCGCCTTATACCCAG